>Ga0207933_1000301_pt1 | contig 50940 bp, 55 predicted proteins | sample NGESurdeep092012_4_FD_184488 | JGI IMG/M metagenome (GOLD analysis project Ga0207933, IMG submission 184488) | Arctic peat soil microbial communities from Barrow, Alaska - NGEE Surface sample F53-3 deep-092012 (SPAdes) | ecosystem: Environmental > Terrestrial > Soil > Wetlands > Peat ... | reverse complement strand
GCCCACAATCGGAGAAGGGGCTCTTTCGAGTGATCCCGACTGCGCCTGATCGCGAAGCCCACTCCAGACAGCCCGATCAAACCCAGGCCACCGTTCGAATCGGAATTCTCGCAGAATACCCGGAGCTATCCGACGAGCGATCAGGGCTGCCTCTATGGGGATCGTGCCGGACCCGCATAGCGGGTCGAGCAGCGAGTCCTCAGCGCGCCAACCACTCGCGAGTAGCATCGCGGCAGCGAGCGTTTCCCGCATGGGGGCCTTGGCGGTGGCTTGACGATACCCTCGCTTGTGCAGCAGCACTCCGGAACTGTCCGCACTCACAGTCACGCTATCGTGATCGATCCGAACGACAAAAAGTTGCTCACCGCCAAATCCCTCGTGATCCTCCAATGCCTCGGGATCACGGCTCGGTGTACAGCCGGTGGCAGCGGCGACGCTCTGCGCGAGGCGCTCTGCAACCGCGCCACTGTGGTATAACGCCGATTTGTGACAGCTGACACGAAACCTGACTTGATCGCGCGCCCGAACAAATCGGCCCCACGGAAGGTGTTTGGCGCGCCGCTCCAGTTCAGAGAAAGAGTCGGCGTGGAATGTTGCCACGCGCACCATTACCCTCGAGGCCGTGCGCAGCCATAGATTGGCACGATACAGATCGCGCGCCGTACCACGCCATTCGACGCCGCCGCGTGACTGTTTTGTCTGCTCGAAACCGAGTAGCGCCAATTCTGACGCCGTAACCCTTTCCAGGCCTGGCGCGGTGGTCGAATAGAGTTCGAGCAATGATTCAGTCATATATTTTGGTGTCGTGACGTTAAGCATCCCTGCCCGCAAGTGACAGTGCCAATTACAGTTTATCCGCGCCATCACTACGTCCTCGGCTTCACGACAGCCCTGGGTGTCGGCTACCTGACACTGGCCATCTTTCGTCACACGGCGCCAATCCAACGACTCCGGCGTCTTGGGGGAGACTGGACCGCAGCCGTGATCCCGCGCCTGCTTGCCGTAATCACCTTCGTTGCGGGTGCTCTGCTCCTGTTCTCGGGTGCAACGCCGGCCGTCGCTGCGCGGATACACTGGCTCGATGCCTGGATTCCGCTGCCAATCATCGAAGTCTCGCATTTCGCCGCCAGCCTCGCCGGTGTGATGCTGCTTATCCTCGCACGGGGGGTGGAGCGACGACTCGATGCAGCGTATCACCTCACCATTGCGCTTCTCATCGCAGCCATCTTCCTGTCGCTGCTTCGCGCGCTGGATATAGAACAGGCTCTCGTTCTCGCGCTCATGCTCGCGGTGTTCATCCCAAGCCGGAAATATTTCTATAGAAAAAGTTCTCTTGTAGAGGAGCGGTTCTCGGCGCCGTGGATCGCAGCAATTCTGCTCGTCGCACTCGGCTCAATCGGCCTTGGACTCATCTCCTACGCGAACCTGCACATTTCGACCGAGACATTCGTCCGGTTTGCCACACACGCGCAGGCCGCAAGGTTCCTCCGCGCGAGCGCCGGTGTACTCGCCACACTAATCGTCTTCGCCGTTCTCCGGCTGGTTCGTACTGCGCGGATGCCAATACCGCGGCCGACGCAGGCTGATCTGCAGGTCGCACACGAAATCGCTGGCGCGTACCCACAGGCCGCGGCACAACTAGCCTTCCTTGGCGACAAGTCGATCCTGTTCAACGCGTCGAAAACAGGTTTCATCATGTATGGGGTACACGGCCAAAGCTGGGTTTCTCTTGGAGACCCCGTTTCATCTCCACATGATGCCGCAGAGCTTATTCAGAGCTTCATACGACTCGTCGATCAGCACGGCGGGTGGCCGGTCTTCTACAAGGTCGCTCCGCATCTGCTCTACGTTTACCTCGACTACGGACTGGATGTCGTCAAACTGGGCGAAGAGGCGCGAGTATCGTTGCCGGATTTCTCTCTTGAGGGCTCCACGCGAAAGAATCTCCGCCGAGTCTGGCGCAAGACCGTCGATGAAGGATATTCGTTTGAGATGGTACAACCCTCGCAGATTCCAGCAATCCTTCCGGAACTTCGCGCAGTCTCCGACGAATGGCTCCGGCAGAAAAAAACACGCGAGAAAGCGTTTTCGCTCGGCGCATTCACGGAGAATTATGTTCGGCGCTACCCAGTAGGCATTGCACGAAAGGACGGCCGCATCGTTGCATTCTCGAACGCTTGGCTCTCCGGGAACAAGATCGAGATTGAAGCGGATTTGATGCGCTACACCGCCGATGCTCCGCCGGGCATCATGCGATATGTGCTTATCGAGATGATGCTGTGGGCGCAACAACAGGGATTCAGTTGGTTCAATCTCGGCATGGCGTCTCTGAGCGGGTTGAGCGTGCATCGTGGCGCACCATTCTGGAATCAGCTCGCGGTCACCATGCGTGGATACGGTGAGCGCTTCTACAATTTCCAGGGCATTCGTGAATTCAAGCAGTGGTTCCACCCTGTTTGGGAACCGCTCTTTCTCATAAGCCCCGGAGGAGCAAAGCGACCCGTGATTCTCGCGAATATTGCAGCACTGATTTCTGGAGATCTCCAGGGAGTCGTCAGGAAGTGAATAATGCGTAAGACCCGAGTTGCCATTGCAATAGTCGCCATTGCAACGCTGATAAGGCTCACTCTCGCCGCCCTGATACCGCTCTTTCCCGATGAGACGTACTACTGGGACTGGAGCCGCCACCTCGCCGCGGGTTACTTCGATCATCCGCCTGCTCTGCCGCTGCTCATCCACGCGGGTACGACTCTATTCGGGGCAACTGCTTTCGGAGTGCGCGTCGGCGCCATTCTCGCCGGCGTTGTGGCGTCGCTGGCAATGATCGTAACGTCATGGCGCCTCGCGGACAGTGGTGGCGCCAGCGCCATGACGGACGGCAATGGGTCGTGTGTGATCCTCGACGATCCCGGCGCACGCGCAGCTTTATTGCTCGCGGTTATTCCCGCTGCACTCGTGGGGTTCGTGATTGCTACCCCCGACGCACCGCTGCTTGCTGCAATCGCACTGACGCTCGCCGCACTCGAGCGCGCAATCGCGTCGCCGCCGCGTTCACGAGAGACGTTTGGCTGGTGGTGCGCCGCTGGATTGGCGCTTGGGGTCGCCTTCTGCTCCAAGTACACCTCCGTTCTTATCCCATTTGGAGTGTTTGTCGCACTTCTATCGAGACGAGATCTGCGTGCACGACTTGCGGAGCCCGGCCCATATGCTGCAACACTGATCGCACTACTGGTCCTCGCACCAAACCTCGTGTGGAATTCACACAACGGCTGGATCTCATTCACCTTCCAGCTTCACCACGGGCTGGGGCAGACCCGCGGTTCGATTTTCGGGCGCGAACTTGCGGTAATTGGCGGGCAGCTAGGCCTGATCTCTCCCGTCATCGCAGTGATGGCGGCCATCGCAGTAGCTCGTGCCATCCGCCAGGTTGCAGACGCACGACGTTTCATGCTGGCTGTAATCGCAACTACGGTATTCGTATTTTTCCTGGTCAGTGCGATCCGACGGCCGGTAGAACCCAACTGGCCCATACCAGCGCTCGTCGCCGCGCTCCCGCTGCTCGCGACGCTTCCACTTCGCGGCCACAGCCGCGCATGGTTTGTAGGCGGCAGCGCGTTTGGCGCCGCATGCATTCTGCTCGTGGCGGCCCAGGCTATCGGTCGCATAATCCCCGTGTCACCGCGTCGCGATCCGATATCAAAGGCATATGGTTGGTCGGACCTTGCGAAGGCAGTGAAGTCAGCTGAAACAAGAGCGCGTGGCTGCCCCGTGACGTGGGTTGCCGCAGACAGATATCAGGACGCATCAGAACTGGCATTCAACCTCCCTGATAATCCGCGAGTATTCGCTCTCAATCTGGGCGGCCGCGCCAATCAGTATGATCTCTGGCCCCGCCTCTACTCAGTGGCCCAACCGACTGACTGTGCATTGATCGTCGTTGATGAGGGCGAGACTGGCGAACGTGTGGTCAGACGGTTAGGCGCCGAGCAGGCGACCCTGGTCGGCCCAGCGTTGCTAACCTGGCATGGAGCTACGGTAGGTAAGCGCGCCATCTGGCTCGTGCGAGGAATCCCGGCGGCGCCGGTCCCTCAAGTCGAGTTATCGCCCGCTCAGTCGGCGGCCCTGTCCGCAACCGCGGTAGCGCTTCAATCGCATCGCCAGATACTCGATTCAATAGTCTCGGTCTATGTTCGCGGGCCGGGACCAGCTCTGGTCACAACGACTGCCGAAACGGGCGTGACACGCGCCGATCAGAAAGCCACCATCGACGCGAGAGTTGACTCCCTTCACGGTCTGCTGCATAGGTCCGGATTTGCTGCCGTTTATCGCGACTCACGGTATCACGAATGCACGTTCGTTCGCTCATCCGAACGCGATAATACAGACTATGGGTATGTCTTCGCTCCCGATGGCTGCCGTTTGGCAGGCAGCGAGGGCGACGGAGTCTTGCGGTTAGAGCACGCACAGGATTCGTGGTACGCCTACGTGTCGCCCGAGCGCCGACCTGATTGAGCCGCCGAAGTCAAGCTTCACGTGTTCGCGCCGGGGCCCCAAAAACGGAATGGTTCGTGCCTAGGAAAGGCTTGATATGTCAAAGAATTCGAAATCGGCGGCGATCTCCAGAGCCGCCGCCCAGTCCGTGCTATCCAGCAGATTCGGCCACCCGGATTTCCGTCCCGGACAGTGGGAGCCTGTAAAGTCCATCCTTTCTGGACGCGACACCTTGGTCGTCATGCCCACCGGGAGCGGTAAGTCCGTCATTTACCAACTGGCCGCACTCATGACTCCGGGACTCACCGTTGTGGTGAGCCCGCTGATAGCACTGATGAAGGATCAGCATGACAAGCTCGGCGCGATCGGCGTTGATTCCGTAGCGATTCATTCACATCTGTCGTCTGCCGAGGCGAGAGAGACTCACCGACAACTCGCTGAGGGTGAAGGCGAAATACTCTACGTGACCCCGGAACGATTCAGAGATCGGGACTTTTTTGGGCAGTTGCTGCAACGAGAGGTGTCGCTTTTCGTCGTCGACGAGGCTCATTGCGTATCGCAGTGGGGTCACGATTTCCGGCCAGACTACCTGACACTCGGTTCCATACCGCAACGTGTTGGCAGGCCCCCGATACTGGCGCTCACAGCGACCGCAACCGAGACAGTTCGCGACGACATCATTCGTCAGCTCGGAATGCGTGATCCGTTCATCACTGTGACGGGATTTGCGCGCCCGAATCTGCGCTTCGATGTTGTGCGAGCCGTAAACGACAATCTGAAGGATCATATAGTCGAGAACCTGCTGCGTGAGACACAAGGTTCGGGCGTCATCTATGCGGCGACTGTCAAGGAGACTATCCGGCTTCATACTCAGCTCAGCGAGAAGTTCGACGGGGAACTCGAAATAGGACTGTATCATGGCAAAATGGCCGCCGCCGATCGCCGCGATACTCAGGATCGTTTCATGGGCGGTTCACTCAAGGCGATCGTTGCCACGAACGCATTCGGACTCGGTGTCGACAAGCAGGATATGAGGTTCGTAATTCACTATCACTTTCCTGGTTCGATAGAGTCTTATTACCAGGAGGCCGGACGCGCCGGCCGTGATGGCGCGCCCGCAACATGCACACTGCTCTACCGAGTCGAAGACAAACGCATTCAATCCTACTTTTTGGGCGGTAAGTACCCCGAGGTATCCGAGGCCGCGCGAGTCGCCATCGCGCTCGAGAAGTACGATCCCCAAGCACTGGCGCCGCTTGCCGATCTCGCCGAAGTCACCGGCATCGCCAAACGTAAGGTCAAGATCGTGCTAGCCTTGCTCAAGAAGCACGGATTGGCTCGAGAACACAGAGGCAACAACTGGCAGCGGTTGCGCGACAACCTCACGTCGATTGATCTCACCGCAGATCTCATCGACTACGAAGATCGCCGCTCCAGGGATCAGGCCCAGCTCAACACGGTAATCCAGTTCTGTCAGACCACCGGCTGCCGCACGCGATTCATTCTCGAACACTTCGGCGAGGAAATCGACGCGGGATGGACGTGCGGGAATTGCGATGCCTGCGATCAGCTCTCTGCATGGGAGCGCCTGCGAACGGCCTGAGGAATCGTTTACCGGCCTCCGTGCCTTGTTTGCTGCGATGTCCATCGCTACCGACAAACCATTCGTGATTGGCGACTCGATCACAATAGATTTACTCCTCCCGACTGGCTAATCCTTTCGACTACCCTCGCGATCTTGAGTCTGCCGCTGCACGCTTCAGTCGAACGATCATCGCGTTGAGGCCGACCTCTCGCGCATTCAACCCCATGCCGGTCATAAGAGTCTGGACAAAGTCAACCGGTATGCCAAGTGTGACGTCGGGTGTCTGATCGTTGACAGCCGCAAATACAATTGCGAGGACCGCCGCAACTGTCGGTGATTGCCGGACGTTCACGTCCGCATAAAAGTGCATCAGACCGTCGTGATACTCAGGGAATATGTCAACGCGCGTCTGGCACTCAGGAACGGTAAACTCACTCCGATCCACGTCACGGTAGCGCTCTGGAACCGGTTCCAGCTTCCGCGAATACTGAACGAGGGCCTGCATTCTCTCATTACGGTCCATCGCTGCAAATCGCCGGAGCACACGAGCTATCGCTTCGGGTATCTGTTCAGGAGAGCTGCTCACAGATGCATGCCGACTACTTGCTCTCCCCGATGCCGCTTCTCGACACGAGCTGCGCGGCGAGGACAGTTTGAATTACGCTGGTGATGTTATTGGTCGCGCCGTCTGCGGCACTGGTGCCGTCGCTGGAGATATTGATCAGGCGCGCTTCCGCGAGCGCACTCGCAATCACCGGCGCAATCTGCGGCAGCAGCTCAATCTGACGATAGCGAAAATAACTCTCACCACCAGCCTGAATCGCCGCATTGACCTTTGCAATGCTCTCGGCGTTTGCCGTTGCGACACGAGTGATACGGATAGCTTCGGCGTCAGCTGCTGCTTCTGCTTCGATCTTCACGCGCTCTGCGTCGGCTCGAGCTTGCGCGATCTGGGTGGCCTCCAACTCGGACGTGCGTTGCACCGCAAGCGCGTCCTGCTTGAGAGCCTCAGCCTGCGCGATCAGCGCAGCGTTGGACGCCTTGGTCTGCTCGAGCTCGCGCTGCTTGTCGGATATCACGCGTTCCGCTTCGAGCTGCGCTTCCTTCGCGCGGCGTGCTTGCTGCGCAGAGACGATATCCGCGTTGGCCTGAGCTTCAGCGGCCGACTGCCTGCGCCGCGCATCCGCTACTTCCGACTGAACAACCTTGATGTTGAGCGAGTTGAACCCGAGGCCCAGATCAGTCAACTCGCGTGAGCACGCCTTGCGAATGATCACCGCGAGCGGATCATCATCATCGTCCGCCACCTGGACCGCTGATATCGTCATCGACGACGACGCTGGCACACTCACAGCCGTGCTCCCGACGTCAGCGGACTGCGACGAAACCGCACGCGGAACAGTCTTCGCCGAGAAGAGCTGATCGTGTGTCAACAGATTGATAGCACGTCGACCGGAGCTGGACAGCAGATCCGTAATCGTACTCATCTGATCAGGTTCCGGCTTTGCGAAAAATCGGTTCGCAGCAGTCTTGATCATCGCGTCCGTCTCGCCAACCGAAACGATTGCACTCGCCAGCACTCGTACCTTGATAGGCTGTGGATGCCCGTTGTCATCGACATCTGCCGTCTGGTCGGTGATGTCAAGATCTACGTTGATAACCTTGCTTGAGAGTGTCGTTCCCGTTGTCAGCAGCGGGATCTCCTTCGACTTCCCCGGTCCGCGGTAAATCACAGTCCCGCCACCGGTCCAGCTTACAAGCCTGATCGTTCCCGCCTCGACATTTCGCAGGAAAGACGCGACGATCGTCGGAATCAGAATCAGAACGACAAATACGACACCGACAATCAGTAGAATGGATTCCATGAGTTATTGATTGGTTGATGGAATTGCAGGCCTGTTACGCTTTGCGTTCGTGCCCAATATACGACACAACGCAGCGGCTTCGAGCAGCGTCCACGTCCTCAACACGCAGTACATCCCCGGCACGCACCCTCACACCCAGAGCACGGTCGTCGGATCGCAGCGTGCCGAGGCATTGAACTATCTGACCGTCAACCTCGACGGAGATCAATCCCTGACCATTGTCGTCGAACCCGCTGGCCGCGCGCGCCTCACTCATCAGGCTGCCTTCGAGCGTCACCGCGGGATTGGATGCAAATCGAAACAGGAAACGCCACAGCGGTTCGACCAGCACCCGCTCGAAGACAAGAGCGCCAAGCAAAGCGGCTGCAACGAGCACGATTCCACCCAGAAACGGCCGCGCAACCACTCCTGTGAGACCAAAGCCTACCAGTAAGCTGAAGAGCGCCCGCGGAGAAGCTAGTGACAGCAGAGTTGACCTGATCCCGCCTGCGCCTGCGTGATGGGCAGGCGACATGCGGCCGGCGAGGTGGAGTTCGCCGGTGTGGCCGGAGTGCGAACTAGTGTCGCCGTGGTGCCCGGACGCAGGACCACCGGAGCCATGTCCCCCGTCGTGCGATCCCGAATGCGCGAGACCCGTCGCGGCCATCGCAACCAGGCCGGCGCCACCTAGCGCAAGAGCGAATGTGTAGGGGTCCATGAAATCGTGCTTCAATATACGCATCGCGTGCGGAGGGTAGCGGAGGGTAGCGGTAAAGCAGGTTCTATCGCTACCAGCCGTAACGCGCGTATTCGCTTAATTCTTCGCTGCAGCCCCGCTTGCCATCGACGAAATTCGCGCCTCGAGCACGCCCTTGGTCGAGCAGACTATCGGCGCGGTGGAGAAAGCCATTGGTGCCGCCGTTGCCTGGACGAGAGTCGCGACTTCCGTCGTACTATCCGCTGTTGCGGTGAGCTGCGACACCACGCTCATGCTGATCAAGTAGCTATCCGCGTTGGCTCCGTCGCCACTGGCTCCGCATTCGAGCATCGACGACAGCCGCTGATTCCCGAGACTGTGGCTTCGTCTCATCCCCATATTCCCGAGTTCGTGGAGACTTGGCTGCAGCGTCGTCAACGGAATGCCAAGATCGGAATATGCCTTGGAGAGGCGTACCCACGCATCTGCAATCGGCATCTGCACCGTGGATTGCTGCGCAATTTTGAACTCCGGAGGAGTGTTCATCCGATCACCGCCCTGCGCGCCGCTGACCTGGACGGATGGACCGGAGGACCACCCTCCGTTGGCCGGCGTGGCGGACGCACATCCAAACAGAAAAAGGATCCCGGCAATTGGCCAGGGGCGTGTCGTACGAAGCACCGAGTGAGACATGGCAGTTCTCCGATGGAAGGTGGCTAGAAAATCTAGCTCTCTACGCTCGCAGCCGGCATGGCGTGCCTGTCAAACTGCGACGAAGGTAGCTCTACACAGCCACCGGGAGCAGCGCTCTATGCCAGGCGGCAGCCGCACTTGTCTCGAAATGGTCTCGCCAGTCACCTACGGTTGGCACGCTGAGGTCAAATACACGACTGCCAGCCTCTATCGATCCGCCTTGCGCCAGCTCCACGAAACCCGATCGGTCGGTGGCCTGCACTGAGCCATCCACCGCTCTGAAGTAAACACGCGAATTGCCAAGGAGCGCAATGCCAAGACGCGACTCCAGACCCTGCAGCACGCGGAATAATGCATCCAACGAGCAACCCGACGCATTTTCATCACGTTGGTCGACAGCAATGGCTAGAAAGCGATCATCTCGCCAGTCGCGCGCGACTGTCAGCGGCGAGCCGTGCGCCCGCCAGTCTTCGAGGTACTCATCAACGCTCTTCAGCAACGTTGCGGCGGCGTCGGGCGACAGTTCTGCGGCGCTGCCGAAGACCCACACGCGAGCGTCTTCCGGTAACGAAGAGAAAGCAACAAGGGGCATGTCGCAATATAATCGCGCACACGCCCCGTTTGAGCCGCCCTGCAGTACCGCAAGACCGCGCTAGAACCCGCTGGCCGTAGCCTGTTGCATGGCCGCATGGTTCGCCGCGCTGGCGTCGCCGCCGGACGCACCGGTGCGGCTGCGAATTGCGTCTTCGAACGCCGCAAGCTCGATCACCATCGCCGCGCGAAGGTGCTCGATATCCTCCGCTGCGCCCTCGCCTTTCCATATCTTGTCGATCTGCTGCACTGTGCGGATTGCGCCAACGTTCAGCGCGGCACCGCGTGCACGAGTAACGATCGAGTTGAGAAGCGGCACCTCTGCAGGACCAACCTGCGCCTGTGCAAGCGCGTCATCGAGTTCGTGCAGAACCTGATGCGCAATCGCCAGCATCGGCTGGATCGTGCGGGAGTAAAAGCGGAGACGCTTGCTCATCTCCCGCCAGGATTCCCACCGAACCGGCGAGCGTTCCATTGCACGATTGATCCGGCCAGCGAACGGCTGGATCGCAATTGGCTTCTTGACGAAGTCGATCGCTCCATAGCCGAGCGCCATCTCTACCGTCTCAATGTCCGCCTGAGCTGTGCAGCACAATACCGGGATGTCACGGAGATGCGGCATGCTGTGCTTCTCCTTGAGCAGGTCCAGACCATTCATGTCAGGCAGCATCATATCTGCGATGACCATGTCGATTGGCTGCGTTCGAAGCTGTTGGAGCGCCTCGGCTCCGGTATGCGCTTCGCAGTAGGCATAGCGCATCCGCTTTAGCAGAGCGGAGATGATGTGGCACGTGACGAGGTCGTCTTCGATGATCTGGATCATAAAGCAATTATCGGCTGCTTCATCCGGGACTGTAGAGGGAGGAAATGGCCGTTTCCGCCGCCTCGGTACGCTTGCGGTCAGGCCGTTACAGCGTGCGCGGGAAAGGCGGAATCCAGTGCCGCTCGTACCCGTGCAAACTCGGCCTCCATGTCTTCTACAAGACCTCTCGCTCCGGCCAGATCGTGCTTCTGCCCGGCACCCTGCAACGCCGCTCCAATTGCCGCCATCCCCGTTGCACCCATGTTGCCACTGCTTCCCTTGAGGGCATGTCCCGTACGCTCGATCGACACCGCGTCGGCTCCCTCTACCGCAACATGCAGCGTCACAAGTCGCGAAGAAGTGTCCGAAACGAATGTTCCTATCAGGCGGTTTACAAACTCGTCTCCGCCCTCCGCCATCGCCGCCAGATTGTCCAGAACAGTCAAATCTACAGAGACGGACTCCCGGCTCTGAACCGAGGAGTCTAGCGCAAACTGAGCAGCTAGCGCTGCGACCAGGGCCGGGTCGGCCGCAAAGGACGTTGCCGACGTAGACTGCTCGGGCGCGCGGCGACGTTCCAGCCTTTCAGCCTGCTCATTCCCCCTCGCGGTGAAGACGTAATCGCCAGGGTCGAGCGCCGAAGATTTGGCGCCTGGTTTGACGGCGTCTGGAATCCAGCACTCCATCGCGGTTTCGAGCTCTTCCAAGGCAATTGGCTTCGGTATGAATCCATCCATGCCTGCATCGAGGCACCGGGCGCGATCCTCACGCATCGCATTTGCAGTCATCGCGATTATCGGCGTGCGTCGGTCGCCAGATTCCTCCCGCTCACGGATCATGCGGGTAGCCATATATCCGTCCATCTCCGGCATCTGACAGTCCATCAGAACGAGATCATACGGAAGTTGAGCGAGCATATCGACAGCTTCCTTCCCGTTCGACGCGATATCGCAGCGATAACCGAGCTTGTTCAACATGTGCGATGCAACGCGCTGGTTGACCGGATTGTCCTCCGCTACCAGCACTCGTGCCCGTGCCTTGTCCTCGCCGCGTACCGATCGCTTCGTCGTTGCACGACGTGGGCGCGGCGCAAGCTCCGGCCGAAGGACCCCACTCAAGGCCGTCAGCAGCTTCGTAGGACGAATGGGCAGCGCAAATGTCGCGTCCACGCCAGCCGCCAACGCGATAGTCGGTGCCGGCCTTTGCCGCGGTTGCGACAGTGCTACGACGTTGCGAACTGCATTTCCAAACTCACGTCGAAAATCGCGCACAATACGCAGCGGATCCGGGCCGAGGGTCGCCAGATCGATGAGCACAAGATCGTAGCAACCACCTATAGCAACCTGACGCTGCAGCAACGCACGCGCTTCAGTCATATTGCGTGCACCATCCGTGATGGTACCCCAATCTTTCGTGTAACGCCGCAGCACGATTCGCGTGAGTTTGCCCCCGACGACTACGAGAACACGGGAACCCGCGATACTCGCTGCATTGGGAGTCTGTATGACACGCGGAGCATGTTGCGCTACTATGGTAAATTCGAATACGCTCCCTTCCCCATGGACACTCGTAACATTCAACGCACCGCCCAGCAGCGCGACGAGCTGCTTCGATATTGCAAGACCCAATCCGGTGCCACCGTACTTGCGCGTCGTGGAGCTGTCCGCCTGTTGAAACGGCTGAAACAGGCGGCTGCGGCCTTCCGCTGTCAATCCGATCCCGGTGTCACTCACCTCAAAGCGCAGCGCGACCGTATCATCACCGTCTGATGCAACCGACACGTGTACATACACACGGCCCTTGTGCGTGAACTTCAGAGCGTTACCAAGGAGGTTGAGCAGGATCTGACGCAGGCGCCCCTGATCCGTACGTACCGTGACGGGAACTTCATCGTCGACATAGAAACCGAGCTCCAGCGTCTTCTGAATCGCCTGCTCCGCCAGTAGTTCCACTACCTCTTCAACTGTTGTTCGAACGTTGCAGTCTATTATTTCCACCTCGAGGCGGCCCGCCTCGATCTTGGAAAAATCAAGGATTTCGTTGATGATCGTGAGCAGAGACTGACCTGAAGAACGCACAGTATCCACGTACTCGCGCTGCTCCTGGTTCAGCCCGGTGTCCAGCAATAAGCCAGTCATACCGAGCATTCCGTTCATCGGGGTGCGGATCTCGTGTGTCATGCGCGCGAGGAATTCGCTTTTCGCCTCATTTGCCTGTTCGGCCTTCTGCATGGCTTCAGCAAGTTCGACGGTTCGGTCACGAACTTTCTGATCAAGCCCAGCGAGGATCTGCTGCATCTCGCGCATGAGCGTCTCGCGTTCGGTAAGCGCCCCGCGAATACTCTCGTGCACCTGCCCGGCATCCGCGCGATTCGTGACTACCGCGGCCGCCGTGGTCAGCTTGAGTCTTCGAAGGCGTCGTGCAAGCAAGGCAACAAGACCGGCCTCGATAGCAATGCCGAGGCCAAGAACTAGCACTGAGGAATGCACTGACCGACTATTCGCGTGGGACTACTGCGTGAGCCTGCTGGGCGGACCACCCCAGAATATTGAATCAGCAGTCGCCTGGCGCTCGAAAGAGTGCTGCGTTGACGCAGACTCGCTGAATGTCGGCAGACGTTCGCCCGCAATGATTACCGCCTCTGAACGCCCGCCAGAAAGAAGCGATGACGTGGCGTGCAGGCGTCGCTCAATGTCGCACAGCATTTGCGACACGTGGCCAAGCTGCTGAGAGGTGATATCCTGAAACTGAAGCGATCCCATTATCGCGAACAGTTCATCCCGCAACCGCGCACGAACCTCACTGGACTTCTGCGTGTTGTCCGTTGAATCGTCCTGAGAGCCGATTTCATCAAGCCGGTCGACGAGATCGTGGACGCGCTCAAGGCCGTCCATCATGCGCGTTGCGGCGACTTCGGTAGCTCTGGATACTTCCGTGAGTTTGAGTGCACTGTCGCGGATTTCCTGGAGCGTAACCCCTTCCAGTGCTTCGCGACTCGTGTGCAGCGTGCAGAGCACCTGGGCGATCTCGCTGGACGCTCTCTGCATTACGCTAAGCAGGACACCAACCTGATTACCAGCGAGGTCGGGATTGTGTACATCTTCGCGCAATTCCTCCAACTCACTATCGACCAGACGAAGCATCGTCTCGGAATCGTAGAGAACATCGGCGATGCGGGAGTTGGACATTGGGATTTAACCAGCTCGGGTTGCCAGCACCGCGTCAATTTTCTCGCGAAGGACTTGAGGAGTGAACGGCTTCACTACATAGCTGTCAACTCCCGCTTCCATTGCGGTGAGGATGTCATCACGCACGCTACGTGCGGTGACCATAATGAGCGGCATCAGCTTCGTCTCTTCGTTCGAGCGAATTGCGCGAGTAAGTTCCGCGCCGCTGACCTTCGGCATGTTCCAGTCTGTAATTACAAAATCGACGGAAGCGAGCTTCTCCATTGCCTCCGCGCCGTCACTCGCCTCCACAACGTCACTGAACCCGACACGTTGGAGGGAGTTGACAACAATACGGCGCATTGTGGCGGAATCATCTACAACGAGGAAGCGCATGTGCTTAGCTCCAGAAAGTCTTCGAGGCGCTTCTACAGGTCGCCGCTGCGAACTATCGCACGCGCAACCTGATCAGCCGTTTCGAGGGAGTTGTACGCGCCCGAAAGGATGTTTGATCGAATCTGATCGGCGCGCTGTGGGTCAAGCGATGTCGTCGATCCCGCGGTAGTATCCTGACTTGCAAGTGCAAGTCCTGCGTCCGATATCTGGACCGCGTCAGCTCCCCGAGCTGATGCTACTGGATCTACCGGACCGCTCGACGAGGCCGACTGTTGCGTGCGTTGCAGAGCTTCAGCCGCGACGCTGCCCTGAATCTTGTGTACGTGCATTTAGTTTCTCCTTGCGTTCGAATATCGGGTGCAGGGGGCAGTAACTTTACCGCCGCCCGATCGTACCGCGCCTAGCGGATCAGGTTGAGCGTCGGCGCGGTGGCAGGCTGCTCAGGAGCCTTGTAACTCGCCAGGGCGCGCGGCCCGACGTCCAGAGACCTAAGTGCGTAGGCGACGTGTCCACAGAGATCGGCCAGCGTCTCACGGGCCTCTTCGTCACCGTCACCCTCTGCTACGGAGTCAATCGCATCGACGTCCGACACAGCGTGTCGCCCAGCGCTGATATTCCGTACTACGGAATCAACGACCCGGTCGATGTTCTCCTCGAGAATGGATGCCGATGAATGGCCCATCATCTGGCCGTTCCGTCAAACCTGGTGTCGCCCGGCTGGGCAGAGCTACCGGCAGGCCACTGCGTACGAGCGGCAATAACCCAGGACTCGTGCAGGCTGGACGCCATCTCCATGACCTTGGTGAGCCGACCAATGTCGAGTGTCCGACCTATGGCCAGAATCTCGGTACCGAAATAGGCGTATAGTGCGGCAAGACGCTGTGCCAACTCTCCGCCCTTTTCACGATCCAGCGCGCCCATGAGCTCAATAACGATTGCGGATGCCTTTTCCAGGCTCGCCGCCTTGCCCTCGAAGTCACGCTGCTGGATCTGTACCTGCGCGCGGCGAAGCTGCGCTAGAAGGTGCTCGTAGAGCAATGGAACCAGCCATTCCTTCGACCGGCTGACCACGTCATTCTCAAGGTACTTGGACGTATACGCACTATATCCCATGCTGGGCAGTGTCGGGTGAAAAGGAGCAAAACTTGAGCGCTGTACCGACTCTACAGCACCACGTCGACGGTCGTTAACCGCGTCTGTCCAGGAATCGGGTCGTGTCTGTACGATAGGCTGGCGGCAAACCCGCCTGCGACCCCTGTGCGAGCGATTTCCTAACCTCTCGGCCCATGATATCGCGTTCTCTGCCACAGTCATCGGCAAGGCGCGAGGAAGCGCTGCCGAGCGTCTCCGCGTTGGAGCGAGCTGCGAAACTACGCTTGCGGATCTCTGTCGCGCGTGGTCCCATGAATTGGCCGGATGCCAGCGCCTCGACGAGTGGCGCGAACCGCTTGCCACATAGCGCTGCGTCGCGCGCAAGCCTGTCCCCACGTGACGCCATCTCGAACAAGGCCGCGAAGTTCGCGGTCCGCAATACGGCGTGCTGCGTATCCAGTAACATTTCGTATTGCAACACAAGCGAGTCGAATTCGTCAAGCGCTTTTACCGCCTTCGCGTGTGCGGCAAGCGGTACATCACTCACAAGCGCCTTGCTCACGCGCCCGTCCCCGTCGTCGTTGAACCACCCGAGCTGCCGGAGTTGCTACTTGATGTCGATCCGGTCAGGTTCGAGAAGGCTGCAAGGAATGAATTACCTTGAGCGCGAATCTGTGAAACGATGGCATCCATATTCGAATACTCCTTCAGAAGCGCGGCCCGCTGCAATGCAATTCGCGCGGTGAAGTCAGCCAGGCGTTGCTGCTGAGTGGTTATCGTATCGTTGATCTGTTGACTCTGAGCAGCGATCGAGCCGCCGGTTTGCGTCCATGCGGTGAGCAATCGATCCACAACGGAACCGAAGCCCTGCGTCAGTGTCAGACTGCCGATTGCGCCTGGCGCGGTGCCAAGATATGCGATGCTCAAACCATCAACCGGAGTTCCGGCTGCTCCTACGAGCTGTCGACCTGACCCTGTCGCGGCGTAGCCACCAATTGTGCCTTGAAGGTCCAGACCCGTCGAGGTCCCGGCTGCAATTCCGAGTTGCGTGTCGGGCGCACCGCTTCCGGAGTACGAGACCGAGAAGCCTGCAGCCGATCCGAACGAAGCCTGTTGAATCTGAACCTGTCCACCCACGACGGCCGCGTTAAGTGACAGAACACCGTGACCGGCCGCTGTAACATTCGTAGCGCCGAAATTCAGAGATCCGCCGCCTTCGTTGTTCGCTGTCAGCGAGAGGGCGAGTGGAGACGATCCGCTCGTATTCGAGCTTACAGATAACTGCCCGTTCACAATCGATACGGTCGCACTGGAACCGATGGACGACTGCAGTTGCGTGACGAAATCCGCGATAGTAGATGAGGCGCCAACAGTAAAGCTGCCGGAATAATTGGTACCATTACCCGAGGTGCCCGAATAACCGATTGTATCGCCGACGGCCACACCCGCGGATGTGCCCGGGCTCGACTGCAAATCGGTCAACAGTGTGGAAGATGACGCGGCAGTTCCAGTCGAGTCGAAAACCGTGTTCCCTGACTGCAAGGCGCGATTTTGGGGAGTTCCGAAAGACGCATTGAGCGCAGCAACAATCTGCGCCGTGGTCATACCGCCTGCCAGCTGAATTTGCGCGCTCGCGTTCGAGATGGTATCCGTGACGGTCATCGTGTCGGGCGCGCCGGTCTGGTTGTAAACGCCACTGAATCCCGAGCCCAGGGCTTGCGCCTGCGTAGCAGCCTGCGTGACGTTTACGTCGTAGTTACCAGGCTGTGTCGCAGAAGTAGACGCAGCGTAGACCAGCGACGGATTCGTCGATGTACCCGATTCCATGAACAGCTTCGTCACATCCGAGTAACGAGTATTGAATGCCGTGGTAAACTTGCTCGAGTCAAACGACAGATGTCCGTCGGAGGTGATCGATATTCCAACAGTATCCGGCGTCGACATGTCCGCTGCTGCACCTGCGACTGGCGCCAGCATTGCTTGGCTGAGCGCACTTCGTGCTGTACGAAGCAGCGAATCGTTGTACAGTGTCGGGTTGCTGGTGGGATCGGTGCCCGGCGTCTGCTGCGTCTTTATGTAATCGACTACTGCGTTATAAGCGTTGACGTAGCTTTGAACTGCGCCCGTAGCCGCGGAAGTGCTGAGGGAAACTCCTACAGTCGCTGTGGTGTTCGGGTCTGCAGCGGTAAGATTGAGTGTCGTATTGGCAATAACATCCGATACCGTGTTGCTAGCCCGCGTGAACGCCACGCCATCGACAGTGAATTTCGCATCAGCGCCACTTACGAGCTCGCGTGCACGTCCAGTGGAAGTCGTTGCGAATGCGCCGAAATCCAGCCTGCCGCCACCTTGGTTGTTCGCGACCATCTGAAGCGAGAGACTGCTCTGCCCCAGGGTGCCATCGCTTACGACAATGTGCCCTGAGGCGTCGATGCTCGCGGTTGCGGGGCGCGCGCCGGCACCGAACCCGGTAGTGGGGTCATTCAGTTTGTCGAGCAGTGTCTGAACGGTGTCGCCGGCGCCAACGGTGTACGAGATGTTCACCGCCGAACCATCGCCACGTGTCCCCGAGATGGTAAGCGTATCGCCTACTTGCGGAGAGGCTGCCGACCCGCCGTTCCAGAGATTGCTGATCAGCGTAGAGGCGGTGGCCGCGGTTGTCGCGTTGCCATCCGTCATCGCATCGCCCTGAACCTGCTGCGCTACAGACGAGCGTCCGCCGGTTACTATACCGAGCTGCTGCAACGCGTTGCCACTGTCCACGAAATTGGTCGTGTTGCGTACATCGAGATAGTACTGCGTGGCCCCATTGACCGTGGTGCTCTGAACAGTCGCCTGGATTCCGCTAAGGCCGGAGAGGCTTGCTGCGATCGATGTAAGCGAGTCAGTGGCAAGGTCGATCGTGACCGGGTGGCCACCGATGGTTACAGTCTGTGCGCCTGGCGCGGCGGTCAGTCCGAGCTGAGAACCGATGCTCGCTGTTGCGGATCCAAAATTGTCGCTCTGCGCGCCGGCACTTGTTACGTGCTTGATCGTCGAAGCAGAGTCGACCCACCCGAGTGTCTGCGCAACGTTCTGTGCACCGTCAACCAGATTGATGCCCGCGGCGCCCGTCTGGGTGCTGGTCAGCACTAATCGCTGCGCGTTGGACGAATCAGAAACGATCGCGGCGGTTACGCCGCTCGCGTTCGCACCTGAATTCACCGCGTTGATCTTATCGCGGACGGAAGTCAGTGTGTCCGACGCAGCGATCGTAACAGTTTTGCCGTTGATTATGAAATCACCAGCAAGTCCGAGGGCGGTCGAGCCGCTCGCGAACGTGTTGCCGGAGATCTTCTCTGCCTGGGCCGTCTGGAGCACCTGAACTGCGTAGGTACCAGGCGACGCACCGCTAAGTGCGGAGGCGGACAGGATGCTTTGTCCGTTGGCCGCTGTTGCGTTTGAGACGTTTGCGGTAACTCCCTGGAACGCCGTCCCTGTACGCATGGGACTTGTTGCGGTTTCCAGGTTCGTAAGCAAGCCATTGTAGGTTTGGTACGCACTCAACTGAGCCTGCGCGGTCGTGATGCGAGTTTGCATCGCGACGCCGGGTTGCGATTGTATCTGGATCAGGGAGTTGACCAACGTGCTGTAGTCGAATGTGCTTCCGAGACCCGGAAATGAACCTACTGGTGTGCTCATGATTTATTTCCTTCGTATGCGACGAGCCCGTAGAAGCCCATTTGGACTCCTACGGTCTCGTAGCCGAGCTTGGGGGAGGCAAGAGATTCCTCTCCGCTGCCCTTACCCGGTTGGTTCTTACTGGAAGAGCTTCAGGACGCTCTGCTGGCTCGAATTCGCCTGCGCGAGCATCGCTGTTCCAGCCTGCTGCAGAATGGACAGCTTGCTGAAGTTGGTGTATTCCTGCGCCATGTTGGTATCGCGGATGACCGACTCCGCAGCCGACACGTTCTGGTAAAGCGAGGCAACGTTGCTGGTGGCGTAACCGAGGCGGCTTTCAGCAGCACCGATGGTACCGATGGTGGTGTTGAGCGTCGCGACTGCCGAAGTGATATTGCCCAATGCCGCTTGCGCGCCAGCATATGTTCCAAGGTTTGCAGTACTAAGCCCAAGCCCTGCTGTGCTGATGTCGCCGAGGGTCAATGAGACCAGGTTGTCATTGTCGCTAACCGCACCTGAACCGACACGGAAAGATGCCGCTGCATTCGCAGTTGTCGCAATATTTTTATTTGTCGCGAACGCAGTTGATGCGTCGCCGTTGAAGTCGAATGAAACGCCCATCTTGTCAAAGTTGTAGTGCTGAGCACTACCGGCCGTACCTGTAGCAACGGTCTGCGACATGCCATTTCCGGTGAGTGTCAGCGCATTCGAGGCATACGTCAGGGCGTACGTCGTGCTTGCGGCGGCACCGCTTACCGAGACATTGCTCACGCCGGGGGTCGGCGAGCTTCCGCCGACGGCCACTGTAACTGAGTTCGCGGCTGCGGTGTCCTGCGTCATGCCGAACGTGCCGGCGAGAAGTTTCTGACCCTGGTACACTGTGCTTCCGACGGTACGATCTATTTCAGCCGTCAACTGCGAGAACTCGGCCTGGATCTTCTGGCGATCCGAATCGGTGACGTTGGCGGATGCAGATTCGGTGGCCAACTGCTTCATACGGTCGAGAATCGCGGAAATACCCTGCGTGGCGCCGTCGGCGATCTGGAGGACCGAGTTAGCCTGCGACACGTTCTGCTGTGCGGCGAGGAGGCCGACACCGTTGTTACGAAGCGAGTTAGCGATGCTCAAGCCGGCCGCGTCGTCGCCAGCGCGGTTGAGGCGGAAACCAGACGACAGCTTCTGAATTGAACTGGTCAGTGCTGTCTCGTTCACGCTGAGGTTGTTCAACGCGTTCATCGAGTTGATGTTGTTCTGGATAAACATTACGGTGTAGCTCCTTTAGTGGTTTGTGGCAGAGCTTCCATGCTCCACCTGGTCCGGCCGGTATGGCCGTATGGACTATTTATCGGCAGTGGTCGAGAAAGCTTTAGTCCCCGTTTATCAGGCTTTTCTCAGGGGGCCTTGCAACCGGCAATCCCGTCGGCGCACGTGGGAGCCGAGGCGGCCTAAAGTGTGAACGACTCCCTTATTCCGTAACTGCTTTCGGGCAGCACTACCTGGGTGCCCTCGCTGAGCCGCGTGTGGATGACCACGGGTCCCTGCAGATTCGCAGTCGGGCGCTCATCCTGGTCGGAGGGAAGCGTCACAATTGCGAGCACGCTGACATCCCCCGGTGACGCAGCGTGGAGATCCGTCGCTGCCAGATCCAGGGTGTAACCCTCAAAGAAGATGAAGGGGTCGACAAGCAGGAAGGCGAGTGACGAGTAGTCCGCCGATTGGAGCCAGTACACGTGCGCTCGTTCCGACGGCAGCAGCACGAATGACCGGCACTCGGGAAAGCCGAGCAAACCGCGGGGAAACGTGAGCAGTGAATTGGAGTCGACAGACAGCGTGCCGAGTATGTCAGATGCGATGGTGATCATGCTTGGCATCGGGATGGCCAGGGCGCCAGAGGTCATTTCAGATAATCGGTCAGAGTCATGCCAAGCACCCTTGACGTCGCGAGCATGGCGGATTGATACGCCGTCTGGCGAGCTACGAGGTCTGTGATGGCCTTTTCCTGATCGACATTCGACAGGTTCGACTTGAACGTAGTCAAATTCGCCTGAAGTGCCGTGATATTGGATCCTGTCACCTGCAGAGTGTTCTCGCGGGCGCCGAGATCGCCTACGAGTGCCTGTATCCCCTGCTGGGACGAATTGAGACTGGCAAGTGCGGTGCCGATCGCAGTCTGGTCGTTGTTGCCGAGCGCGGTCGAGAGATCCTTGAGCGACTGGAGTGTGCCGGTATCAAGAAGCAGTTCCTTCGCGTTGTGATTCGACTTGAACAGCTGGCCCGCGGAGATCTCCGTGGTATGAGCGCCAGCTGGGGCTGCCACATTATAGAAGGGCGGCGTCGCGGTGACCGGTGCGGTTGTCGTATTGTCTCCACCAAACAGATACGTACCCTGATACTGGGTATTGCCTGCCGCGACCGCGGTGCTGAGCAGATTGTCCACCTCCTGCTTTGCGGCGAGTCTGTTGGCGGCGGTTGCAGTCGCGCTACCCTGTTGAGTAGCTATCGCCGTAGCGCGGGTAACCGTGTCGGTGAGCTGCTGCAACACGGTGTCTTCCATGTTCGCTCGCGCGGTGGCGTCATTGATATTGCGCTGGTACTGGTTGAGCGAATTGAGCGCCGTCGATGTCTGCATCACCGACGCCTGGGCTCCAGGGTCGTCCGCGAAGGAACTGTATTTCAGGCCCGTACTGACCTGGGTTTGCGCTTGAGCCATCTGCTGTAGATTCATCTGCAGCGATAGCGTAGCGTTTGACTGAATCATGCTGTCTGTAACGCGCATCGTATTGCTTTGCTCCCGGCAAAGGCGTATGCTGTGGAGTATCGAGCGCGAGGCTCGAATGGTTTAATGCGAATTGCTGATGGGCAGCGCGGGTTGCCCGTCCCACTCTTCCGTATCCAATCAACCAATGGCAACTATTCTATATGTAGATGACGAGCCATCCGTTGGGTTGATACTTGAGGATACACTGCGGCGTGCAGGTCATGATGCCGTGGGGGCACGCAATGTCCCGGAAGCGCTCCAGGCGCTTGCTCGCGGCGATATAGATCTGATCATTTCGGACTACCGGATGCCGGGCCTGACAGGCCTGGAGTTTCTCTCGCTGATCCGGCGCGAGGGATACGAGGTACCTCTCATAATGCTGACGGGCTATGCCAGCATAGAGCACGCGGTTTCTTCAATCAAGGCTGGAGCGGTTGACTACATAACCAAGCCCGTGCGCCCGCAGCAGCTCGAGCTTTCGGTGGACCAGGCGCTCAAGCTCGTTCGACTGAAGCGCGAGAACGACACGCTTCGACGCGAGGTCATGGAATTCAGGAACGAGCGGCAGATCATTGGTGATAGCGTGGCGATCCGGCGCGTCTTGCAGACCATTGCGACCGCGGCGCCCACCCGGGCAACTGTCCTGCTTCAGGGAGAATCAGGGACCGGGAAGGAGCTGTTCGCCCGATCAGTTCACGATCAGAGCGATCGCCGGGATCGTCCATTCATCCAGTTGAACTGTGCCGCACTCCCTGAAGGGCTGATCGAGAGCGCTCTTTTCGGTCACGAGAAGGGGGCTTTCACAGGCGCGATAAAGCGGGTAGAGGGGGCGTTCGAGCGCGCAAATCGCGGCACGCTGCTACTCGACGAAATATCCGAAATGAGGTTGGATCTGCAGGCAAAGCTGCTCAGGGTGCTGCAGGAGCAGGAGTTTGAGCGCGTGGGCGGCACTGCACCGATTCGAGTCGACGTGAGGATAATCGCGACGACCAACCGTGACCTCGCCTCTGAAGTCGAGCGGGGGGCGTTCCGCCAGGATCTCTACTATAGGTTGAGCACAATTCCGGTAGCCATACCGCCGCTGCGAGACCGCAGAGAGGACATTCCGGCCCTGGCATTCCGATTTGCCCTTCGGACTGGGGTTGAACTCGAAAAGGAGGTTCGCGCCATATCTCCCGAGGCGCTTGAGCTGCTGCAGCGGTACGACTGGCCCGGCAACGTCCGCGAATTACAGCATGTCGTTGAACGCGCGGTGATCCTGTCCTCAGACCCGATTGTACCGGTACATGCCTTCGAGGGTTTTCGCTTTGGCCTTGCCAATTCGCTTGGCGGCCCGGTCTCCGCAAGTCAGCGGGTGTTGATCGCGGCCGGCCTCGTCCCACTGGCCGATGACAATCAGGATGATGGAACGCTGGTGCGACTCACGTCGCTGAATGTGGAAGCGGCTGAGCGGCAGTTGATCGCAAAGGCGCTGGAAACCTCCGGTAATAACCGGACGCGAGCGGCTGAATTGCTGGGCATCAGCGTCCGGACGTTGCGCAACAAGTTGAACGGTCCGGCGGAGGGTGAGGCAAGCTTGACCGTCTAAGAGGCGGCAGAATATGCCGATGCGGCACTTTATTCCCTATTCTAGGACTAGGAATAAACTGCCGTCGCCCCGAATATAGCCCTGGATACCTGGCGCTAAGTGATTGTTGGATAATCACTTAGCGCCTTTCCAGTTTTTGGCGTGCCGTCGCTTGCTGGTTTGGTCCCGGCGTTGCCTTAGCACGACATCGGAATGATCACAAGCTTTATTGGCCGGGTTACACCGGCAGGCGAATTAAAGGACGCACTGGACGTCGGGAGCGCACGGGTTCGTGCGATCGCCGATCGCGTATCCAAGGCATCGCTTCAGAACCAGGACGGGTTCGCCCTTCCTGGGGTGCCTACGGCGACCGGGACGACCGGGACGACCGCGCCTGGTGGCGTCGACATCGAGACCGAGATGATCAGCCTTGCAGACGAGCAGCTTCGATATTCCGCGACGGCGAAGCTTCTCGCGAAGGCATACGATCAGGTTCGAACCGCCCTCAAGCCCTGATAACTCATGCCTCATCCAGTAGGTCTCCTGCCCTCTCCGGCGGCTTCGCAGCCCCAGCCGATGTTCCGCTCGCTGGCAATATCTGCAAGCGGCCTGTCAGCTCAACGCGTTCGTATGGAGACGATTGCATCGAACATCGCAAATGCGGAGACCACCCACGACGTGAACGGTCAGCCATATCGCCGGCAGGTAGCTGTGCTTGCGGCTGGCGACGGCGCTGCCGGATCGGGCGATGGCCCTCTGGCGCCGGGTCACCCGGCCGGTACCACGGGCGTGTTCAACGGAGTCAACGCATTTCAGGTCCCGAGCGGCCAATTCCCATCCGACGGCCCGCGTCAGTTTGAGGTGCCGGTTATGGAGACGGGCGGTCCACCAGGCGGCGCTACTGGTGTGCACGTGGCCGGAGTTCAGCAGGACATGACTGAAGGTCAGCTCGTCTATGATCCGGGTCACCCCGACGCAGACAAGAACGGATATGTGCACTACCCGAATGTGCGTGTAACCGATGAGATGGTGGACATGATGGATGCGCGCCGAGTTTACGAGGCGAATGCCAGCGTGTTTCAGACGGCGAAGTCAATGTTGAACCAAGCCCTGAACATTTAAGACAGACCGAATCAGAATGGCGATCAACGGAATTGGTGGCGGCGGATTCAATCCATATGCAGCGGGCGTTACGCGTCCGAATGCTACAGCGCCGCGCCCGACAACTTCACAGACGCTGCCACAGTCAGCCGGCACCGTCTCCGCTGCAGATCAGAAGTCTGTTGCGAATGCGATCAAGAACGACGCTGCTGCGCGCAACGCGCAGCTCAGCTCTCCCAACGCGCCGGATGGCGTGGATCAGGATCTATGGAGTGTACTCAGCAAGGAAGAGCGCACTTTCTTTATGAAGGCTGGTTCGATGGGACCGCTGACTTACGGTCGGATGAGTTCATCACAAACTCCGGCACCTGCGCCGATGTTGCGTGGCGGACGTCTCGATATCAAGGCTTGAGGATCTAATGTCAAATCCAATTGGTGGAATTACGAGTGCGATCGCGAGCTCTGGGATGGATACCGGTGCGAAGCAGATCCCGGTCTTGCAGGACAGCAGTACGAGCGGGACCAGTTTCGGCGATACGCTGAAGGGGCTCGTCAACAACGTTTCGGACCAGCAGGATGTGGCGGCTGATTATGCACAGCGTTTTGCGCGCGGCGAGCCGGTAGAACTTCACCAGGTCATGGCGTCAGCAGAAGAGGCGTCGATTTCTCTGGAGATGCTGGTGCAGGTACGCAACAAATTTCAGGATGCGTACCGCTCGTTGATCAGTATGCAATCGTGATCGAGAACCGGGGACTATAAGCCGTGGCTGACGCAATTCAGGATATGATCGACCGAGTTGGCGGTCGACAGCGCGTAATGCTGCTGACCGTAGGTGTAGGCGTCGCAGCCGTGATATTCGGCATCTCCAGATGGGCAACTGCCCCGGATTGGGTTCCAGCATTTTCGAACCAGCCGGTCGAGACCGTCGGCAAAATGACCGACAAGCTGTCTGCTGCTGGTATTGCCTATCAACTTGGCAACGGGGGCAGTCAGATTCTCGTGTCTTCCAATGACGTCGCGCGTGCAACGGTCGAGCTCGCAAAGGACGGACTTCCATCCGCCGGTCGACCGGGGATGGAACTGTTTGATCAGCCCTCATGGGGCATGACCGACTTCACACAGCGAATCAACTACCGCCGTGCGCTGGAAGGTGAGCTCGAGCGGACAATCGGAAAGATGACCGGCGTACAATCAGCGCAGGTACATCTCGCATTGCATGAACAGTCGACGTTCCGTTCGCAGGACAAGCCGGCCAATGCGTCTGTCGTACTCAAGACCGGTGGCGCGCCACCCGGGCAGGACGTTGTGCAGGGAATCGCACACCTCGTTGCAAGCAGTGTCGATGGCATATCGGCCGATCATGTAACGGTGCTTGATGATTCTGGTCGGATGCTCTCCACGCCGGACGACGGGTCGATGGCATCGCTCACGAATGCACAGTTATCCACTCAACGTGAAGTTGAGGATTATCTGCAAAGCAAGGCCGAAGGGCTTGTGGACGACATTGTGGGTGCAGGCAACGCGCGGGTTCGGGTCGCCGCGGCACTGAACTTCGACAAGATCGAGCGCTCGTCACAAATGGTCGATCCCGACAAGCAGGCTACCAGCACGGAGCAACGCTACGAAATCACGCCTGGCGCACAAGGCGGTGCAGCGTCCTCGAATGTCGCGATGAGCTATGACAACTCAAAGATCACCGAGAACTTCTCTGGTGCGATTGGAAACATCAAGAGACTGAGCGTTGCTGTTCTGCTGAATGACAAGATCATTCCGCCGCCGGCTAACGCGGGCCCGAATGTGAAACCGACATACGTCGCACGCACTCCAGAAGAGATCGCCAGAATCGAGTCGTTGATCCGTGGCGCGGTCGGCGCGGACAGCACTCGTGGTGACGTTGTGACTGTTGTTGCAACACACTTTGATGCACCCCCGGTGGCGGCTATCGAAAAGGATCCGCCGCAAACCATGATTGCAACGATACAGCAATACGAGAAGCCGGGGATATCAGTTCTCGCGATCGCCGCGCTGTTCGTCATTGCGATGATGTTGATCAAGGCTATCAAGTCACTACCGTCCGGCGCCCGTTCCGGTTATGCACCTCTCGCGCTACCACCTGGCGGACAGCACTCAACGCAGTACGCATCCGCGGCCCACGACATGGCGAACGCCATATCAACAAATGCACATCAACACCAGGCATACGCGCCCCAACCCATCGTGGAGCCACTTGCCTTTCCCGAACAGAATCAGACACGCGGCCGAGTAGCGGCGACAATCGCCGCGAAGCCTGACGTATCCGCGCGAGTTGTGCGCGCCTGGCTCAAGGAAGCTGTATAAATGGGAACCGCGGTAGTAGCGACCGAAAGCAGGCCAAGCAGGGGTGCCATGAGTGCCGGAGACTTGACCGGTCCGCAGAAGGTCGCGGTCCTGTGCATGTCGCTCGGTGCGGACGAAGCCGTCAAGCTGACGCAGTCTTTGACACCTGAGGAAGCGGAAGAAATCAGCTTCCACATCGCACAGATGGAACATGTTGATGCCGGGATAGTCGAGGGCGTGCTGAAGGAATGGATGGAGATGGCGCTCGCGGTCGATTCGATCGCCCAGGGCGGCATCAGCTATGCCAGCGAGGTTCTGGAAAAGGCGTTCGGCGCCAACCGAGCGAACGCTACGCTTGGAAGAATTCAATCACAGCTTGCTGACTCTGCAGGCCTTCATCGGTTGCGTAGTGCGGATCCGCAGCAGCTGGCAACAACCCTCCGCGGCGAGCATCCGCAGACGATCGCGCTTGTGCTGGCGCATCTCGAGCCGCAGCAGACGGCAACGATCCTCAGGGATCTCGACCCATCACTGGGTGGCGAGGTGATGTACCGGATTGGCTGCATGGAAAAAGTCGCGCCTGACATGATGTTGCTGGTGGAGAAAGCGCTGAGCAACGAAACAGACCTGAGTTTCACTCGCGGCTTGCGCGCCGCTGGTGGTCCGGATGCAGTCGCAAGTGTGCTCAATCATGTCTCCGGAACTCTGGAGAAGGACCTTCTGGATCACATCAGCGAGCGCGACTCGGAGCTCTGCGAGCAGATCAAGAATCTCATGTTCGTCTTCGACGATGTGGGCAAGCTGGACGATCGCTCTCTGCAGCGGTTGCTGCGCGAAATCGACGCCCGCAGCCTGTCACTTGCTCTCAAGACAGCGAAGGAAGAGATGCGTACTCGCATCATGGCCGGAATGTCGGCTCGCGCGGTCACGGCGCTCAAGGAAGAGATTTCAATGCTCGGCGCCGTGCGTGTGCGCGACGTAGAGGCGGCACAGGCGCAGATTGTCGCGCAGGTCCGCTCGCTGGAAGCAGCTGGCGAAATCACGATTGGTGTCGGAGCGATGGAAGATGCGTTCATCGAATAGGCCGGGCGTGATGTCCGTTGACGCTCTCGGGTCCAGTCCATCACGCTGGGCGCCCGACGATATCGCATCTCTCGCCTGGTCCGGGCCCATGGCCAACCGCGCCGAGACGAGGATCGATGCGGCTGAACGTGACCGGCAGGAGACGGAACAGCGTATCGAGCAGGCGCGTGTGGACGGGTACGCATCCGGCCGAAATGACGGCGAGGCTGCAGAGGCGTCACGGCTCCGAAGTGCTGTTGCCGCGATGGAGATTGCTCTGGATACCATTCGAAGCAGCGAGACCAAGTGGCAAGAGTGTGTTACTGAGAATATCGCTGCACTCGCAGTCACCGTGGCGCGACACATTGTGGGACGTGAAGTTACGTCTGACACATCGACGATTGCCGATCTGGTAAAGCGTGCGCTTGCTGAGTTCCCAATCGATCAACCGATGCGGGTGCGTGTCAATCCGCACGATCTCTCGTTATTGTCACTTCCAACTCCAGATGGAGGCGCGCCGGTTCCCATCGCCCCAAACAGGGATGTCCGGTGGCTTGCAGATTCGCGCATTCAGCCTGGCGGCTGTGTGGTGGAAGGCCGGGAGCGCATCGTTGACGGTCGTGTCGACACAGCCCTCGAAAGACTTTACCGAAAGCTGAGTGATAACGATGCTTGATGCTCTGGTGAGTCGCGTGGCTGAAACGCCGCGATTTGACCGTTTCGGTCGCGTCACGCGCGTGGTCGGTCTCGTTATTGAAGCGACTGGTCTGGACGTTGGCGTGGGAGAGCTATGCCGAGTAACGAGTCTCACAGATGATCGCTCTGTACTCGCTGAGGTCGTTGGCTTTCACGATGATCACGTTATCCTGATGCCATTGGGTGAGCTGGATGGCTTGCACGCTGGAAGCTTCGTGCAGCCGCTGGGTCGATCGTTCGGAGTTGACGTTGGTCCCGCCCTTCTCGGCCGGGTACTCAACGGCCTCGGCCGCCCGATAGACGAAAAAGGGCCAATTGAATTCACCGAGCGTGTGCCACTGACTGCCGAGCCTCCGAATCCACTCGACCGTCGGATGATCGACGAGCCACTCGAAACGGGCGTGCGCGCTATCGACGGGATGCTGACGATCGGCCGCGGACAAAGAGTCGGCATCTTCGCCGGTTCGGGAGTCGGCAAGAGCACACTGCTTGGCATGATTGCGCGACACGCAAAAGCCGACGTCAATGTGATTGCCCTGTTGGGTGAACGCGGACGTGAGGTGCGTGATTTCATTGAACATTCGCTCGGTGAAGAAGGCCTTTCACGGTCAGTGCTGATTGTTGCAACTGGAGACCAGGCGGCGCTGATCCGGGCGCGTGGTGCACTGGTCGCCACCGCGATTGCTGAATACTTCCGGGATCAGGGCAAGCAGGTATTGCTCATGCTCGACTCCGTTACCCGAGTAGCAATGGCGTGGCGTGAAATCGGCCTGGCCACCGGAGAGCCACCGACCACAAAGGGCTATCCACCATCGGTATTCGCATTGCTGCCACGGCTGCTTGAGCGGGCCGGCAATGCGCGCGTTGGTGGAATTACAGGCATCTACACAGTTTTAGTGGACGGCGACGATTTCAACGAGCCGGTCGCGGATGCGACGCGTTCGATTCTGGACGGACACATAGTGTTGACACGCAAGCTGGCATCCGCTGGCCACTTTCCGTCGATCGACATTCTGGATAGCAAGAGCCGCGTACGGGATCAGGTAATTGCGAAAGAGCACCGTGGCTACGCTGAGACAATCCTTCGTACCGAGGCGACTTATCGGGAGAAGGAAGATCTCATCCTGGTTGGCGCTTATCAAAAGGGCAGTAACCCCGTCGTGGATTCCGCTGTCGAGCACCGAGAAGGCGTTCTCGGATTGCTACAGCAGCAGGCCGATGAGACTTCATCGTTTGAAGCAACACGCTCAATTATGAAGAACCTGTCGACCAGGATCACGAATTCGAACAAGCGGGTTGCCTAAGCATGTTTCGCTTTCGACTACAACAGGTGCTGGACCTTCGCGAGAAACAGGAGCGCAATCTCGCGGGTCAGCTTGCGACGGCGATGAGCGCCGAGCGTGCCGCCAAGGAGACGCTTGATGGTTTATGCGCGGAACGACAGGCTAGTTCTGCAGGCGTCATGAGCGGTCAATCCCGCTCGGTTGGCGAACTCGCGAATGTTGCTTTCATCATGCAACAGCTAGACGGGCAGATCGAGAACGCAAATGACCTCGTGACGGCGGCCAACGATAGCGTTTCCCAGGTAAAAGAAGCCTTTACTGCGGCGTTCAAGGATCGCCGGGTTCTGGATCGTCTTCGTGAGCGTCACGAGGAAACTTATCGCGTAACCGCAGAGCAGACCGACAGGCGAACGATGGATGACATCGCGCTCTCGCGCTTCGTACACAACGAGAATGAACAATGAAGCGGATCATAATCCCATTCGTCGCAGCTTTTGGCCTCAGCCTCGGACTCGCAACAGGAGTTGTCATGATGCGTGCGCCGAAGGTGGTACCTGTTGCAGCCGGCGCCGCAGCGAAGCCAGCAGATTCAACTGCTGCTGGCAAGGATAGCACTGTCGCACCGACGCACGATTCCGCCGCGACTGCCGATACAACGGCAGCGGGGGGCACCGCTCCAGCGACTCAGGCAGCTGCTGGTGTTGCAGCCGAGCCACCTCAGAAGCACGAGGAAGCATCCGCGACCAAGTCGCGCGAGATCCCGGTTTCGGGCGGTACGACGCCTCCCGGCAAACCCGCGATGGCGCCAGCCGCAGCTCATCCTGTAACTCCCGAGGCTCCCAGACCAATCTCCGATTCGCTTATCAATCGACGACTCGCGGCGGTATTCGCTGCAATGCAACCAAAGGATGCTGCACGTGTCCTCGAACAGATGAATGATGCAGACGTGCGCGCGATACTCGCCTCGCTGTCAAACAAGCAACAAGCAGCAATACTTGGCAGCTTCCCGACACAGCGTGCAGCCTTGATTGTGCAGGCAACACTTCGCACCGCGTCGAGCGGAGGCGCGCAGTGACGTTACTGCCCGTGATGCTCGCGTCGAACGACGCGTCACATGTCGACGCAGCAAAGTCGGCTCGCAGTAACCGCGAGGCGGATTCGTCGAGCGCATCGGGTACATCCGCATTCGCGGCGACGCTCGCGAATGCCATGCACACCCCGATGGTGCCGAATGCACCCAAGAAACCGGAAGCCAATTCGGACCTCGATAGTCGTGGATCTGGAGCGACGGCCGGTGGCGGAATTGATGCATCTGGCGGAAAACCAGCCTTCGCTGCAGCCGCGGAAGCGCGCGCAGCCGTGGCTACGATGCCGCCAGATAGCGCCAGTTCCGACCCGGACGCGCTCAATCCAGACTTTCGGACACGGCTCGGACGTGTGATTACGAGAATGCACGACGAGTTCGGCAAGGACGTGCAACTGGTGGAAGGATTCCGGACACAGTCTCGCCAGGATTATCTGTACGATCAGGGGAGATCGCGGCCCGGTGACGTCGTAACATGGACCAAATCGAGCAAGCATACGCTTGGCCTGGCGGCGGACGTTACGATCGACGGCTCCTACGCGGATGCGGCCGGATACAAACAGTTGGCACAGATCGCCGCACAGGAAGGCCTTCGTACGCTCGGATCCAAGGACCCGGGACACATTGAACTCCCGACCCGCGGCGGCGCCGCCGCATGGGGACCGTCAAACGATGTGCTCAACATCGACGACAACGTTTCACGCGCCATCGGAATCGCTCTCGATCAGAGTAGCTCGCAGAACATTGGTAGTACATCGGACGATGACAGCTCGAGCTTCAGCAATTTCAACGGACTCCTGAGTAGGGCGAGTCGCAGCGCTGGCACGAGCGCGCCACCGATTCAGATGCCGATGATGTCTGGCGGCGGTGGCACGGGCTCGAGTTTCTCGCAGCGTAGCTTGGACGACTCGCACAAAGATTCGACGAGGTTCAGCGACTCGGCCAAGGTAGCAAATGTCGCGACTGTTGCCAGTGTGGCCAGTGTGGCCCAAGTTGCTCACGTTGGCGGAGTGATGCAGGTGCACCAGCCTATACTCGGCGCGCCGGTGGCACCGACCCTTGTGGTCAGCGCGGGCAGCGAAGCGGCGGACAGGGTCGGTCGCATCCTGGACGCGCGAGACTCGGCACCCATGCAACCGCTGTCCCAGGTGACACTCAATATCGACAACGCGAGTGGCGCGGCAGACAAGGTAACTGTGCAACTACGCGCTGGAACGGTTGACACCGCCATTTCAGTTGGAGATCCAAATCGCGCCGACAAAATGTCGTTACGAGTCGGCGAACTTCAGAATGCGCTTGAACAACACGGATTGGATGCTACGGCGATTCGTGTGGCATCAACAGCAAGTAGCTCAGGGCCGGGATGGAACCCGCGCTCAGGAAGCGACCAGAGCGCCCAAAACGGGCGTCCTTCGCTCAATTACCGGGACAACCGACAGGACGCGGATGGAACCCGACAGCGCTCTCGTAGAGAGCAGCAGGGAGGAAAACAGTAATGATTACCGCGCCTTACGGTGTTGCTCCGGCTCGATCCGTTGCCGCACCTGACCCCACTGCGGGGACGAGTTCAGATTCGAGTGCAGCAAGTAGTGCGATCACACAGGCTGCCGGCGGTGCGATGGGAGAGACTCAGTTTCTTCAATTGCTGGTCTCGCAGATGCAAAACCAGGATCCCATGAACCCGATGGACGGAAAGGATCTGGCTGCGCAGCTCGCACAATTCTCGAGTGTTGAGCAGTTGATGAACATCAACACGAAGCTCGACAACTTCACCGCACTTCTGACTCCGGCGGCTCCGACATCCGGAACCGCTTCATCCACCCAGGGCGCGTAAGCGCCTCAGGCCCGACCACAATTTTTCATCGGATTAACACATGGATCGCTCATTATTCTCAGCTGTCTCGGGGCTTCGGAACAACCAGACCCGAATGGATGTTATCGGAAATAACATCGCGAACGTGAACACGACGGCATTCAAGGCAAGCCGCGCCAATTTCACAGAGAGCTTCTCACAAGTTCTCTCCGGCGCTACACGTCCCGGCCCTACCACCGGCGGTATCAACGCGATGGCCGTCGGACTGGGTTCTCAGCTCAGCAGTATCGATACCGTCTTCACACAGGGTAACCGAGAGACCACCGGCATCACGACCAATCTCGCCGTACAGGGCAACTCGTTCTTTGTCGTGTCGAACGGCAGCCAGAACCTGTACACGCGGGATGGAAATTTCAAATGGGATTCCAACGGCACGCTTGTCGCCGGCAACGGCGCAATCGTTCAGGGATTGATGGCCAAGAACGGAGTGCTGGGCGGTGCGCTTACCGGGATCTCGGTGCCGATCGGGCAAACGACTCCAGCCGCTGCGACTTCCAGGGCGTCACTCGCGGGTAACTTCAACTCTGAAGCTACACCGATCGTTGCAGTGGACCCGGCCAATCCCACCGCAGCTGAGTTGGCTGACCCAACGAACGCAGGGTCGGTTGTCCAGACGACACTGGGCGTGTTTGACTCGCTGGGATCGAAACATGATTTGACAGTGGTGGCCTGGAAGACAGGTACGAACCAGTGGGATGTGAAGATCGACCCGACCAGCCTCAACTACGACTCCACAAAGCCGTATACGTTCGGCCCGGGTGCGCAGTCGTCACCCGCGGGTGCTACCACGCCTTGGCAGATCACGTTCAACCCAGACGGTACAGTCGACGCCACCAACTCCAATCTGCCGAATGTTTCGTTTACGCCGATCGGCGGCGGAGCGCCGGTCGCGCTCAAGCTTGATCCAGGGACCGGATCAACTGGAGTTACTTCGCTAGCCGCAGGGAACTCGGCCGTATTGCGCGACCAGAATGGCTACGCGTCCGGCGTGCTGCAGGCGACATCGATTGGCCAGGACGGAGTCATCACTGGCTCATTCTCCAATGGGACAAACCAGACCCTGGGCCAGATTGCACTCGCGGACTTCAACAATCCCGAGGGACTCGACCAGGCGTCGGACAGCATGTACACTGTGTCTGCCAATTCCGGAACGCCGCTAATCGGCTACTCCGGCAAGGACACGACGTCTACAATCGCGAGCGGCGCTCTGGAGATGTCGAACGTGGATCTGGCGCAGGAGTTCACGGACATGATCATCACTCAACGTGGCTTTGAAGCGAACGGCAAGATGATTACGACGAGTGATCAGATGCTTCAGACCCTTATCAACATGCGGCAGTAACGCAGTAACGCGTCTACTATGGTATAGCTGACGCGGCAAAAATGGCCGAGGGCAGCCCGGAAGAAATTGCCGGGCTGCCCTTTTTTGTCCATGGGCGAGATATCTACTGCCAAGACATTGTCTTGCGCTAAACCCTTATGCACCAATTACTTATGATGTAGGACGATCGCTCGGCAAATGGGTTTTAATCTTGGTATGTCACCTGCCTTTACCGGAGGCGAGAAGTAGCCATTGGAACCATTTTGCTAGGGCGATACGCATGGCTGAAGAAAAGACGGAAGAGCCAGCAACACCGACGGAGCCAGCGCCAAAAGGCGGGATCGCGAAGATGATGCCGTTACTTGGTGGCGTTGTCGGCGGCCTGGCGTTGGGAGCCATTCTGGGCTTTACGGTGCTCGGACCCAAGCTGGCGCATAAGACAGCGGCGGCGGCGCCGGCCGATAGTGCCAAGGCCGGCGCGAAGTCGGGCGCCGAGGCCAAGAAGGGAGAAACTGCCCCGTCGATCTACCAGTTGGACAATCTCGTGATGAACCCGGCGGCGTCGGGCGGAGCGCATTTCCTCCTGATGTCGGTTGCCCTCCAAGTGAAGGACGCTGGCACACTCGAGACAATCAAGGGGCGCGATGCTGAGCTGCGCGATTCAATCCTTCGGCTCTGCTCGAGCAAGACCATTGACCAGATAACGGCCTCGAACGCGCGCGACACTTTGAGCGTCGATTTGCTCGCGGTGCTGGACAAGATGTTCGGCAAAGGAACGGTCTCCAAGATTTACTTCCCACAATTCGTGATCCAGTGAGCACTGATGTCCGCCCGATGGCATCGGGCACGCTATCGCAGAGTGAGATCGACCGCCTGCTGGGCGGCTCGAGCAACTTCCAATTTGCCGGCGCCGTCGAGGAATCTCCGGTGCAGATGTACGACTTCCGGCGCCCTCACCGTGTATCGAAGGAACGACTTCGCACACTCGAAGCGATCTATGAACGACTCGTCAAGTCACTTGAGAGCTGGGTCATCGGACGCGTGCGTGGACAGATTGAAATGCGCCTTCAGGGTGTGGAGCAGTTTTCGTTTGGCGAATTCACACTATCACTTCCGACGCCCTGCGCCTCATTCATCTGCGACATCAACGATTCTGGTGGCCAACTCGGCATCGTAGATATCGGCGAGGACTTCGCGTTCTTTCTCATAGACCGCCTTTTCGGTGGTAGTGGGCGCCAGCTTTCGATGTCGCGTCCGCTGACCCGTGTAGAGCGGATGGCGCTCCGTGGCCTCGTCGAGAAAGTGAACTCTTTGCTCGCCGAGTGCTGGTCGGACTACATCAAGATGTCGCTCGACATCAGTTCGTTCGAATCGTTCCCGGACATCCTGCTTCAGAGCGCGAATCGTGACGATCCAGTTCTCGTCGCAAACATTGAAGTCGTTGCTGGTGATGTCAGCACCCTGATGCTGGTGTGTCTACCGTTTGCAGTACTGGACAAGTTCTTTACCAACACGGGGCCCCGCAGTGTGGCTAACGCCACAGGCTCGGAGCACGAACGGGCTGTGAGCCGTGCACTTGCTGAATCCTCGCTTCGTGCAACTCGCGTGGACGTATCTGCCCGTCTTCCTGAATTTCGCATGTCCCTGCGTGATCTCGCGTCGCTATCACATGGCGGTGTGATCACCACAGGATTACCGAGCAACAGCCCGATCAGAGTTATGGTAGGCGACCAGGAGCGGTTTGCTGGTACCGCCGGCCGCGTAGGCCACAAGCTGTCAATTCGCCTCGAAGGTGCGCTTGCCGAGGCAGGGGAAGTAAAGAGTCCTTCTCCAATTGTTCCCCAGTTCGATGCTTCGGCAATCGCCGCAGCAATACAATCTCAACCGATCACCGCCGAATAACATGGACCAGAATGTGAACGCCGCCACAGGCGCTGATGCTATCAGCTCTCCCGAACCCGGATTCGCGGCTGATATCACCAGCAGCGAAGTACCGATCTCGATGCTGCTCGATCTCTCGTTGCCAATCTCAATCGAGCTTGGACGTACATCGATGACCGTTCAGGACATTCTCCGACTCGGCCGCGGATCTGTGATTCAGCTGGATCGGCTCGCGGGTGAACCAATCGACGTTTACGTCGGCAACAGACGGTTCGCGGAAGGCGAGGTTGTGCTTCTCGGTGAAACGTTCGGGGTTCGCGTTACGAGAATTCTGCCGCGGGCAAATGCGGTGGAGGAGATCGCAGCGTGACCGCTTCTTCGTTCCTGATGGTGATGGCGATGCTGGCAATCGTACTCGGGGCAATGGGAGTCGCTTTGCGCGTCCTTCGTCGCTACTCGATGTCTGGTTCTGCTGGCAAGGGAAGCGTCAAGATGGAGATCATTCAACGTCTCACGCTTGGCCAACGCCAGGGGCTCGCTGTTGTGCGCATTGGTACGCGTATACTCGCCGTGTCGATGGGTGACGGCGGTGTGCATCAAGTCGCCGAGCTGAGCGACGTAGACATTAGCGGAATTGCAGGCGATGCTGGAGTGGTCGCCGCTACGCCGGTACATGCGATTGCAAACGGCATTCGCAAGCTCGTTCTCGTGGGCAGCAAGAACGAGCCAAGACAGATCATCGATACAGCAACGTCGGCGCGCGGGGTAAAAAAGGATGCGAAGCGGATCTCCTATGTTGCACCGCTGGAAGACTTCCAGGCTGTGTTGAGCATGGCGATGGCCGGCGGAGCGCACGCGTGAAGCTTCGAAGTGCCGCAATTGGATTGCTCGCCGGATCGCTGCTTGCGCCCGCCTGCGTGATACTGCTTGCACAGCAGGCAGCAGTGCAGACGGCGGCCCCGCCAGCCAGTGGTATTGCGAATACCCTGCAGGGTGCGGCGAATTCGACGAATGTCACGGCACCGACTTCGGCACCGCTGCTCCCGAATGGTATTCCGCAGGTACCGCAGATAACTGCGCCGGCGTCGAGGCGTGGTGCAACCGGCGGCGCGAACGCGGCGCGGCCAGCGAACCCCGGACGTCAACCCGCAGCGCCTGCTGGCCCGCGGGCTGCGAGTGCGCCGACCGAATCCGCACCCGTAGCACAAAATGCGGGTGCAGACGCGATGCTGACCAAGCTCGCTCCACAAATGGATCTCCGTGTTGGCGGCAAGGACGCAGGCGGCCTCCGGCTGAGCGGAACAGTTGGCATAGTCGTGATGATGGGCCTGCTCACGCTGCTGCCCACACTGGTCCTGCTCATGACAGGATTCACTCGAATCCTGATTGTGCTCAACTTCCTGCGCCAGGCGCTTGGGACACAGAATGCCCCACCTGCGCAATTGGTGGCGGCATTGTCGCTAATCCTCACTGGTTTCGTCATGGCACCGACGCTCACAAAGGTCAATGAAACCGCGCTGCAGCCGTGGATGAACGGCACAATGGATCAGGCTGAGATGATGAAAACGGCCGTCGTACCATTCCGTGATTTCATGCTCAAGCACACCAGGGATCACGACCTCCAGGTGTTCATCGACATGAGTCCTGGAGTCGCGCCGCAGAACGAAGATCAGATTCCGCTCGTCACGCTCGTTTCAGCCTTCGCTACAAGCGAGCTGCGCACCGCGTTCCAGATCGGGTTCGCTCTATTCCTGCCGTTCATCATCATCGATATCGTCGTCTCCAGTGTGTTGATGAGCATGGGCATGTTCATGCTCCCTCCTGCGATGATATCGCTTCCGTTCAAACTGCTGCTCTTTGTTCTCGTGGACGGCTGGACTCTTGTTGTGCAATCCCTCGTTACCAGCTTCCGAGTCTAGACAATGTCACACGCTCTGGTCGTAGATCTCGCGCGCAACATGATCATGACGGCACTCCTTATTGCCGCGCCGATGCTGGTTGTCGCGCTGGCAGTAGGCCTCGTCGTATCGATCATTCAGGCGGTAACGCAGATCCAGGAACAGACGCTTTCGTTTGTACCCAAACTCGTCGCCGTAGCCGTGACGTTCATTATCGCATTGCCGTGGATCATTCAGATCATGGTGAGATACACGAGCGAGTTGTTCCGCTCACTGCCGTCCATGATTTCGTGACCGACGTCCGCCCCTTTGACGTGTTCGCGCCGGGATCCGGCACGGTTGCCGTTCTGGTCGCATTGCGACTGACGGGCCTGATGCTCATCGCGCCCGTATTCTCGGCCGCGACGGTGCCTGTCAAATGGCGGACCGCGCTGCTGATCCTGCTTACGATCGTCGTTCAGCCGATCGCATACGCAACAATGACGGTTATACCGGAAATCACCCCGGCGTCCGCGATTGGCGAGCTGATTGTCGGCTTCGGCATCGGACTCGGCGCTGCACTGCTGGTGGGTGCAGCTCAGTCTGCAGGCGAACTGCTCGCGATTCAGATCGGGCTGTCCGGCGCGTCTCTGCTTGATCCTCTCACCAAACAGTCATCGCCGGTCCTGGCGAATTTTCTATCACTCTTCGCGATAACGATTCTGCTCTCCCTGAACGTGCATCTCGGGATGATCGAAGCGCTCGCCGACAGCCTGCGTGTCGTCCCCGTGGGCAGCTCGATGGATCTCAATGCCGGGCTTGCAAACCTCATCTCGCTCGGCGGAACTCTATTTCTTGTAGGACTCCGGTTTGCTGCACCAGTGATTGCCACTGTTATGGTCGGAAATGCGGCACTCGCGGTACTGAGTCGCGCGACTCCACAGCTCAACATACTCTCTGTAGCCTTTCCGCTACAGATCGGCCTCGGTCTTTTTGCGCTGGGCATAGCGCTTCCATACATCGCCAATACGCTTGGCAACTGGCCCACTGCCTACGATCAGCAGCTCACAACATTCTTCGCGGCACTCGCGCCTGGGGGAATGCACTGAGCCATGTCTGACGATTACGGCGACAAAACAGAAGAAGCGACCCCAAAGAAGCGCCAGGAGGCGCAGGATGAGGGTCGCATTCCCAAGAGCCCCGAGCTTTCAGTGGCGGTGTTGCTCCTTGGAATCGCGTTGATACTTACTGCAGTAGTGCCGCATGTTGCGAGCCGCTTATTCGCAATCATGGGCGAGGGTCTGGCGTCAGCAGGTGATACGTCTTTTTCCGCGGAAAGTGCAATCAAGACATTGCAGATGCTAGGATGGCGCACGCTGACGACCATACTTATGGTAGGCGGCTCGATGGCAGCAATTGCACTCGTCATAAATGGCGTGCAGGCACGTGGCGTGTTCTCGCTCAAACCGATCACGCCCCAGTTCAAGCGGATCAACCCTGCGACGAACATCACGAAACTTGCTGGACCGCAGGCAATCGCCGAGTTGCTCAAATCACTCGCGAAGCTCGCAATCGTAGGGTTCGCCATTCATGCTGCACTGGGCAAGGATGCGATCAATGCGATGGTCGTTACTACCCAGCAGTCCCCCATCGCCTTGCTCCAGGTGATCACGCACTACTCGGTCAAGTTGATTATGACTGCCGGACTCGCGTACCTGGCTCTCGCCCTCGCGGACTATCTGTGGCAGTACTGGCAGTTCACGAAAGAAATGCGGATGAGCAAGTCGGAGATCAAGCAGGAGTTCAAGAACTCTGAAGGTGATCCTCTACTGAAGCAGCGTATGCGTTCGATCGGTCGCGCCAACGCACGCAAGCAGATGATGAAGGATGTCGTCCGTGCTGACGTCGTGATCGTGAACCCGACGCAACGCGCGATTGCATTGCAGTACGACCCATCGAAGGCCCCGGCGCCGATCGTACTCGCGATGGGCCAGCGCAAGGTTGCGGAACGCATCAAGAAGATCGCGCTGGAAGCCGGCATTCCAATCGTGGAAAACAGGCCGCTCGCCATCGCGTTGATCAAGCACGCTCGCGTCGGGATGATCATCCCTGTCGAGCTGTATCTCGCAGTCGCAGAAGTACTCGCATTCGTGATTCGCCAGCGCAATGAGCGCGGCGCACGCTGGGCATATCGCCCGATCTCGCATCTCGTTGGGGATACTGTCTGATGGCGGCCGTAGCTGCAAAACCCGTGGTCTCAACCATCGCCCCAGGCAAAGGCGGCGCGGAAGTTGGACTTGCCATAGCGGTAGTGCTCGTCATCGGCCTGTTGATCATCCCGCTTCCCGGCGTGATGCTCGACATGCTGTTGGTAACGAGCATATCGCTATCGCTCGTCGTCCTTCTCTCCGCGCTCTATACTACCAACCCGCTCGAGTTCAGCTCCTTCCCTGGCTTGCTCCTGCTGCTCACGCTGTTCAGGCTCGCGCTCAACGTCGCCAGCACGCGTCTCATTCTGACACATGGTCAGGCAGGTCACGTCATTCAGGCGTTCGGCGAATTCGTCATTGGCGGCAATTATGCCGTCGGTTTGGTGCTGTTTCTGATTCTCATTGGAATCAACTTCATCGTCATCACAAAGGGCGCTGGCCGCGTAGCTGAAGTCGCCGCGCGATTTACACTCGATGCAATGCCCGGCAAGCAGATGGCCATCGACGCCGATCTAAACGCCGGATTGATCGATGAGACCGAAGCACGCCGCCGACGCGAAGAGATTTCGCACCAGGCAGACTTCTACGGCGCGATGGACGGATCTTCCAAGTTCGTGAAGGGAGACGCAATTGCTGCGTTGATCATCACGTTCATCAATATCATTGGTGGAATATTCATCGGGGTAGTTCAGAAAGGCCTCCCCTTCTCCCAGGCAGTAAGCACGTACACGATCCTCACTGTCGGTGAAGGACTCGTTTCGCAGATTCCATCGCTTGTCGTTTCTACGGCGGCAGGCATCATGGTAACGCATTCTGCCGGCTCGACCCAGATGGGAACCGTCGTCGCGTCTCAGATGACAAGGCACCCGCGTGCGATGTGGATCGCCGCCGGCGTGCTTGCGCTGTTCTCCGTCGTTCCGGGTCTGCCGATGCTGCCGTTCCTGACGCTCGCCAGTATCCTCGCGCTTCTCGCGCGCGCAGCATCTGTGGCCGAGAAGAAGCGCGCCGCCAGTGCGGTATCAGCTCTCGCCGCACCCAAGGCGGAGTCGCCGACGTCAACGGATCCAATGCGAGACCTTCTGCAAATCGACCCGATCGAGCTCGAAGTCGGATATGCGTTGATTCCGCTGGTGGACGAACGCCAGGGCGGCGATCTGCTTGATCGCATCTCGATGCTCCGCAAGCAGGCGGCCGTGGAATTGGGAATTCTGATTCCGCCAGTACGCATTCGCGACGACATCAGATTGCCATCCAACGAATACGTCATCAAACTCCGCGGCAGTGAGATGGCTCGCGGTGAGGTCATGCCGCGCTTCCTCATGGCGCTCAACACCGGCTCCGTCATATCCCCGATGGAAGGAATTGACGCCGTCGACCCCAGCTTCGGCATGCCGGCTCGATGGATCGCGACAAACCGTCGTGCAGATGCGGAAGCATATGGTTACGTCGTGGTCGAACCGTCAACCGTCGTTGCGACGCATCTGATGGAAGTTCTGAAGGCCAATGCTGCTGAACTGCTCGGCCGCCAGGACGTCCAGGAAATGGTCGAGACGCTCAAGAAGACACATCCGGCGCTGGTCGACGACATCGTTCCTTCCAAGATATCGCTCGGTACTCTGCACCGCGTGTTGCAGCGGCTGCTGCGTGAGCGCATCCCAATTCGCGATCTCGTCACGATTCTCGAGGCACTCGGCGACTCTGCTGATACAACGAAGGATCCAGAAGCGCTCACCGAACACGTCCGTCGTTCACTCTCGAATGTCATCGCGCGGCTTTACGCTGAGCCGGACGCTTCGGTACGCGGGATTACGATGGGCCCGAGGCTTGAACAGGCGCTCACGGGACTCTTTTCCCCGCGCACCGCACAGCCTGGCACATCGCTGCTCAATCCTGATGCGCTTGCGCGGATATTACGCGACCTGAATGACATGTCCCAGGCATACTCGTCTGAAGGCCGTCCTGTACCACTGGTTACGCCGCCGAGTTTGCGTGTAGGGGTAAGACGGCTTATCGAACCGGTTATGCCGTCGCTACCAGTCATCTCACTGGCAGAGCTGCCAACTGCGGTAAATCTGCACAGCGTTGGCACGTGGGAGATGGCGAATGCAGCATGATGCGAGCGCGCCACGAATTGTGGTGGCTTCTGGTATGTCCGGAACGGGCGTGACGACGGTGTGTCAGCACCTGCGAGACGCGGTTCCGGAATTGAACTTCATCGACGCCGGATCCACGTGGGTCGGCATCAGCGAAGCATGTGCGCCAGGATTCGCGCGCATGCTGGTCGTGACTACTCACGACGTACTTGCAGTCACATCGGCATATGCGCTGATCAAATTGTCGCGCGAGAATTTCACCGATGCGCCCATCGAGGTGCTTGTGACGGCAAGCGAGGAGCGGGACGGCCTCAAGACATACGAGAGAATTCAGGTGGCATGCAGCCACTTTCTTGGCGAGACCGTCGGGTACGCGGGTTCCATACCGGACGATATAGTGGAAAAAGAACCTGGCGAGATATCAGCGACGCATTCGGACCGCGCAGCATTGGGCGCAGACGCAGTTGCGGCGCTCCACAATCTCGCGACGCGGTTGGATGAAGAATTGGAAGTGACCGTGCTACGAGGTTCGTGGCGTCACAGTGAGCGGAGAGCAGTCTAATGACAAAAATGGATTTGCAGGTTTGGGCAGACTTTGCTGCCGGCAGTCAGCAGGCCCGGGATAGCCTTCTCGCCGAGCATCTCGGTCTCGTGCATCACGTAGCGCGACAATTGTCGCGAACGCTTGCCGCGAAAGCTGATGTGGATGAGATGGTCAGCGCGGGAACGATGGGGCTGATGAGCGCGCTTGACGGATTCGATCCTTCGCGTGGTCTCGCATTCAGCACCTTTGCCGCGCCTCGCATCCGCGGTGCAATTCTCGACGAGCTGCGCCGGCAGGATCACGTCCCTCGGTCAGTGCGCCGAAAAGCAAGAGAGCTTTCGAGTGCACGAGAGACGCTACAGAGAATTTTCGGCCGGCCACCTGAGCCGCAGGAAATGGCGGAACACCTCGGCGTCGATGTCGCAACACTGTGGCGTTGGGAAGCGGATGTCGAGAACTCTGTGCATCTCTCGATCGACCGCCAGCCAGGTGAAGGTGACTCCGGAACTGCTGCACCAGCTGAGATGCTAGCTGATGAAACTCACGGCGACATCGAAGAAACCCTGAACCACGAGCAGGAGGTGGTGCTTCTCCGCGAAGCCATCCTTGCACTCAAGGAGCAGGAGCGCGTGGTGCTATCGCTGTACTACTTCGAAGAGCTGAAGCTCCATGAGATCGCAGCAGTGCTCAAGCTTACCGAGAGCCGGGTCAGCCAGATCCGATCAAAGGCACTCGGCAAGCTCCGCACAGACCTCGGATCTATGCGCAGTTTCGTGGCCTGACTACAGCACAAATCGAGGGCGGGGACCAGGTGGTCTCCGCCCTTTTTTTGTCCACGCTCATCCTCCACACGTCGATTCTTGAGCGCTGGAAGGAACCGCCCTACCAGCTAGGCAGAAATTACCTCGGCGGCAGAAAATGCCGACCGCATAAGTGGTGTCAAGACGGCTAGCGACATCGTTAAGTGATTGTGATTGAATGAGTTATATGGTTTTTTGAGACATATCCCATTCTGGTACCGGTGTTGCTAATACCGTCTATGTCAAACCGGAGATTCGACTTATGGGTGCGAGTGTTCGACCGAACGGGATGTCCAGCGCTGCTGCAGCGCTCCGCTACTGGGAGCGCCGGCAGGAAGTCGCGTCCAACAACCTTGCAAACGTTTCGACCGACGGCTTCAAGGGTCAGAAGGTCTTTGCGCGCATGGTTGAGGGTGCACTGCCGGCGGCAGACGAGGTCACCGATTTTTCCCAGGGGACGCTGAATACGACCAACAATCCGCGCGATGTTGCGCTCGACGGTGGTGGGTTCTTTGTCGTCAAGACTCCAAACGGTGAGCGATACACCCGCGGCGGCTCGCTACAGGTGAGCGATTCCGGCAATCTCACCGATGCATCCGGCAACACTATTCTCGGTGAGAACGGCCCCATCCGAGTCGCAACACCAGGCCAAACGCAGATCGGCGCTCTCCAGATCAGCCGAGACGGTACAGTCTCTGTGGACAATGCCGAAGTCGGCCGACTCAGGATAGAAACAATTCCCGAGAAGACCACCCTGAGTGCAGAAGGCAGTGGCCTGTTCATTCCCCCTTCTACACGCAAGAAAGCAGATCCGGATTTACGAATTGTACGCCAGGGCGCTCTCGAACAAAGCAATGTCACACCAATCAGTGAGATGGTGGACATGATCTCGATTCAGCGCGCCTACTCAGCAGTGCAGAAGGCGGTAACCACGCTCGACACAGTGCGTGAGATCGCAACGACCGAACTGGCCCGCCCAGCAACCTAAGGAGATTGAATAATGGATCCCGCACTTCATACAGCAGCAACTGGCATGCAGGCGCAGCAGACGCGCACCGACGTCATCGCCAACAACCTGGCCAACGTAAATACCACTGGCTTCAAGCGAAGCCGAGCGCACTTTGAAGATCTGCTTTACCAGACACTTCAAGGTCCCGCAACGCTCGGCTCGCGTGACACCGAGCAACTTCCGTCGATCCAGGTCGGCCTCGGTACCCGCCTCACATCAGTTCAGAGAATTGATTCTCAGGGATCGCTGGAGCAGACGTCGCGTCCACTCGATCTTGCGATCGAGGGTGAAGGCTATTTCGAGGTCCAGCTGCCGAACGGCAATACCGCGTACACCCGCGATGGAAGCCTTCAGGTATCAGACCAGGGAGTACTCGTTACGAACCAGGGTTATGCGATCCAGCCCCCGATCAAGATGCCCAAGGACGCAACATCGATCACCATCTCCGCAACCGGCGTCGTTACCGCCAATGGAGTAACGGGTGCCGCAAATGGAACGCAGGAACTCGGTCGCATCGAGCTCGCGCGTTTTGCGAATGCGTCCGGCCTCGAATCCCTGGGCCAGAATCTTCTTTCTGCAACTCCGACATCGGGTGATCCGATTCGCGGAAATCCTACGGAAGACGGTAACGGCAGCATTGCGCAAGGATATCTCGAAACCAGCAACGTGGAGATCGTCACCGAAATGGTTGACATGATCACCGCACAACGTGCGTACGAAATCAACTCGAAGGCGATCAAGAACAGTGAAGATATGTCGCAAACCGCCAACTCTCTGATGCGGTAATGATGCTGAAACACAATGCCGCATTCCTCGCTGCTATTATGTGCGTCGTGCACTCAGCGCAGGCACAGTCGCCAAAACCAGTCGCGGGGAAGATCCCAATCGCAGCGCGCGACCTCATGCGCGGAACAGTTCTGTCGGCCAGCGACATAAAGTGGTCCGACACAACGCTCACCGACGGGAGTGTTCCCGAAGCTGCAAGCGTTGCTCCAGGATGGGTCGCACGCCGGGTGATACGGGAGGGCGAAATACTCCGCGAACCGGGGGTTGCAATGCCGGATCTCGTAAGGGCCGGTGACGCCGTTGACGTCGTCTACTCGACGCCAGGCGTCAGTATTCGCGTTCGAGGTACCGCGATCGGCCGCGGGCGCAAGGGAGACGATGTATACGTGAAGCTCGATAACAGACGGCGCCTGCATGGCATCATCACGGGCCCGAACAGTGTGAGGGTGATACAATGAAGAATCGACCAGCCAGCATGGTCATGGTTGCCGCCGCATTCGTGGCGTTCATGGGAACGCTTGCAATCTCAGGCGCCCTCGGAGCTCAGGCTGCGCAAGCGACACAACCGCCAGCAGCAACGCGAACCGCCGCAACCCGGCCAGCAGCCGGCGCAGCGCCTCAGGCCACGCAAACAACTCCGGTTCTGACTTCCACAGCGGTGCCAGGCAGGCAGTCGTGGCTTTCCGACCGTCGCGATTTCCATCTCGGCGATATCGTTACCGTTCTGGTGGATGAATACACGCTCACTTCGCTCGACAAGGAAGTGAACGCAACAGAAAATCGGCAGCGGAATCTTGGACTCGGCATATCAACTCCAACCAGCAACAAGACATTCGGCGTCAACTCGAACAACGGCAATCAGTCGCAGAACAGCGGACTTGATGCGAGAACAAATCGCCTGACGACCGACATGAGTGCACGAGTTGTAGCGATCGCCCCAAACGGAGTGATGCAGCTAAAGGGTTCCAAGATCATCAAAGTCGAGGAAAGCAAAGTGAACCTCATCCTTACTGGATGGGTTCGTGTTCAGGACGTGGCCCCCGACAATAGCGTGCAATCGTTTCGCATGGCAGATGCGGACCTCGACTATCAGGCCGAAGGGCCTCTCGGTAAGGCGAAGAGTGGGATAATAGGTCGGCTAATCGGAGCATTCTGGCCATGAAGCGAAGTCTCGAAGCATTCATCACGACTTTAGGCTGCCTCGCGCTGTTTGCGTTTCAGGCTGGCGCGCAGTCCGCACGTGTTCGTGACATTACAATAGCCGACGGCTCCATGCCGGTGCGACTGCTCGGCTACGGAATCGTCGTCGGCCTTGATGGTACCGGAGATCGCGGAGTTGGCGGTAGCCAGGGCGGGCAGACGGTCCAATCCGTTGCGAACCTCTTGCGTCGTTTCGATATTCAGATACCCGCCGAAGTGTTACGCACACGAAATGCCGCCGCCGTTCTGGTTACAGCGGAAGTGTCGCCGTATCTGCGTCCGGGCGGAAAATTCGACATTACAATCTCGTCTCTGGGTGATGCTCGTTCGCTTCGCGGTGGTACACTCTGGATGACTCCGCTCGTTACCGATGCAGGAGCCCAATCCGTTGCCACGGCACAAGGTTCGATAGTGATGAGCGATGGCAACATCAACTCACGCGACTTCAATACTGTCGAAACATCGGGGCGCATTCCGAGTGGCGGATTGCTGGAAGGGTCCGTCACAACCGAGAGTTATGCCAATTCGTCCCGGCTACTATTGAAAGATCCCGATATCGGAACCGCCACGAAGATCGTTGCGGCCATCAATCAATCGATTGGAGCCAACACAGCCAAGGTTGAGGATCCCGGTGCGATTGCATTGACGCTCCCCACGACGGGCGATCGCGCGGCAACCATTGTTAAAATCCAGGATCTCAAGGTCACACCCGATCGTGCGAACAGATTGGTGATCGACGGACGGGATGGGACAGTCGTCGCTGGTGGTGACATAACTGTGGGCGAAGCAGTCGTAAGCCATGGTGGAGTCACTTTGACTATTGGCGGCGCTGCAGCCTCTCCGGCCGCATCCGGCGCAGCTGCTACCGGGGCTGGCGCAATTGGCCCGAACGGAAGCGGTGGGGGAAATCAGGCGGTGCGAGTCGCCACCGGCGCATCCGTACAGGCGGTCGCCTCGGCGCTCCAGGCAGTCCAGACATCGCCCTCCGAAATCGCTGCGATCTTCGAATCGCTGCGGGAAGTGGGAGCGCTCTCCGCCGAGGTTACCATTCGATGATAAGGATCGGTGACACTTCTGTGGGTGCGAAAGATCCAGGCGGCGACCCCGCAGCAGCAGCCCGGGACGCCAAACTGCACAAGGTCTCCCAGCAGTTGGAAGGGGTCTTTGTCCAGCAGATGTACAAATCCATGCGTTCCACCGTTCCAAGCGGTGGACTCGCCGACGGCGGCGCCGGTGAGGAGATGTTCACCGGCCTCCTAGACGAGCACATCGCCGCCGATACTCCCAAGCAATGGAAGCACGGCTTGAGCGAATCGATATATCGGCAGCTCAAGGCAGCTGTCCACGCGCAGGGATCGGCGGTGCCGCCAGAAAGCACCGCATTGATGCCAACCGGCATCGACAAGTGATCGGCACAACGTCGATCACGATGTCGAGCGAGCTAACAGCACTCTGATGCAAACGTATCATCACGAGCAAACGCTCCCTTCCGACAGCTTTCGGACGAGTTCCGCTCCTGTTCCAGCAGCGGCCCTTGACGCACTGTCGGAGGCGCTGCTGGCAGAGCGCAAACTCATAGACGACCTCACGGAAATCGTGCTACGTCAGCGCGCAGCAATCGCAGTCGACGACTTGCAGGCAATCGACGACTCCGTATTTGCCACTCACCGGATGTTACTCACACTTGGGGAAGCGCGGAAAGGTCGGCGTTCGATCAACGCAATGGCCGGTTGCAAGGAAGAGACTGGCGTCAAGCATCTCGAGGCAGCGCTGGGTCCGTGGATGACGCCTGCTCTTCGCAGCGCGCGAGAAGCATTGCAGTTATCTGCCGCACGACTGTCGAGCGAGATCGGCATCAACCGTCGGATACTGCGCGAAGCAATTGCGAACAGCGATTCATTCGTCCGCGCGGTAGTAGGCGCGCCGAACGATGCTGCACAGCAGGGATATGGAACCGCAACACCGGCTGCGTATTCGCGCAGTGACGCCTTTGCCTTCTCGCGCACAGCATAGAGGCTGATCATGTCACTCAATTCGATCATGGGGACGGCGACACTCGCGCTGCAGGCGCAGCAGACCGCGATGGAGACTGCCGCCAACAACATCGCGAACGCCAATGTCCCCGGTTACAGCAGACAGGTCGTCAATCTGGAGCCTAACACTCCGCTCTACACTCCGCAGGGTGCGATTGGAACAGGTGTTATTGTGCAGGACATTTCGCGTGTGCGGGACACCATGCTCGATACGAATTTCCGCGCGCAGACTGCCACAGCGGGCGGATATTCTACGCAGAGCGGCATTCTCAACTCGATCAGCCAGGTCTTTGGCGAGCCGTCGGACACGGGACTTTCAAACACGCTCAGTCAGTTCTATTCGTCGTGGGGCGACCTGGCCAACAACCCCAACAGCGCTGCCGCGCAGAGTGTAGTTCAACAGCGCGGTGCGGCTGTAGCGTCGACGCTCAACCAATTCTCGGCGAACCTTGACCAGATCGCGTCGAGCACGCTCGATGCTACCACGCTGCAGGTCAATCAGATCAATCAGTACACGTCGCAGATAGCAAGCATCAACAAGCAGATTGTCGCCGCAGAATCCAACGGAACGACGGCCAACGATCTTCGTGACATGCGAGACAATGCGATCGATGCCTTGAGCAAGATCGTCCCTGTACGCGTCATCAATCACGACAATGGCTCGGATACTGTTTATGTCGCCGGTGCCACGGTCGTCGACGGCTCGGACTCGAAGAACTTCACTCTGCAGGGCGCGGGCGGCTCCCTCGTGTTGCAGCTGAGCGGTCGTAACTTCGCTGCACAGTCGCCCGGCGGATCGCTGGGAGCCAATCTCGATGCACTCAACAAGGACATTCCGAACGCAAAGAGCCAGCTGGACACTCTCGCGGCTGGAATCGTCAAGAGCGTGAACGCGATTCACGCAACGGGCTGGACCGCTGCTGGTGATGCACTCGGTGGCTCCAACTGGAATCCCGCGACACCGCCTACTGGCTCGAACGTGAATTTCTTCGATCCGACCAAACTGACGGCCGCTTCAATCAGTCTCTCGACGCAGGTTGCGTCCAGTGCATCGTACATCGCCGCCGGCGATACTCAGGGAGCGACGGGCAATAACAATGTTGCCAACAAGATGGCGGCGCTCGCCGACGATACGACCACGATGACGAAGTACGGCTCCACCGACACGACGTCGGTCATGGAGTACTACCGTGACCTGGTGACACGGGTGGGACTAGCCGCGAGCGACGCAACCACGTCATCCACCGTTTATTCCACGCTAGCCCAACAGGCCGACACGCAGCGGCAGAGCGTGAGCGGAGTATCGACCGACCAGGAACTCATTTCCCTGACCAAAAATCAGCAGGCGTACGCGGCGGCGGCCAAGGTTATCACTACGGCCAACAGTATGTCGCAGACACTGCTCGACATGATTCCCTAGTGACGGCTAACGGTAGCCCCACGGCAATCGGCCAACCGGGTTATCTTCTGCTGATCGCATGTTGATTCTGGGGCGGCGGCCCGGTGACACGCTAATCATCGACGGTGGTATCAAGATCGTCGTCCTGCAGTGCGACCGCGGTGGGGTCCGCCTGGGCATCGAGGCGCCCAGCGACGTGACGATTCTGCGCGGGGAGATCGTCAATCAAATCGCCGATGAGAACAAGCGTGCCAACGTTGTGTCCGACGGCAAGGAATGGGCGACCGCCATTCCGCTCAAGAAGGCCTAGCTCGTCGACTGCTGGATCCGCCCGACCCTCGGCGGGATGACCACTCTCTGCTGAGGGGACCAGCTAGCCCCTGCCGGCGCTGAGCAATAGTGCCTGCACCGAAAATCGACCCGCCCTGATGACCAGGTTTGGCTCCTCCGCAACAAAGTTCACGGGGATCGACACCGTTACGCCTGGCTGACCGCATTCCCCAGCCGCGGAAGTAAGGGCAACCACGATCGCGTGAGTAAGAACTGTGGGGCGCGCGATGACAGGCGGTACATCGCGCCTCGCCATCAATTGAAAACTGATGTTTCGACAGTCCGGATGCAGCTCGGCCAGCGAGATTGCATCGTCAACTATCCGGGTAGTCTCAAGGGCCTCGTCCCGCTCTCCCTCAGGAACCGCGAGCAATCGCAGCAGCCGGATGCCATGCTCCAGCCGCGGGACCTCATCGGCAAGCGCTCGGAGGATGGGTGGAATAGTCGGATCTCCAGACAGGATGTCCGAAACTCCCGCCAGTGTCGCCACGCGGTTGCTGATGTTGTGCGTGAGTCCCAGCAGCAGCTTGTCGAGCACCGGGCCCCAATTGTCGGGGCCCTCAACGGGGCTATCCATGTCCAGTTTTACCATCTGTTCGCCGATACTGACACCTATGCGAAGAACTTGGGCCAGTTACACTCTGGCTGACGGAAGTCAGGAAAGATACGCGTGTTCGTAATCATTGGTTTGGTAGTCG
>Ga0207933_1000300_pt1 | contig 50993 bp, 60 predicted proteins | sample NGESurdeep092012_4_FD_184488 | JGI IMG/M metagenome (GOLD analysis project Ga0207933, IMG submission 184488) | Arctic peat soil microbial communities from Barrow, Alaska - NGEE Surface sample F53-3 deep-092012 (SPAdes) | ecosystem: Environmental > Terrestrial > Soil > Wetlands > Peat ... | reverse complement strand
GGACGTAAAGGGTGGTCCGCGGGCACACGCCGCTCCAACGTCAAATAACTGAACATCGCACTCTGCTTCTCGTCTTGACCACGCATACAACCTTCATAAACTAATTCCATGTGGAAGAAAATTAACCCAACAAAAGACAGATGAGTTTTTCCGCAGCCTGTGAAGCCCGCTGCTACTCCGGTGTTGCGTGGTGCCGGTGATGGTTGTGGCGCGTTGGAGGAAAGCAGATTCCTCCGCTGCGCTGCGCAATGACAAATTCAGCTAGCGCAGCTTTGAGACTGGTGGTTGGTAGCCCGATGGCGGGCGTTGGCCGGAGCGGCGGCCGGGGGAGCGGAGTTCGGCCTGCATGATGCGGCGCTGCTGGCGCGAGCCGGTGAGGACGACGCGTTTGGCCGTTTCAGGGCTGGCCGGGTAGACGCGCTTGGGTTCCTTGGGGTCGATCGCGACGGGGAGCATCGCGCCGGGGACGAACTTCTGCTTGGGGTCGACGCGGGAGCGAATGGAGACCTCGCGCGGGCTGCTGTCGGGCTCCTGCACGCGCAGGGTGATCTTGCGCATGTTGAGCTTGCTGAAGCCGCGCACGGGCGCGGAAGAGACCAGCGTCGCGTAGACGACGAGGCCGTTGGCCTGCGCGTTTTTCTCGCGGCGGCGCTGGATGAGGTACAGCGTCAGCGACGTGAGGGCGAGGATGAGGAGAAGGTAGCTGAGAATGTCGAATGTGATTTTCATAGGACTCCCTGTAGTTTAGAGAACAGTTTAGAGAACGACTTTGCTCAGCGGATATTCGACGATGCCGGTCCCGCCCGCGGCCTTTAGTTTGGGGATGACGTCGCGGACGACGGAGTGGTCGAGGATGGTGTTGAGGGCGACCCACTCCTCGTCTTTAAGATGCGAGATGGTGGGCGAGTTGAGCGCGGGCAGGACGGCGAGGACGGCGTCGAGGTCCGCCTTCTTCGCGTTGAGCATGAGGCCGACCTGGACCTGCGCCGCCATCGCTCCGTTGAGCATGAGCGAGAGGGTTTCGATCTTGGCGCGCTTCCACGGGTCTCCCCAGGCGGCCCGGTTCGCGATGAGCTGCGTCTCGGACTCCATCAGGGTTTCGATGATGCGGAGACGGTTGGCGCGGAGCGAGCTTCCGGTCTCGGTGACTTCGACGATGGCGTCGGCGAGGGTGGGGGGTTTGACTTCCGTCGCGCCCCAGGAGAACTCGACCTTGACGGAGATGTTTTTCGCGGCGAAGTAGCGCTTGGTGAACTCGACGAGCTCGGTGGCGATGGTCTTGCCGGCGAGGTCTTCGGGCTTCTGGAAGGGCGAGTCTTCGGGCACGGCGAGCACCCACTTGACGCGCGTGCGGCTGGCCTTGGAGTAGGTGAGCGAGGTGACGCGCTCGACGTCGGAGTTGTTTTCGAGCACCCAGTCGTTGCCGGTGAGTCCCGCGTCGAGGGCGCCGTGCTCGACGTAGCGGGCCATCTCCTGCGCGCGAACCAACATGCATTCGATTTCGGGGTCGTCGATGGTGGGAAAGTAGCTGCGGCCGCTGGCGTAGATGTGCCATCCGGCGCGCTCGAAGAGTGCGATGGTGGCGTCCTGGAGGCTGCCTTTGGGGATGCCGAGCTTGAGTTTTTGTGTGGGCATGAGGTTGTCGGTTCTCGGTTGTCGGTTCTTGGTTATCGGTTGTGGGTTGAAGGTTGAGCGAAGCGATTGCCGGTTCCGAGAACCGACAACCGATAACCCACAACCCTATACCGGGATGGGCTTGGTGAAGCAGCTGACGGTGCCTTCGTGGCAGACCAGGCCGTCGCCTTCGACTTCGACGCGAAAGAGGAACGCGTCGTTGTCGCAGTCTGTAGCGGCGCTAATGACGCGGAGACGGTTGCCGCTGGTTTCGCCCTTCATCCAGAGCTTGTTGCGGGTGCGCGACCAGAAGGTGACGAAGCCGGTTTCGAGGGTTTTTGCGTAGCTGACTTCGTTGAGAAAACCGAGCATGAGAACTTCGCCGGTCGTGGCGTCCTGCACGATGCCGGCAACGAGGCCGCCGGCTTTTTCAAAATCGATGGTGGGTAGAGATGGGGCTGTCATTTGTTCATCCTTTTGCAGTTTGCGTTGTGGGGAATCGCGAACAGCAAAAAGCCCGCTCGCGGAGTGTGCGCGTCGGCGGGCTTGTTTTGAAATCCTGTTGTGCGTCTTGTTACTTCGCCAAACCGGACACAGCCGCCGACATGCAATGCGCATGGTGATGGTGGGGTCCGTGATGGTGCAGCAAAACGCTCATTGAGGTTAAGGCTATCGTCATGGCCGCGCGCTGTCAACGCCCTCCAGCATTGTGACGGCGTTCTGCTTGCAGTCGAAGCGTTTCTGAGCTTCGAGATACTTCGCATCGTGCGTGTGGGCGGCGGCGCGTATGAGCGCGGGACAGAGAGAATCTTCTTTGCCCGCGCTGATTTGCTGGTGCGGCCACTTGTGCGTGGAGTCGAACGGCAGCAGGGCATCGATGCCGGTGAGGATGCCGGGCCTGGTCGCGTACAGATCGATGCCGGTGGAGGCGACGATGTTGGCCAGCTCGGTGAGCGCTTCGAGATTGAAGGCGCTGTAGGAGAACGAGTTGGTGCGGACGAGTTCGTACTTCTGCATGCCGGCGGCGTCGAACTGCGAGGGGATGCGCTGGTCGCGGACCTGCTCGGCGATCTTTTTGGCGTCATCGGTCTTGCCGAGGAGCATGGCGATCGAGGCTTCCTGCGCGGCGAACCACGAGCCGTGGTTGTTTTTTGCGTCCTTCTCATGATGGCCGGCGTCGGAGGTCGTCATCCAGGCGTAGTAGGCGGCGAACCACTTGGTCATGCCGGCCTGGTCTTCGGGTGTCCAGCTTTTGGAGCCGGCCAACAGGCCGATGGCGTCGACCACGCGGGCGAGGCCGCGGGCGTCGAGGATTCCCGTGCCGCGGCCGGTGTTGACGCCGGGAATGTACTGCGCGAATTTGAGGTTGGGGTTCATCGCGGTCGCGGGCGCGAGGAAGAAGGTGCGGAGGAGCGCGGTGGCGTGCTCGGCGTAACGCTCGTCGCCCGTGAGGTACCAGCCGAGGGCGAGGGCGCGGGAGGCGTCGGCGGTGTGGTCGAGGGTCTCGTGGTCGGGGATGTCGTTGATCTCGGGGTTGCTCTGGCCGTCTTTGCGGATGTAGGGGAGGTGGTTGGGCGTGGCGGGGTTGGGCCAAAAGTAGCGGGCCATGCTCATGTAGTCGTGCTTGTCGCCGGAGGGTGGGGTTTTGGTTTTGGTGGTCACGCTTTGCGGCGGCATTTTGAGGGCCTTGTCGGCTTCTTTGCGCGTGGCTTTGACGATGGTGGAATTGGTTTTCTGCTGCGCGAGCGTGGTGGGGTTCAGCAGGAAGACGCGCGGGGCGGTCTGGGCAGCGAGAGTGGATGCTGAGAGCGCGAGGACGGCGAAGATGTTAGCGCAAACAGAAAAGCTCATGGGAGAAGGATACTCGCTTAGGTGGTGTTTGGGTGGGAATTAGTGCGGAGTGCGGCTTATTGCAGTTCGGGCTTTGTGCGGCCCACCTTAGGCGCAAAGAACGCGCCGAAGATGGGTCACCCCGGATTTTTTGCGGTGCGACTAACGCTTGACGGTAAGGAGGATTTTGCTGGCTTCGCCGGTTTCGAGGAGGTGCATCGCTTCGTCGAATTGCGCCAGCGGGAGGCGGTGGGTGATGACCGGCGAGAGGTCGATGCCGGAGTCGCGCAATAACGCTTCCATCTGGAACCAGGTTTCGTACATCTTGCGACCGTTGATGCCGTGGACCGTCGCGCCTTTGAAGATGACGGCGTTGGCGAGGTCGAGCTCGACCGGGCGTGCCGGGATGCCGAGGAGAGAGGCGCGGCCGCCCATGCGGAGGATGCGGAAGCCTTGACGGATGGCGGCGGGGTGGCCGGACATTTCGAGCATGACGTCGACGCCGTTGCCGGCGGTGACTTCGAGCACGCGGGCTTCGACGTCGTCTTTGGAGGGGTCGAGCAGAGTGTGTGCGCCCATCTGTTGCGCGAGTTTGCGGCGCTTGGAGTTGGGCTCGATGGCGATGATGTGGGAGGCCCCGCAAGCCTTTGCGACCGCAATCGAAAAAAGCCCGATGGGGCCGCAGCCGGTGACGGCGACGGTCTGGCCGGCGATGGCGCCGGAGAGGACGGTGTGGACGGCGTTGCCGAAGGGGTCGTAGAGCGAGCCGAAATCGCGGGGGATGCGGGGGTCGAGCTTCCAGATGTTGGAGGCGGGGATGCGGACGTAGTCGGCGAATGCGCCGTCGGCGTCGACGCCGAGGATTTTGACGAACTGGCAAACGTGGGCCTGGCCGCTGCGGCATTGCAGGCAGTGTCCGCAGGCGACGTGCATTTCGGCGGAGACGAAGTCGCCGACCTGGACTCCGGTGACGAGGTCGCCGATGGCCGCGACCGTGCCGGAGAACTCGTGGCCGGGGATGTAGGGCGGCTTGATGCGGGCCTGCGCCCACTCGTCCCAGTGGTAGATGTGCAGGTCGGTGCCGCAGACCGAGGCGGTTTCGACGGCCACAAGGACGTCGGTCGCGCCGATCGCGGGCACGGGCATCTCGCGCATTTCCATGCCGGGAGCGGCGGTGGGCTTCACGAGGGCCTGCATGGTGGTGGGGATCATCGGCGTTGCGGGTGCTCCTTTGCGGAATTCGAACGCCGCTGACGGGAAGCGGCAAACATTTCATCGTAGTCCGTTTGGATGCGTTGCGCGAGGGGCTGGTTCGGCTTGGCGCGTGAGGGACGAGGGGATCTTTTCCCCGTTCTCGATCCGATAAGCTTGAGAGGTGAACCTTGGTGTCGCGGGCGTTGACTGCGGCTGGACCGATTCGAGCTGAGTTCCAGTCGGCAAACCATCGGAAAGTCTCTGTGACCCGGTACCCTCCTATCAATTTGGATCTACACTTGTACGATCAATGAATCTGATTTGCAGTCCCGAGCTTGCAGTTCACTTGAAAAGCGCAAGCCAGAAAGTCCGTGTCATATCTGAGGCGTGGTTCACAGGGGAAGGCTACTGCCTCAACTGTTCATCGGACAGATTGGAGCCGACCACTGCTGGGACGATAGCAAGGGATTATTTCTGCCCAGTTTGCGGGCAGCCTTACGAACTCAAGAGCTCGGCGCGCGCGCACAAACGGGTCGTTAACGACGGCGGCTATGACTCGATGATGCGGCGTATCCGCGATGCTGAGGCCCCAGCGCTCATGCTGATGCACTACTCGCCAGAATGGTGTGTGCAGGGGCTGATAGCAATTCATCCCATCTTCCTTACCCCAGCGGTAGTGATAAAGCGAAAGAATGCGCATACAAGGCCGGGCAGCGGCGTGAAATATCAGATGTGCGACTTGGACCTATCGCTCATTCCTTCGGACGGAAAGATTGCGGTAGTGCGGGACGGGCAAGCATATCCAACCGCGACAACTCGAACCGCATTCCGAGAGTCGATGCGTTTTTGCGATATACCGCTAACAAAGCGGGGTTGGGCGGCAATGGTACTGTCTGCGGTGCGGAAAATCGGGAAGAAGCAGTTCACGCTCACCGAAGTCTACGCACACGAAGAGTCAATGCATGCGGCGTATCCCGAGAACAGCCACATACGCGACAAAATCCGTCAGCAGCTACAGGTGCTTCGCGACCTCGGCTATATCGAATTTCTCGACAAACGCGGCGGATACCGTGTACTGCTATGAGGCTGGCCCTTTGAGTGCGTAAAGCTTCGAGCCGCCCTCGTACTGTAGGTTGCTGAGGAATTCATTGGCATCCGCAAGACGGAGGAACCGAGCAACGGTTCTGCCATTTTCCGTGACTGCATAGCGGGTAATAGTCATTGGATGAGGATACTTCAGTAAGTTTCAAGCAAGGCTCGAAAGTGACGGAAAGTGCGGGGTCTGGCAAAAGCAGATTCCTGCGCTGCGGAATGACAACCGAGTAGGCCGCTACCTCCAGATGACCTCAATGTCATAGTTTGGGAACATGCCGTCGCTCGATGCGACTGGAAGTCTCCAGTTCATCCCCTGCGCTATGATGACGCGGTCAAACGGGTCGGCGTGATGTTTAGGGAGCTTTGCGGCGATGACAATATCATCGAGTTCGACCGCAATCAAGGTGACCCCCAGCGCTCCGATGCGTTCCATTGCAGTGTCTACCGAGGTGCCCGCAAGAAGCAGCTTGCCTCTTCCGATTTTGCCTAGAAGTTCCCACAAACTGGCATGGCTGACGATGAGTTCCGTTGCGGGATCCCTAGCCAGAAGCCTCACTCGCTCGGTGAGAAGATGCGGAGCATAAATCGTCCACAGCAGGACCTGCGAGTCGAGTAGCAGCTTCAAATCTCACCGGTAGTGGTAAGAGGCGCGTCCAGCATCTCCCGCTCCATTTCAATATCCATAGCGCGCCATTCTTCTTCCGAGGGCACCCGCAGTTCGCCGACACCGGCACCGAGAACGCGCATGCCATCTTTCAAAACCGGAATCGTCTTGTTGGAGATAACGAGCTTCAGCGCGGGTTTATCCGGGCGCGAAATTTCAACCTCCTGCCCGCTGTCCGCCGCGGAAACGAGGTCGGCAAAGTGCTCTTCTGCGTATTGGAGATTGACTTGCATACCACCAGAGTAGCTGCGTGTGACGCAATCATGCAACGTTGACTAGTTGGCTGTGTAGGCGAGCGAGCGTGAGGGCTTCGGTCTGGATGGAGGCTTCGTCGCCGAAGCCGGCGAGCCAATGCATATCGGGTTCACGGCGGAGCCAGGTCATCTGGCGTTTGGCGTAGTTGCGGTGGCCCTGCTGGGCCGCGGCGATGGCGGTAGCGAGCGGGAGTTCGCCGCGCAACACCTGCATTGCCTGGGCATAGCCGAGGGAGCCGAGAGGGCGGCAGGTGTCGCCGTAGCGAGCGCGGAGCGTGGCGGTTTCGTCCAAAAGGCTGCGGTCGAACATGGCGGCGGCGCGGGTGTTGATGCGGTCATAAAGGAGTGCGCGGTCCGGGGCGAGGCCGAGGCGGAGGACGTTGTAGCCGGTGAGCGCGTCGCGGCCGGTTTGCCACTGTGCGGTCTGCGGGGTGCGGGCGGTGAGCGTGACTTCGAGGCTGCGGATGAGCTTGGGGACGTCGTTGGCGTGGATGGCGCGGGCGGCGGCGGGGTCGAGGCGCTGGAGGATGCGGTGAAGATGCGGGCCGGTGCGGGAGCGGAGGCGGTTGCGGAGGGCTTCGTCGCGCGCCGGCGCGGGGGCGAGGCCGTCGAGCAGCGCGCGGAGGTAGAGGCCGGTTCCGCCGGCGACGATGGGGAGGTGGCCGCGGGATTGGATGTCGGCGATGGCAGCGCGGGCGTGGCGGGCCCAGTCGCCCGCGGTGCAGGGCTCGTTAGGCCAATACAGATCGAGGCAGTGATGCGGCACGCGGGCGCGCTCGGCGGGCGAGGGCTTGGCGGTGCCGATCTCCATGAGGCGATAGACGGCCACTGAGTCGCAACTGACGATCTCGGCTTCTCCGTGAGGGCGGAGGGCTTCGGCGAGTGCGATGGCGAGCGCCGTCTTGCCGCTGGCGGTGGGGCCGGCGAGGGCGATCAGGGGATAGGCGTTTTCGGAGGGCGCGGTCACCAGAGATGCCACCAGGTCGGCGGAAAGACGCGGGCCAGGCCGGCGCGCGCAATGCTGATAGCGATCACGATCAAGGCGAGGATGAGCAGGCCGCGAAGCTGGCGGCGGCGCTCTATGTGCTCGCGGTCGCGATGGTAGGAGTCGCGCTCGGCGACGTCTCGCTGGTGCTGGCGCGTGGACGCGGGGAGGGCGGGCGGAGCAGCACGTTCCGGCATGGCTTACTCGGGGGGTTCCTTGTTGGTGAGGAAGTCGAGGCGCAGTGTGAGATCCGGGCCGTGGAAGTTCTTCGGCAGCGGCGGAAACTGGCCTTCGCTGGTGATCGCGTTCCAGCAGGATTTGTCGATGGCGATGTCGTGGGTTGAGCCATCGAGGTGCATCGAGGCGCTCTTGATGCTGCCGTCGGGCAGGATCGTGAAACGGATGTAGGTCTCGCCTTGCTTGAAAAGCGGAGACCCGGCTTCGGGCGGGAGGAGCGGTTCCCAGTTGCGCTGGATGTCGCCCAGGATGCGGCGAAGATAGGGGTTGAAGTCGACGCCCTGTGTATCGGACAGTATCTCCGGGCCTCCGAAGCTCTGGGGGCCGGGGCGTCGTCCGCCCAGGTTACCGGCATTGCCGCCGGAGCGGTCGTGGGCGGCGGCGTCCAGTGCCTGCTGGATGGCGTTTCCGGCGCTGGGTGCCTTGGTGAAGGTGCGTTGGGCGGTCGGCGCTTCGGCCACTACCGGAGGCGGGACGCGCGGTGCGTTGGTCGTTACAGGCGGAGGCGGTGGCGGCGGAATCGGTTGCGCCGCGGCCGGCTGGGGAGCAGGTGTGGGCGGCGCAGGCGCGGGCCTGGGCTCGGCTTCGCGGAGGCGCTCCATCGTCTTGCTGTCGATGGTGGGCTGCACGGGCTTGACCGCCGGGATGGAAACGCGCGGCGCGGGGGGCATTCTTAGCTGGGTAAGCTCGCGCTGGACCGATGCCCGGTCGCGGAGTTGCGGCGCATGCCACAGGACGCGCGGGCCGTAGACGACAAACCACGCAACCGCGAGCCAGACGAAGAGGGAGATGTAAAGGGACTCGCGGAACCGGCCGCGGGCACGCTCGTCCTCGATGGTGTCGAGAAGCCGGATGAGTTCATGGGTTTCCCATTCGCCGTGGCGTCCGGCAAGCACCCGGCGAGGCGGCGGCGGCGGCGGACGCCGCGGCGGTGGAGGCGGCGCGTTGGCGGACGGCGGTTCGGGTTCGATCGGGGTCTCGGTGAAAAGCATCGGGGCTTCTGTTTGTGACGCTGTGGGGGCCAGAAAGTTGCACAGGCGGCTCGGTTTGCCGAATCGGCCGGCTAGCTCTATTTTCGCATCTTCAAGGCCGTTATGCTGGTCCGGCGCGATATCCTGCGAGGATGGGAGCGAGCATGAAACGAATGCTGGAGGGCCGGACGGCGACCGTGATTACCGTGAGCGACCGCTGCTTTGCCGGGACGCGGGCGGACCTTTCGGGGCTGGCCGTGCGGCAGGTCTTGACGGACGCGGGCGCGGATTGTGCCGCGGTTACGGTGCCGGACGAAGTTGGACAGATCGCAGCCGCGTTGCGCGCGGCTGCCGCGACATGCTCGCTGGTTGTGACCACCGGCGGCACGGGGCTCGCGCCGCGGGATGTGACCCCGGAGGCAACGCTGGCGGTGTGCGAGCGCCTGGCGCCGGGGCTGGCCGAGCTGATCCGGGCGGATGGAGCGAAGCATACGCCGTTTGCCGCGCTCAGCCGCGGCGTTTGCGGGACGCTGGGCACGTCGCTGGCGATCAACTTGCCGGGCAGTCCGGCGGGCGCGGAGAGCTCGATGCGGGCCGTGGTCCCGCTGCTGGGCCATGCGCTGGACCTGTTGGCGGGTGTGACGAACCACGGAGATTAGCGTTGCCAGAGCGGTAGAATGAAGGTCCGTGAAACTGCATCCCATTGCGCTTCTGCACAAGTTCTCCGCCGGCCTGCTTCTGGTGCTCAAGCCCCTCGGCATATGGGGAGTCGGAGGGCTGGCGTTGATCGATTCCGGGCTGGTCCCGATCCCGGTTTCGATGGACGGCATCGTCATCGGCTATGTTGCGTCGAACCCGCACAAGTTCGTTCCCTACTGTCTGGTGGCGGCGCTGGCGTCGGCGATCGGATCGCTGGTGCCGTTCTACGTGGGGCGCGCGGGCGGCGAACTGGTGCTGCTGAAGCGCATCAACCGCCAACGCTACGAGCGCATGCGCGACCGGTTCGAACGGCAGGAGTTTCTGGCCATCCTGATCCCGTCGATGCTGCCTCCTCCGACCCCCCTGAAGCTGTTCCAGTTCGGCGCGGGCGTGTTTGAGATGAAGCCGCTGCCGTTTGTGCTGGCGACATTCTGCGGCAAGCTGACGCAGTTCACCGTGTGCTCGCTGGCCACGATCTGGTTCGGCCCGGCGATCGCGCACACCGCCACGCGCGCCATCCGGGAACATGCGAACTATGCCTTCAGCGTGGCCGGGTTCCTGGTGCTGCTGGTGGCGTTGTATGTTGCGCGCCGGATCTTCGATCAGCGGAAGGGCGTTAAACTACCGATGGAAGACGAGCCGAACGGCGGGGACGTGTCGTAGGGCCGGAGCTAACGACTTAAAGGAAAATCAATTTGGCATGTTCCAGGTTCTGGCCGACCAGCTCCAGCCTCCGTGCCGCGATTCTCGACAAAACGCGCAATTTCGCGCAAAACGATCAAAAAAAACCACTAAGTCCACAATTTCTGGTAAAAAGCCACTAAGTGCCACATAAAGACACCAATTGGCGCAAAAACGCCACTCTACGCCAATAACCTCAAAGAAGAAATGAGCCGAATCGCCGCACCCGCGCCGCGCCAAAACATGGAAGTTCTACAATCTAAAGCTCCAACGCAAAAACACTTGCTAAAACTGGTTGACTGACGACAAAAGTAGTCGCTGGCGTCGAGGGCCAAACGTTCTAAGGTGAAAAGGCCACGCTGGGGGCGTGGCCTTGTCTGTTGCCTGATCTGTCGTGGACTAAGCCAGCGGCTGGCTGCGGTCCTGGCTCGAACGGAGAGTCTCCATCAGCTTCGCGGCCAGGACGGGCAAGCCGAAAAGAGCGCCGGCCGTGAGGGTCGTCGAGACGAGGTCGTTCATGTAAAACGGCAAACCCGCGACGTAGCAGGCGCCGAGACCGGCGAAGTCGTGGGGATAGGCGACCTGGTAGCCCACCCAGACCACGAAGTTGCTGATCAGGAAGAACCCCGTCGCCGATGCGAGGACTCCCGTGGCAACACGCAGCACGGTCACCTTGCGCAGCAGGGCGCTGCCCACCAGGCAGGCCGCCGCATACCAGACCCAGGTGACGATGTAGCTGCCGGCCTTGAAATGCAGGCCGAACGTTACGGTAGTCAGGTAGACGTCGGTGAGCGCCATGACGGCGACGGCGATGGCCGACTGCCAGCGCGGACGGCGGGCCCCGAAGAACAGCAGGCCGCCGCCAACCGCGGTGAAATTCAGCCCAACACCGTGCAGCGCATGGGGCAGCAGGCGGGTGAGCGCAGCGAACAGGAGAACGATGTATGCAGCCATGGGTCTTGCCTCTGAAGAAAGAGTATGCGCGAGAAACGCAGCGTGAGTCTCGATTGTACGCGATGGGTTGTCACGCGTTTGTCAGCAGTTAGTGTTGCACGCCGCCATTCATCGTCTGGCGCAGTATTTGGAGTTGCGGGCCGAGCTCGACAGTACCGGTCAGCGGCGGGTTGGAGTACGAGCGCAGCAGCGGGATGTCGATCATGAAGCGCGGATCGCGGAAGGTGACGATGGTCGCGGAGGCAGCGCCGGGGTCGTCTTCGGCGTCGGTGGGCGGCCGGGTGGGGTCTCCGGGCGGACTGACGGTGAGGAACGGCATCGGCGACCAGTCCATGTAGACGCGGCCCAGCGGGCTGGCCTCCGCGGCCACGAGGGCGGGGGTGCGGGCGGGCTTGACGTGTATGTCCTGCGCTGGGCTGAGGGAGTTATTGAGCAGGTTTACCTCGGCAAGCTGATAGAAGCCGCCGAAGTCCGACACCATGTGCCAGCGGAAGGGGTTGATCGGGTCGGGATTCGCGAGGACTCGGAGGGGCTGCGAAAACTGGGTCGGGGGGGTCGTGTCCGGAGCGGTCGTGTCCGGGGCGGTGGTGTCCTGCGCGGTGGTGTCCGGCGCGGTGGAGGGTGCAGCAGGCTGAGGCAGGGCTACGGACTGCGCGGAGGCCAGCAGGACCGCGCGGGCGTGCTCGGTTGCGCGCAGGCCCCAGACGAGGGCGATGCAGACCAGCGAGGCGATGGCCCAGCCGCGTCCGCGAAACCGCTGGCGGCGCGCGCCTACCTCGGAGTTGATGAGGGCGAACAGTGGAGGCATCAGGAAGGCCAGCGCCAGCAGAAGGAAGATCAGCGGATCGAAGATGAAGACGAAGGAGCCGGCGTACCACCGCGGGTTGAAGGGGAAGAAGGGCCGCAGGCCGTAGTTGTTGCTGTAGTCGAGCAGCAGATGGCTCAGGAGCGCAATCAGGGCAAAACCGTACAGCAGCCCCCAGCGCAGAGGAGCGGGCGGCGGCGATTTGGGGTTCGGTGCGTCCGTGCCGACGGTGCGTTTGGCGAAAATGCGGTGCAGGATATAGACCGCGCCGACCACTATGGCGGCTTCCACCGGCAGAGCGACGAACGTGTGCGTGATGCCGCGATGGTGCTGGAAGGCCGCCACCGGGCCGCGCAGGCCCCAGAAGGTGTCGATGTCGGGAAACTCGGCCGCGATGGCCATGGTGAGTGTGGCGTAGGCGGCGCGGCGGTTGAGGCCGGCGCGCGACAGGCAGGCTCCCGTAAGGATGTGGGTGACCGGTTCCATAGAACACAGTCTAGCTGTTTACAGGTTTAGCGATTGACGGCGATGGGCTGCATAATCGCCGGCATCTGCTCGACGCGCGGCTGGCTGGCCTCGATCATCGCGGCGAGCTCGCCGGGCGCCATCGAGTCCGGCGAGAAGCCGCTGATAGCGACAAAGCCCGGCGAATCGCCCAGCGCTTCGGAGATCTTGTTCCAGAAGAAGTACGGCGACGTGGTGGGCAGCAGGACCATGCTGCGTTCGGGTTCCGGGAAGGCGAAGTAGCCGGTCCACACGAGCAGCGCGGCACATGCGCCGAGGCCGCTATAGAAGTAGATGACGGAATAAACGCTGGCAGCCTGAGTCGTGGGCAGCCATGACGATTGCAGCAGCTGGGTTGTGGCAAGAATGCCGAGACCCAGGCTTACGCCGAAAGCCCGGCTTCCGTACGTCAGGCCCAAAGGCTTCAGCGCAAAGCAGACGAAGAGCAGAAGGCAGAGTGTCAGGATGCTGGCGCCCTGCTGCATCTGCCCGACGAAGACGGCCATCTGGGGGCCGCGGAACATGTGCGGGCCCAGCGCAACTCCGAGCGACACCGCGACTGAAATAGCGGCAATCCAGCGAAAGATGATGGCGCCGAGTTTCTTGAGCGGGCCAAAGGGCGCCAAGGCCATGTTGTAAATGCCGTAGACCAGCAAGATCATCAGGATTGCTTGAAGAATGCACGACGGCCAATATAAAATGACTAAGATGTGGTATGCGGTAATCGCGCTCATACCAATTGCATTGTGAAAAAAGGTCAGCGGAGTGGTGATCGCGCCATAAAGACAACGGATGGCCAGGAATGCCGTAAGCATTGGAAACTCACGCAGCGCATGTCGCCTCCACATCAACAGGAGCAACCCCGTCAACAGGAACAACTCGGCGATACTGACCCACTCGACAAAAGTCGCCGCAAACATGAGAAGCCTCCAGACCTGAATACTATCTCAGGTATGGAGGCTCGTCTCAACAAACTAGCGGGAAGCGCGTGCAACTAAAGTTGCAAGACATCACCCAAGGGTGTTATGGTCTCTGCTCGACCACTACTTACCGTCAAGTCCGCAAGCATGCGGATCGTTCCACGGGCACATCGGCACCGGGAAGGCGGAAGCAGTTGCGCTGCTGAAGCTGGGTGCGGTGGTCTTGGAGTGGGCGGTGGAAACTGCTCCGGTGAGGGCGAGGGCGATGACGAAAGCGCGGATCATGGTGTTCTTCATATTGATACTCTCCTGGGGTATGGAACAAAATTCTTTCGGGCTGACCCGATGAACCTAACCTAAAAGTTGTACGGGTCTACGTCTATGGTGTTATGCCATGTGTACAACTAATAACCCACCATGGTTACTAACGTAACCTATTCGTGTTACGACATATCCCCTGAAAGTTGTAGATTTTTCTCCTGGAGCGTCTGCGGCGTTTCCCGCGTATCCTTTCAACAAGATGGCACCCTCCCCTCAACCCCATACCGACCGCGATCTGCTGGGCAAAATCTCACGTTCCGCGGGCCAAAAGGCTGGATATAAACAGCTGATTCGCGAATTGGGACTGGGCGGCGGGCATGAGCGCCGGTTACTTCTACAACAGTTGGCGGGCCTTGTGAGGCGCGGCGAGTTGGTGCAATTGGGCGAGGGTATGTGGGGTCTTCCCAAAAAAGCACCGGATCCCGACGTTCCAAAGCGGGAATCCAATCGTCCAGAATCTCGTTTTGAGGGAATGGAGGCTTCGGTTCGTGCGGGGCGCGACCGGCTCGTCAGCGGGCGGCTGGATCTGCACCGTGACGGCTTTGGGTTTGTGCGGCCGGATGCGGCCACGCCTGGCAGCAGGGCGGTCGAGGACATCTTTATCCCGCCCAGCGAGATTCATGGCGCGATGCAAGGGGACGTGGTGCTGGTCGACGAGGCGCCGGTGGGGCGCGATGGCCGGCGGTCGGGCAGGGTTGCGCGCGTGCTGACGCGGCGGAACCCTACGGTGGTGGGCATTTTTCACTATGCGGCTTTCGGGCGGGGGGGAGATCGGGGGGCGGAGGTTTCCGGGAACTACGTCACGCCGCTGGATGAGCGGGTGGCTGCGGCGATTGCGATTCCCGACGGCGCGGAAGTTGCCGCCGCAGCGGCGGGGTCTCCGCATCGGACGCTGGGCGATGAGGCGCGTGCGCCGCTGGTGTGGGAGCCGAGGGACCGGAAACGTCCGCTGGAAGGGCTGGCCGTCGATGTTGAGATTACGGACTTTCCCGGGCCGGGGCGGCCGGCGCGGGGACGGGTGATCGAAGTTCTCGGGCCGCCGGATGCGTTTGGGGTCGATGTTGAGATTGTCATTCGGAAGCACCATATACCGCATACGTTCCCGGCGGCCGTGCTGGCGGAGGCCGATGAGCGGGCGCGGGAGTCGGTTGCGGCACTTACGGCGGCGGAGCTGGCCGAGCGGGAGGACTTCCGTGGGCTGCCGATCGTGACCATCGACGGCGAGACGGCGCGCGACTTCGACGACGCTGTGCTGGTACAGCCGCTGGCGAACGGGAATACCGAGCTGCAGGTGCATATTGCCGACGTGAGCCGGTACGTTCGGCCGGGGAGCGCGCTGGATACCGAGGCGCGGTTTCGTGGGACGAGCGTTTACTTTCCCGACCGCGCCGTTCCGATGCTGCCGCACGCGCTTTCGAGCGGGATGTGCAGCCTGCTGCCCAAGGAGGACCGCCTGGTGCTGAGCTGCGTGATGGAGATCGATGCGCGCGGCGAGATTGTGGGCTACCGGGTTGCCGAAGGTTTGATCCGCAGCGTCATGCGGATGACGTACACGGGGGTGCAGCACTGCATCGATGCGTCGCCGGAGGCTGCGGTGTGGAATGCGGGCAAGGCCATTACGCCGGAGCCGACCGCGGAAGATATCGCCGAGCGGGAGCGGATTGCGGCGGAGAACCCTGCCCTGCCGGCGGCGTTCGACCGGATGCTGGAGCTGGCGCCGCGGCTGAATGCCAAGCGCGCGCGGCGGGGGTCGATCGATTTCGATCTGCCCGAGCCGGTGGTGGAGTTCGATCCCGATGGGAATATGAAGGCCATTGTGCGGTCGGAGCGGGGGTGGTCGCATCGGCTGATCGAGGAGTTCATGCTGTCGGCCAACGAGTGTGTCGCGACTTGGCTGGAGCAGCAAAATATTCCTTCTATATATAGGATCCACGAGATGCCGGACCCCAAGCGGATTGTGGACTTCGAGGAGACGGCGGCGGGGTTTGGGCATTCGCTGGGGATCGGCAACCTGCCGGTGCGCAAGCTGACGATGAAGGCCGACCGCCGCGATGTGCAGCGGCGGAGTGCGCGGGGCAAGGACTCGCGGGCGGCGCAGCAGCATGAGATTCCGGACCGCATTCCGGTGACGCCGCAGATGTATCAGAAGCTGGTGAAGCGGATCAGCGGACACCCCGAGGAGCGGATTCTGGCGTACCTGATGCTGCGGTCGCTGAAGCAGGCGCGGTATGCGGAAAAGAATGAAGGCCACTTCGCGCTGGCGTCGCCTTCGTATACGCACTTTACGTCGCCGATCCGGCGGTATCCGGATTTGATTATGCACCGGCTGCTGCGGGCGATGCTGCGGCGGGGGGCGGACCCGCGCGGAGGGGCGATCATTTCGACGGATGCGCAGCCGTGGCAGGTTGAGTTGGAGCGATCCAAAGGGAAGCACGGCGTTGCGACCACATTGTCATCTCGACCGGAACACAGCGCAGTGGAGAGACCTGCTTCCAGAGCGGCAATCGCCCTCCCCGAGCCCATCCCCGCCACAGAGCTCAACGACATCGCCGTTGAGAGTTCTCAGGCCGAGCGACGGGCGGCCGACGCGGAACGGGAACTGATTGAGTGGAAGAAGATCAAGTTCATGCAGGACAGGATCGGCGAAGACTTCCGGGCGATCATTCTGTCGGTGACGAAGTACGGCTTTTTCGTCGAGTTGGATGACATCTTTATCGAGGGGCTGGTGCCGCTGACTTCGCTGGCCGGAGATTTCTATACCTTCCGCGACACGGACCGGACGATCCGCGGGGCGCGCACCGGGCATTGTTTTGCGATTGGGCAGCGGGTTGAGGTGCTGCTCGACCGCATCGACCGCGAACAACGGCGGCTACAGTTCGCGTTGCTGCCGGGGACGGAGCCGAAGGCGACTTCGCTGCGAACGGCTGCGAAGAAAAAGAGCCGTAGCGAAGGGGCGCGTCCGGAGTCGACGTCGAAACGCAGCGGCAAGTCGAAGAAACGACTGCGCAATCGGAAGACGAAGGGCAAGAGGTGAGGTAATGGGAAATGCCCGTCGGAGATTGGTTAGGAAGCCAGGGCCGTGCGGATTTCCGCCAGTTCTTCGCTGCTGAAGCGGCAGCTTTCGATGGCCTGCACGTTGGCGCGGATGTGCGCGGGCTGCATCATCGCCGGGATGACGGCGGAAATACCCGTGCCGTCGAGGATTGTATTGAAGACCAGCTCCAAGAACAGTTGCGGGTCGCCGGTGGAGAGCTTTTCGCGGAGCTCGGCGGAAAGTTTCGGCGACTTGACGAGTTTCGCGATGCGCTCGCGGCTGGCCGCGACGCCCGTGGGGCCGCCGAAGGGATGGTTGGCGACGAGGAGCATTCCTCTTTGCCGCGCGGTCTGCGCGGTGAAGGCGATGTTCGAGAGGTTGACCGGGAACTGCGCCACGGTGAGGGCCGGCGGCCGGTCGGCGAACGTCTGCTCGACGACAGGAATGCCGGCGGAGAGGCCGGCCATGCGCACTTTGCCCTGCTCAACCAGGCGGCCGAGCGCTTCGAGCAGGTCGTGCTGTTGCAGGACCGAGGCCGGCGGATCGTGCATCAGCAGCATGTCGAGGTAGTCGGTGCGGAGCTGGCGGAGGCTGGTTTCGAGGCTCGATTGCAGCGTTGCCAGCGAGAACTGGTTGGCGTTGAACTGGTTCGCCGCCTGGCGCTGCGCGGCCTGGCGCAGGCTGGGGACGAGACGTACGGCGGCGCGCGCGACCGGCTTCATCATCTGCTTCCAGTTGCGGGCGACGGGCAGGATGCCGAACTTGGTGCAGAGGATGACCTTGTCGCGGCGGCCTTGCAGGAACTCGCCGAGCAGGCCCTCGGACGCGCCGTAACCGTAGGACCGGGCGTTGTCGAAGAAGGTGATGCCGGCGTCCAGCGCGGTGTTGAGCGCGGCGATCGACTCATTGCGCGAGCAGCGGCCCAGCATGGCCGAGCAGCCGAAGCCGAGAACCGAAAGGCGAATATCGTTGGGATTGGGAGCACCCGGAAGGGCGGTGTAGCGCATAGTTGGCAAGTTAGCAGGTTCAGTCTGGGTGGTTAGATGCGCGCGAGGCGATAGGGGCGGTACGCGGTCTTCCGCCTTAAAAATGGCGGGCACGGGCGATGGGATTTCCGCGGGTTTGCGGCCCTGACTTGCTAACTCGCGGACTTGCGCTTTGAATGGGGAGTATGACGACGCAGTACAACTACAACCGGCGCGGGTCGGGTATGTTCTATGCATTTCTGCTGGCGGTAGTTCTAGGCGCATTGGCGCTGGGCGTGTTCCTGCACCAGGCCAAAAGCGGCGCGATGGCGCGGATCGCGGGCCTCATTATCGGGCGGTCGACCAGCATCGTGTCCGCGCCGGGGGTGGTGGAGAAGATCCAGCGGCTCAATCGCCTGGAGACGGTCGTGTACTCGCTCGATACCGTCGTTGAGGGCAATAAGTCGAGTGCCGTGCTTCCCGACCTGCTGGCCGGCGACCGGATGCTGATGATCGTGCGCGGACAGACCATCGCCGGCGTCGACATGAGCCAGATGAAGCCCGACGATGTGCAGATTATCGAAAACGGCAACGAGCGCACGGTGCGGATCGTGCTGCCGCCGTCGCAGGTGTTTGCGACGACCATCGATAACCAACACACGCGAGTGTACGCGCGGACCACCGGGCTGCTGGTGCCGGCGGACATCAACCTCGAAAGCGAGACGCGCGTCAAGGCCCAGGAAGAGTTGCAGAAGGCGGCCCTGGAGGATGGGATTCTGGATGCGGCGAGCAGGAATGCGCGGTCGACCGTCACGGCGATGCTGGAGGGGTTGGGGTTTCAGAAGGTGGAAGTGCGGTAGCGGCATAACAAGCTAGAATCTCGCTGTGGGCGAGCCATTCCAATTCGAGCGCGCGATCGAGTTCGTCCCGGCCGGCGCCGATGAAATCCTGCGCACCGTCCCCGCCGCTCCGGGAGTGTTTTCCCTGCGCGGCGAGGCCGAAAACTCCGAGCCCTACCTCACCCGCACCGCCGATCTTCGCCGCCGCCTCCGCCGCCTGCTCGCTCCTCCCGAGGCCGTCGACGAGCAGGGCCGGCCCGTGCTTTCAAAGCGGCTCAACCTGCGCGAAAAAGTCCGCTGGATTGCGTGGGCCCGCACCGGCTCCGACTTCGAATCCGCGCTCGTCATGTACTGCGCCACCCGCGCCGCCTTCGGCCCCGAGCAGGCCCGCAAGCGGCTCCGCCTGCACCCGCCCTACTTCCTCCGCATCACCATGCAGCACGAGCACCCGCGCGTTTACTCCACCAACAAACTCAGCCGGCGCGCGCTCAACGACACGTTCGGCCCCTTCCCCTCGCGCGCCGCGGCCGAGCGCTACTGCGATGCGGTCCTCGACCTCTTCAAGCTCCGGCGCTGTCACGAAGATTTGGAAGTCCACCCCGGCCATCCCGGCTGCGCTTACGGCGAAATGAAAAAGTGCATCGAGCCCTGCAAAGGCGCCTGCACCGCCGCCGAATACGCCGCCGAAGCTGCGCGCGTCCAGGCCTTTTTCGCCAGCCGCGGCGAGTCGATGCTCAACGAAGTCGCGAAGCAGCGCGAGGCCGCCAGCGAGGCGATGGACTTCGAGCAGGCCGCCGCGCTCCACAAGCAATGGGAGCGCGTCAAAGCCGCCGCCACCCTCGCCGACGAACTCGTCCGCCCGGTCGCCAATCTTCGCGCCGTCGTTTTGCAGGAGGCTGCACCGCGTCCCGATCCCGAGCATTCCGACCGCACACTGAAGCTCGAAGAAGCCGCGGTCTTTCTGCTCGAACACGGCCGCCTCACCGGGCCGGAGCGGCTCTCCACCCTCGGCGTCCGCGCCGTGCGCGAGCAAACCGCCGTCGGCAGTTCGCTGTTCGCGCAACCGCTGATGCTCGCGCCGGTCCCGCTCGACGAGCCGGCAGGCACGCTCACTGGACCCGCAATCTCACCACGGCCCGCGGATGGATCCAATGAAATTGTCATCCCGAGCAGCGCGAAGGACATGCTTCCTGCCAGCCCCGCCACAACCGCCGAGCCGGTTTCCACCTCCGCCGCCCAAACGCCCGAAGACCGCGCCCGCAGCGTCCTCGCGGCACTCGCCGCCCACACCGAAACCATCCCCGACACCGCCGAAATCTGCGACTACCTCGCCCTTTTCCGCCGCTGGTACTACCGCCCGGAAAAGCAGCGCACCGGCGAAGTCTTTCTTCCCAATCCCGACGCTTCCTGGCCCATCCGCCGCATCCTCAACGGAGCCGCCCGCACCGTCCTCGGCCCGCCCGCCGCCGCTCCGCCGGTCCTTCGCGATGAGGCGCGCGAAGCCTTCAAAGAACTCAAGACCAAGGTCATCCACGAAGGCCGCGAAGGCGTGGAGCGCGTCGTTCCGGTGCTGCCGAGGCGTCCGCGCACTCGAAAGGCCGCCGCGTCGACGGAGCATCAATCATAGAGATCATTGACCCTCAACGGCGCCCGCAATGCTCCAGAAGCGGGGTCGAAGAGCGGGATGCCGCTTACTGCACGGAACTGGGCCCTGCACGTTGCGCCTTCGCCCGCCGAGTTCCGTACCGCCCGGTCAGGCCGGCGCCACCGCCTTTTCATGCCTGGTCGCGAACAAGACCAATCCCAACCCCACCGCCAACAGCGCCGACGCCAGGTAGAACGGCGACCCCTCCGTCGGTATCGCGGCGTGCGGTCCAATCGACTTGGCAAACACCCACGTAAATAATCCCGGCCCAACCAGTCCCGCCATGCCTCGCAGCGAGTTGATCGCTCCCTGCAGCTGCCCCTGCTGGCTCGGCGGCACGTTGCGCGACATGATGGACTGCGCCGACGGCCACGCAATGGCCATCAGGTTCAACGCCGGGATCCCGAGAAACATCAGCAGCCCGGTCTTGGTGAAGCCGAACATGAAGTAGCCGCAAATGCCGCCTATGTAACCGCAGACCATGGCCCAGCGCTCGCCCAGCTTCGCCACCGCGGGTTTCACCAGGAAGACGCCGTACAGTCCTTGAAAGATGCCCACCACGGCCAGCGACAACCCTACGGTCCGGTTGGTCCATCCGAACCGGGTGTCGGCGTAGATGACATACACCTGCTGCAGGGACTGCTGCGCGATGTATCCGACCAGCAGGACTCCGGCCAGCGGCACCAGGCCCCTGGCGCTCTGGAACAGGCGCAGCGAGCCGACCGGGTTGGCCCGCTTCCAGGAAAAATTGTTGCGCAGCTCTTTGGGCAGCGACTCCGGCAGCACGAACAGGCCATACATGCCGTTCGCCATCGACAAACCGCCCGCAACCCAGAACGGGAGGCGTGGGTTCACATTCCCCAGCACGCCTCCCATGGCCGGCCCCAGCACGAAGCCGATGCCGAACGCCGCGTTGAGCAGGCCGAAGGCCGCCGCGCGCTTTTCTTTGGGAGTGACGTCGGCCATGTAGGCCATCGCTGTGGGAATCGACGATGCGGTGAGGCCGGAAATGACGCGGCCCAGGAACAACCACGGCAACGTCGGCGCCAGCGCCATCACGACGTAGTCCATGCCCATGCCGAAGTTCGACAGCAGCACCACCGGTCTCCGTCCGAAGCGGTCTGAAAGCGATCCCAGGACGGGCGAAAAGAAGAACTGCATCCCGGCGAAGAGCGTTCCGAACACGCCGATCATTTTGGCGGTGTTGGATGCGTTTCCGTTCAGGAAGCCTTCGATAAGGCGTGGCAGGACCGGCGCGATCATGCCCAGCGCCAGCATATCCAGCGTCACGGTGAGGAAGATGAAGGCCGCGGCGGCGCGGCGGCCTTTCGGCGCCGACAGGCCCACCGGCGCGCCCTCGCCGATGGGTTCCACCACCTCCGGCTCGGACAAAATGGGGTTGGGGAGCTCGTCTGCCATGGAATAATCTGGAGTATATGGGTGAAGCGGCTCCTTCACGCACCCATTGATGGAGGAGTATCATCTAAAGATACGAGGACACCACCATGGCATATAGCGAAAAGGTAGTCGATCATTACGAAAATCCCCGCAACGTCGGCACGCTCGACAAGAGCTCGGCTGAAGTTGGCACCGGTCTGGTTGGAGCGCCGGAGTGCGGCGACGTGATGCGCCTCCAGATCAGGGTCAATCCCGACACCCAGGTCATCGAGGACGCAAAATTCAAGACGTTCGGCTGCGGTTCGGCCATCGCCTCGAGCTCGCTCGCAACCGAGTGGGTGAAGGGCAAGACCGTCTCTGAGGCGATGACGATTTCCAACACCGACATCGTCAAGGAACTGGCGCTGCCGCCGGTCAAGATCCACTGCTCGGTGCTCGCGGAAGACGCGATCCGCGCGGCGATCGGCGACTGGAAGAAGAAGAACGGCGTGGGCGAAGAAGCCGGCGTTGCTGTTGGCGCTCACTAAACCCCGCGCTTGGAGCCACGATGAAAATCAAAGACCTTGTGCGCCCTGATTTCCCGAATGCCGAGCTCTCCTTCTGGAAAGGGTTCGCATCGGTTTTCGACTTTCGCGGCCGGTCGCGTTCCAGAGAGTTCGTATTCGATGCGGAAAGTGATGCGAAAGCATTGGAGCGTGACTGGCGCGTCGTTGGTGAAGATATGCGGAAGGCTTTCGACAGAGCTGGATGCCGATGAAGCCGGAGGATTCGGATTTTTCGTCCGAAGGCAATCGAATATCGCGCATCAATGCGGTTGCTCTGACAAGCTACTCAGGCCCTCTTCCTCCGCCTGAAATACTGGCACGTTTTGAAGAGCTTTATCCCGGCTCCGCGAAGCTGATCATCGATGATTTCCTAAGCGAATCGGTGCAGCGGCGAGAGGCCGAGCGGAAGATACTGCCATCCCTCCTGTTCCGACAGACTTTGGGAGCTATTTCCGCCAGTCTCCTCGGCATAGTCGGACTCGGTGGCGGAATCTGGCTTTCACACGAAGGCCGTTCTCTTGGCGGTCTTAGTTCGGTCCTTGGGACACTGGGTACGCTGCTGGCCATTTTTCTTTATCAAAATCGGAAGTCCGAATAAACCCATGTCGACCATCTCCATCTCGACCACCACCTCGCAATCGATGAGTGCCCCCGCGCCGGTCACGAATAAAGACCCGCTCGCCGGCATGACGCTGCTCACCGCCGAGGGCCAGCAACCCCGCGCGAAGCAGGCCATCGAGATTACAAAGACCGCGCTCAAGCGCATCCGCGTGGCGATGGCCAAAGAGGGCATCTCGCCCGACGCCGGCGGTCTGCGCGTCGGCATCCAAGGCGGCGGCTGCTCCGGCCTCAGCTACAACATCCGCTTCGACACCAAGCCCCGCGAGCGCGACCGCACGTTCGTCTTCGGCGAGGGTGTCGAGACGCCGAACGACCCCAGCGGCGGGCGCCCCATCCGCCTCTTCGTCGACCCCAAGAGCTTCCTCTACCTCGCCGGCATGGTGCTCGACTTCGAGGAGACCATCATGCGCCAGGGATTTAATTTCATCAATCCCAACTCAACCAAAAGCTGCGGGTGTGGGTCGAGTTTTTCGGCCTGATTCGTCAATGCCATCCAATTTGTTCTGCCTTGAATGAGCCACGGTTAGCATTCATGCTGCATAATTGCAAAACCAGTTGATTCTCGAAAGACTGTGAATATCATGAATGGGCCGTTAAACAATCCGAAAGCGATCGCCGAGGCCGGTGAACGCCTCTATGCGGAACGATTCAAGACAGACTTCGAATTGAACCATCGAGGAATGTTTGCTGTTATTGATGTGCTGTCGGAGAATGCTGCTGTGGGAGACACTCCAGAGGCTGCGTTCGAAGCGGGAAAGAAAATTGCCCCGAACGGCATTTTTCATCTAATCCGGATCGGTTTTCCCGGAGCATTCCAAGTGAGCTACCAATACCGACATGGCGCACAAGATTGGCTATTTAGATAGCGCGGGACATCCGCACGTTAAAATTCGAGTTTGGGGTCTCGATGAGCAATTCGCTCGAGAGTTTGAGACCATGATCGATACCGGTTTCACAGGTTTTCTCATGCTTCCGCTCGTGAGTGCGTTCCCTCTTGCTTTAACACTCTTCGGAACAACGACTTATACGCTGGCTGACGGCAGCCAGAGTCCAAAGCTCCTGGCGCACGGTACCGTCGACCTAGACGGTGAACAGACCCAAGGTCTCATCGTACTCGAAGCAAATGCCAGCAGCGGTCCATTGCTCGGCATGGAGTTCCTTAAGCGCTCCAACAAAGCTCTTCTGGTCGGTAAAAATGGCGTCTACCTCTTTGACGACGATGAGGTTGTGCAGGACGAAGAAAAGGCCAGCAAATCGACCGGGAAGGTAGAGTCCGAAGAGCAGGATGACCAGTCGTAACCATGGGCTATCTGGTCATCTTCGAACGTGGCAAAGACGGCGGTTGGGGCGCGTACGCACCTGACCTGTCCGGCCTCGGAGTCGCCGCCGAAACGCGCGAAGAAGTAGCCACGCTCATCCGCGACGGAATCAAAATCTACCTCGAAGAACTCCGCGAAGACGGCCTTCCCATCCCGGAGCCAATCACGCAGGCAGAACTCATTTCAGTCGCCGCGTAGCTACTCCGCTGTCGTCGGATCGATCATCCGCCGCACCACCTGCACCGAGTTCGCGGGAAACTGTCCGCGCGTCGCGTGCTCCCGCACCGTTTCTTCGTCGGGCGCAATGTAGATGCAGTAAATCTTGTCGTCCGTCACATACGACTGCACCCACTGAATCTGCGGGCCCATCGCCTGTAGCACGCCGCACGATGTCTGCGAAATTCCCTTGATCTGCTCGTCGGTCAAACTCCCGGCGCCGGGCACATTGCGTTCGATCACAAACTTGGGCATGGCCTCGCTCCTGGCGACATCCGAAATGGTGATGCGGGAACACCCGATACTATCAAAGTTCATCGGCCCGCGGATCGCGATAACCTGAGAAGGATGAGCGACGACACCCAGCCCGACTACTTCAGCCTCTTCTCCTTGCCGCAACATCTCCACATCGATCTCGCCGCGCTGGAGAAATCCTTCTATGCGCAGTCGCGCAAGCTCCACCCGGACCGCTTTGCCTCCAGGCCGCAGGCCGAGCAGGATGCCGCCCTCGCGGCGAGTTCGCAGCTCAACGACGGCTATCGCACGCTCCGCGACCCCATCGCCCGCACCGAATACCTGCTCTCGCTCGAAGGCGTGCAAATGGAAGAGCAGTCCCGCGCGGCTACCGACGCAGCGAAAGCGAGCGGCACGGAGAAGAAGCAGGTTGCTCCGCCCGATCTGCTCGAAGAAGCCTTCGAACTCAACATGCAGCTCGAGGAAATGCGCATGGCGAAGAAGATGGGTGAGGACGACCCTCAAACTCGTCGCGACCTGGAAACGGCGCAGCAGCATTTCACCGCCATGCTCGCCGAATCCCAACAGCAGCTCGAAGCTCTTTGGACAAAATGGGACGCCGCAGTCGATGCAGCCGATCCCGCTGCGAAAGATTCCGCAAAGAATGCCATGGTCTCGCTGCTCAACCGCCGCAGCTACATCCGCAACCTCGTCCGCGACGTCAACGAGGCGCTCGAATAGCCGCCGTTAATCATTCGGCGTCGCGTGCGAATTCACGGCGCCCACCGCCGCACAATCTGCTATCAACGAGAGATGAAATTTCTTCGCTGCCTCGCAGCCGCCGCTCTGTTGACCTTGGCCTCCACCTTACCGGCAACTGCCGACGATAACCCCGCCTGGAGGACACCCATCGCGCCCTTCCGCATCGCCGACAATCTCTACTACGTCGGGAGCCAGGACCTAGCGTCCTACCTGATCGTCACGCCGAAGGGCGACATCCTCATCAACTCCAACCTTGAGAGTTCTCCGCCGCAAATCCGCCACAGCGTCGAGCAGCTTGGCTTCAAGTTCACCGACATCAAGATCCTGCTCATCAGCCACGCCCACTTCGACCACGACGCCGGCAGTGCCGCCATCCTCCAGCAGACCGGCGCAAAGTACATGGTGATGGACGCCGACGTGCCCTCGGTCGAAGATGGCGGCGTGACCGACTTCGCCTACGGCGGCAAGCAGCAATATCCTCCCGCGAAGGTCTCGCGCATCCTGCACGATGGCGAAACGGTCTTGCTTGGCGGGACTGTCCTGACTGCGCACAAGACACCCGGCCACACCCGCGGCTGCACTACCTGGACCATGACGGCCAAAGACAACGGCGTCGCGCGCAACGTCGTCATCGTTGGAAGCTGGAACGTCAACCCCGGCTATCGCCTGGTCGACACGAAAGCCAGGCCGGCCTCCTATCCCGGCATCGCCGCCGACTACGTTCACACCTTCGACGTGCTGCGCGCGCTGCCCTGCGACATCTTCCTGGGGGCGCACGGCGACTACTTCAACATGCTGGAAAAGCTGAAGCGTGTACCCGCCGAGGGCAGTGCTGTGTGGGTCGATCCGGACGGCTATAAAGCTGCCGTCGCTGAAAGGCAGCAGGCATTTGAAGCCGAACTCGCCAAGCAGAAGTCACAGCGGTAGCGTGAATCAGCCGACCTGCGCGACCAATCGCTCCAACTGCGCAAGATGGTTGAGATCATGTCCGGCCATGGTCTCGACGATCGTCCACAGCGTCATCTCGCCGCGCTCGGGATGCGTCACTTTCAGCACCTTGTCGGCGTCCGACAGCCCCGTCACCAGCGCCACATCCCACGCCCGCAGCGCGCGGAAGGTCTCCAGCGCGGCGGCCAGCGAGTACCGCCCGTAGCTCTCCGCCCATTTGTCCTGATCGAACGGTTGAATCGATACACCCGCCAGAGCCTGTCGCAGCCGAAACCCGAAAGCAATCTCGCAGTCGGCAAGATGCGTCACGATCTGCCGCACGCTCCATTTGCCCGGGGCGATGGGCGCCTCCACCCGCTCCGTGCCCATGCCGCCAACCAGCGCAGCCAGCCGCGCCGGCGTTGCCGCGATGATCGCAGCCGCGTCGCCCTCACCAAGAAACTTCGCATACGGATTCAGCGTCACGCACCCTCCTCAGGCGCCCACGGATCGTATTCGCCCACCGACCACAGATAGCCTTCCGGGTCGCGGATCGTAAACGCCTTGCCTCCATAGTCCATTGTTTTTAGCTCCTGCACAATCTCCGCTCCCGCAGCCTGTGCGCTTGCATACACCGGCCCGCAATCCGGCACGATGATATAGGTCGGCGAAGTGACACGCCCGCCAAGCTCGTCCGGCGTGGCATAGAACCGCGGATACGGGCTGGAATTGCTCGCCGAGCCCAGCATGACCATACCCGCGCCCAGCGTCAGTTGCGCGTGTGCGACTGTCCCATCCGGGCCGTCGTACACGGCCTGTTTGTGAAAGCCAAAGACGCGCACCAGCCATTCGATGGCCGCATGCGCGTCGCGATACCGCACACTGGGGATCAGGGTGGAGCCCTGTTGCTTCTGAAGGTCGCTCATAAACAGCATCATCGCGCGCCGATGCGGCATCTGTACAGTGAAAATAAATTTCAGGGGCGCCCCGATGAACGCCGCTGCCGTGCAGACCTTCAGCGCCCCGTCCCGCTCGCCGGCGAAGAGTTGGTCCACAAGCCCGCGAGCTAAAACACGCATACGCCCCGGATGTCCACACCGCCGCACGGTGCAGGGATTGATACACTCAACCCTGTAGCTATGAGTCTTAAAGCAAAGATCGAAGCCGTCATTTACGCATCCGAAGAGCCGGTAACGCTGGCCCAGCTGGTTGGCCTGCTCGGCGAAGAAGGCCAGGCCGAGCTCGACGCCCAGCGTTCGCAGCAGACCCTGCTCGACCTCGACGAAGCCACGGAACCCGAGTCCGGCGACCCCGACGCCCTCAACGCAGAGCTTCTGGCTCCCGAGCCGGAGCCCGCTCCCGACGGGCCCGCGCCAGACGCCGAAGCAGCCCCAATCGCCGAAACCGACCCAGCCGCCGTCGACGAAAAGAAGCTCGCCCGCGAGGCCGCGCAGGAAGCCAAGGCGCGCGAAAAGGCCCTCCGCGACCACTTCCGCTCGCTCCTCGGCCAACTCATGGCCGACTACGCCGGCGACGACCGCGGCATCGAGGTCCGCGAGGTCGCCGGCGGCTACCGCCTGGCTACCAAGCCCGAGTATCACGACGCCGTCCGCGGCTTCGTCAAGTCGCTCAAACCGCCGCTGAAGCTGTCGCTTCAGGCGCTCGAAACGCTGGCCGTCGTCGCCTACAAACAGCCCGTCACGGCGCCGGAGATCTCCGAGATCCGCGGCGTCGACTCCGGCGGCGTGCTGGGCGGCCTGATCGCGCGCAAGCTCATCACCACCGCCGGCCGCAAGCAGGTCATCGGCCGGCCCATCCTGTACAAAACCACCAAGGATTTCCTCGTCCGCTTCGGCCTCAAAGACGTCAACGAGTTGCCCAGCATCGAAGAGTTTGAGAAGATGGCCGGCGAACTCGCCGACGCCGACCCGGTGCAGGAGGAAATTCCCATGCCGCACGCGCACGAAGACGCTGATGAAGTCCAACCCATGGCCGCTGTCCGCGAGCCGCAAAGCGACGGCGACAGCACGCCGACGGACGAGGAAGAAGAAGCGGAAGCCGGAGCAGAAGGAGCAGAAGGATGAATCGTCCCACCCAACCACCCGACTCCCCCGAAGACAACGAGCCTGACACCATCGCCACTCCCGAAGGCGACAACGAGGCGCCGCCCGACCAGCCGCTCGCTCCATCGGACGTCGACCTGGAACGCCCGCGGGGCGACGAACCGCACTTCACGCAGCCTCTCCGCGACGCGCTCGACTAGGCCGCGAATCATCCTCGCACCCTCGCGCATCACACTTCTGTAAGCAAAATTATTTGCAGGAGATTCCATGAGCGCGATCCAGACGACCTTCAAAATCGGCGGCGACCTCGAAGTCAACCGCCTCGGCTACGGCGCCATGCGCATCACCGGAGACGGCGTGTGGGGCGAGCCCCAAGATCCCGCCGAATGCAAACGCGTACTGAAGCGCGCCGTCGAACTCGGCGTCAATTTCATCGACACCGCCGACAGCTACGGCCCCGACGTCAGCGAGCGCCTCATCGGCGAAGCGCTGTCCCCATTTCTCGCGGGTCTGGTGGTCGCAACGAAAGGCGGCTTCGTCCGCATCGGCCCCAACAAGTGGATCGAAGTCGGCCTGCCCCAATATCTCCAGCAGGAAGTCGAGATGAGCCTCCGCAACCTCAAGACGGACGTCATCGACCTCTGGCAGCTTCACCGCATCGACCCCAAAGTCCCCGTCGAAGACTCGCTCGCACCCATCGCCAAGCTCCAGAAGGAAGGCAAAATCCGTCACGTCGGCCTCAGCGAAGTAAAGCCGCACGAGATCGACCGGGCGCGCAAGGTCATCGACATCGTCAGCGTGCAGAACAGGTACAACGTCGCCGACCGCAAGCACGAAGACGTGCTCCAATACTGCGAACAGAACAACCTCGCCTTCATCCCCTGGTTCCCTGTGGCCGCCGGCAAACTCGCCCGCCCCGGCGGCAAGCTCGACGAACTCGCCAAACGCCACGAAGTTTCGGTCGCGCAGCTCTCCATCGCGTGGCTCCTGCACCGCAGCCCGGTCATGCTGCCCATCCCCGGCACGTCTTCCGTCGCGCACCTCGAAGAAAACTTGAAGGCCGCGGAGGTTTCGCTATCGGACGCAGAGATGAAAGAGATTGAGGACGCAGCCAAATAGCTCCGATGACAGGAATATCCTGTGTAAAGCTTGGGAGGAAATTCATGGTGACGCAGCAGGAGCCTGATCTGGCAGCCGAGCGTGGACAGCAGATCCGTGACAGCGGGCTTTATGCTGTTGCCGCTCACTACGATCCCGCCACGGGGCTGGTTTGCGTCGCTCTGAAAAACGGGATGAACATCTCCTTCCCGAAGGAGCGTGCGCAATCGCTCGCACATGCGACGGACGAGCAACTGAGCGAAGTTCAGATCAGCCCCGCCGGCTGGAGCGTAGACTTCCCCCGCATTGATGACGGTTTCACCATCGAAGGTTTACTCGCGGGACGCTTTGGCAGCGCGAGCTGGGAACGCGAGTGGGCGGAGCGAAACCGCGAATCCCAGGCAGCGTAGAGCAAATCTCCGCATGGAGGGAGCTGTATGACAAGCGAAAAGGAACTTGAGCGGGCGGAAAAACGCGGTCAGGAAACCTACGATAATGTGCCTCACGCCATCGAGGCAACATACGTTCCATCCATCCGGCGGCTGCTTATTTTGCTTAGCAATGGCTTGGAGATATCTCTTCGGCAAGACGAGTTTGCGACGTTTCGGAACGCCAGTCCGTCCGATTTGGAAACGATTGAACTCAATGCCGAAGGCTTCGAAATTCACTTTCCGAAGATCGATGAAGGCTTCTGGATTCCGGATTTGCTCGAGCACCTGCTGGGGGTTCGCAAGTTCCTGGGCAAAGCTGCGGAAGAAGAAATGGCCGAGTACCGCGAAAAGCGAGTCGCCTAACAGCGTCACAGCAGCTAGAATTGCCACATGGCGCCCATGCTTACTTTCTCCGTAGGCGTCCCCACCTTCAACCAGGCGGACTTCCTCGAAGAAACTATCCTTTCGCTCCTAAACCAGACTCGACCACCGGACGAAATCGTCATCTCCGACCATTTTTCCACCGACAGCACTCCTCAAATCATCGCCAAGTATGCGGACAGGATTCGCGCCGTGAAGCCTCCGCCGGGCTCAAACGTGGGCGCACAGTGGAACTTCACGCTCTCTAGTTTGAGCGGCGATTGGGTTACGCTTTTTTCCTCCGACGATATCGCCCACCCCAACTTCATCGAGGTTCTGCTGCGCGGGGCCCAGCGCCGCCCAGACGCCGTGCTGGTCCGCGCCGGCTGGCAAAATATCGACGCGAAGGGCACCGTGCTTTCGACCGAATATCTCCTCAGCGTCACGGCCGAAACCACTTGCCCCGCCAACCTCATCGAGCAGAAAAACGGTCCCAAGGCCAGCTTCGCCGCCTTCGCCGTCAGGCGCGACGTGCTCGCAGCATCAGGCGGCTACCCCACCGGCATGGAGAGCTTTGGAGACTGGCCCATGTTTGCCCAACTCGCTCCCTTCGGCTCCTTCATCTACGAAAGCGAAATCATCGCCGGCTATCGCGTCGGCCACGATGGAAATAAATTCCGCAAGCGTATCGGCCAATGGATCCGCGACGAGCAGCGCATGTTCTATGAAGTCTTCCCTCAGGCCGCCGACCGCGCCCAACTCACCGACCGTACCTGGATCGACGAAGCCAGCCGCGCCAACTGTATCCGCTACATGGCTTCCGCAAGCGAAGAGTTCAAGCCCGACGAGCGCGCCGAAATCGCCACATTATTCGAGCCCTGGGCCAGCCGCACGGGTGCCAAAGCGCTACTAAAAGTCTTCGCCGAAGGCGGCACTGTCAAAGTCCCAACCACCCTCATCGAAAGCGCAAAAAAACTCGCCCGCCCCTTCGCCCACAAGCTTTACGCGGGCCTCCGCCGGCGAACCTAAATGCTCGCGGGAAAATCGTCGCTTTCAAGGGTACGAGCTTTAGAGCGTACATTCTTCTCCAGCCCGAGGAGTGGCTTTAGCCACGGAGGGAACGCTGCGGGTGCGGATCTAACTCCAGTCGTCGCGCACCGCCGCCTGGTCCGCGAACACTTGCTCGAAGTGCTCCGTCTTCTTCACCAGGATGTCCCCAAGCTCGGCAGGCTGCCGCAGCAGGATCGCCTGTAGCCGCACCAGCTCCAGCATCGCCAGAAACGTGCAGATCAGCGACCGTTCCGACCGCGTATTGTGCAGCAGACGCCGCAGGCTGATCGGACGGTCTTCCATCAGCAGACGCCGCTTCAGAAAATCAATCATCTGCCCAACTGTCACCGAATCCTCGTCGATAGTATGCACCGGCCGCTCGCGCAACCGATTCAAAATGTCCTGAAACACCCGCACCAGGTCCGGCACGTCGGCGGCAATCTCACGCTCGGCGTCCGCCGACTCCAGGCCCTCATCTTTTAGAAAGCCCTTCATCCCCGGCTGCGACCACGTCGCATCTTCCAGAAGCTGTTTCTGCATCAGCATCTGTGCCGCAGCCTTGAAGCGCTCATGCTCCAGCAGTCTCTCGACGAGTTCGCGCCGCGGATCTTCCGCGTCCGCGCCCGTAACGTCTGAAGGGTCGCGCGGCAGCAGCGTCTTCGACTTGATGTGGATCAGCAGCGACGCCACATAAATAAACTCGCCCGCCGCGTCGACATCAGTCTCCTTCAGGTGGTGCGTGTACTCCAGAAACTGCGCCGTAATCCGCGCCATCGGAATGTCGTAAATATCGATATTCTGCCGCCGGATCAGGTCGAGCAGCAGGTCCATCGGCCCGTCATACACCAGGCCCACCGTGACCGAAAACGGCGACTGCGAAGCCTCGGCTTTTTCCTTATCTTTGTCGCTGACCTTGCGCGGCTCCGGCGGAGGCGCGGGTACCGGCTGCGGCTCCAGCGCAAACGGCTCCTTCGCCTCAACAGCATCGCTCTCATCAGGATGGTCCGCACCAAACTCGGCCAGTCCCTTTACGAGGTGGTCCTCATACGCCTGCCCCTGCGCCTCGATCTCTTTCAGAATTTCCTCGGGGACCACACCCTTCGTCTCGTCGCTCATGATCTACGCGAGCCCCATAGCCTTCTGCACTTCCACCAGCGTCTGTTGCGCGCGCTTCGCAGCGCGGACCGCGCCGTTCGCCAGCACGTCCTTGATCACACCCGGCCGCTTCTCCAGGTCGAGCCGACGTTCCCTTATCGGCGCAATCATCCGCACAATCCCGTCCGCCGCCCAGCTCTTGCACTCGATGCAGCCGATGCCCGCCGTGCGGCAGCCGTTCGCCGCCTTCATCTGCGTCTCTTCGCTCGAAAAAACGCGATGCAGGTCGAACACCGGGCAAATGTCCGGATTTCCCGGATCGTCCCGCCGCACCCGCGCCGGGTCGGTGACCATCGTCTTCAGCTTCGCGCGCAGGTCAGCCTCAGGCTCCGACATGCTGATCGTATTCCCGTAGCTCTTCGACATCTTCCGCCCATCCAGCCCGGGCAGCTTCGGCGAAGGCGTCAGCAGCACATTCGGCTCGGGCAGAATCTCGCTCCGTCCAAAGCCTGTAATCTTCTTCGTCTGCGCCGCCGCCTCGTAGAGCTGGTGCGCGGAAAAATGTTGCAGCGACGGATTCCCAGCCAGCTTCCGCGCCTTCTCTTTGATCGCCTCAAGCTCCCAGGACGCGGCATCGGGCGAAAGCAAAAACTCCCCCGGATACAGCTGATTGAACCGCCGCGCCACCTCGCGCGTCAGTTCGACATGCGCCACCTGGTCCGCGCCCACCGGCACAAAGTCCGGCTTGTACAGCAGAATGTCCGCCGACTGCAACAGCGGATACCCGAGAAAGCCATACGTGCTCAGGTCCTTGTTGTTGAGTTGCTGCTGCTGGTCCTTATAGCTCGGCACGCGCTCCAGCCAGCCCAGCGGCGTGAACATGCCGAGCAGCGTGAACAGACGATCGTGCTGCAATACATCGCTCTGCTTGAAGATTACGCACTTTCCCGGATCGAGCCCGGCGGACAGAAAATCCAGCGTGATCTGGAAGATGTTTTCCTGCACCTGGGTCGGGTCGGCGTAGTCGGTCGTCAGGGCGTGCAGGTCGGCGATAAAGAAGTAGCAATCGTACTCCTGCTGCAGGCGCACCCAGTTGTACAGCGCGCCCATATAGTTGCCCAGATGCAGCCGGCCGGTGGGCCGCATGCCGCTCAGGACTCGGGGAAGGGGGGTGGTTCGGGAGATGGATGGATGGCTCATTGGCGTGAACTTCAAGGATACATCGGCAGGCGGGCAACCGCCTCAGAGCTTGCCCAGCAGCGCCGTAAAGATCGCCAGCAGCGGCCCAAACACGATGTCCACCAGGAACCCGCCCACCAGGAAGAAGCCGATCATGAAATACAGGCTGTACTGCTCGAAGGCCCGCGCCGCGTTGTGGGGCAGGAAGTGGACGAGAATCCTGCCGCCATCCAGAAACGGCAGCGGCAGCATGTTGAACACGCACAGGAACACGTTGGTCATGATGCACAGATACAGCAGCAGCAACAGCGGGAAGATGCCCGGCAATGCCGCCACGTCGACCGGCACCGGCACTCGCAAGGCCAGCGCCGTAACGATATCCAAAGTCGCATTCGCGGCGGCCACCGTGTGCTTCAGGATCACCAGCACGATCAGTGCGACGACCGCCGCCGCAAACTGCGCCACCGGCCCCGCAAGCACCGCCAGATATTCACCGCTTTTCTTCGGAAAATTGCGGTAGGTCATGGGCACGGGCTGGCCCCATCCATACGGGACCAGGCTGGGAAAGATGAAAATCGAAAGCAGCGGCGAAATCACCATGCCCCACACGCTGAAGTGCTTCACCGGGTTCATGGTGATGCGCCCCAACATGCGCGCCGTCGGATCGCCCAGCCGGTTCGCCGCCCACGCCTGCGTCGCATCGTGCAGCGAGATCGTCAGCACCATGACGAACAGTTCGAAAAGGACCAGCAGCGGGTTCTGCGACATCTTTCTAGGGTAAACGCAGATCGCGCGCCGCGCCGAAACACCATCAAGGCCCGGACATCCACCCCATATAGAGCAAGTCTTCGCTGAGAGAAAATCTCCTATAGAGGAAGAGGCCGGCTCACGCGGTTCTTGCTCTTGTTTCTGAGCAAGGACCGGCTTCGGCCGGTGGAGTTGGAAAGCAACATGAAATCGCCATGTTGCTTAGGAGATAGGTCCGGGATTTATCCCGGACATCAAAGCCGCCACAACTTCGGGCTTCAGCCCCCGGGACATGCTCTCTTTCCTGGCCGCTATACACCACCGCGAATACGCTATCGCCGCTACTTCTCCCGCCTCACCTTCGCCGGAATCCCCAGCGCCAGCGTGTGCCCCGGAATGTCCCGCGTCGCCAGCGCAAACGCCCCCAGCATCGCATCCGGCCCAATCTTCGACCCCGCCAGCACCGTCGCATGATACGTAATCCGCGCCCGCGGTCCCAGCTCCGTGATCTTGTTGGTCACATCGGCCTGGGTCTGCAAGTTGTGCGTGTGCGAATAAATATTCGCGTAGTCCGAGACACTCGTCCGCTCATGCAGCGTAATCCCGCCGCGATCGTCCAGCAGCACGTGTCTATGTATCCAACAATCATCGTATATAGCCAAGTTGTACCCAAAGCTGAACTGCACATGCTGAAAGATCCTGACCCTCTCGCCGATATGCGCGAAAATATGCCGCCCCAGCATCTGCCTTAGCCGCTCCCCCAGCCACTGGTTCGCCCCCAGCGGCGACGCATCGAACTGCAGCCACAGCCAGATCAGCGGCTTGCGCGGATAGTACCGCTCGGGGTCCATGTCGCCGTAGTATTCCGCCTCCAGCGTCACATTGCGCGGGTCGAGGTTCGCGGTCGCGAGCCGCGATATCTTGCGGTCCGCCGCATACAGCAGCATCTTGTGCAACGCATCGCGCACAATCGCACTGCGCGCCTCGTAGCTCTGGTGCTCGGTAAATTTCTTGTCCAGCGACTGAATCCAATCCGTATAAAGCCTTGCGGCTGCGGGCGTCGGCTGAAGATCGCGATAGGTGAAGATAGGCATTGGGTTACTCGATAGAGTAGACGATTTCCACGTTCGCCGTACTCGCGACGCGTTGAGACTCGATCGTTAACGGCGCAACAGACCTCTCCGCGCTGGCCGCAACACCCGCGCTGTACGCAAACATTTGCCTTCCATTCAATGGAAGGACATTGATCGAATTCGTCGCATAAAGCGGCTTTCCGAGTGTGACGCCCATACTCTTCGCCATCTCCGCGGCCGTCGAATGCGCGCGCTCCGTTGCACGTCGGATCGCCTCGTCGTCCAGTACAGAGTTGTCCTTCATTCGCCAGTTGATATCGCCGCTTTGATTCGCCCCAGCCTGTATCGCTGCATCGAGAATCACCGCCGCATCCTTCGGCGCAACACTGACCGTCCAGCTCTGTTGCACGCTGAACTTCATGCCCTTTTGCGTCTTCATTTCATATTCCTGCAAGCGGGTCACGTTCTGCGACTGGCTCTGGATTTCAGACTTCTGCGCGCCTGCGTCCAGCATCGCTTTCACGATCGCATTGGACGTGTCCGAAGCAGACTTATACGCCGCCGGCAGCGTGGCCCCGTAGACCGTATAGCCAATATGAATCTCGGCAATCTCGGAGTCGGCTTCGGCATGGCCGGTAGAGGAAACCGTGATTGTGCGATTGTCCTTGCTGATCTGTAGCGAAGGCGCGCTGGTATTCTGCGCAGAAACAACACTGGCAGTAAGCAGAAAAGTCCCGAGTACAGCGAATGTCAGGCGCATAATTATTCGTCTCCAGTCTTGGTCAACAAGTCCGCCAGCGTCTCTTTATGCTTCGGCTTCGCGGCGGCTTTCTCTTTGACGGTGGGCAGCGGAAACGAGCTTTTCGGCGTCCCCACCCGTTCACGCGCATTGGCCTTCACGGCCTTCGTTACCGAGAAGGTTTTCTTCTTCGATTTCGTCATCGCCTCTCCGTTCTCCACACGGTTGCTAGATTACGCCACCGCCGGGCGGGAGTATCCTGTTTCTGTTGGAGGTGGGGCCCATGGCACTCGAAGAGCGCGATTTTTTTGACGAACGAACGGAGATGCGGACCCACACCATGACCTGCCCGCACTGCAACCAGCCCGGCGAGTATCAGTTGAGCTGGCTCGTTCGCCGCAAAAAGCCGCAGCCTCCCCGCAACGCCGACGAGCACGACCGCACCCGCTTCGCCAAGGCCAAAACCTACATGGTCCGCCAGGACGACCTCGTCGGCTGCAAAAACATCCGCTGCCGCAAGCGATTTGAAGTCGTCGGCATTCAGTCCGTCGCCACCGAAGAGGCCCGTCCCGCCGGCACCACCGACGACCGCGCCGCCCGCATCAAAGCCGCCTTCGGTCGCCGCACCGGCGGGTAATCAAGTTCGACAACAACCTGAACCAAGCCAGTTAACCCCTGCTTCAAGTTCTGCTTTAGGTGTTACACATCGGTAACGGCGAACACCCGGCGCACATCCGCCTGTGATTTAATGAGAGTGACCGAGAAAGCCGCCCCGAACCAACCGGCATCTCAAACATTCTGAGGAGTACCGCAATGGCCAACATGATTCTGCCGTTCGAAGAGCGCCACCTCACCCCCGACGAAGTCGAAGCCCTCGACCGCCGCCGCCGCCGCGGACAGTTGTATCTCACCATCGGCCTGCTGTTCCTCGTCGTGGCGACGCTGGTCACCATCTGGGCCGGGCAGGACCTCACCTACGCCCCTGGCTGGGCCCACCCCATGGCTTACTGGGACGCCATCACGTTCATCCTCGCCGCCTACTTCCTGTGCCGGGGCGTCGTCCTCCGCCGCGGCTCCAACGAGTTCATCAGCTATTGAGTTGTCCTCACGACGGCAGACGGCGAGCTTCGGCTCGCCGTTTCGCTTTCCGCTCCATCGAAATCCAGACCACCCCAACTCCCTTCGCGAAACCTCCCGCTCCATCGAAATCCAAACCACCACAACTCCCTTCGCGAAACTTCGCTAACTTGGCGCACTTTGCGTCAAGGCTTTTGTTGTTGCACTTCTGCTATCGTGACTAGTTCCCCTGTGGAGGAGCTTTGACCCCCTGGACGTTCGCCGAACCACAGCACTTCTCCACCACCGAAATCGCCCTCCTCGCGCTCCTGACCCTCGCGTCCGCGGCGATGTTCGCCATCCGCTTCCGCCCCATCGCCCTCAACATCTGGCGCGCAAAAAAAGACCCCGCCGGCACCCTCGCACCACTGCCCAAACGCGCCTGGGCCTTTTTTTGGGAAGTCCTCTGCCAGGCCAAAGTCATCAAGCAGCGCCCGCTCCCCGGCATCGCCCACGCCTTCGTCTTCTGGGGATTCCTCGCCTTCGCCCTCGTCTCGCTCAACCACTTCGCAACGGGCGTTCGCCTCGGCTTCCTCCAGCACGCCGGCTTCATCGGGACCTTCTACTTCGCCTTCGCCGGCATCTGGGCCGCTCTGGTCGCCGTCTCGATTGCGGGGCTGTTCGTTCGCCGATTCTTCATCCGCCCGATCTGGCTCGGTAAAAAAGTCTCGTATGAATCCGGCGTCATCGCCTTCCTCATCTTCCTGCTGATGGTCACCTACATCGCGGCCTACTTCGTCCCGAACACTGGTCCCACTATCAAAGCCCTCTGGTGGACGCACACCGTCACGCTGCTGGCCTTCCTCCCGCTGATCCCGCACACCAAGCATCTCCACCTTGTACTGAGCCCGCTCACCGTCTTCCTCGAGCGCAACGGCTTCTCCGCCATCCCGCCGCTGGTCGGTGACGAAGACTTCGGCCTCGCCAGCGGCAAGGACGTCACGCAACTCATCGCGCTCGAAGCCTACAGTTGTGTCGAGTGCGGCCGCTGCACCGAGCACTGCCCCGCCTCCAACACCGGCAAGGTCCTCAACCCCAAAGAAATCATCCTCGGCATGAGGACCTACCTCAACACCTTCGGCCCCACCAGCGAAGTCCCTCTCCTCAACGAGCTACAAACCCCGAGCACCCCACTTCCGGGCGCCCAAAGCCGGGGTGACCCATCTTCGCCGACGGCCTCATCGTCGGCTAAGGTGGGCTCGCACAATTCCAACCCCTCCCCCGACAACCCACCCGCCAACTACTTCTCCATGGAAGCCGCCTTCGAATGCACCACCTGCGGCGCCTGCGAGTTCCAGTGCCCGGTCGGCATCGAGCATCTGCCCATCATCGTCGGCCTGCGCCGCGGCGCGGTCAACACCGGAGCATGGGAAGACACCCACGGCACCAAGCTCTTCCTCGCCCTCGAACACAAGGGCAACGCCCTCGGCCTCAGCACCCTGGAGCGCGACAAGTTCATCGCCAAACAAGCCTTCCCCATCTTCGACGGCTCGCAGGAGTACTGTCTCTGGCTCGGCTGCATGGGCGGCTACGACCCCAAGGGCCGCGAAATCATCGCCGACTTCGCCCGCGTCATGACTCACCTCGGCACATCTTTCGGCGTGCTGAAGAAGGAAAAATGCACCGGCGACCCCGCCCGGCGTTTAGGCAACGACCTCGTCTTCGGCAGCCTCGCCGAGCAGGGTCTGGCCGCCTTCGAAAAGGCGCAGGTCAAAAAGATCGTCGCCATCTGCCCTCATTGCGTCCGCACCATTGCCACCGACTGGCGCGAATACGGCATCGCCCCCGAAATCGAGCACCACTCCGAGTTCATGGCCCGCCACGCCGCCCAGCTACCCCGACTCGCAACTGGAAACTCGCAACGGGAAACTGACAGCACAACCCCACCGCCGCCCAACACCATCGTCTACCACGACCCCTGCTACCTCGGCCGCTACCAGGACATCTACGAAGAACCCCGCGCCGTAGTCGCCGCCGCCGGCACCCTCATCGAAGCCCCCCGCCACGGCGAGCGCAGTTTCTGCTGCGGAGCTGGAGGCGGCCTCGTGTTCCTCGGCGAAGAAACCGGCGAGCGCGTCAGCCACAACCGCGCCGCCGAACTCGTCGCCACCGGCGCCAAAACCATCGCCACCGCCTGCCCTTTCTGCAACACCATGTTCCGCGACGCCCTCGGCACAGTCGGCGGCGACACCCCGCCTCAACTCCTCGACATCGCCCAACTCACAGCCCGCGCGTTGCCTCCACCTCTCGCTTCTTCGCCTTCGCCCGCACCCACCAATACCGTGTCATCCTGAGCGAAGGCTCGCGCTTTTGCGAGCCGCAGCCGAAGGACCTGCAACACCGTCGAATGCCGCAAAGAAGTTAGACCTTTTCTAACTCAGACCTAACCCTCGCCATGTATGTCGAAGCCCCTCGCCAACTACACCCGGAACCGCACCGCAACAGCCACGCACAAAGTCGCCAGATACAGCACGTGCAGCCCCATATGAAACACATTGGGCCGAGGATTGTCCCCACGCGGGGGCAACACGTACCGCGTCCCCGCATACATGCTCGAATACTCGCGCTTCAGCTTCTCCGACGCCCCGAAGAGGTACGGCACGTACCACATGCCCACCGCCGACAAGACAGCGATCGCGCAGTAGACTACCCAATACGTCGGCACATATAGCGGTTTCGGCCGGTTCCAGAAGTAGAGCGCAAAACCTACGGCAATCCCCGGAAAAACCGCATTCGCCAGGGTCGCCAGCCAAATCTTGCGTTTGCCGATCACGGCCTGCACCTGCGACCCACGCACCCAGTCCGAAACGTCGACCAGGTCATGCGACACGGTGACCACAAATTGCAGCACGATCAGGCCCGTAAACAGAGCAATCATTGCCGCGCTCCTCCTGCATCGAATATTGCCGCTCGTTCGGTCCCGCTCTTCAGAGCGGCTGCCTCGGAAGCCCAGCTCAGCCAGGCACCCAGAATTCGTCGAAACGCCTGTCTTCAGGCCCGATACTTCCGAAATGGTAAGTCGCGCTCGAGTTGCCAGCCTCATCCCCAGTCCCTGTATTCAACGCAAGCACCATGCAGCAAATGACGACAACGTCTGCATCGGAGTTCATCCGGATGTCGTATTCGTTACCATTCCCGATAACAAACCGGTTCTTGGTGATGGCCGCAATCTGGCTATCCCCTTTGAAGATAGAGAATCGAAGTCCCTTGTGTTGATAGAGGTGAAAACTCTCCCCGGGTCGTTCGCACACGTACACGCCTTTCCATAGCTTTTCGCAGAGGAAGTGATATGTCCTGCCGTCGGCGAGGACAAAGTCGTAATTTGAGCGGATAAACGTAAAGTGACTTTGCAGCTTCGCGACGACCTGGCCCGCTTCGGTTCGCAGTTCCAGCCTGGCGAGGAATGCCAGGAATGCCTTCTGGGCAAAGTACGTCACACCGGGTGCAGAGATGTCATAGGTGGATCGAAAACTGAATTTGCGCTCGTGGATAGTGACGTTCATTTCGCGGCTCCTGGGATTTCCGGCTCGCGGGGATACTATCACGGTGTTCGCCGCACCCTGTATCCTTGCAACAGCACGACTAGAAGGAAGCACCATGCCGCTTTACGAATACGAATGCGCCATCTGCCACAAGCGCACCGAAAAGATCCAGAAGTTCTCCGACCCCGAGATCACCATCTGCCCCCACTGCGGCGGCCCGCTGGAGCGCACCATCACCGCGCCCGCCTTCCAGTTCTCCGGCGGAGGCTGGTACAAGGATGGCTACGGCAACGCCAAACCCGCTGCCGCATCTGGCGAAGCCGCCAGCTCCGAAACCAAACCCGCAGCAGCCGCGTCCGGCGACGGCCCCACCCCAGCAGCCGCCTCTACACCCTCAACCCCGGCCGCATCCGCGCCCGCTCCAGCCGCCCCTTCGACCCCGGCAAAGCCATAATCGGGACTCACCCAAAATTCCTGTCAAGCCCCCTCACCTGTGCAAAACTCCCAAACCCAGCGTCCCCACAGGCCAAATCAATTCTGAAAACCGTGCGTGTTATATCCTCCAACTCGCTACAATAGATATAGACTGTTCCTCGCCCCTCAATACCTCGTACCTCGTTCCTCGACGAACCTGCTTTCCTCGAAGCTCGCCGCTCGAAGCTCTTAGCTCGTTCAGACCCCAACGATGCCTCGATCGCCTCGAGCCATCGATGGTGGCTGCTAACCCCTTTGGTTGCGACCTTTGCAAACTAACTCCTTTGTTTAAGGCACTTTACACGCACGAAAACAGAGGTACGAAGCTAACTCCTTTCGATAAGGGACTTTACGCAAAATAGGGGGGAGGGGTGCCCTCTACTGGCTCCGCAGCATCTTACGAATTCGAGACGATGTTGGCTAACCGGAGTCCTGCCCCAATCGTCGTAACACCAACGTTTACACAACTGCCAAGGTCCTGAGCTATGATGCAAGCCATGAAACTGTTCCACTCACTCCGCAAGCTCGAAGAAGAGCTGGAGGAAGCTGCGTCCATGGGCTCCCATCAAACCCGCAAGGTATTGCGCAATATTGGCTGGGCCTCGGCCGGCATCACGGTCCTGGCCCTCGGCGTCGTCGTCGGCCGCGAGCTCCGCCAGCGCTACAAGTTCAACCACCGCACCCCCTACGACGCCTACGCCCACGCCGGCGACCAGGTCCAGGACGAATGCGGCGTCGGAATCTGAACGTTCGCACACTCGCCGCTGTAGCATGATGGAACGAAGTTAAGCGGGAAGCATCCAACCGCTAGTCGTCCTCATGGCCACTGCGTTCCCTATACTCGATGCCGTCTCCCCGTCGCTGCCCGCGCCGTCCGCGGCGCTCCGCGACAGCCACGGCCGAGCCATCACCGACCTCCGCGTCTCGGTCACCGATCGCTGCAACTACCGCTGCGTTTACTGCCGCACCGGCAACGACGGCGCCCAGTACAGCGAGCTCCCGATCGCCGACTACGCCCGCATCATCCGCGTCTTCGTCTCGCTGGGCATCGAGAAGGTCCGCCTCACCGGCGGCGAGCCGCTGCTCCGCAAGGGCCTCGTCGAACTCATCGAGGAGATCGCAAGCCCGGAACTCGACATTGCCCTCACCACCAACGGCCACCTGCTCGAAGACCTCGCCGCCCCCCTCCACCGCGCCGGCCTCAACCGCATCACGGTCAGCATGGACGCGGTCGACCCCGAAATTTTTGCGCGCATCACCCGCGTCCCCGGCAGCTACGAACGCGTTCTCCGCGGCGTCCGCGCGGCCCAGGCCGCCGGTCTCGGCCCAATAAAAATCAACGCCGTCCTGCTCCGCGGCTTCAACGAAAACCAGATCGAGGCCTTCGCCCGCTTCTCCCGCGAAGAGAACGTCATCGTCCGCTTTATCGAGTTCATGCCGCTTGAAGAAGATCGCTCGTGGACGCCGGAAACCGTCGTCCCCATGGACGAAATCGTCGCCCGGCTAAACGCTTTCCGCCCGCTCGTGCCACTGCCCGCGAACCACGCCTCCGAAACCGCGCGCCGCTTCACCTTCGACGACGGCCTGGGCGAGATTGGCATCATTGCCCCGGTCTCGCATCCGTTCTGCGGCCATTGCAGCCGCGTCCGCCTTACGTCGGACGGCAAAGTCCGCACCTGCCTCTTCTCGCAGAGCGACCACGACCTGCTCGGCCTCATGCGCCGCGGCGCCACCGACGACGACATGGCCACCTGGATTCGTGCCGTCGTCATGCACAAAGAGGCCCGCCACCACATCGGCGAGCCGGGCTTCCTCAAGCCCTCGCGCAGCATGGTCCACATTGGCGGCTAAGGACTTACTGTGTAAATACTGTGCCGGTAACCTTGAAAATCAGGTTGGAAGTAACTACAATGGTGATTACTATCCCCCAAAAGGGTAATCAGTTAGTGGTTACGCTTCATCTATGATTGCTCAGTAACGGGCCCCCTGCGGCAACTGAGCAGGAGAGCCGCACATATCGTGAGAGACCGCCGCCAAGCCGAAATTATTGACATGCGCCAGATGGAAAACCTGCGCGTATTCCACGATGTGGCGCGTGCGCTGACATCGACCCTTGAGCTTGAACCCCTGCTCCATGCCATCATGACCAAAATGGCCGACTTCTTCGGTCCCGAACGCTGGTCGCTGATGATGGTCGACGAAGAGACCAACGAGCTTTACTACGCGCTTTCCGCCGGCATGAACTCCGACAAGCTGGAAACCCTGCGCGTCAAAATGGGCGAGGGCGTTGCCGGCTGGGTGGCCGAAACGGGCAACCCGCTGGTCGTTCCCGACGTCCGGCTGGACAAGCATTGGGCGCGGTTTGCCCGCCAGCATCCCGACCTGCATCTGCGCTCCATCGCCTGCCTGCCTATCCGCTGCGGCGAGCACACGCTGGGCGTCATGCAGTTGCACAACAGCTCGCTCGACCTGCTGCCCGAATACTCGATCTCCTTCCTGCGCGTGCTCTGCGACTACGCGGCCATCGCGCTGCAAAACGCTCGCCACATGAAGTTGATCAATCGCCTCAGCATCACCGACGACTGCACGGGCCTGTTCAACTCCCGCCATCTCTACACCCAGCTTTCCGAGCAGATCTCCGAAATCACCGACCCCCAGATCATCCCCATCCACCCGCACTTCAGCCTGGTGTTCCTGGACCTCGACCGCTTCAAGAAGATCAACGACACCCACGGCCACCTGGTCGGCAGCCGTTTGCTCGGCGAAGTCGGGACCCTGTTGAAGCGCGCCATCGGCCCGCAGCATAAGGCCTTCCGTTACGGCGGCGACGAGTTCGTCGTGCTGCTCCGCGGTTTGGACAAACCCGACGCCGCGGCGATGGTGAAGCAGGTGCGCCAGAAACTGAACGAAGCCGAATTTCTTACCCGCGAAGGTCTCGCCGTCTCGGTCACGGCCAGCTTCGGCGTCGCCACCTACCCCCAGGACGGATCGACGCTGCACGGCATCATCCGCTCGGCGGACACCATGATGTACCGCGTCAAGAACTCCACCCGCGACGACATCGCCATCGCCCACGGCGAAGCCCACCCCGGCGACAGCTTCACGGAAAAAGCCCCACCACTTCGCGCAGAAGCGTAAGGACAGCGGATAGAGCATAGAGGATAGAGCGTAGAGAATACCAAACACCTGTTTGCGCCGGCGCCTTCCTCTACGCTCTACACTCTATCCTCTACTCTCTGCTGTTAAGTCTTGCCGGCCTGCGCTCCTCCGGCTTGATCGCCTCCGCATTTTCGGGCGCCGTGGGATGCACCCCGAAGTCCCAGACCCCGAGATTCACCTCACGCTCCGACACGACCTCCATCAGCGCATACTCGCCGAACTCCAGCGGCTGGCGCGGCTTCAGCCGCAGCCAATGCCCGCCCGGCATCAACTGCGCGTCCGTCTCGATCACATCCACCTGCTGCTTCACTCCGCCCAGCAGATTGATGCTAAAGCTCGACACCACCCGTAGCCCCTGCCTCACGTCCACCCGAACAATCACATAATTGCTGTTCTCCGAACCACCACCCGGCGTCGGCCTTCCGGAAGCTCCGTGGGTATCGACGGTGAATGCGGGCCCGCCCGTCGTATAGTCCGCATCTTCCGCCCCGACGCGGACATAGATCACCGGGTCGGCAACATGCAGTTGCACATCCGCGCGTTCGTCTTTGATCGTCAGGATCTGGTGCGAACTCGCCAGCGGATTCAGCGCCATCCGCAGCATGTTGTGGGCGGTCTCCTTATTCAGGTCGCCGCCCTTCTGCTCCATCGGGACCAGTTCCGGCGTGCCGTGGAACGTGTCCAGCACCAGCACGCTGTCTTCATCCGGCAGTTGGAGATTGGGCGCGACTTCCGGATTCCGCGCCGCCCGCGCCGCTTCCTCCTTCTGCAACTCCGGGCTCAGTACCGGCCCCGGACGCCCCTCCTGCGCCGCATCCGCCGCATGTTCCTTCTCCCATTTCCTGGTCGCGGCGAGGTCGACCAGCGCCAGCGGAATCTCCTCCACCTCGCCCGCCCTCTCGGCGCTCCGGTAGCGCACGATGCCGCCGTCCACCTTGTAGGTCAGCACCACCTGATACGTGCCGTCCTTCAGAATCAGCCGCGTCCGCCTGCTGGTATCGACCGTCGAGGGCGGATCCATCGGCCTCCGTTGCGCACGCGCGACCCCGCCGCCCGCACACACGACGGTCAGCAGCAACATCCGGACGCCCCATCTTCGTGTTCTCGAAAATGAGAGAGCAGCAATGGACTCAAGGTTCAAGCGACGGATCTCCTGCCCCAATTAGACGCGATTCTCTCGACGGAAGAAAGCTCCCCTCGACTCGCTGCGGGGACCGTGGAACTTTGTTGCTGACCAATCGTATAAATATAGGTCAAATAGAAAAAGCTGAAACACAACGAGGAAGGTGCAATGAGAAAGTTCATGCTGCTGGTCGCAGGGTCGGTCGTTTTGTTCGCGAGCATTCTTCCCGCCCGGGCCGCGGGCCCGGTTCCCGCACAGGCCGCAGCCGCTGCGCACGCGCCCGATCTTGTCGGCAACTGGCAGGGCACGCTACAGGCCGGCAAAGGCCTCCGCACCATTGTCAGGGTATCGAAAGTCGACGGCAAGCTGAAGGCGGTGTTCTACAGCATCGACCAGACCCCGCGGCCGATTGAGATCACTTCGATCTCGCTGGACGGCTCAACGGTGACATTTGCCATCAAGCCGCTGGAACTGGTCTACACAGGCACTCTGAGCCCCGACGGCAAGACCATTGCCGGCAAGTCGGCTCAGGGTGGCCAATCCTTCGAGCTCGACCTGCAAAGCGTTACCGACGAAGCCATGTGGCCCATCCCCGAGGCGCCCAAGCCCATGCCGGCGGACGCCAAGCCCGTCTTCGACGTCGTGACGGTCAAGCCGACCAATCCGGACCAGCCCGGCAAATACTTTACCGTGCGCGGGCGCCACATCATTACCCACAACACATCGGCGAATGACCTGATCACGATGGCCTACGGTCTGCATGTGAAGGAGATCGTCAACGGGCCGGAATGGTTCGATACCGACAAGTTCGACATCGACGGCGTCCCCGATGTGGAAGGCCAGCCCAGCAATACCCAGTTCAAAGAGCTGATACAGAGTGCATTGACCCAGCGCTTCGGACTCAAGTTCCATCATGAGGAGAAAGAACTTTCCGTCTACGCGCTGACCGTCGGCAAAGGCGACCCGAAGATGAAAGTGACCGCGGACAAACCGAGCGACCCGAAGAGTTTCTTCTTCAGAAAGCTCGGACAGCTTACCGTCACCAACTCGACCATGCAGGACTTCTGCAACGGCATGCAGTCGGCGGTGATGGACAAGCCAGTGGTCGACCACACCGGACTCACCGACCGTTACGACTTCCAGCTAACCTGGACGCCGGACGAATCTCAATTCGCCGCCATGGGTGCTCACATCCCGCCGCCTACCGACGACGCTGCCGCCCCTCCGGGACTTTACACCGCCCTTCAGGAGCAGCTCGGATTGAAGATGGAGGCGACCAAAGCAATGGCGCCCGTGATGGTCATCGACAAGGCAGAAAAGCCCGGCGCGAACTGACCCGCGCCACGCGCTTGACTGGCAACCGGCAACTCGAAACTGGCAGCTCGAAGCTGGCAACTCGAAGCTGAAGCGCGACCACACCGGCCAGTCGGCCTAAAAGTTCTGCGCCTTCAACCACTCGCGGAACGCCGGTCCCAGGTCTTCGCGTTTCAGCGCAAACTCGACCGTCGCCTTCAGGAAGCCCAGCTTGTCGCCCGCGTCGTGCCGCTTGCCCTCATAGCTGAACCCGTAGACTTTCTCGTGTTGCAGCAGCGCCCTGATGCCGTCCGTAAGCTGCAACTCCCCACCCGCGCCCGGCTTGATGTTTTCCAGCATCTCGAAAATCTGCGGTGTCAAAATGTATCTTCCGATGATGGCGTGCTGGCTCGGCTGCGTGCCGGCCTTCGGCTTCTCGACCATGTCGCGCACCGCCAGCAGCCGCGGGTTGTCCGCATCCTGCACGCAATCCAGGCAACCGTAGTTCGAAATCGCCGCGCCCTCAACAACCTCCGACCCGAGGATAGACGCGCCCGTCTGCTCATACGCTTCGACCATCTGCTTGATGCACGACACCTTTGAATCGACAACGTCATCCGCCAGGATCACGGCAAACGGCTCATTGCCCACCAGCCACTTGGCCTGCAACACCGCATGCCCTAGTCCAAGCGCCTCCGGCTGGCGGACATACGTAATCTTCGCCAGCGACGAGACGCTGCGCGCAATCTTCAACAACTCCGACTTGCCCTTCATTTCGAGCATCGCCTCAAGATCGGGCGAGCGATCGAAATGGTCTTCCATCGCCGTCTTGCCGCGCCCCGTGACGAAAATAATTTCGTCGCAGCCCGCCGCCACAGCTTCTTCGACGCCATATTGAATCAGCGGCTTGTCGACCAGCGGCAACATCTCCTTCGGCATCGCCTTGGTGGCGGGAAGAAAGCGCGTGCCCAGTCCGGCGGCCGGAAAAACTGCTTTGCGAACTTTCATAACTTCCATTGGACTTAAGAGCTCCTGATCCATTGATGCTGAATCTTGTCCTCACAGCACCGGCGAATCATCATGCAGCATCTGCTTCCGAATCACCTTGATCGGCGCAAATCCCTGCCGCATAAAATCGTCGTGAAACTGTTGCAGGTTGAACTTCGCGCCCTGCTTCGCCTTCACATCCGCGCGCAGCTTCATGATCTCCAGCTTGCCCAGCGTGTAGTAAAGATAAAGCGCGTCCGACGTCCCGCGCTTGGTCTCCATCGTCCCAATCGCCCGCGACTGGTAGCCGTCGCTGACGAAAAAGTTCACCGCATCGTCGAAGCTCATCGCGCCGCCAACGCCTGTATGCAAGCGGATGCTGACCACGAACCGCGCATCGCGCAGCAGCGCATCCTGCAACTGCCCCAGCCGGATCAGCTTCGCCTCGCGCTCGGTCTTCGCGCCGAAACCCGGCTGTCCGTAGCCTTGGTCGAGCATCATCTGCTGGCAGTAGTGCGCCCAGCCTTCGATGTTGGTATTCGCGCCGATCAACTTGCGCACCTTCGACTGCACTTGCGGGCTCCACAAAAATTGCACATAGTGCCCCGGATACGCCTCATGCACGCTGGTCGAAACAATCGTGCCCACATTGAAGCTCGCCATGTGCTCCGCAACATGCTCCGGCGTCCAGTCCTTCTCCGGCAGCGTCACGTTGAAATACGCCTTGGTGGAGTGCGTCTCATACGGCCCCGGCGGGTCCATCGAAGCCTGCGTCGTCGCCCGCATAAACGGCGGAGTTTCCTCCAGGGTCGGCTGCACCTCGCTCGGAATCGTAATGATGTGGTGGGTGCGAATGAAGTTCACCAGCGAGTCGAACGTATCGTGAAACGCGGGCAGCAGCTTGTCCGGCGCGGGATGAATGCTCGCCAACTCCGCGAGCATCTGCTGCGGCGTCTTGGTTGGGTCGATCTCCTTCGCCACCCGCGCAAACTCGGCCTGGTTCTTGTGCAGATCGTCCATCCCGATTTTCAGCAGGCGGTCCAGCGGTATATCGACCATTTCGTTATACGCAAGCTCCTTGCGGAACGTGTCCTCACCGAGCTTGTAGTCGCCATTCGACCGCGGCAGCAGGTCGTTCTTCATCCACGCGCCATAGCTCTTGAGCGCCTCGATTACTGCCGCATTCGACTTCGCAAACTCCGCCTTCACCGCCGCGTCGTTCGCGTCCAGAAACGCGCTCGGCACATCGGTTTGGAAAAAGCTCACGAGCCCATCGATCTGCTCCAGCGCAATCTCCGTGAAAACCTTCGGCGGGTCCTTCAGGTTCTGCCGCGCCTCCATCAACTGCGTCGGAATCAGCTTCTCGCGCTCCACTACCGCGCGCAGCCGGGTGTTGGCGGGCGCAAACGGCCGCTCCATCAGCACAAAAATCGAGCTCGTCGCGCCGCTCGAATACACGTCCGGATTCTTCTCCAGCGGACGCACCACTTCCAGCGTCAGAATCGCCGAGCGAATGCTGTTCAGCAAAATATCGCGGTCCGCGGCCTGGGGCGCATCCAGCGCAGCAGGATCGATCGCCGCAATCTTCTTCTCCCACACATGCAGCGCTGCCCGCTGCTTTTCGAGCGTGGCAGCGGAGTAGTCCTCCAGCTGCGTATCGTACTCGTGGAAACCCGCGGACGTGCCCGCCGTGGGTTGGTACTTGAAATAAACCTGGTCGAAATACTGTTCCAAGAGAAAGTCGAATGTCTGCGTCGCGCCATCGGCCGAAATCCGTTGCGCTGAGGCTGGACCAAGCATGAAAACTCCGGCAAGTGCGGCTGCAAGAAGAGTACGCATATGCGCATGAGTCTACCGAAACCAGCACCATTGTGCGAGCCGTCGCTACGCCTTGACCTTCAGGTCGATCGTCAAGACCAGCTTGATCTGCACCGGATTACCATCCTGCATCGCCGGCAGAAATTTATACCCGCGAACGGTTTCCACGGCACACACGCCCTGTTTCGCGCTCGGGCTCTCCAGCACATGAATCTCTCTGGCATCGCCGTCCGTCGTCACTACAAACTCTACTTTCACCTCGGCGCTTGCGAGACCGGCGCATTGCGGCGGGACGCGGTCGTCGCCGGACAAGACTTTCGGCGGTGTGACCGGCGAGGGCAAATTCTGCGGCGGCGCGACCTGCGCCGGCTGTCCGGCAGGCGACTGCGCGGGGCACGCCGTTCCCATCACGGCGATCCCCGCAAAAAGAAAGGCAAGCCAAGCTGGACGAAGCAATCTCATGCGCCTGATTCTAGCTCTGTTGCACATCCAGCGCCGCAAGTAATTCCCGCGTCTCGCGAATCACATCGTCAGCCTTCGCCGAACTCAGCGGCCACTTCAACACGCCCTGCGGCGTAAACTGCGCGCCGTTCTTCGCATTTTTCGCGACCAGCTTCATCAGCATTCCGGCATTGATCCCCTTGCCTTCTTCCTGCGGCGTCGAGTGCAGCTTCTCCGAGAACGTCACATACAACATGTCGCGCATCGCCTTCATCTTCCCCGCTTGTAGGAAAGGAGCATTCGCCGGCCGCACGCCCGCCACTTCCCGCGCCGCGCGCGTCGCATTCGTCTCCGCCCGATCGATCACCGCGCGACTCGAAAACTGCAAATTCGCCGTCTGCGGGGCCTGCCCATGCCGGCCCGCCAGCGGGCGTGGCGCCGTCCCCGCGTTCCACTGCCGAGTATACGGAGCCTGCGCTCCACGGCTCGGGGGCACGGGCGCAGCCTTCTTCGATTCCTCGACTGCCGTCCGCTTCCTCTCGAGCTGCGAAATCCCCAACCGCTCGCACGTCAGCCGAATCTCCCCCGCCGCCAGCAGATGCAGCACGCTCTCGGGAGGCGCACCATACCGGTCCTCCAACTCCGCGCGCACGTCAACAAGTGCAGCATCCGTCTCCGCGCCGGCGATGCGCTTATACATCCGCAGCCTCTGGTTTTCCTCCGCGATATAGCTGTCGTCGATGCGCAGCGAAATCCCCAGGTTGACAACCACATCCGGCCGCTCGTCCTTGCCCTCGCCCTTCAACCGGCTAACGGCTTCTTCGAGCATCGTCGTATACATCTCGAACCCGATCGCCTCAATATGCCCCGACTGCTCGCCACCGAGCATGTTGCCGGCACCGCGCAGTTCAAGATCAAGCGCCGCAATCTTGAACCCCGCACCGAGGTCCGAAAACTCCTTCAGCGCCGCCAGCCGTCTCCGCGCTATATCCGTGAGTTGCTGTTCCGGCGGAATCAGCAGATACGCATACG
>Ga0207933_1000299_pt1 | contig 51145 bp, 56 predicted proteins | sample NGESurdeep092012_4_FD_184488 | JGI IMG/M metagenome (GOLD analysis project Ga0207933, IMG submission 184488) | Arctic peat soil microbial communities from Barrow, Alaska - NGEE Surface sample F53-3 deep-092012 (SPAdes) | ecosystem: Environmental > Terrestrial > Soil > Wetlands > Peat ... | reverse complement strand
ACCCGAACCAGCTCCTCGCGCGTGGCGGAGTGGGCCGGAACTACAACGAGGTCCCCGTCGAGGTGCAAGTCGTCGACCGCTGTTCGAGCCGCGACCAGGCGATCGGGACGTTCGGGATGGCCCGCGACTTCGTGACTCGAGTCATCGAACGACTCATTGACCACGAGCACCATCAGGAAGTTCCTTCGGTCTCGTCGTCAAGTGGCGTGGCGTCGCCGCGAGTCGCCGGGTCGATCGAAAAGCGAACGCTGATCTCACCTCGCGAGACCGACGTCGTCAACGGGTAACCCGAGTGACGGAAGATCGCCATCATGTCATGGTTGGTGAACAGGGTTTCGGCGCTGAAGGTCGTGATCCCTCGGGCCCAGGCGGCTTTGGCGAGGGCCCCTAAGAGTCGATGGCCGAGTCCCAAGTGTTGGTAATCGTCGCGGACGACGAAGGCGACTTCGGCCGAGGTGGTGTCCGGACTCCGGTCGTAGCGACCCACGGCGACGAGGTCATCCCCGTCCTCTATGACGAGGGCCACGCGGTCTACGTAATCGACGTGCGTGAGGCGCCGCACCTCTTCGGCAGAGAGCCGTGGATGCTCGTAGAAATACCGCCGATAAATTGAGTCGAAAGAGAGCCGCGCGTGGAACGCCTCCAATTTCTTCGCGTCCTGGGCACCGATCGGTCGCATGCGTAACGACGCACCGGAGCCGACCTCAATCTCGGTTTCCAACTCGTTGGGGTAGCGCCCGCGATTGAACTCATCGTGCTTCATTGACTCCGTCGACGGTGTCATGGTCATCCAGTGACGCGCCAACGCGTCGCGACGCGGGTATCCACTTCGAGTTTGAAGGGGGCGCAGATCTTGCGCCGCAGCGACGGGCGTTGCGCCACTCCGCCGTGTTCCAGGTGCAGTGGGTGCGTACGACTCGTCGACGACATGAATCTATCGTCCTCCCACGCATTGGTCGGCACTAGGGACGAACGTCACAATCGCGACACGGAGTCGCGCTGTGTGGTGGGCTCGTGTCGATGGCTCCTCGATCAGTCGCACGAGTTGCTTTGCGGGCACGCCCAGAGGTCGCTCTTTCGACCACACCAATCGGATCGACCGGTCGAAGGAAATGTCGGCGAGCGTCACGACGGTAAGTCGTCCATCACGAACCTCGCTTTGCACGGCGAGACGGCTGAGAATGCCCGGACCCGCCCCGGATTCGACGGCGGACTTCAGGGCCGTCGTGGATCCGAGCTCGTGGGGCGGCACATCGTTTAGGCCCCTCAGTCGCATGGTGGTCTCGAACACCTCACGGGTCCCGGACCCAACTTCGCGAAGCACGAGCGGCGTCACGGCGAGTTCCGCCTTGTCGTCGCTAGGCCAGGCTCAGAAACAGCTTCTGCAACCTCGGCACGATGTCGTCGGCATCGGTGTCGGGATCGACCAGGCACTCTTTCAGGCTGGCGGAGATGAGAGTGAACGCCGCGGTGTTCACGGCCTTGGCGACCGCCGCCATCTGGGTCACAATGTCCTCGCAGCTGCGCCCTTCTTCGAGCATGCGCACGATGGCGCCCATTTGCCCGTTCGCGCGCTTGACGCGTTTGGTGATCGACTCAAGTTCGGCTTGGTCCTGGAGCACGTGCGGCGTCTTCTTGGCGGTCATGGCTTCTCCTCGGGCGAATTCACGTCATCTCAGTATCCCCCAGAACCCGTCGCCGAACTGACTCCGAATTGTGGATATACCCCTATGGGTATACACTACCGTTAGCCACGCACGGCGGAGACGCGACGTGGACGACGCCATCGGGATGGGGGAGTCAATGAAACCGTTCGGTTCAGAGTCACCAAGGAGCGAGACCGATTGTCGTGAGGACTTCGAAGGGTTCTCGATTCGTGAGGGCACGTACGCGCACGACTCCTCGCCAACGAACACGGGGAGGTTCTCGTGGATCGCGTTGTAGTCCTGGGTGCGGGCATCTCGGGCCACACCGCGGCGTAGCACCTACAGCGTCAACTGAAGAGCAAAGTCGATGTCGTCGTCGTCGTGTCGCCCAACTCGAATTGGAACTGGATACCTTCGAACATCTGGGTCGGGGTCGTCAAGATGAACAAGGATCAGGTGACCTTTCCGCTGGCGCCGATCTACAAGCGCAAGCACATCGGTTTTCGCCAGGCGAAGGCCGTGGCGATCCATCCCGAGGGCAACGCCAACACGGGGCGGGGCTTCGTTGACATCGTTTACACGGACCCGAACCGGGCCGGTGAAGAGGAGCAACTCACTTACGACTACCTCATCGTGGCGACCGGACCGAAGTTGAACTTCGCGGCCACACCCGGGCTCGGGCCCGACGCCAATTCGTGGTCGGTCTGCACCGCCGGACACGCCGAACAGTCGGCCGTCGCGCTCGAAACAGCCATCGAGGCGCTCAAGTCGGGCGAGAAGCAGACGCTGGTCATCGGCGTCGGACACGGTACCTGCACGTGCGAGGGAGCGGCCTTCGAGTACACCTTCAACGTCGAGCACGAACTGCGCGAGCGCGCGGTTCGTGAACTCGCTGACGTCGTGTACCTGTCCAACGAGTACGACCTCGGGGACCTCGGTGTGGGCGGAATGACCTTCGCCCAGAATGGCTTCGAAACCAGCAGCAAGATGTGGACCGAGTCGTTGTTCCGTGAGCGCGGAGTCCGGGCGATTCTGCGTGCCCACGTCGAGAAGGTGGACCCCGGGGTTATCCACTACGAGGAACTCGACGGATCGAAGCACACTTTGGACTTCGAATTCGCGATGCTGCTACCGCCGTTTCGCGGGGTCGACATGAAGGCGTACGGCAACAACGGCGACGACATCACCGACGACCTCTTCGCACCGAACGGCTTCCTTCGTGTCGACGCGGACTACGCGGCCAAGCCGTTCGAGGAGTGGACGCCCGAGGACTGGCCCAAGACGTACCAGTGTCCGCGTTACGCGAACGTCTTCGGGGTCGGCATCGCCTTTGCGCCACCCCACGCCATCTCCGAACCGAGGAAGAGTCCGAACGGTACGGTTATCTCACCGGCGCCCCCGCGCACCGGGATGCCCTCGGGCGTCATGGGGCGCACCGTGGCGCTCTCGATCGCCGAACGAATTCGTCGCGGCAGCGAAGCGCCGCTGCGCACCGCCTCGATGGCGGCCATGGGTGCGGCGTGCATTGCCTCGGCCGGTACCGGACTTCGAAAGGGCAGCGCCGCCGCGATCACGATGTATCCGATCATCCCCGACCGCACGCGGTTCCCGGGTACCGGACGGGACCTGACCCAGACCTCGGGCGAGATCGGGCTCAGTGGGCACTGGACCAAGTTGCTCCTGCACTACCTATTTATCTACAAGGCGAAGGCCCGCTTCGGCTGGTTCATAATCCCCGAGTGAGCGATCGTCGAGATGAGAGCAAGTACGAGAGCAAGAAGGTGCAACAGATGAGTGACGTGGACCGCAGCATCGCTGAGGCGCCCCTGCCGACGGCGGGAACACTTCGGCGCCGCAAGAGCCCTTTCTATCAGGCCACCCGCTTCGTGGCGTTCAATCTGCGAATGATGAAGATGGTCACGAAAGCGCATCACTGATGTCGCATGAGGACGCCGGGTCCGTGACGCTTTCGCCCGCGCCCGTGCCGGACGACGACACGGGCGACGCCGAGGCGTCGCCCGTGACGCGCTGGGTCGGACCTAGCGCGTTCGCGCTGAGTCTGATCGGGGTGGGCCTGTCGACCTACATGACCATCGCGCACTTCACCGAAGCCACGATCCTGGCGTGTTCGGGGAGCGGCGAACTCAGCTGCACGGCGGTGACGACATCCCCGCAGTCGCGCGTGTCGGGAATTCCCGTCGCGCTCTTGGGGCTCGGTTTCTTCGTGGTCATGAGCGTCTTGTTGTCACCACCGCTGTGGCGACGCGGTGCCCGATGGCTGGCGCTCTCGCGCACCGCGTTGGCGGGCGCGGGGCTGTTGTTCGTCTTCTGGCTGATCGCCGCGGAGGTCTTGATCATCGGTCACATCTGTCTGTGGTGCACCGGGGGTGCACGTGGTGACGATCGCGCTCGTACTCGTGCTCACTCGAGCGACAGTCGCACAATTAGGAATTCGCGTCGACGACTCCGGCGACTGAGGGCGCATCGGTCGTCGTGCGCGGACTTCGTCGACGACGCGCTCACCGGCCCACGCCGAGCCCGAGGCGTCTTGGTCATTGCTGGTGCCCGTGGCGAGGTCGCCTCGGGCTAGGCGTCGGCGCTTTGTTGATCGAGGATCTGACGGTGGACCTCTCGCATGTCGAGGTCGCGCACCTTCTCGACGAGTTCGCGCAAGGCGTGCTCGGGAAGGGCGCCCGCCTGGCTGAACAGGACCACGTTCTCACGGATGACCATCAGAGTGGGGATCGACATGATGTTGAACGACGATGCCAGACCCTGCTCGGCCTCGGTGTCGACCTTGGCGAAGACGATCTCGGGATACTGCTCGGCGACCTTCTCGTAGGTCGGGGCGAACGAACGGCACGGGCCGCACCACGCCGCCCAGAAGTCGATGAGCACGATGTCGTTGGTCGTGACGGTCTCCTCGAAGTTCTCCGTTGTGATCGTTCTCGTTGCCATGGCTCCTCCTCGGTTCCGGGGTGTCGTGTAGTATATACCCCTGGGGGTATATACTACACGACACGGTTCGTTCGTGCCACCCACGGTGGCCGGGGCGGAGTAGAAGTGACTAAGTAGGGAGGAAAGAACCATGTGTCATCAAGTCAAGTGCGAGAGGTGCTCGAAGCCCACGTGGAGTGGATGCGGGAGCCACGTCGAACGGGCACTCACCGGAGTGGCGCCGGGTGAACGCTGCACGTGCGGTCAGGGCGCCGCGACGACGGGGACCTCGTCGCTCGCTATCTCGGGCGCTGAGTCGTGAGTTCGCCCGCCGAGCAGTGGCGCAGTGCACTTGAGGCGTGGGCCCTGCCCGAGGAGATCATCAACTCCGCCCCGCAGAGTCCGTGGATCCACCCGCCGGTACTCTTCGAGGTCCCCGACACGATATCGCCGTCGCCCTCGCACGACCGGGCGCGCGAAGTTCTCGTCGAGGGCGCGACGGTACTCGACGTGGGCTGTGGAGGAGGCGTCGCGGCATTCGCGCTGACTCCTCCCGCGACTCGCGTGATCGGCGTCGACCACCAACCAGAGATGCTGACGATGTTCAGGGCCAACGCCGCAGCGCGCGGGGTTGACGTCGAAACGGTCGAAGGCTTCTGGCCGGAAGTCGCCCTCCGTACGCCGGTCGCGGATGTCGCGACCGCGCACCACGTCGTCTACAACGTCGCCGACATCGAACCATTCCTTCTGGCACTGGACGACCACGCGCGTTCTCGCGTGGTGCTCGAGTTGCCCAATCACCATCCCCTGGCGTCGATGTCCGAGGCGTGGCGTCACTTCTGGAATCTTGAGCGTCCCGACGTCCCAACGCCCGTGGAACTGCTCGACGTTCTTCGCGAGCTCGGTCTGAACGCGCAACGCGAACAGTGGCGCGCTTCGACGCGAGCGGAGCCGAGCCCGGAGCAGGCGGCGCACTTCATGCGCATACGACTTTGTCTGCCCGAGTCGCGCGAAGGTGAGGTCCGCGATTTTCTCCAGTCGCACCCGGCGTCTTTGACGCGCGAGCTGTCGACGATCTGGTGGGACGTCGCGTCGCGTGACGCGTGATGGGCACCGCGGACCACGACAGCACGTCAGGTTCCGCGTCGACGCCAGTGATCTATTGGCGTCCGGGGTGTCCCTACTGTGCGCGATTGCGCTGGGGACTGCGACGGATGAAGGTGGCGGTCGAAGAGTTGAACATCTGGACCGATCCGGCCGCCGCCGCGTTCGTGCGCTCGGTCAACGGCGGTGACGAGACGGTCCCGACGGTGGTGGTCGCGGGCGTGACCCTTTTGAACCCGACGCCGCGCCAAGTGAAGCGAGAGCTCGAACGTCAGTCCGGACACTAACGCTCCGAGTCCCTGTCGCGCCGTTCGTTCTTCCCGCCGGTTAGTGCGAGAAGCGGACCTTGGGCAGAATCCGTCCCAGCCACGCGGGCCGACGCCAGCTGTGGTGGCGGCCGTAACGCAAGACGATCGGCAACAGCACGAGACGCACCACGAGTGCGTCGAGGGCGACCGCGACCGCGAGGATCACTCCCATCTCTTTCGGGGCGAGCGGACCAGAGAGCGCGAAGGTCAAGAAGACCGCGATCATCACCGCAGCCGCCGACAGCACCACGCGACCCGAGCTGCGTACCGAGCCGATCATCGCGTTTTCGGGATGCGAGTGGGTCTCGTAGTGCTCCTTCGCCGCGGACAGCATGAACAGCGTGTAGTCCATCGCGACGCCGAACACCATGGCGCCGAAGAAGAGCGGTCCCCACGCGTCGACGAATCCCTGGGACTGGAAGTGCAAAATGCCCGACAGGTCGCCGTTCTGGAAGATCAGTCGGGCGATTCCGAAGGCGCCCGCTACCGACAGCGCGGTGAGCAGCACTCCCGCGGCCGCGATCAGCGGAGCTCCGAGGGCGATCAGCAAGAGGATGAAGCCGAGTGCGATGAGCACGCCGAAGACAATGGGGGTGTAGTGCGACAGCGACTGCTGGAGGTCGTAGTTCTCCGCGGCGGCTCCGCCGACGAGCGATCCCGCGGGCAGCACGGAGCGCACTCGAACGATGGTCGCTTCGGTCGCCGTCGTCGAGGGTCCCGACGTCGGGATGACCTGGTCGAGGCTCCAGCCGTCCTTGGTCGGTCCCGGCGACACGCCCGCGACCCCCTTGGTGGCCGCGAGTGAGGCGAGCGCCTGGTTCTGGTGGGAGGCGGGCACCAGCACCTGCAGCGTGCCGGGCGCACCGGCCCCGAAGGCCGACGCCACTTCTTCGTAGCCGACACGCGCGTTGGCGGTCGGTGGGATGATCGTGATCGAGGGCATGTTGGTGCGAAGTCCGATCACCGGCGTCGCGGCCAGTAGCAGCACCGCGAGCGCGCCCAGTGCCAACCACGCGGGGTGGCGCCACATGGTCCGCCCCCACGAGTGGAGGATGACGTCGAGCCGACCGGGGTGCTGGGGATCGGGGTGGCGTCGCCAGAGGCGCACCTGCCCCTTGTTGATGCGCGTGCCAAGGCGCCCCAGCACGGCTGGCAGCAGGGTCAGGGTCGCGGCGAGTACCGCGACGACCGACAGCATGATGCCGAGCGCCATGCTACGAAAGGCCGGACTCGGCACGAGCAGTATCGACGCCAGGGAGGCCAGCACGGTAATCGCACTGAACGCCACGGCCTTGCCCGCGGTGTCCATGGTCTCGGCGACCGAGGCGATCACCACGTCACGGTCGTCCGGCGTCGCGCCTCGACGCTTCAGCGCCGATCGGAACCGCACGACGATGAAGAGCGCGTAGTCGATGCCGAGGGCGAGCGCGAACATCAGCGCGAAGTTAAGCGCCCAGATCGAGACGGGGAACACGTGCGTGAGCATCACCAGCGCGCCGGCCGCGACCAGCAGGCCGACCATCGTGAGCAGTAGGGGTAGTCCGGCCGCGACCAGGCTGCCAAAGGCGATTACGAGGATGATCATGGTCACGGGCCACGACAGCATCTCCGAGCGAAGCATCGCTGAGCGGTTGGCGTTGTTGAAGTCCGCCCACAGCGCGCTGTCGCCCGTGAGCGTGAGGGTCACGCCCGAGCGGGAGAGTTCCTGGATTGGTCCGGCGAGGTCGTTGGCGGTCTTCACCATGACGTTGGTACCCGCCGCCGAACCCGCGGTGATTATCGCGGTGCGCCCGTTGCGAGAAATGGACGCGCCGGCGCTCGGCATGACGACCTTCGAAACCCGCGCGTCCGCGCGCAGCAGCGCGGCCGCCTTGTTCATCAGCGAGAGCGCGGCGGGGTCTCTCGTGATCGGTCCGTGATGGTCGACCACCACCACCTCGAGCGCCGCTGAGCCGAGGCCCGAGAAGTCGCGCTGGATGATGTTACGTGCCTGCACCGACGCGCTCGACGAGTCCTGCCATCCCGCTCCCGAGAGGGCGCTCTCAACCTGGGGGGCGAAGATGCCGAAGACGACGAGGATGGCGAGCCACGACAACAGGACCAGACGCAGACGGGTCGCCGTCCAATGGCCCAGACGCGCAAAGACGCTGACCCGCTCGAGCAACACCGGTGCAGGGGGCTGGCGCGGCGAGGTGGCGGGCGAGGTTCCGTGGTCGAGATCTGTCATGAGAATCTCCTGGAGGTCGAGGAGCCGCTTACGAGATGCGGCGGGTCCGGTGGGTCGTCCTCGACAGTAGCACATACCCCATAGGGTATAGACTGCGGTGACGTCGATGGGCGGTTCGGAACACGAGGTCGACGATCGGGGTGAGAGATGATGGATGGGCCAACCAAGCGGCTGCTCGACGAATTGCCCGACGCTCGTTCGGTACTCGTCGTGTGCGCGCATCCCGACGACGAGAGTTTCGGCCTCGGTGCGGCGCTCGCCAAGTTGGACGAATCGGGCAGTTCGACGTCGGTCCTGTGCTTCACGCACGGTGAGGCGTCGACCCTCGGAGCTGATTGTGGTGATCTCGGTCAGATTCGAGCGAGGGAGCTGGCCGCTGCCGCGGGTGAACTCGGCGTGCGATACGTGGAGCTCCTGGACTATCGTGACGGCCGTCTCGCCGAGGAGGAGTTGGATGAACTGACCGCGCCGATCCGGCGAGCGATCGAGCGGGCCATGGTCGATCTCGTACTCGTCTTCGACGAGGGCGGCATCACCGGTCACCCGGACCACTGTCGCGCCACCGAGGCGGGAATCGCTGCGGCGAGCGAGCTCGACCTGCCGGTGCTCGCGTGGGCTTTGCCGCAACGAGTGACCGAAGTGCTCAACTCTGAGTTCTCCGCCGGTTTCGTGGGCCGGTGCGACGAAGAGCTCGACTATTTGGTCAGCGTCGAGCGCACTCGCCAGCTACGGGCGATCGATCGACACGTCAGCCAAGTGACCGATAATCCGGTACTCGGTCGCCGACTCGAGATCCAAGGTAATCGCGAGGCATTTCGTTGGCTCTCACGACCCCGCGAAGCGACGACGTGCCAATGAGCCACGCGCATCAGATCGAGACTGCATAATGAGGTCAACGAAGAATCCAAGCGCTGAGGTGTCGCCCATGAAGCTTCCCGTCGCACTCGTCGGCGACGAGTGTCTCGTGCCCTGTGTCGACGGGGTGTCGCGCCGGTACGTCGGGCTCGACGCCGGCGCGTCCACTGCGGCGCTGCCCTCGGTCTTGGATCGAGTCATTGAGTTCCTGCCGTCCTATTCGAGTGTGCATCGCGGCGCGGGGTACAAATCGCAGTTGGCGACAGCACGTTACGAGGATGCCCGCGAAGCCGCTCTCGCCTTCGCCGGTCGTGACGGTGGTGACGACGTGGCGATTATCTGTCGCAACACCACCGAGGCCATCAACCACCTCGTCTACCGTCTGGACCTCCACGAGACCGACGTGATCGTCGCGACGGTGATCGAGCACCACGCCAACCTATTGCCGTGGTCGCGCGTCGCCACCTGTCGCTACGTGGAGTGTGGCGCCGATGGGACCTTCTCGCTCGACGACGTGGTCGATGCGCTCGACGCCACGCCGCGGCCGCGTCTGCTCACGATCAGCGGGGCGTCCAATATCACGGGCTGGATGCCACCGATCGACAAGATCATCGACGCCGCTCACGCACGCGGTATCCAGGTGATGGTCGACTGTGCGCAACTCGCTCCGCATCGGCCCCTCCCGACCGACGCCGACTTCGTCGCCTGGAGCGGGCACAAGATGTACGCCCCGTTCGGGGCGGGCGTATTGGTCGGCCCACGCGGCGCCTTCACCGACGGCGACCCGTTCCTCGCCGGCGGGGGAGCGGTCGATCTGGTGGACCTGGACGAAGTGGTCTGGACGACGCCACCCGATCGCGAAGAGGCCGGATCTCCGAACGTGGTGGGAGCCGTAGCCCTTCACGCGGCGATCACCGAGCTCACGAACGTCGGTTGGCCCGCGATCATCGAGCACGACCGGCGCCTGGCACGGGCACTACGCGGTGGGCTCAGCGCCATCGACGGAGTGCGGGTGCTCGGGCCCGAACTTTCCTGCGACACTCTGCCGGTCGCCACCTTCACGCTCGAGGGAGTCCCCTTCGCTCTCGTCGCGGCACGACTTTCTGCCGAGTTCGCCATCGGCGTGCGCCACGGCTGCTTCTGCGCGCATCCGTACCTGATACGCCTCCTCGGGTTGGACCACGATGAGGTCGCTCGATTCCAAGAGGACGTGCGCCACGGTAATCGACACTCATTGCCGGGTGCGGTTCGCGCCAGCTGCGGCATCAATACCACCGACGAGGACATCGACCAGTTGCTCGACGCCGTTTCCATCATCGCCTCCGACGCGGCGCCCCCGTGCGACTACGTGCGAGACCCGGTGTCCGGGGACTATTTTCCGAAGCCGACAACCGGGTGGTTTATCGACGTGCAGTCGCGTGGCGGCGCATGTTCGCCGGGCTGAGCAAGATTTCAAGACCCTCAACGCGGCCCCGTGTTCGGGACTGGCCCTGAACGTCACGGCCGTACTGACCCCGGTGGCGAATTAGTAGCACGGAGCGCCGGGCGCTCCTCAACGTACGAGGGGACGACGTGCGCCGACTTGCGTATATACCCTAGGGGGTATATACTTAGTTTCGTGAACCGGCCGTACGTCGGTCGAGTTGGGGTCCGTTCCCAACTCGCAAAGGAGGAACCGTGAGACTTGTCAAGTTGATGTCGTCGAGTGCAGGACGCCTCGCGCGCGTACTCGCCGGTCTCGTGCTGATCGTCGTCGGCCTCGCCTTAGGCGGAGGTTGGTTGACGCTGTCTGCCATCGGACTGATCCCCCTGTTCGCCGGCGTATTCAACGTATGCCTGCTGGCTCCGCTCATGGGCCAACCCCTCAAGGGCCAATAGAGCCATGCCAGCGAATCGCAAACCACGTTGTCAGGGCACATTGTGTACGAGCGAGTGTGATCATGTCCGTCGCTAACACGCACACGCTCGACGACGACGACCAGCTCTCGGCGATCAGCAATCGGCTGCGGCGGGCGCACGGCCAACTGGGCGCCATAGTGCGCATGCTCGACGAGGGGGCCTCGTGTGAAGAGATCGTGACCCAGATGGCCGCAGTGAGCAAGGCGGTGAACACCGCCGCCTTCAATCTCATCTCGGCGAGTCTGAAGGAATGTCTGGTCAATCCTGACGTCGACAGCGGACCGATGACCGCAAAGTTCCAGAAGCTCTTCTTGAGCCTGGCCTAAAGGAGCAACGTGAAAGTTGTCATTATTGGAGGAGTCGCCGGGGGGATGTCGGCCGCGACGAGGCTGCGACGGTTGTCGAATGACGCCGAGATCGTTGTTCTCGAACGAAGTGGTCACGTCTCCTACGCCAACTGCGGGCTGCCGTACTTCGTGGGCGGAGTCATCGAGGACGAGGACGCGCTGTTGCTCCAGACTCCCGCGTCGCTCTTCAACCGGTTCCGACTCGACGTGCGCGTCGACACCGAAGCCGTCGCCATCGACACCACGTCCAACACCATCACGGCTCGCGACCTCGTCAAGGGTCAGGACTACCAGATTCGTTACGACTATCTGATCCTCAGTCCCGGCGCGTCGCCGGTCGTCCCGCCGATTCCGGGCATCGAACGCGCGATGCCACTACGGACCGTTGAAGACGTCGAACGCCTCGTGCGTGAGGTACGGAATTCGCCGGCGAGCGCTGTCGTCATTGGTGGCGGTTTCATCGGGTTGGAGATTGCGGAGAACCTAGTGCATCGCGATATCGCGACGACCGTGGTCGAGGCGACCGACCAGGTCCTGGCGCCGCTGGACCCTGAGATGGCGTCACCGGTCGCCGAGGAACTGCGCCGCCACGGTATCACGTTGCACCTTGGTGAGTCGGTCGAATCGATCACGCCCGAGAACGTGAGACTCTCCTCGGGCCAGATCGTCGCGGCGGACCTGGTGGTCGTGGCCATCGGGGTGCGACCCGAGACCGGCCTCGCCCGGCTGGCGGGCCTTGCGATCGGTGAGCGCGGCGGCATCGCCGTCGACGAGTTCAACCGCACCAGTGTCGAGAATGTCTACGCGGTCGGCGACGCCGCCGAGAAGGCTGACGCCCTCGACGGTACTGCGACCCTGGTGCCGTTGGCGAACATCGCCAATCGACACGGTCGAGTGGTCGCCGATCACATCGCGGGACGAAAAGTTCGCCCGCGCGCGACGATCGGCACCGCAATTGTCAAGGTCTTCGATCTCACGATCGCCACAACCGGATGGAACGAGAAGCGGCTGCGCGCCGGAGGGCGTCCGTTCCTGGCGATCCACACTCACCCCTCCTCGCACGCCACGTACTACCCCGGGGCCAAACCCATGTGCCTGAAGTTGCTCGTCGACCCGTCCTCGGGAGAGATCCTCGGCGCCCAGGGTATCGGCACTGAAGGTCTCGACAAGCGGATCGATGTTCTCGCCACGGCCATTCGCGCCGGTCTCACGGCGCCTGAACTCGCGGATCTCGAACTCGCGTACGCGCCGCCGTTCGGTTCGGCGAAGGACCCCGTCAACATGCTCGGTTACATCGCCGAGAACATTCTCTCGGGCCTCGTCCAGACCGTGCAGTGGCACGAGGTCGATGAGTACCGCGCGCGCGGCGTGCAGTTCGTCGACGTTCGTACGCGCGAAGAATTCGCTCGAGGCACCTTGCCCGGAGCGCTCAACATTCCGGTCGACGAATTGCGCGAGCGAGCGAGCGAGCTGACCAACGGCGACATCGTCGTGAACTGCCAGGTCGGCCAGCGTGGACACACCGCGGCGATGCTGCTCAACGAACTCGGATTTTACGCGAAGAACCTCGACGGCGGGTACCGGACGTGGCACTGTTCGCCCGCGGCGCGCGAACTCCAGCCCGTGAGCTGAGTACTGAAATGAAATCGATACAACAACAAAGTGAGAAGGGTAATACCAATGTGCCACAAGGCAACGTGTAAGAAGTGCAAGAAAGCGACCTGGAAGGGATGTGGAAATCACATTGAACAGGCTTTGGCGGGTGTGCCTAAGGCCCAACGATGCACCTGTTCGCACGACAGTGTCGCCTCGAGCGGTGGCGCGGGTCTATTCGCGCGACTCCGGGGTCGGTGAATCCAAGGTTTCCCACTGGGGATCCGAGTGGTGAGGGTCGTCTGTCGGTGTTCGATGTTGTGACGCGGGCCGCGAGAGAGCAGTCGACCTGGCCAGGACGAGACGAGTTCGAGAGAGCAATCTAAAGTCCTAGGGCTTCACAATTACTGTTGGGCCGTCCGGGACTCGTTCATGGCACCCTGGGGTTAACCTGAACGATGTTGTTGCGGATCGCTGCTTAGTGATTCGAACTTATTTCGACGACGCTGCGCAGCACATCCAGCGAACGAAAAAGGCCGGTGAGATAAACAAATCGATTCGCGGTTCCAACGAATCTCTCGCTTCGAATACTCGAATTAATCAAGGCGTGGAATTACAATCTTCAAGTGCCGGGAATCAAGAGGATTCGGATTAACTCTCCTGAAGAGTTGCGACTTTACCGGCACCTCTTTCAAACGGCGCAGGGATTCACACTCATTGAGCTGCTGATTGTGATCGTCGTCCTCGGGGTGCTCGCCGGAATCGTAATTTTTGCTGTCGGGGGAGTCGTAGCAAGGAGTGCCATTGCAGCGTGTCGGACGAATGCAACATCGGTGGAGACGGCCGTAAAGGCGTACGAAGTGCAGACTGGCGGTACGCCTACGGTCACCCCGGACCTCTTGACAGACCCGGCCAATCCTTACCTTCAATCATTTCCGTCGAGCACGTATTTCAACATCAGTATTGACAGTTCGGGGAATGTCCTCGTGGCGGCGCCCGTCGGAACGACTCCCGTAATCTTCGGAACGCCGAACGCGTGTGACGGCGCGGGAAATGGGTCCCCACCTGACTTGACCACCACCACGATCTTCAACACTGTGACCACCACGACCGCCGTGGCGCCAACGACGACGACTTCGCCAACCACAACTTCGACCACGACCACGACTACGACGACACCGACCACGACGACACCGACCACGACTTCGACGTCGCCATCGAATGGCGTCACCGTTGTCGCAAGTTATGACGTATCTGGCAATGACAGCTTGAACATCTCCAACGTTGATTCGATTACGCGTCTGAGCGTCACCATTCGGGTCGTTCGAACGAATGGGCTGAAGGAATCGAACATGACGGATACATTTCCCGTCGGATTGAGACAGAGCCATAGGACTTCGAAAGGGATCGTCTCGTACACGTGGACACTTAAGGGCTCCGCTGTACCGACTAATAGTTCGAACGACGAGGTCACGGCATCGTGGTCCATAAAAGGAACCCCACATCCCGTATCCGGTGACACGTGGAGCGTCACGAGCACTTCGAACGGGAAGGCCATTACGGTCAACGGAGGTTTTTAGGGTTGTCGAAATCCGACTCTCGGTCGCAGGCTCCTTCCGACCTCACGTCGTGCCGAATCAATATTGACCACCGAGTTCCGAGTGACCGTCGGCGCCCGAAGCACCGTGGAACTGGTTCGATCGTGAACGATGACACTCCTCCCAATTGCCTGGCACTTGGCGTGCCAGCAAAAGTTGTTCGGCATCTCGAGTAAACATCACTGGTCAGTGACGGGACCTCCATTCGTCGAACTGGGCCTATGACGAATTTGTAAGAATGTCCTGTCGAGTCGATGAAGCGTGCAAACTCGGTGAGGTGTTCCCACCTCGGAGTTGAATGGTGGGCGGAGCGTCGACAGTGAGGCGTTGCCGGAGTGAGGGAGCTCTCTATGGGGATTTACGCGGAGAAGGTTATACCGCGACTTCAGGACAAGGTCATGAGTCGCAAGGATCATCGTGACGTGCGAGCCCGAATCTGCGTCGGACTTTCGGGCGAGGTGCTCGAGGTCGGATTCGGAACTGGTCTGAACGTTCCTTTCTACCCCGCTGAGGTGACGAGACTTTTTGCCGTCGAGCCGTCTCGCCTCTGTCTACAACTCGCCGAAGAGCGCATTGCTCGCTCCAACACTCCCGTCGAGTTGGCCGGACTCACCGGCGAGCGCCTTGACTTCCCAAGTGGAACGTTCGACGCCGTTCTCTCCACGTGGACGCTGTGTACGATCCCCAATCTCCCCGCGGCACTTGACGAGTTACTGCGAGTCTTGAAGCCGGGGAGCTCCTTCCACTTCGTTGAACACGGTGATGCGCCCGACGACAAGATCGCACGTTGGCAGCGACGCATCGAGCCATTGCACAAGAAACTTGCCGGTGGTTGTCACCTCACGAGACACATTCCCGAGCACATTCAAAGAGCCGGATTTCGGATCGAGCAACTCAAGAGTTACTACCTCGAGGGTGTGCCGAAGCCCTACGGCTACACCTTTGAAGGAATCGCGTCCAAGACATAAAACCGGTCGTTCTCGCGAATCGTGCCGACGTCACCTAGGCGAAAGCCCCTCTGGATTGACGAAACTTCAACCTGCTTCGATTCGCGTGTGGCGGATCGCGCTCAAACAGATTACGCGTCGGTCCGCGAGAGTCTCCGGAGGGTCGCATGGTGCCTTCGCGTAGGTAGCGCGTGCCACGAAAGCCTCCTCGATCAAGTAAGGGGTGTGCTTGCCGGGAGCCGTGGCGCTCGCGCGGTCGAAATGGTCCTGCAGTATCGGTCGGTAGTCGGGCGACTCGTCGCACCAGAGCTCGGGGTACTTCCTTGGGATAGTCCCAAAACGCCAGTCTGGTCTAACCACCTGGCCGAAGACATGGGGGCAAGGTTCACAGAACCATCTCGATTCATTGTGCTGATCAGAACAACCGGTGTAACGAGATAGGGGATCTTCGGGGCTATTACTTTGTGCGTACAGTCGAAAATACATTGAAAGGCAATCGGGTTTCTTCTGGCATCGTGTGGTCAAAGTCTGGGTGGAGTTCTTCCGGAACATCGGAGAGGGCCTGTGAAGTTCCGGTCACGAGATGAATCAGACGTTGAATTGACGATCATCTTGTGAAGGAGTCATAGCATGCCGTCTATGAATATCATTGTGGCCTCATTGAAGGGCGGTGTCGGGAAGTCGACGACGTCGATTTACTTATGCGCGGCTGCAGTAGGGCGGGGATACGACCCTGTGACGCTCATCGACGCCGACCCGCAGGCGTCGTCGGCCGAGTGGGTTGAAACATGGCCCCTTCCTGGCATAACTGTCGTCGAGGCCCCGTCGGAACGTACGGCGACACGGGCCATGGGACGAGTCGAGGGCCTGGGAATCGTCGACACGCCACCGGGCAATGAGCGGATCACTCAGTCGACGGTCGCCCTGGCCGACGCCGTAGTCATCCCGACGCGCGCTGGAGGTGTTGAGTATTCTCGTGTTCTCGCCACGCTCGAGCTCATCCCCACTCGAATACCGCGTGGCGTCGTGATCTGTGCCGCACGACTGGGCACGAATGACCTCGAAGCAGCGATCGCTTGGTGGAAGGAACAGAAAGTGGAGCTTTGGGGAGTGATTCCTGAGCGCGTCGGCATTGCCGCCGGACCGGAAGCGCGCCTCAGCCACGAGGGCCTTGAGGGTTACGACGCCGTGCTGCGTCGTGCACTGCGTGGATGGCACTAATCCACCAGGCGTACGAGTGACCAACAGACGTGCGTGAGCGAAGTGAGTTGCCCGCAGACGCCACTGCCTCGATCCGGACGTTCCATGGAATCGAGCTACCCCACACGTTGGATGTCCATGGAGCCCACCGGCGGCGTACACAGGAGAGTCGCCCGGATTCGATGCTTAATTCGGATTCGCCGTGGTCGTGGTTGTTGAAATCTGATTGAAGAGATCGTCAGCGGCTCGCGCCATCGTTTCGTGCGCAACCTGTCTCGGATGAAACGATTCTTTCGCAGCCATGTTCGCCAAGAAGACATATTCTTCAAACGAGGGACACGAAACGAAGGGCCGATGCGAGAGTAGGTGGGCCAAGTTGAAGTGACAGTTCTCGACGACCGTCCTCAGCGGCGAACCCACGGAAACCCGGAGAGCATTCATGTCGGATCGACCATTGGTCGTGAGATTGCAGGGAATCGCTGAGGACTTCGTGAGACTATTGACGTCAACCAGTCGAATATTGTCCCCGAGTGCGCTCACGTCGCTGACTGCACTTGCGATGGCGGCGTTCAATTCATTCTCCACGCGATTGAATGCTGAGATCTGACTCGCTGAATAGCCAACGTTCAATTGTGCGGATCTCACCTTGAGCAGTGGGGAGAGACTAATTCCGCGCGCGACGGGACAGAACGCGGGAGGGATTTCGGTGAACAGTTGCGGGTAGTTCAGTACCGCCAACTCCGCATTTGGTGCGTGAACGAAGATCTGCTCGTAGACGTGCTCAAGCGCCGCCACTTCTTTGGAGGTTCCGTTCGTTACGTTGAAGAGAGTGTTCGCACTGGCGACGTACTCACCACACGTTTGGCTCTCATGTACTATGCCCGACTGTGTGTAGCTCCTCGTCGTGCGATGGACTTTCACGCTCGCACGCAGGTCTAAGCACGCGAGCAGGACATTTGAAAAGTGAAGATCATCGCCTCCGGCGGTCACCGTGACCCAACGCGTTGCGGACGACAGTGCAGCAATCTGAGCCGGCTCGCCGTTCTCTCCTTTCAAAAGGTCCCTTGACGTGGCGCCGGAGCATGCAACGAAGCCACCAGGCCCGTAGGTTTCAAATTGACCAAGATCTATGTTGAGGCTCGCCGCCACCAAGACGGGATACGCCGTCGCGCTTCGATGACAGCCGTCATTGTTCGAGGGAGAAATGTACGTCGCCGCGTTGGGCTGCAGGCCTTCCCCCGATGCGTAGGAATCTCCGAGTGCCACATATTCTGACGAGGCCGCAACATGGTTGTTCAAGCCCGCGACTGAGACTGTGCCGAGACTCATTGGAACTGTCGCTAAGAGCCCGCACGCGGTGACGCGTTTGAGAACTCTCAGAAAAGGACTAGTCGTCTCGCGCATTGTGTACACACTCTCCAATGAAACAGTTCAAGAGGATCCAACCAACCACGATACGGGGACTCTGTCAGTCACTTAGTCTCTAGTGTTTGGAATCAGAACCGAGTCGCCGGTTCCTCTCTGGCTGTTGAGATACTTGATCTGGGCAGTTGTAAATTCCGTTGCCGTAGGACACAGCGTATGGGGACGAATGTGAACTCGCCGTATTTGGCGGAGCATTGGGACTCGAAGCTCCAACCTTTAACACGAATATTTCGACTCCGAAGTCAACCTCTGAAACGCGAAGGTTTCCTGGGGACTAAATCATCTCCGAGACGGTGATTTCACTCTTAAGTGCACGAAGTGATGGGCTCTTCGTGACCGACCAGCTTCACCTTGGCGCGGGGGACGGTCCCGACGTCAACGGGAGTCAGGGAACGTGGTCGTTGGCCCCCCGGGGACTTCCTCAGGCAGACGATCACCGGTTTGTGGTCGAGCGACTCGAACTTTTCCTAGCCACTCGGTTCAACGCGGCATAACGAGGGCGAGGTGGTCATAGCCGCCGACGCCTGGGCCGTTACTCCTCATTCGCAACGGTGAAGACCTTCGGCGACCATTTGCTCGAATGGCGCCGCGTCAAGCTCTCGTGGCCCGATGCTGAGGGCGCAACCCGATTCTGACGTGATCACATTCTCCGCAATGTGAGCGGTCGCCAAGCCGAGAAGAGAGAACTACTTAAGTAGGCGAGACAATCGGCGGTCGGCGACGACCCTGCCTTTCGTCTGGCAGCTCGGGCAGTAGGTCATTTCATATGACTCGAAGGAGACTCGTGCCAGAGTGTCGCCGCAGGGAAGGGGACAAGGTTCACCGAAGCGGCCGTGCACCGCGAATCGACCGCTGAGGCTTGACTCTGAGAGCCCGCCGACGCGAGTACGTTCCGCAGCGAGCGCCTGGCCGAGGACTTTGTCTACCGACTCAATCAGTCGCCCTCGCTCGATGGCGCTGAGCGAGCCCAGGGTGCCGAAAGGGGAGAGTCGAGCTCGGTGCAAGATGTCGTCGCCCCAGCCGCGACCGATTCCCGACATGACGCGCTGATCGCGTAAGTCGGAGTGCAGGCGCCGGTTGCTCGTACTGGTGCGGATGAGCTGGGAGAATTCAGCAGTAAAGGGTTCGGGCCCCAAGCCCTCGAGCGGACCTTCGTCATCGGCACCCAGGATCCACCAAGCCGCTTTGCGGTGGGTACCGAACTCACGAATGAGGATTGCACGGCTCCGCGGATCTCCGTCGAAGGTGAATCGAGCGGCGGCCCCTTTGGGCCTCGTCACCTTCGGTGGCTCCTCGATATCAACCCTCCCGGCCTGCGAGAGGTGCAGAACGATTCGTGGGCCATCGTCGAACGTGAAAATAAGGTACTTGGCTCGGCGCTCCACCGAAATCAGCGTGTGACCAATGAGCTCAGTGGGTTCGGGCGACACTGTTTTGAGCGAAGAGAAGCCGAGCAGTCGAGCCTCTCGTAACTGGCGACCAACGAGAGACTCCGTGAGTCGCTCGGAAAGCGCCTGCACTGCGGGGAGTTCTGGCATGACCGCAATTTAATGTGTCGACAATCGTGACTGTCTTAGAAGCTAGTTCTCCGCGTTGATGACTACCAACATCGGACAACTCTCTGCATCGCTACGGCACCCGTAAGAACTTCGCGACCTCATTCTCCTTGGCCGTCGTAGGGTTGACCGTTCAGATGAGTCGCGTTGAGATTTCTCAACTTTGATTTCTCTCGGCATCCACGAGACGCCTCGGCCTACTATCGCACTGTGATCAGATCCACTCTCAAGTACTGGATCGCGATCATAATCTGTAGCGGTTTCTTAAGCTTCGCGGCGGCGGATCCTGCCGCGCTCGTCAATCATCATGCTCCGGTTGCAGACGCCATCCTTGACACGTCAGTTGCCATCATTGGAACCATGGTGGCATTCTTGGTGGTGGGCCGATTCCGCAGATCCGAACGTGTCGGCGACCTCATGATTGTGAGTGCAATCCTGCTGCTCTCGTGGGTCCACACGATCTTCAACGCTCTCCCCAACCTGGTGGTGCCACACCTAATCAGTCAGACTCTCAGTACCCGAACTGAGTACTGGGGATCCAACGTCACCCGGGTATTGGCGGCAGGCTACTTGTTCCTGGCGACGTTGCCCTATTTCGAGCGGAAGCGCTTAAAGCGCACTTGGTGGAAGTCACTACCGATGTTTGTCGTTCCCGCGATTATCGGCCTGACGGGAATGACCGTGCTCATCTTCATGGTGCCCGTAAATAGCGAGGACCTCCTCCAGGGCCTTTCGTTGCACAAGAGCTTGGCACCGTCACTACAGATTGGAGGCGCCGTCGTGCTGTTCGTTGCGTGCCTGCGACTGGCCGAAGCATCGGACAGGAATTCCGACGCATTCATGGGCTGGATCGGCACCGGGGGCATTTTCGCAGGATTCGCAATGATATCTTCGGCGCTCTTTCCGTCCCACGGCAGTGATTCGCTACAACCACTTCCGTGGGACGTTTTACGAGGAGCCGCATTCATCACGTGGGCTTGGGGCGCTGCCGCCGAGATTCGGTACTACTGGGCGACGGTTGCTGACGCAGCGAAGGTGGAGGCGCGCCGATCTGTGGCCCTTGACTTGCATGACGGAATTGCGCAGGAGCTGGCGTTGCTCACCACGTACCTGACTGCTCCACCAGAGGTGCGCCTCACGTCGGAATGGCACCGGCAAGCTCAGGCAACAGCAGAACGCGCACTGGCAGAGACTCGGCGGACGATTACGACGCTGGCGGACAACATACCGCGACCTATTGAAATGGACCTTTTGCGAACTGCTGACTTTGCATCAGGTATCGATGTCGACGTGAATATCGATGTGGGTACGTCCTCCACTGCATTCTTCGCCGATTCTGCACGGCGCGAGGCAATTGTCAGAATTGTCCGAGAGGCAGTAAGCAATGCCGTGCGACATGGTCACGCCGCATCCGTTGACATCCTCTTCTCGGAAGCGGAAGGGTCTCCATTTCTTCGTGTGTCTGACGACGGTCTCGGCTTTGATCCGGACGCTGTTGTCGATTCGGGACATTACGGATTGATCAGCATGCGTGAGCGAGCTGAGGTGATAGGGGCCTCCTTAGCGGTGCAATCAAAGCCCGGTGAAGGAACCACCGTGGAGGTCTTGTGGCTGTAGCAGCAGAGCCACGAGTGCTGATCGCCGACGATCATGCACCAACCCGGGCGATGATCCGTCGCGTGTTAGAAGACCAAGGGATTTTCGTTTGCTCAGAGGCCCACGACGCCTACGGGGCGATTCAGGCGGCGCAGGATCTCGCCCCTGACGTAGCAATTCTCGATGTCAGGATGCCGGGAGCTGGCCTTTACGCGGCTCAAGTGATTGCAGATCAGCATCCCGACGTCAAGATCTTGATGCTGACTGTATCTGACGATGATGCCGATCTCTTCGCAGCTCTATCGGCACACGTGTCCGGATATTGGCTAAAGGGTGAGGACCCGTTGCTTCTACCCCGAATTGTCCGCCGCATAGTGGCGGGAGAGATGATCGTCGCCGGCGTCCTCTTAAATAGCATCGTTAAGGACTGGGGTGACCGCGAATTGCGTAAACGGCTACGAGAGCGCCTTCCCGGAGAAATCCATCTCACCCAAAAGGAGTACGAAGTCATTGAATTAATGAGCGAAGGATTTAGCACTGCGGAGATTGGCAAGCGACTCTTTATCGCCGACGTAACTGTTCGGACCCACATCGCCCATGTGATTCGTAAACTCAAAGTCAAGAACCGTGAACAGATGCTTCACGTGCTTTCTTTGCCGTCCCCGAAGAAGGATTTCAGCCCTGACTAGGACGCTCTGAATGTCGGTCGCGTACCGTCCCGGGTGGTCGGTGTCTTGCAGACATGCTCCACTCGAGACGTCTCATCAACCCGTGGCGACACCCGGGGTGGGGAGCGGCACGAGCCAGCCGAGCACTTCATCGCAGTACGGGCACGAACCGAGTTGTACTGCGGGGGAGGACGCGGCTGTCTCAAGCGGCTCGGTGCGGCCACTCTCGTCCTGTGACGTCATGTGAAGCGCCACCATTCCGGGAACCAACGCAACCGCAAAACCTATTAGTGCGAATATTATGTTCAATGAGATCACCACGGTGTGTCTCCAATGCTCCAAATGACTGACCTTTGGGATATCGTAAGCACGCTGCCATCGCATCCGCGAATGATTTCCGTTGATTTCTATCAACGGCATCGACTCTCCAGCGCGCGGGGCACCCTCAATGCGGCGTGCCTTCGGTGGCCCGACGTAACAGGCCGCCATCGCGGAAGGTGCGAAACTACAAGAAGCTGTCTAACCGTTGCATGGTGTCGTTCTCGTTGCACACGTCGATTGTTTTCAGAAAACGAGTTGTTCTGCGTAGGTCTCGTCTCGCGGTGATGCAGAAATACGAGGCCTAAGAGGGCCTAGTAATCCTCAAGATGTCCGAGTTGGCCTTCGCCGTACGTCTGTCCGGTGTCACACTTGGAACGAATCGCTCCCGTCAAAGGCGACGGACAAGGAACATGTAACAACCGTAGGCAATATTACGGCTGTGGATCTCCACCACTGCCTCATTTTCACGCATCTTCGTGATCACTGATTCTGGGTCCGTACCGTCATGGGTCTGGGCTTCGCTTATCCAGCCTCGTTGATCGTATGCTCGCAAAACTTGCGGTCGGTCTCGCCATTCCGAGGGGTATCGGCCTCCATCGACTGGCCCGGCGCAGCGGTGGGCATGAGCGAAAACGGCGCCTATCTCGCGGTGTGGGCTGGCCGGCAACAACGGCTCGTAGCCGAAGAGAACAATGGCCTCTCCGGGTCCCGCGTTTCGAAGGCAGCACCTGAGTGGCTCACCGCCGGCGGCCTTGACCTCAACCACTGGATTCTCTGACGCATCAGTCCGGTCGCGCCGAACGTTGGCGAGCAAAACCTCGGATAGCGGAACGATCTGGAACGTCACGGTAGTTAGCGGCACATTTCTATTTTACGGGAGTGACGTTTCGATTACTGGCGGAAATCAGACATCACAGTGAATCGCGACGACATTGTCACTCGTCGGTTGGGCTTGGCAATGTTTCAGAAATCGGAGGCCCGAAGTGAGGCCCGTTTGAACTTAGTACTCCGCAATTTGCTAAGTGAATTTACCGGGATATTTTGGAGGCGCGCGTACCCGGTGCGATTCACATCCGACCCTACAAGCGACGTCCAAGATATGCGGCAAGTTGGTCGGCCTCACTGGAGCCAATAACAGCGGCTCGTTCTGGCGCGAATGGTGAACCTGATACCGATCTGATTATGGGCGGTGTCGCTATCTTGGCAGCGACGAGTAGCTTTGCTGCGAGGTCGGGCGAAAGATCGGTGGACTGACCAGTTGCTCGGGCGAGGTCCCATCCGTGGACGAAAATGTCGGTCGCCGCGACTCGCACGAATGAGAACCCGGTAATTTCCGTCGAGGGTAAGGTAAGAATTTCGCTCATCACGCCTTCGTGTCCGAACGCCTCCACACAGAGATTGGATCCATTATTAAAGGCTTGGAGAAAATTACCCTTCGAAAAGTTGGTTGGTTCGTTGGCTCTAATTTCACCGGCCAAGACACCCAGAAAATAGAATGGTCCGCCAACAATGTGATTGATGAGCTGGCTGACGTTCCACTTCGCGCAAGGTGTGGGAACGACCATCTGAGACGTATCTACTCTCTCGAGCACGATCCGAGTTGAAGCTATGGCTGACTCCAATAGGTTGGTGGACACGATGGTGGCTCCCTTGCTGATGATGTTAAACCCCCTCCGTGATAAGCAATCCGAATCGGGACGGGAAAGATAGAGGTCAAATCACGGTGACGACTAAATTGACGTGCTTACCGACTTCTTGCACTGTCATTGACATCTTCAACGAGCGCTTGAGCCACGTGAACGAGTGAATTTTTCAGTTCCTGGCGTTGGCGCTGCGACAATCCAGTGACCATTCGCTTTTCAAGGGCAATGGCTCGCCCGTGTGCTTCGCCGAGAACGCGCGTACCCTTCTTTGTAAGGAAGGTGCGACGGATCCTTCGGTCACGATCGTCACATCGACGGTCAACGAAACCAGCTGATTCCAACACCACGAGAATTTCCTGAGTTGCTTGCGGGCTGAACATGCTTGTATGAGCCAAATCCGCTCCAGTCGCGCCAGGCTCAACTTCTACAAGGCGAAGCACGCCGAACTGTGACGCGGATATCCCTATGGGCCTCAATTCCGCTTCGAGAGCCATCCAGAGAGCCTGCTGTGCTTGACGCATCAAATAGCCCAGACGCCCGTCTGGGCCCCGATAGTCCTCACCAATCGCTGTGGGCACCCAGTCATAGTACCTGTCTGAATTCCCAATATTTTGTGAAAATCGCTTGCTAAGAACGGCCCGATATCGATATCATCAGGTTCCTGATGAATTTCTAAAGCTAGTGACTCGAGACGAGGGGGTAGAGATAGTGGCAAAATTCCGGATATCGACGCACGGTCGATTGCAGGATTGGATCCAGTGGAGAAGGGTTACTTCGAAGACGAGGGCCTCGCCTACGTCATTGACATGCGGGTGCTCGAAAATGCTGACCAAGACATCGCAGTCCCTGCGCTTAGCGACGTGCGCACTGGCGCCTACGAGTTATACCAAGGCGAAAGTGGTGGCAAGCAGAATATGAGTTGCGCGTGTCACTGGGCAACCAACCAAGCTTCTACCGACTCGGCCGGACGAATGTGGGGTCGCGCTTACTCTGTTTTGCCAAGTGGCATCTACGTACCTGCGGATTCGAAAATCCGCGGGCCCGAGGACCTCGCGGGGATTGAAGTCGCGGTCGGTTACCACTCCGGTAGCCACTTCTCGACGATTCAGGCACTAGAGGCGTTTCTCGAACCTGAGTCAATCAAACTTCGATTCGTGGGAATGCCATACGACCGAGTCGATGCTCTTCTCTGTGGCGAGGTGAGTGCGGCCGCCATTTGGAATGCCCCGAGCTACATCGTCGAACAACTTGGCTTTCGAAAGATTGTCGACACCACGTTCATGGCGGGTTTCATGTTTGGTGCGAAGACTGACCCAGACGACGTCGAGCGCTATTTCAAGGCGTTGCGCCGCGCACAGATGGAACTGGACCTTGCTTCAGAAAAGTACAAGCACTACTACTCAAAAGAGATCCCGACGCGCTACACCGATCTGGTCGACGTTCGAGCTTTCGGACCGGGAGAACGAATCGTCTTCCTGCCCTACACAGAAGAAATGTACGAGCGCTCTCAAGAGTGGATGCAAGAGCGCGAGTTGTTTCCAACGAACGAAACTCGACTTGCGTACGGACAAGCCGTTCTAGTCTGACGGCGAACGTTCGGAGCAACGACTGTGACGCTCGCAAGCCCTTTCAAAGTGAATAGTGCGGTGCGCGAGATTACTTACAGACGAGACCTGGTTGCCACTTGAAGCCCTCAGATGCGTGAGTGAACAGGTCTTGCCTCCGACGAAGTACGTCGATGGATAAATGATTGGCGGCTCTCGGGGGAATGCCAGTTCGTCCGAATAACTCAGCGTCCGGCTTTCGGGTCGGGGCTCATCGTAGTTGTGGCAATGGTCCGGGCCGACCGAGTAAATAACCTTGCCCGTGGTAGACGCCGAGATCGAGCAGGGTGGCGCGCTCTTCTGGGGTTTCGATTCCTTCCGCGATAATAACGGCGTTCGTGTCCTGGGCGAAAGTGACTAAGGCCGATGCGAGAGCTCGCCTGGCAGGGTCGTGGTCGACACCGCGACATAGTGAAATGTCGAGTTTGACGTAGTCAGGGACGAGGTTGAGGATGTGGCGCAAGCTGGCGAATCCGGCACCGGTGTCGTCGACGGACAGTCTGGCCCCCGCGGCGCGTAAGGATTGTAGGGCATGCTGAATGGAGGAGTAATCCTCGATGGGAACGTGTTCGGTGAGTTCGAGAACCACCGTTTCCCATGGAGTGTTGGCGCCAAGTTGAGTTTGCAGGTCGGCCAACGCCGTAGCCGGGGAGATGTTGATGCCGAGGAACTCGTCAGTAGTTAGCAGGGGCAGGTGGGCTAGAGCGGCGCGTACGGCTTGCACTTCCAGGTCGACTCCGAGACCGACGGCGTCGGCTTCGATGAACCATTGGTCTGGTCCACGGGCCGGTTCGTTATCGAAACGAGCCAGCGCCTCGTAGCCAAGGATTCGCTCGGTGCGAAGGTCAACCACGGATTGGAACACCATGCGGGGCCCCCCCGCGGCGAGTGCACCCTCGATGCGCGCACGGCGCACATCCCACGAATCCTGCGTCACCGACGAGACCAAGTCCAATGATTCCAGATGGTCTTGGAGGCGCGAGTTGTGGCGCCGAAGTTCCAGGTAGGTCATCCGGGTGCGCAGCAGGTTGCGGACCCGGATGGTGACCTCCTCGACGTCGAAGGGTTTGGTCAGAAAGTCGTGCGCACCCAACCCCAGCGCGCGGTGAACCGCGTCGCGAGTGGTGTCGGCCGTGAGGACCAGCACGGGCAGGAATTGTCCCGCCGCATGGCGATTGATTATCTCAAGGAGCGCGAACCCGTCGAGGTGGGACATGTGTAGGTCCAACAGAATCAGATCCGGCGAGTAATCCGTCAGTACGGTCGGTACTTCACGCGAGTCGTTGCAGGTTGTGATACTGCCCAGTCCGGCGCGCGAAAGTATCATGGTCAATAGAGACGTGTTCGCCTGGTTGTCGTCGACGATGAGTACCCTGGCGTCAACGAATCCGGGCAGTTGGCTAGTCATGGCGTTTCCCCTGCAATCCTGAAGGGCTCATCGAACCAATTTGAACAGCCTTCTCGCGACGAATTTGACTACGAATGTAAGAGCTTGGTGATCGAAAAGTGCTCACGATTCTCACCTTGGAAGACGATTGTTGACAAGAGTCCATAAGTCGAAAATGTCAAATGGTTTGTCAAGGCACAAATTGTCCACATCCTCGAGAAACTGGTGCGCCTGAGACGTGAATGCTCCTCCCGTCAAAAAAATCACATTCGACGCTTGATCTGGATCAACCTGCACGAGTCGCGAATGAAACTCCATGCCAGTAATGCCCGGCATCATCAGATCGCAGAAGATGATGTCGTACCGCATACCTTGAGCGATCCATTCAAGGGCCTCTTCCGCACTTGTTGTCCTCATGACGTCGTGCCCATCGAGCACCTTTTGAATAAGTATCCCGATCGATGGTTCATCATCTATCGCCAGGATCGCACCGCGTCGAGATGATGACTCGACAACGATTGTTGGGGCGCTGACCCGCACGCTGCTCTCAGTGGCTGGTTGGAGTTGTACCGTGAATTCGGAGCCTCGCCCAACTTCGCTTTCGACGGTGATGGTTCCGCCAATCTCATTGATGATCCGCTGACAGATCGAAAGCCCAAGACCAGTTCCGACGCCGACTGGCTTCGTAGTGAAGAAAGGCGAAAATAGCTTCCTTTTGACTTCCGCTGACATGCCCGATCCAGTGTCGCGAACCGTGACAACAACGCACCCGTCGGGAGCCAGCGCGGTCGAAACTGAGATTTCGTTGTCCTCGATGCTTCCCTCAGTGATCGATTGGGCGGCATTGACGATGAGATTCAAGAGGACCTGCCCGATTTTCGATTCGTTCCCAGCCACGGGTGGCACAGGAGCAAACTCCGTGCGCAACTTCGCCCGGTGTCGGACCTCGTTGTGCGCCATGCGTAACGAAGATTCGATCACAGCTTGGATATCAACTGCGGCGTGGTTTTCGTTGTCCGAACGAGCAAAGAGTCTGAGGTCCCTAGCGACGTTGCGGATTCGCTCTACGGCTTCGTGGGATTCGCGAACCTCAGTCACTATGTTATGTAGTCCGCCGATCTCTCCGTGTGTGCGCGCGAGTATTTCAAGATGCTGAAGCGCGAGGTCGAGATTGCCGACGGCGACGGCGAGCGGGTTATTGATCTCGTGTGCGACACCAGCGGCGAGAATTCCAACCGAAGCCATGCGATCGGAGATCAAGAGCTGTTCTTGCAACTGGGCGCGCTCGCGACGCACTTCTGCTTCGCGGAGTTCGCGTTCGACTGCCGGTGCCAGCAACGTGAGGCGGTTCTTTGAGAAGAAGTCGTGCGCTCCGCTCTTCATTGCCTTGACAACGAATTCCTCTTGAACCCACCCAGAGACAATGATGAAAGGTATGTCGAGGTCGTGACTCTTAAAGATGTCAAGCGCATCTGTCGCGTCGAGCTCCGGCATGTTCCAATCCGAGAGCACGATGTCCCATTCGCGGTCCCGAAGAGCCGATTCGAGGTCGGTTCTAGTGTCGACACATTCGGATTCGAGCTCGTACCCGTTGCGCGTGAGTTCGCGACGAAGAAGGTCAGCATCGTCGAGCGAATCGTCAATAATGAGCACTCGGAGCGTTGACATGGCCCAGTTCCTTACGTCACTGGCTCGTTGAGTACGAGCCAATATAGCCCAAGATGATGGGCGGCTTCGATGAACTGTGCTAAATCAACCGGCTTACGAACAAAGCTGTTCGCACCAAGATCGTAACTAGCCTTCACATCCGTTTCCTCATTGCTTGAGGTAAGGACAACGACGGGAAGCCGACGCGTGCGTGTGTCCGCGCGAATGCGACGTAGGACATCGAGTCCACTGACCTTAGGGAGCTTCAAGTCGAGCAGGATGACCGAAGGCGCCAGGCTTGGATCGCGATCAGCGTAAGGTCCGCTCGTGAAGAGATAGTCGAGTGCTTCTTCGCCATCTCGAACGACAACGATCTCGTTAGCGATGTTGCTTTGCGAAAAAGCTCGAAGCGTCAACTCGACATCATCATCCTGGTCTTCGACAAGGAGGATGAGGCCTCCCCTCACGCTGTCACGGGAGGGAAGGCCGAGGACAAAGTAAAGGAAATCGTCGCACCCCCGCCGACTGTTCCTTCCGCACGCACTTCACCACCGTGCCGCTCGATGATCCGCTGTACTGTTGCGAGCCCGATACCCGTACCGGGAAAATCGTCCTCGCCGTGCAAGCGCTGAAATGGCTTGAACAACTTCTCGACGTACTTCATGTCGAACCCACTCCCGTTGTCTCGCAGGAAATAGACCGTGACTCCGTACTGATCATAGGTGCCGAATTCGATCTTCGGTTCGGCAACGCGAGAAGTGAACTTCCATGCGTTCTCGAACAAATTCTCCAACGCCGCCATCATAAGTCGGCGGTCCGCCAACGCTTCGTGTCCGTTACTGATCTCGACGACAACGTGTCGGTGAGGATCGCGTTGCGCGAGTGAAGTTGTGATGGCTTCAGCCATCGACGAAAGATTCACGTGATCGCGATGAAGTTCCGTCCGACCAACGCGAGCGAGTTCGAGTAGGTCGTCGATGAGTTCTCCCATCCGCTGGGCCGCGGCACGAACGCGCCTAAGGTAGTTGACGCCAGTTGCGTCGAGTTTGTCTTGGTAGTCATCAAGTAAGGCCCGGCTAAACCCGTCAATTCCACGAAGTGGTGTCCGAAGGTCGTGAGAGACCGAATAACTGAACGCCTCGAGTTCACGGTTCTTGCGTTCAAGTTCGGCCACGAGCACGGCCCGAGTCTCAGATAACTCGGCGGCGGCCCGAGCCTCGATGGCCTCGATCTCCTTTTGTAACAGTTGGTCTCGTATGTTGCGATTCTCATCTTCGAATTGCTTGCGCCGTATCTGTGCCCGTACGCGGGCAATCAACACTTCGAACTCGCTCGATTTCTGGATGTAATCGTCGGCCCCGGCGCCGAGCGCATTGATCATCGCTTCTCGATCTTCGAGAGACGTCAGCATGATGATTGGTACTTCGCGTACGACGGGAACCGATTTGATCCTCCGGCAGGTCTCCTCACCGGAAATGCCAGGCATTAAGAGATCGAGAAGGATGCAGTCAACCACCTGCACCGTAACGAGCTCGAGTGCCTCTTCACCTGATCGCGCCATTACCACGTCGTAACCTTCATTGCGTAAGAGCTTGGCGAGTTCGTTCAGATACGTCGGGCTGTCGTCGACGGCGAGAATTTTCTTTGGACCCGACAGGCTTCGCGTGTCTTCGGTTTTCGCGGACGTGGCGCTTCGAAGCAGCGCCGCGAGTCGGGCAAGAACTATGGCAATGTCCTCCTCCTTGCGCACGAAGGCGTCAGCACCGGCGTCGAGCGCTACTAGCTCGGCCTGGCGGTCTTGCGTGCCGGTGAGCAAGAGGCAAGGCGTACTACGCAGCGCGGCGTCAAGGCGGAGACGACGAATGACCGTTCCCCCATCGACGTCCGGAAGAACACCGTCGACGATGATTGCATTCGGACGATGTGTCGCAGCAAGGCGCAGACCCTCTGCGCCGGTCTCCGCGGTGAGCACTTCATAGCCCGACACGCGACACGCCCGTCGTAGTTCTTCGCGAAATGTGGCACTGTCATCGATGATGAGAATCGTTGTCGACTCGCCCGCGGTGCGCGTTCTCGCCCGATGAAGTTCTTGGGCCCTGGAGACCACGTAGCGGGCGTCATAGGGCTTTCCGACGTACTCGTCCGCACCAGTCTTGAGCGCTCGGACACGGTCGCGCACCTCAGCTTCTGTCGAAAGCATCAAGACGACCACGCCAGCGCTCGCCGGCAACGAGCGCAGCTCGGCAAGGAATTCGACACCGTCGGCGTCGGGGAGCAGAACGTCGAGGATGATCACATCAATCGCCTCATGTGCCAATAATTCACGCGCCTCTGCGGCCGTGGCGCACGGGAGAGTGCGAAATCGCGCGGCATCGAATGCTTCGGCGAGGTCCATGCGGACGGTCAGGCTGTCGTCGAGGATAAGAACCGTCTCGTTCATGATCGTGGGGGGCTTCCCCGCGCGTCAGTCAGCGTCGAAAGCGCTGGACCAATCTTCTCAAGCGGCAGGATGTGCTCGACCGCGCCGAGTAGCACGGCTTCCCGAGGCATGCCGTACACGACAGACGTCTCCTCGTCCTGCGCGATGGTGAGCCCACCATTTTGGCGAACTGCCGCGAGCCCTGCTGCACCGTCTCGTCCCATACCGGTAAGCAGGCACGCAGCTGCGTTCGGGCCGTATTCAGTTGCCACCGACTCAAACAAGACATCCACCGATGGCCGACAAAAGTGACGCTCGGGACCGTTCGTAAGGCGCAGCCTCGCCCCTCGTATCTCGAGGTGGTGGTCGGGAGGTGCCATAAGAACTCGCCCTACCCCGTCACTCATTGGCTGACCGTCCGCCGCGTAGTCCACTCGCCGGCTTGTCTGACCATCGAGCCAATCTGCGAACGCGGCACCGAAGGACGCACCGATGTGCAAGACCACAATCACGGGAATCATGAAACTTGAGGGGAGTCCCCGAAGCACTTCGACGATGGCGCCGGGCCCCCCGGTCGATGCACCAATCGCAACCATCTCAAAGCGTCCGCGGCCGATTGGGATCGTTGGCGTCGATCGGGACATCATGGCCGCGGGACTATCCGATCGATCAAGTCGAGCACGTGGGTGAGTAATCACGCGTATCCTCGCGACGAGCACCACCGTCGCGAGGAAGTCGCGTTCCCACTTGCGGTCTGATTCGTCACCGCGTGGCTTGTCCATGACGTCCACCGCACCGGCAGAAAGTGCCTCGTAGGTCTTGAACAGTTCTCCCCGATTAACCGATGCCGAGACGATGAGGATCGGCGTCGGGCAATGCGCCATGATGTATTCCGTGGCGGCGAGGCCGCTCATTACCGGAAGCATCATGTCCATCGTGATGACGTCGGGACGGATCTGTTGACAAAGAGCGATCGCCTGCTTGCCATCGGCTGCCTCGCCAACGACGTCGATGTTGGGGTCGGAATCGAGCACGGCGCGCAGCCGTGCCCGCATTGTCGCTGAGTCTTCGACGATGAGGACTCTGGTGGCGCACACCTCAGCGCACCGTCAATTCCTTGATGCGTTCGAGAAGTTTTCCCTGATCAAACTCGCCTTTGGTGACGAAGGCGCCCGCGCCAACATCAATGCCGCGCTGGAGATCCTCGGGCGCAGAGCGCGAGGTCACGAGAATGGCGGGAATGTCTCGCAGCGTAGGGTCTGCCTTGGTTTGTTCAATAAAGGCGAAGCCGTCCATACCGGGCATTTCAACATCGACGAGAAAAAGGAGATAGCGCTTACTCCTCGCCTTGACAAGACCTTCCTCGGCCGAGGATGCGACTTCGACGCTGTAACTCGCCGACTCGAGAATGCTTTGTTCGAGCATTCGGGTGGTCAGCGAATCATCAATAACTAGAATCGGGTCGAGAGATGGGACATCGGCTTCACGCAGTACCTGGTGTTCGTTGCGCTGTGCCCTGGAAACGAGTCCGTCAGAGTCGAGCACAAGTTGGGGATTACCCTCCGCGTCGAGCCACACGCCAGAGACAATCGAGGATACTGATAGGAAGCTCGGGAGAGGCCTGACAACGACATTCGAAGTTCCAAGCAATCGATGCACTCCGATCGCGACGGCACCGGAACTTCCGGAGGTGATGACAACCGAACAGTCACCGTGAATGCGAGGCGCGACTGTCTTGTCGGAGAGTGTCTCGGACAGCTGCAGGAATGGATAGACGATTCCATCGTGGGTCAACGTTTCGCTGTGCACACTCGCGCGAATTTCCTCCGAATCAACGCGCACGGTCTGTACGACGGAGTCGAGGGGGATGAGTACCGTGATCCCATCGGACTCGACGGCAAGCGCCTCAAAGGAGGCGAGGGAAAGTGGCACCTCGAGATTGACCGAAGTACCCTTTCCGGTTTCGGAGGTCACGGTGACCTCTCCGCCGGCGCGCTCCGCAAAATCTCGTACAACGTCGAGTCCAATCCCCCTACCCGACAGTTCGGTAACCGCGCCAGAGGTGCTTATCCCGCCTTTCAACAGGAGTCGCATGAGTTCAGACGAGTCGAGGGTTGCCGAGTCATCGACGAGGAGTCCCTTCCGTCGGGCGGAATCGCGGACGGCATCGAGATCGATTCCCCGACCGTCATCACGACACGCGAAGACAACGTTGCGACCGCGCCGTACAACCTCGAGAGTCACGTGCCCATCGGATGTCTTTCCGATTGCGCGCCGCTCATCTTCGGGCTCAATCCCGTGCACCACGGCGTTGCGGACAATATGTTGAAGCGCTCCTTGGGCGGCCGTGAGAAGATGCACGTCGAGCCGGACTTCGCCACCGTGACCCTCAAAAACGACACGCTTGGCTTGCGCGTGGGCAGCGTCCCTGGCCGCACGCTCCAAATCAGTGAATAGCACGCTGACAGGCACGAGACGCAGACGTTCGATGCCGTCGCGGATGTCGCCTAGTTCTCGATCGAGTTGCTCGCTGTCACCGCTCACGGCCCGTTCGAATGTTGTGACCGCACCTAAGAGCTCACTCGCCACGCTCTGTAGTCGCTGGGAGTTCTCACTATTGACTCGGTGTCCCTTCTCCAGTCCGCGCGGTGCGGCGAGTTGCGATACCACATATGAAGCGAGCTCGCGAACGCGTTCGATACCGTGAAGATCATTCTGCAATGCGCCGAGGCGAGCGTGCGCCTCTCCTACTCCGTCGAGCAGTAGGTCGATCTCACCGACCTCTGCTCGGATCGTGCGAGCGGACGTTTCGGGTTGCGAACGCTCTGACGTGACTGTCGCGACGGTGTCGGGAAACGGCAGTTGCTTTATCAGTGTTCCGATATCGTCAAGAAGCCCCAAGATCGCGTCCAATCGATCTCTCGGCATCGCGTCACTCGAGTCGCGGAAGGGGTCAAGAACCTCTTCGATCGCGTGGGCGTGATCGGCGATCTTTCGCTGTCGCACGATACGCGCCGCCCCTTTCAAGGTGTGTGCGTGACGAAGCATTTCCGTCGCGGATGACGCGGGCGAGACACCCTTATCGAGATGAAGCGCGCCCTTGGTGAGCTCATCGAGCAGCTCCTTGGCCTCGACGCGGAAATATCGATAAGGATCGTCAGCCATGGCCCCGACCGGCAGCCTGTGCCTCTACGAGTCGTCCCAGACTCTCCGACAGAGCCGTTAACTGGGACGCCGTCTGGTACGTTTCGCTTGAACTCACTTCGGCCTCTTTGGTGCTTTGAGCCACGTTCGAGATAGCGACGTTGACCTGTTCGACGGCAGTCGATTGCTGCTTAGTCGACAACTCGATCTCGCGCGCCGCGTCCGTGGTCGTCGATACGAGCGTGGCGATCTCGTCGAAGGCTTGTGCCACATTGCCGAACTGCTCGCTTCCCGCGTCGACCGCTTTCGACCCGATTTCTATTGCCATGACTGTCGTATTGACGGCACTGCGCACGACATCGATGAGGCCGCGGATCTCCTTCGTCGAGTCGGCAACTCGATCGGCGAGCTTTCGGATCTCGTCGGCAACCACGGCGAAGCGCTTGCCGGCCTCGCCCGCACCGGCGGCCTCAATGGTCGAGTTGATCGCGAGGATGTTCGTCTGTTCGGAAAGTTCGGTAACGATGTCGAGCACCGCGCCGATCCGCTGCGACTTCTCACCGAGCTCGAGCATGTGATCAACTATGACGTCCACCTGGCGACGAATGTCGTTGATCGACGTCTGGGCCTTGTTGACGGTCACCTCTCCCGTGCGACCCGCGCCCGCCGTCTGTTCGGCGACTTGCGCAACTCGTTGCGCACTCTCTGCGATCTGGCGTGACGTGGCGAGCAGCTCACTGATGGTCGTCGAAATCTCACTCATTGCCGTCGCCTGCTCCTTGGCGCCGCTGGCCTGTTGATTGGCGGTGGCTTGCAGTTCAGCGGACGAACTCTTCATTTCGCCGACCGCGGTGGCGATTCTGCGTCGAAGCGATCGGGTGAGGAAGAACGCGAATACCGCCGCCAATATGACGGCTGCAATTGCGATAACAAGAACCAAGGTGACCGCCGTCGACGCATCATTAGTCGACGCCTGTTGGGAACTCGCGAGCAGTTTCTCCTCATTCGCGACAAATGCGGCGACCGCCGAATCGAGCTGGTTACGGGTCGCTTGGTCGGTCGGAGAAGAAAAAACCTGGTCGATCGCCGCCAGAGAAATACCTGGCGTTCGCAGCGCGATGAGGGCATCGACCGCTTGATTGTGCACCTTCTCGGACTGCTGGATTGCGTCTGCAAGACGACGCTCGGTTGCCGTGCTGTCGTTTGCCTGCAAATCGGCCAACTTCGTCTGAAATGCTTGGCGTGCGGTTTTCAATTCAGTGAGGTACGTGTTATCACCGGTCAAGAGGAAACCACGATTAGCCGCGTTCGCCTGGCTACTGGCGGTGCTAAGACTCTGGGCGTCGAGGAGGAGACGGTAGTTGACGTTAATGACGTGGTCTTTGCTCGAGACCACGCTGTTCAGCGCAACGACAGAAATCAAGCCGACGGCGATTATCAGCACAACCATGGCGGAGAATCCCGCAACGATTCTTCGTGAGAACGTCCAATCCTTCGTCATCGTTTACGACTCCTTCTCTTGAGACTCTTTGGTCACAATGATCGCTTCGAGCAGAGCCGGGACTCTTACGATCGGTCGTACAACATTTGCTAACTGTATTGTCTCTTGAACATCGAAACGTGTTCCTTCACCTCCAGCGTGTGTGGCGATCGCGGTACGAGACACTCGCAAATGACCTTCGAATCGATCGAACGCGAACCCGACTATTGAGTCGGGGGAAGCGAGGACCAGCCATCGGCTTGGTTCAGTTGCTTCAGCACCGAGCAGGACGCGCAAATCGTAGACGGCGACGATGGCCCCGCGAAAGCCCGCGATTCCGAGCAGTTCCGGTGATGTTCCGGGCAGTCTCGTAATGGGCTTGTCGACGTAGAGGCCGGTAATCTCTGAAAGACGAAGCGCATAGGGAGCCTGTCCTACGCGAATTGCCAACAAGTCCTCTGGCGGGTCACCGGCCGTGGGTGGGGCAAGGCTAAACGTCGAGTCGAAGGCGTCACGTAACACTTGGACTTGGCCCGTCCCGGTTGCGTGATCTTGGGTTATGAGGACGCTCTGTCGCGCATTTCAGCATGGCAAAGCTCAATCAACGCATCTCGACCGAAGCCGCCTCCGAACAGTAGGAGACGCGAGGCGTCCTCGTGTTCGAGAAGGGTGATGGCCTGACTGAGCTCACGGCGCATCGCTACGGAATCACTGCTGCGTCGTGCGAGGAGCCCGAGGTGTAACCGGGGCATAGCGAAGCTCGGGTCGAGGTACACAGCGATCCGGTCATGTTCGACGGCGCCGCTGAGATCGCCCGCACTCTCACGGCACAGTGCCAGCACGTAGTGCGCGGAGGCGCTGAGTTCATCGAACTTGAGCAGCCGACCACAGACCTCTTCTGCGGTGGAGAGTAAGCCTGTATGGGTCAAGAGCACCGCACGCAGCAGTAGAACGTCAGGATCATCCGCGGAATCCAGCGGCAGCGTACCCAGAACGTCGAGCGCTGCTTCAAAACGCTCCTCTCTTAGCAACACCAACGCCTCACCATGGTTCACGCGATGGGGCGCAGACGTGGTGTCGACCGCCCCGCGAGCCTTGGGCGACGGCACCTCGTCGACGAGTTGTTGTACACGCTCGCTCGCGGCCCGGATCGCCTCCACCCAGGTATCGGCCCCCTCGACAAACTGGACGAGAGGAGTTGACTCGCGGGATGCGCGCGGCGTCCACGGTGACAAGGCTGAAATGGATCTATCGTCCTCGGTCCTACGTTGGTAGTAGAAGGTGCCGTGCGTATGGCGCAAGTGGAAGGCCTGCGTGATCCCACGCAGCGTCTCGGCGTGACCGAGGAATAGAAAGCCATTTGGGAGTAGCGAGCGGGTGATGCGGTCGACGAGTGTACGAGCGCCCTCGGGGGTGAAGTACATCATGGTGTTACGGCAGAAGACGACGTCGTACTGCTCATCGCGCCACAGATCCCGATCGTCTTCAGCGAGGTTGTGCTGCTCGAAGCGCACGGCCGATTTAATCTCGCTATCGAGCACGAAGTCTCGACCGTCGTGTTTGAACCACCGGTGCTGCACGGCAAGCGGTGTTTCTCGCAGCGACCACGGTGAAAACCGTCCACGTTCGGCCTTTTGCAGGGCCGATGGGTTGAGATCGACAGCAAGAATCGACGCCTTCCAGCCGGGTTCGAGCACCTCGCGCAGAAGGATTGCGAGCGTGTAGGCCTCTTCCCCCGAGGCACATCCAGCCGAGAGGATTCGCAGTTGGTTGTTTCCGGAGCGCTCCTTCATGCGTTCGGGCACGACCTGCTCAGAGAACGCGTGGAACTGATCGACATTGCGAAAGAAGTACGTCTCAGGAACCGTGAGTTCATTGGCAAGTACCGCGAATTCCGTCATTGGGCGCTCGAATTTGACGTAATTGAGATAACCGGCGCAGTCCTGGTTGGTTGCGACCAGCCGTCTGCCGAGCACATCAGCGAGGAACCCCGTCTTGGCGTCTTCGAATCGCAGCCCTAGGCAATCTGCGATTGTCTCTCGAAATCGCTCGACGTCTTGCGCCTTGAGGTCGACACTCATGACGATAGTTCTCTGTCGAATACGGCCCAGACCGAGTCCGATACTAAACGGGTGCTTTCCAGCACAACCAAGAGTTCCGAGTCGAGCGTACTCAGCGCCGCGATCGCGTCGCCACTGGCGCCATTGAGTAGAGAAGGAATCTCTCGGAGGACGTCGCCGCCTACTTCCTGGATGCCGATCACGCTGTCGACGGAGAGCGCGACGACGCGGCCCGCAACATCGATTGTCACGAAGCGCGTCGGTGTACCGGGCTCGGCCCCGAGAAGCAGTCCGACATCCAGAACGGGAACTGACTCACCGTGGATGACCGAGATGCCACGGACGAAGACTGGGACGGAGGCGAGCGCCTTGACCGGCAGTGGCCGCATCGTCTCCGTCACATACTCAAGCGGTATTCCGCACACGTAGGAACCGACACGACATGCCAACAATGATCCGCCCTGCGTGATGCTCGACGACATGCCTAGTTAGCCGTCCTTTCTTTGGACGTCTTGTCATGATTTGTTCAATATAACTTGAATCACGCCGGGTTTCCGGGAGGGCACAGTCAAGGGGTGAGCGCAACGCTTGGTGGTGAGAATTGATGTGTTGATCTAACCGGGAGGACCGAGATGGACCATGCGCCTCCATCCAGATCGGTCACGAGATGATTCCATGACGCTTCACTAAACCCGGGTTACGAAAAACCAACCGCTAGCGCCCTACGTCGGCGACAGCAGGGAGCGGAGCTGGCCCGCCAGAACGTCGTTGTCTCCCTCGATGACGACCAGTTTCGTCCGAGAACGTGCACCTCGTACACACTGACCTAGCAAGGAGCGGCTGAACCTTTTCACGCTGCTTGTGCCGAAGTCGTGTGAGGTTGCGGCGGCCGGTGAATCGATACACCGAGAATCACGATTTTTGGCATTCACGTAATTCGAATAAGTGTTAGTTGATCCGATCAGGGTGTGTAAAGAGCGCTACTTTGGACGAACCGCCGCGTTTTGATTCGTACATTGCGTGATCTGCTTGGGCAACCAATGTGTCGGCATCGATGATGGCGGAGGACCAGGCCACACCAACGCTGGCGCGCAATTCGATGACTTCAGCGGTGACATTCACCGGCTGGGTCAGGGACGCCGTAATCCGATTGGCGATCTCGAGTGCAACGTTCGCTGTCGCCACGCGAGGGCAGACGACGAGAAATTCGTCGCCCCCGAATCGTCCGACCTGGTCGTACTGACGAATGGCAGACCTTAGACGGGAGCCCGCTACCTTCAGAACCTGGTCGCCCGCCGCATGACCAAATAGATCATTAATGTCTTTGAACCCACAGAGGTCGATAAAGATCACGGCAATTCCATCGTGCGTCTCTGTTTGGTGGTCCAGTGCCGCTGAGAGGACCTCGAGAGTCCGTGCGCGGCTCAAACACATTGTTAATTCGTCGGTATTTGCCCGGATTTCGAGCTGCCGTCGCAGCACGGCTTGTGCAGTGACATCACTTACACAGCCGACGGCCCCGGTCACGTCTCCCGCGCCGTCGGTCAACGGTCGCATGCTCAGAACGCACACGCGTTCATCAAGAGGACCGTCCATCGAAGACCGCGTGAATCGGAGTTCTACATCGTCGATTGCTTCGTTTGCCAGGACGGCAATGAGCGCCGATTCCAAGTGACCGCGATCATCTTCGTTGATGTTCGAGAACTGGGCATCTATGGTCGCAGATGCCGCATTGCCGAGGACCATGTGCAGCCGGTCGTTCGAGAAGGTGACAGCCCGGTCGGCATTGATCTCAAACATTCCGATTGGCATAGCGTCAGACAGCCGACTTAATAGCTGTTTGCGTGATCGGAGCTCCTCGGCCACGTTCACTTGATCAACTGCGACCTGTCTCATTGACGTCATCACAACCGGATTATCCGGATCATCCAACATGTTGACATTGACGCACTCAACCCATTTCCAGGCTCCATCAGATGTTCGATACCGACCCTGCCACGTACGCGTCTCGCCCGGCGATTCGATCATCTCGAACCATGCTGCGACCGCACTTGGTTGGTCCTCGGGATGGACGAAGTCTGTCGATGGATGACCGACAAACTGGTCGGGAAGCCAACCAAGCACGACGGCTATTTCTTCGCCGACCGAGACAATCATGGCGGCGGCATCGCGAACGATGCCGACGGACACCGCGTCAGGTTCTGACGCCGCAACGCTCATCATGGTCTCATTATCGTTCAGATTTCTCTTGCGTCCGCTACGGCCTGCGCTCGGAGTCAAAACTTCGGTCGAAGTTGGGTCATGGTGTCTGGAATTACGGCGTTGTTCGGTTCAATCCGTGCGCGCCGCATTTCAGAACCGAAGTAAGCGTGGTTTGCGAAACGGAGAATAATTCGAGAATCTTCGACGTTCCTTCCGTGCGGCGCGACCGTTGGGATCCACGAGCGTGAACGTTCAGATTGAGATAGTGGGCCGCCCGGGTCTCGATCCCGGCACCTTGGGATTAAAAGTCCCCTGCTCTTCCCGATGAGCTAGCGGCCCTAAAATAAGCAATTCGAAATCGCGATTCGAGCTGAAACATTCCCGACGTTTTCGCGATCGACTCGTCATGCCTTTGATTCTTGGCTCAAAGGAGCCTACTAACTCTCTTGAGGTCGAAATGACTCCTTCGACCTGAGAGGTTCCGCCTTCGAAGAGGGCTGAACTCAATGCAGGTTGACTGCAACTGACCGGCACTATCGCACGAGATTCTCAGCGGTCCCTTGATTCGTGGATCGAGTTTCCCGCCGAGGTGGCAGTACGAGGCGAATAAGTGTTGTGAACCATGCGGTGCCGATGCCGAGCGTGCCCGGCCTGATCATTGTGATCGTCGTCGTGGGCGCATTGTTCCTCGCCAACGTGGTCGCGGCGGTGCCGGGATGGATGGCAGCCCATAGCTCAACAGCGATGGTCCTGCGTGAGGAGTAAGCCGAGTGTCCGATACCGGCCCGTTAAGTTGGAGGTATGCCCGAATTCGCCAACGAGAGTGTCAGCGCCATCGAATCGTCCTTGAACGATGTTGACCGCGCGCTTGAACGACTGCGCAACGGGACCTATCGGACGTGTCAGGTGTGTCAGGCGCCGATCGACGAGAGCGTGCTCGTGGTCAGTCCGCTACTCGCCAACTGTCCGGCCCACCCCGAACTCGCGTAGCGATTCGACAACGATCCCGGAGGCGCGAGCCACCAGGGATCGTTCGTCCACGGAACTACTTCTTCGTGGCCCAGAAGAGTTCGGCGATGGCGTCGATCTCGCTCAAGAGACGGTCGGCAACGTTGACGTCGTTGGTCTTCTTCGCATCGCCGGCGCTCTTGGTCGCCATCCAGAAGAGGTCGTGCAGGTTCGGGTAGGCCTTCAGGTGTTCGACCTTGAAGTAGTCGGTCCACAGTACCCAGAGGTGGTGCTTCACGAGGTCGGCGCGCTCTTCTTTGATGAACGTCGCACGAACCTTGAAGTCCTCATCGCTCGACGCGTTGTACTTCTCCATGCAGGCCTTCACTGACTGCGCTTCGATCTTGGCCTGCGCCGGGTCGTAGACACCGCAGGGTAAGTCACAGTGCGCGGACACGACGAGCGGCTTCATCGATGCGTCCAGTAGTCCATTAATGCGTGTCAGAAGCGTCATGGCTTCACCTTTCAATTGTCGTTCATTGTCGCGTTGGCACAAACCCTATTTCCAATCGAAGGTTAGTCACGGCCCTCGTCTATCGTTCACTGAAATGGAACGGCTCCTGGAGTTCTTTCTTAGACGCGTGACCGTCGAGGGTTCGTCGATGGCGCCGACGTATCTTCCGGGCGAACGACTTACGGCGTTGCGGCGTTGGCGTCCGGTGCGAACCGGCGACGTGGTCGTGGTTCGTGACCCGCGCGACGCCAATCGATGGCTGTTGAAACGTTGCGTCGGGCGCGTCGGTCGGCGACTGGACTTGCGAGGCGACAACGCCGCGGCCTCGACCGACTCCCGAGATTTTGGACTCGTGGATGCTCGCGACGTGGCCTACATAGTGCTCTCACCGTCGATCACCTAGGAGGTTCCCCCGTTGAATCAGGGCTAACGCCGGTAGGATGCCCCCGTGGCTCGACTCGCAGTCCTCTCGTATCACACGTCGCCCCTGGCCCAGCCCGGAACCGGCGATGGCGGAGGCATGAACGTCTACGTCCGTGAACTCTCGAGCGCGCTAGCCCGACTCGGGCACGAGGTGGACGTCTATACCCGTCGTGACAACACCCAGGTGTGCGACACGGTGCACGTCGAGCCCGGTTTTCGCGTCCACTACGTCACGGCCGGACCGGCCGCCGCGCTCGATCGCGAAGGCCTCACGAATCACGTCGCGGAGTTCACCGACTCGGTCGCGACGTTCTTTCGCTGTCACGGGACCCCCGACGCCATCCACGCGAACTACTGGCTGAGCGGTCTGGCCGGTCACCGACTCAAGCACGAACTGAGTATTCCGCTGATCATGACCTTCCACACGCTCGAGCGCGTGAAGGCCGAACTCTACGAAGGCGAATCCGAGGACCGCGCCTTCCAGGAGGCGGCGATCTTCGCCTGCGCTGACGCGATCCTCGCCAGTTGTGACGTCGAGGCCGAACAGTTCGTGCGCTACTACAACGCCGATCCCGCGCGCGTGCACGTCGTGCCCCTCGGCGTCGAACACGCGTTCTTCGCTCCCGGTTATCGACCCCAGGCCCGACGCGCGCTCGGCATCCAGGGGGAGGACTCGATGTTGCTCTTCGTCGGTCGCCTTCAGGCACTGAAGGGCGTTGACCTCGCCCTAGAGACGTTGATCGAACTGCGCGCGCGCGGCCGCAACGCCATGTTGGCCATTGTCGGAGGACCGTCGGGACCGGACGGCCGCGCGACGCTCGCCCAGCTCCATCGTCGGGTCGAGGAGGCGGGCGTGATCGATCACGTGAGTTTCGTCGCCCCCCAGTCCCACCAACTGCTTTCGACGTGGATGCGCGCGTCAGACGTCATGCTCGTACCGAGCCGTTCCGAGAGCTTCGGGCTCGTAGCGTTGGAGTCGTCGGCCTGTGGCACGCCGGTCGTGGCGAGTGACGTCGGTGGTCTCATGACGTTGATCGAACCTGGCGTCACGGGATTTCTGATCGGCGAGCGTGACCCCAAGGTCTGGGCCGACGCGGTCGAGGTCACGCTCGATTCACAGAACGCCACGACGATGTCCAACGCCGCGGTCCTGCTCGCTCGTCGCTACACCTGGCGCTCGGCCGCGAAGTCCCTCGCTGATCTGACGGAGGAGTTGGCGCTCTCGGGGCTCGTTCGCTGTTGACGTGACTCGAGCTCCCCTAGGCGACGCGCACTCAGCTCGAGAACTCGATGAGACCGTGTCGACGTGGGCGCGCCAGTGGCACGCGAGTGCACTCTTGGGCATTGAACACCAACCGTTGGCCGATGACCGGGGACATTTCCACTGGCTCATTCGCCTGAAGGGTGAAGAGAAAGACGTCATCACCTTGTGGCTGTCGCTGCGACAGCGAACGGTCCACGTCGAAACTGAGGTCACGCCGGCGCCGGAGGAGAACCGCGAGACCCTGTATCGATATCTGTTGGTGAAGAACGCGGAGTTGCGCGAACTGCACCTCGCCATCGGTCCCGAAGACGGCATCTATCTAATGGCGCAGATTCCGATCCGCGAGCTCACCAAGGAGCGACTCGACGAAGTCGTCGGCGCGACGCTTACGTACGTCGAGGAGATCTATCCGACCGCGATGACGATCGGTCTCTCGTCGCTCTATCGCCGTCGAAGGAAGTCCCCGTGACAACCCTGTAGCGTTCAATCGTGGCGTACAAACTGATCATTGTTGGCGGAGGGCGTATGGGCTCGGCCCTCGCCGAAGGACTCGTGGACGCGAAGTGGTGTCCCACGAACGAACTGGCGGTCGTCGAGACCTCCGTGGAGCAGCGCGACGTTCTCGCCACCCGTCTCCCCGGCGTCGCGGTCATCGCGTCCCTGGAGATCGAGCACATCGACGAGGCCAGCGGGGTCGTGGTCTGCGTCAAGCCCGAGCACGCCGAATCCGTCGCGAGATTGGCGGGTGCCATGGGTGCCGCACGATTGCTGTCCGTGGTCGCCGGTCTCTCGACCGCGCGCATCGAAGCGACGCTGCCGTCGCCCATTGCGGTCATTCGTTCGATGCCCAACACTCCGGTACTCGTGCGAAAGGGCGTGAGCGCCATCGCCGGCGGCGCGCACGTGACCAAAGAGGACCTGGACTGGGCCGAATCGATCCTCGGCGCCGTCGGCACGGTCGTACGCGTGACCGAACGCAACATCGACGCCGTGACGGGGCTCTCCGGGCCGATGCCGGCGTACCTGTACCTCGTGATCGAGGCATTGATCGAGGCCGGCGTGCACCAGGGCCTGTCGCGCGACGTCGCCCACCAGCTCGTCGTCGGGACCTTTGAAGGTTCGGCCGCGCTCCTGATCTCAACGGGCGAGACGCCCGAAGCGCTCCGCCACCAAGTGACGTCCCCGGGCGGCACGACCGCCGCGGGACTGCGCACGCTGGAAAGTCGCGCCGTTCGTTCGGCGTTCATCGACGCCGTGGCGGCAGCCGCGGAGCGCAGTCGACAAATGGGTCGCTGAGGGTCAAAGTAACCTAACGAGATGGCGACCCCGCGGCTTCGACCGAGGAAACTCTCGGAACCGACCATCGCGCGTCTGCCGGTGTACCAACGCATCGCCGAGAGTTGGACGTCGCGCGGTCTCAATCGCATTGACTCCCAGCAGATCGGAGAACTCGCGGGCGTCACCGCGACGACCGTGCGGCGCGACCTCGCGGGTCTGGGGTCCTTCGGCACTCGCGGTGCGGGCTACGACGTGCAGATCCTCAACGAGCGCATCGCCGAAGCGCTGGGGCACGACCGTCAGTACGACGTCGTCGTCGTCGGCATCGGCAACCTGGGACGCGCATTGGTGAATTCGACGAACTTCCTCATCCGCGGCGCGCAACTCGCCGCGCTGTATGACAACGATCCCGACGTCGTGGGCACGAGCATCGCCGGCCACGTGGTGAAGCCACTGGACGATCCGATCGTTCCGGCGACGGTCGCCGTGATTTGCGTACCGCCCGACGCGGCCCAAGCAGTGGCCGATCGTTTGGTGGGCGCCGGGATCCACGCACTGTTGAACTTCGCCCCGCAAGTCCTCAACGTGCCCATCGGCACCGCCGTTCACTACGTCGACTTCTCCATCGAACTGCAGATCCTGATGTACCACCTCAACAATGGCACGGGACCGCTCGGCGGAGGACTGCTGCATTCGCTCGGTATTGCGACGCCAACGCCAATGTCCACCTCGATGCGCGGCGCCCCATGAGTATCGGAGTCATATCGTGGCGTTGATCTCGGTCGGCATCGACCACGAGCACGCCTCGCTCGATCTCCTCGAGCGTGCCAGCGTTCCAGAACTCGAATGGAGCAAGGTCCTTCGGACCTTGATGAGCCAGCGAAACATTCACGAAGCGGTCTTCGTCTCGACGTGTCTGCGCACCGAGGTCGTCGCGGTCATTGACCGATTTCACGGCGCGATAGAAGAGATCACGCACACCATTGCCGAGGCGACGGGGCTGGCACCGGACGAGTTCTCCGATCACCTGACGGTCAACTTCGATCGAGGCGTGGCGACGCACCTCTTCAGTGTCGCCTCCGGACTCAAGTCGGTCGTGCCCGGGGAGTTCGAAGTGCTCGGACAGCTACGACGCGCACTCGACCTAGCTGTCGAAGAACAGACCGCGGGCCCGGAGATCACCGAGCTCTTCCAACGCGCCATCGCGTCCGGTCGACGAGTTCGCATTGAGACCCCGATCGCGCGCGGCAGCACGAGCTTCGCGCAGGCGTCGGTGATGATGGCCACCGATGACCTCGGCGTTGACCTCGAGGGCGCCGACGTCGTCATCATCGGCGCCGGTCAGTTGGCCGGCGGAATTGCGCGCACGCTCCTGGAGCGACCGACGCGCCTTCGCCACATGACGATCTGCAATCGGACGCCCGCTCGCAGCGAGCGCCTGTGTGACGAGTTGGACGATTCACGGGTCACGGTGGGCTCGCTCGGGGACGTCACCACACTCATCACCACGGCGCGGCTGGTCGTGGCCGCAGTCGAGGTCGCGTCGCCGGTGGTCACTCGAGGAGACCTTGAACGATGTCGAGAGGATGTGCTCTTCGTTGACCTCGGACTGCCACGAGCCGTGGCGAGCGACGTCACTGGACTGGGCAACGTTCGACGCATCGATATCGGCGATCTTCGCGAGCGGGTCGGTCAGGCTCTGGGCGATCGCCGCCAAGCGATTGACGACGCGCAGCGAATCGTCGCCGAGGACGTCGAGAAGTACCTGAGCGATCAGCGGGCCCGTGGCGCGTCGGCGATAGTGAGTGAACTGCGTGGATATTTTGACGACATCGTGGCCAGCGAAATGTCGCGCCGAGACGGCGATCTGGAGGGTCTGACGCTAGAGCAACGCGAGAAGGTCGCGTCGATTCTGCGCTCGGTGGTGGCCAAGATTGCCCATCGTCCGACCGTGGTGTTGAAGGAAGCGGCCGGCACCGATCAAGGGACTCGATTGAGCGAGGCCACTCGCACGCTCTTTGATCTATGAGCGAGGTGCGCCTCGCGACCCGTCGCTCGCCGTTGGCACTCGTGCAGGCGTCGTTGGTCCAACGTCGTCTGAGTGAAAGTGGCGTGGCGTCCATTCTGGTGCCGCTCGAGACTCGGGGAGACCGCCACCCGGACGTGTCGCTCGATCAGATTGGCGCCCAAGGCGTTTTCGCCGTCGAAGTACAACGGGCCGTTCTGAACCGCGACGCTGATGTCGCGATACACAGCGCGAAGGACCTTCCGAGTTCGACGCCGGAGGGACTCTCGCTCACGTGCGTGCCCGAACGACTCGATCCTGCGGACGTTCTCATCGGCCGCTCACTCGCCGGTCTCGGGCCGGGGGCAACGGTCGCCACCGGTTCGCCCCGGCGACGAGCGCTCTTGCTCGAACGACGACCGGACCTGCGCGTCGTGGGCCTACGTGGCAACATGGCGACGCGTTTCGCGATGGCCGGCCACGGCGGCGTCGACGCGGTCGTCGCTGCGGCGGCCGCGCTCGAACGGTTGGGGGAGGGTGCTTTGGCCTCCGAACGACTCGACACCGACTGGTTCGTTCCCCAGGTCGGCCAAGGAGCCCTCGCGCTCGAAGTTCGAGACGGCGACGAGCGCACCGCCGAGCTGTTGGCACCCCTCAACCTGCCTGACGCCATGACCGCGCTGGTGGCGGAGCGTGCGTTCCTCGTCGAGCTCGGAGCCGGATGCTCCGTACCGTGCGGCGCGTACGCGCGCCTCAGCGGCGGCACGATTGCCCTGAGCGGCGTCATGTTGAGCGTCGATGGATCGCGAAGCGTGCGCGCCGTGCTCCACGGCGATGACGCCGAATCACTGGGACTCGCGTTGGCGCGCCACCTTCGCGACGAGATGGGGGGCGCCGCACTCGCTGGTTGGCCGCGAACGACGTGAACATCGTGGTGACGCGCGAGGACGGGAAGAACGACACACTGGTGGCGTGGCTTCCGTCGGGGGTGACGGTCGACGAAGTGCCACTCACGACGACGTTGTACTTTGACCCGGGTGACGTGCAAGCCGCTCTAGCGTCGTCACCGGCCCACGGAACGTTTCGCTCCCTGGTCGTGACCAGCGAACGTGGCGCCGACTACGTCGAGATCGCTCGTCACGCATCGACGTCCGACGTTGAAGTGTTCGTCGTGGGAGCGACGACATCGAGCGCGCTCACGACTCGTGGGATTCAAGTGCACGCTCAGGGCGACGCTTCGGCCGACGCGCTCGCGCCCTACATCTCGCGAGGTCCGGTGCTCTTGCTGGGCGCGCGTTCAACGCGCGACGAACTGATCACCGCCTTGCGGGAGAAGGGCCTCGAAGTGGAGACGGTCGCCTGCTACGAGACGGTTGGACTATCGCTGGATTCGAGCGGCGCGGCGGCGCTGCGCAATGCTGATGTCATCTTCATCGGGGCGCCGTCGGCCTGGACGGTCGCGCGCGAGTACGTCAAGAACGACGCCTGGGTCGTCGTGCCGGGCGCGACGACCGGCGCGACGGTGCGGCTCGATCACCCGAACGTCATTGAAGGGTGGGGACCGCACCTTAGGACGCGGCTCGCCGAACTCTCGCACTAGTGGGCAACGCGACTTTCGCCCGGTCCTAGGCTGGGTCCGTGTTTCCCACCGAACGTCCCCGACGACTTCGGCGCACGCCGGCGCTTCGCCGCCTCGTCGCTGAAACGACCCTCGCCCCGGATGACTTCGTCGCGCCGCTCTTCGTTGCCGAAGGTCTGAGCGAGGCGCGCGAGATCTCGTCACTCCCGGGTCAGTTCCAACACACCATCGATTCACTGCGTAAAGAGGTCGAAGAGTTGGTCCGCGTCGGCGTGGGCGGCGTCATCTTGTTCGGCGTGCCGTCGACGAAGGACGAACTCGGCAGCGGCGCCTGGGATCCACAGGGCGTCGCCCAAGTGGCGCTGCGAAACCTGCGCGACGACTTTGGCGACGAATTGGTCCTCATGGCGGACCTCTGTCTCGATGAGTACACCAGTCACGGCCACTGTGGCGTCCTTCACAGTGACGGCACCGTCGACAATGACGCGACGCTCGAACTTTACGGACGGGTCGCGTTGGCTCAGGCCGACGCCGGAGCGTCAGTCGTCGCCCCGAGCGGCATGATGGACGGCCAAGTCGGCGCCCTTCGGAACGCACTTGACGGGGCCGGTTTCGAAGAGACGATCATCTTGGCCTACGCGGCGAAGTACGCCAGTGGGCTCTACGGACCGTTTCGCGACGCGGTCGGCGTCGAGATCATCGAGGGGGGTGATCGCAAGGGGTACCAACAGGACTACCGCAACCGTCGTGAGGCCCTGCGCGAAGCCCGGGCCGACGTCGAGCAGGGCGCGGACATCGTCATGGTCAAGCCGGCGATGTCGTACCTCGACGTGTTGAGTGACCTGCGACATGAACTCGACGTGCCGCTGTGTGCGTATCACGTCAGTGGCGAGTACTCGATGGTGAAGGCCGCCGCCGCCAAGGGATGGATCGACGGCACGGCCGTCGCGCTCGAACAGTTGACGGCGGTGCGGCGCGCCGGGGCGGACTTCGTCTTGACGTACTTCGCTCGCGAGATCGCCACGGAGCTCGCGCGTTGACCTCACTCAATGAGGCGTGGTTCCAACGAGCCCAACGTGTCTTGCCGGGCGGCGTGGACTCACCAGTTCGTTCGTTTCAATCGCTCGGCGGTACTCCCTACACGGTGGCTCGAGGCAGTGGCGCCTACGTCGAAGACGTTGACGGTACGCGGTACCTCGATTTCGTCCAGTCCTACGGTGCGTCACTTCTCGGCCACGCCCACCCCGACGTCGTGCACGCCATTCGTGAGGCGGCGGGCCAGGGGACGACCTTCGGCGCGCCGACGCCGGGTGAAGTCTTGCTCGCCGAAGCGATGGCCGCGCGAGTGGCCGGCCTCGAGCAGGTACGACTGGTTTCGTCGGGTACCGAGGCCCTGATGAGCGCCGTGCGCCTCGCGCGCGGCCACACGGGCCGCGACAAGATTGTGAAGTTCGACGGTTGCTATCACGGGCACTCGGACGCACTGTTGGTGGCGGGCGGGAGCGGCGTCGCCCAACTGGGGCTGCCCGGATCGGCCGGGGTCACGAGGGGCGCCGTCGGCGACACGGTCGTCGCCCCCTACAACGAAGTACCGACGCTGGACGTCGACGTCGCGGCGGTGTTGGTCGAGCCGGTGGCCGCCAACATGAATCTGGTCGCGCCACAGCGTGGATTCTTAGAAGGACTTCGCGCCGAATGCAACCGCGTCGGGGCGCTGTTGATCTTCGACGAAGTGATCACTGGATTTCGACTCGCCTTCGCTGGCGCGCAACAGTATTTCGGCGTGACGCCCGATCTGTGGTGCTTTGGCAAGGTCATCGGCGGCGGGCTACCCGTGGGCGCGTTTGGCGGCACTCGCGCGATAATGTCCTCACTCGCCCCGCTCGGCCCGGTGTATCAAGCCGGGACCCTGTCGGGTAATCCTTTGGCGACCGCGGCGGGCACGACCGTCTTGAATCTCGTGACACCGCACGACTACGAGGATCTCAGCGAACGAGTCGCCACCTTCGCCACCAACCTCGAAGGAGCGATCACGACGGGCGGCCTGTACGGGCGTTGTCCGACGCAAGGACCGTTGATGGGTCTCTTTCTCTCTCGAGAACCGTTCGCGGCACCGACGAACTTCGTCGAAGCCCAAGCCTTGTGTGAGAACGGGCTGTACCGGTCGTTCTTCCACGCCATGCTCGAACGCGGCGTCGCGCTCGCACCCGGCGCCTACGAGATTCTCTTTATCTCGCTCGCGCACAGCGCCAATGATCTCGCGGGCACCGTCGACAAGGCCGTTGAGGCGGCGCAGATCGCCGCGAAATCATGAGTACCGAACTGCGCAGCGAGGGGTGGTCGGTTCGACCGAGCTTCGTACCCCACGGCGCGGTGACGCCCGTCACGCTCCTCGCGGACGAAAATGCCCTCACGCAGTTGGCGGGCGATCCGGCGGTCGCGTGGCAAACGCCGTGGGGCGAACTGTCCAACGTCCAACTCGTGCGCTTCTCGCGCGGCATGGCGCTCTTCGTGACGGCCGCTGGCGTTCGCTACTGCTGGCGCAACCCCAGCCGAAATGACTTCGAGCCTCTGCGCGCGATCGTGATCGCTCACGGTGGGGCCGTCGCACGCCATCGCCGCCGCGCCGGTGTCTACAGCGTCGCGGTCATCGTGTTGATCGCGGCCCTCGCCGGAGGAATCGGATCGTGGCTCTTTCGAAACTCAACTGGTTCAAGTGAACTGGCCGACGCACGCCACGTGAACCTGACGTTGAGGGACCTGCCAATCGGCTGGTATCGCACTCCGGCGGGCGAGGCTTCGCCATTGGCCGACATTTTTACCCCGGGGAAGGTCGAGACGATTCCGTCCAAGCCCACCAAGACGAAGCAGAACGCGGTGTTGACCGAGATCTTTGGGGACTTCGCCAAGTGCCTCGGCGTGGCCCCCGCGCGTGATCGCGTCTACGGCGCCGCGGGGCAACTGCCGGACTACGAGGTGTCGTCCCAGATCTTCGCTTCGACGTCCTTCGGCGGGATCGAAGTGGTCTCGGCGTCGCAGTATTACCACACGACCACGATGGTCCGTAAGGACACCGCCGAGATGTCACGCAAGGATTTTGGTTCCTGCTTCGTGACGTCGAACGTCGCGCTGGTTCGCGCGATCAATGGCGCGAAACTTCCCACCGCCAACGTGGGCGTGACCTACCGTTCGGCGACGTTCTTGCGCGGTTGGTCGCGCGGTGGTGAATCCGTTCTGTCACTGGCGAACCAGGGCGGCACACCACATCTCGTGATGGTCGAAATGACGAGCGGTCACTACGAGGTCACGCTCGGCGTGCTC
>Ga0207933_1000298_pt1 | contig 51245 bp, 29 predicted proteins | sample NGESurdeep092012_4_FD_184488 | JGI IMG/M metagenome (GOLD analysis project Ga0207933, IMG submission 184488) | Arctic peat soil microbial communities from Barrow, Alaska - NGEE Surface sample F53-3 deep-092012 (SPAdes) | ecosystem: Environmental > Terrestrial > Soil > Wetlands > Peat ... | reverse complement strand
CAAGTAAATTCAAGATTGAATTTTCATAAATAATTTAGCTCTTCTGAAATGAATTCTCAATCGATTAGTCTTTTCCCGCCATAAAGTGTTTCACATTATTCAACAACAGTGACTTTAATGAAACCTGCCAAAACCAATCTCAAGCAATGTGGTTTCATGAATAAGTGTCAACTTTACATTTATTTAGCTAAAGTAAGGCTATTTTTTTAAAATGTAATCGATTGCCAAAACAATTTCACTTTATTTGATGAACGGTTAGAAATCTAATTTCCCCGGAAAAAAATTCGTAATTATAAATTGTTCATTCCATATAAAATACTCTGAAAGAATGCGGCTTGATGGTAATACCAAAAATATTCTTTTCTTTCCTGTTTTTCTCGACATAACTCAGCCCTGGCTTTCTTAACTCGCCAATAAACTGCTGACCAGTAGTGACGATATTAATCGCGGTTTCTTTATCAAGAAATGATTCTGCAATAAATGTATTGTTGTCGTATACATGCAAATCCGACCAGCCAACCGAGCCGCTGACGCCAAAATTTCCCGAGAATCATTGGTAAGAGAGCTTTTACTTGCCCAACAATTAACGTCTGAAAGCTTCTGTTCCCTCAATCCGTAATGGCTCCATCATCCTTACAATTGGTAAAAAAGAAATCATCCAATAAAAATTGATCAAAATTTTCGCAGTGTGTTTAATTAATTTTCTTGCGTATTTGCTGTCGTCATGATTGCTGTAGCTGTATCATCCTCTCGCTTACTTTATAGGCCACGGGTCCTGGAAGTAATAAATAGTAAACGAAGTTTTAATAGCAATTCTTGTTTTAATAATCTTCGTATACTTCAGCCAATAAAAATTTGAAAAATATTATTTCCAGTTTACCTAAAGACAGCAATTATGGAAAGTGTAGCTTTTTAAAAATGAAGGGGGAATGAAAAAGTTCACCCCCCGATCATGCTTGATTATGAGAAAAAATTTTCTTCGTTAATATTCAGTTCTTTTGTAAACGAAGCACTAATTAATGTACTATGGGATTGAATGTTTCAAACTTAATACCTCGATCACGCGCCACGAGTGTATCTGTGAAAGTATGTGTTGAGGTCCCGAAATCGACGGTATAATTAAGATGCAGCACATCTCTCGGCTGATCGCCCCAGGAATCCCCGTTTTTTATAAATACACCGCTCCCGATGATGGAATAAAGAGCCGAAGATGGGCCGAAAATACTACATTTCCCATTACTGTCGAATGCAAGAAGTAGCTGAAATGGGATATTTGCACCACCCCTTGATGTACCATTAAGCATTAAAGAATCATTATTAAGAGACAAGGTGCCAATACTGCACAATTGATCCGTTTCCACAAAAGGCGTATGGTAATTAATCACAGTATCACTGCCTGAATTATCTTGTAACTTTTCCACACCTCTTCTCAGATAATTCCCATGCCAGGGATTAATGTACTTTATGGCATACAAAATATAATTTTTCGGAGGAATAGTCCAATCCGTCACTAAACGGGGATCAGGCGCATCCAGCGTGGACTTTCCACTAAGAATGGAATCAGCACCGTTAACCGTATTCATACGTAACGGAATTACAAAGGTATTCGTAATGGATCTTGGATCTGCAAAAAAGGCGTCTGTAAGCTGCACTTCCAAACCTCCTTCTAGACTACCGGAAGGAATGTCAATTGCCATGTCCTTAGGCAGCGAGTAATAGTTTGATGGCATCATCAGTACCTTGTTTCCATTATCAAATCCCAGGTTATTACAAAGGGAGGAATCTACCGACACATTAATAGAAATAAGCTTGGTATTTGTATACACACCACCCATTGTTGCCATGATTTCGCACTTATGTTCATTGTCTAATGTATTATCAAAGTTATAATCTCCCAGAACTAATGTTCTAACCGGCGACTGGTAGGCGAAATAAACCGTAGTATATTTATAATTAGGAAACTCCACGCTTTTGTTTGAACATGAAGAACAAATCGCCATTATGATGCAAGAGGCAAATATTATCTTTTTCATTTTTCTTATTTTAATAGCTTTTAACAAATATCACCATCCTTTATTTTGCACCAGGTTTTCCCTTAATACATCATTGTAAGGCACAGGGCCGTAATACATATAATCAGTATATTGCCTATTTTCAACAGCATTAATGGTGTAAATGCCATTAACGATACTTACACCATATGCCGGATCTGTTAGAGGTTCTTTCCAACGACGTAGATCCCAAAAGCGAAACCCTTCAAAACAAAGCTCGATGCGTCTTTCGTTATGGATTAGTTCACGCATGGCATTCTTGTCAGTAATAGATGCCAGGTAATTATCTGGTTGTGATATACCGCCTCTTTCTCTTATAGCCGCAATTACATCCCTTGCGGAATAACCATGACTGCCAGAGCCATCTGGTCCCCATGCCTCATTGGCTGCTTCGGCATAGTCAAGGAAGAGCTCAGTATAGCGGATAAATGGCGTATAATGTTTTTGTGTATTAGTGCGTGTAGGATTTATATTCACATCCTCCCTCACTAATTTACGCATATAATAACCAGTCCTTGTAGAAGTTGAAATAGCATTTAAGCCATCATTCGAAGTGCCTACCTCTGTATAAACAGTAGATTGAGAAGGTCCCATTTTGCTACCATTTACCACAATATAAAGACCAAGGCGGGGATCACGGTTATTATATGGATTGGCCGGATCATAACCACTATTTGCATCAGTAATAGGATAACCACTTACCGTAGGAAAAGCATCTACCAGATTTTGGGTCGGATCAACAAGCCCTTTTCCATAGAGCGTTGGAGGATAAATACTACTTTCCAGGCTACTGCTGTTGGCTACGTTTCCTCTCCAAAGTATTTCCTTCGGATTAATACCCTGAGACAATGAATTAATTTCTGCTGAATTACTGCTGGCATACCATATATTACCATTGCTTGCCAAACCAGACACCCCTCCAATAAGGTCAAGTACTGCAGCTGCATCATCAGCGGCTTTGGTCCAGGTTACAGAAGTTCCCTGGTTATAAGCAGGACTCGCAGCCAGTAAAGAAACCTGTGCTCTGATTCCCTTAACAATACGGTCTGTTAGCCGTTGACGGTTAAATGCCCCGAAAACACGATTGTAATCAGAAACAGTTGTTTTACCTGCATATCTCTGAGGGATTTGATTAACGGAACTTATATCTTCAAAATCTAATGGCAAAAAATATTCTGCTGAATCAAGATCGCTATAAATTTTCGTAACACACTCCGAAAATGTATTACGCGGTATTTTAAAATCAGACTGACCATCAATTAGTTGGGTCAAAATAGGCACGCCCAACAACCTGCCATCATCTGCCCATCCTCCATGTGCCTGCAAAAGGTAGTACATAAATAATCCCCTTAGTCCGTATGCTTCCCCTTTGGTGCGATCGTTAAACATTTCTTTGGTATATTGTCCTGTAGTAGCCCAGTTAACATCATCTGTCTTCTGCAATATCTGGTTCAGGTATTGTATAGCAGCAAAGCCCCCTGTCCACTGGTCCATCGGATTATTGATTGACGACCATTGACCAGTTGCCATCAAAAGGAATTTATTTGAAGGATCATTTGCTACCGCATCATCCGTGGCAACATCATCGAAAGAATAATTACCCAATGCCAATGGCAGGCGGGCATATCCATTAAGCAAAAGCCCTTCAGCGTATGGAGCGTTATTATCTATATCGCCCAATAAAAAGTTGTTTTGATCTGCCGGAGATAATATTTTCTGGCAACTGGAAATAAGGAATACAATAATCGAAATATAAATCAAATTCTTTTTCATTTGTATGTTTTATTTAATTAACTCAAATATTTACACTCAAAAACTTTTAACTTTTCAACTGGACTGGTATTATTACCATTAACAAAAAGGAATAGTTTCAAAAACATTTTTTAACCTTATTACTAATTTAAAATTCACCTTTAATACCTAAATTGTAAAATCGTGTTTGAGGTGCAGATCCAACATTAAGTTCCATTACCGCCCGATTTTTAGAAATTGTAAGTAAATCATTACCACTAACGTAAACTTTCAGTCCCTTAACAAAAGAATTTCCGAACATTTTTGATGAAAAATCATATGTCAACTGCACCTTGGCAATATTAAACCGGTTAGTGCTGTAGGTCCAGAAATCAGAACTTTGAAAATCATTACTACCACTAAGAGTAGTTAGCCGCGGATAAGTTGCCGTATTTTTCGTATTTTCTGTCCAACTGTTACGAACTACAGCAGAATATTTAGAAGCGCCTGATACCCAGTAGTAACTGCTATTCCTCATACCGGTTCCACCAAAGGAAGATGTGCCCAATGCAAACAGGGTAAATCCTTTCCATTGAGCAGTTAAATTCACACCACCCGTGAATGGACTTGTCCATTGGCCAAGGTAAACTTCATCACGTTGATCAACCACACCATCCCCATTTTGATCTTTGTATTTAATACTGCCTGGGGCCACCACGCCAAATTTTTGTTGCGCGTGTTTATCAATATCGCTCTGATCCGCAAATAATCCTTCGCTTTGCAACCCGAAAATTCCGCTAATCGATTTGCCTACCCTGTTACGGTAAGTATCTGCATACAACTCATCGCGTATAAGCGCCATCGTTTTAACATAAGTACCTGCCAGTCCAAGAGAAAATTTAACTTCCCCAAACTTTTGATGAAAATTTACCTGAAAGTCAAATCCCTGGTATCGGTTTGCCTCAAAGTTGGTATACGGTATGAAAGAAGTTGAGGGATAACCAGTAGTAAAGTAACTTGGATAAAGGGTACCTGCCTGCACTGGAATTCCATCCTTTTTAATAAAAAAAGCACTAGTAAGAAAATCAAGTTTATTTTGAAACAGAGACCCTTCAATACTTAAGTTAATCTCCTTTCTTTTGGCATAAGTCAGATTAGGATTCTGGCCACGGGTTTCAACTGTAGCCCGATTTGTATAAGTTCCGTCAGACCATGAAAAATAGGCATTAGGAGCATAGACAGCATTATATAAATAATAATCGTTGATATCCAGATCTGTATTAATAATACCCGCAGATGCCGAAAGTTTTAGCGTGTTTACCAATCTGGAATCTTTCAGGAAATTTTCACCACTCAATAACCATCCGAGGTTAACTGTTGGTGAAAAAGCTACTCGTTTTCCAGGAGGAAGTTTGGTGGAATTAACCAATGCGCCTCCAAAATCTGCATAATATTTATGATCGTAATTATAGGAGAGTTGTAACCCTAGATTAGCATTTGTTCTATACTGAAAGTCACCGGTCTGGCGCGCCCGTAGGCCATCTGCCAGTAAAATGGCAGAAACGTTGTGCCTCTTGTTAAATGTATTTGCATAATCAAGGTGAACGTTAAAATCAATTAGCTGATTGCTCCAGGTATTGCCCAGGTTTTGCGTACCTGTTTTACTGTCCTTATTGAACATTGTCAACTGGGTGATAGAATCACCGATTGCCGTACTTGCCCATGCAGGTGCATATACCGCGTAGGTATTATTTATAGATTCATCGTAGGTATTTGAATAATCAACGCTCATTTGTCCATGTAGGGACAACCCCTTAATAGCATTTTTAAGATCAACATCAATTCCTCCGGTGTACTGCAATTGCCTACTGGTAAAAATATCATATCCTGCCGCATACACATCTGCAATAGGATTGGTAAGAAATTGCTGCGTACCCCCGAGCAAGTTACCATCAATAAGATTACCGCTGTTGGCAATAAGCGACTTGGCATTCTGTGATCCACCTGAAATCATACTAACAGGTATGATAGGTGCAAAACGCTGGGGTTGCAGGGCGTCGGCTCGTTGCCAGTAATTTCCCAAAGCATACCTGTTACTTGAAAACACAGTAGAAACATTTACATATCCGCTTATGGCGTCATTAATTTTAAGATCTATGTTTGCTCTTAAATTTAACCTTGTATTTTGGTCTTTGCTGCCTTCACCAAAATTCAGCAAGGAGTTTTGATTTTCAAAGCCTACCAGTGCATAAAAGCGCGCACGTTCTGTTCCACTGGTAAAATCAGCATTGGCCGAAGAAGTGTTATAAACCTTTCGCAGATAATCGGAGGTAAAATAATTTACATCCGGATACCGGTATTTATTAGAATGACTCGCAAAATGTTGTATAGTCGAATCTGCATAAAGCGGTGCCAACCCATCGTTTCGGGAAGCCTGGTTATAATAAGTCATATATTCGGCAGATCCAAGGTAATCTGGATAGGATTTTGGCACATCGATCCCGGTATTTACCCTAACATTATATTTACGGATACCGGCTTTACCTCTTTTGGTAGTAATAAGTATCACGCCGTTCGCTGCCCGACTACCATATAAAACAGCGGCATTGGCTCCTTTTAAAAAAGTTATCTGGTCAATCTCGCTTGAGGTAATGTCATTCACGGAGCGGGGTACGCCATCTATCAACACCAGTGGAGTACCTATATTCCATAAATTATTGCCACCTACAAAAGCATCAACGCCTTCCAGGGGATAAGTGCCGTAGTCTTTGTCCAGATATTGAGGTGGATTCAGCACTGAAATAGCGCCAGTCAAATCCTTTTTCTCTACTGTTCTATAAGCTATATGCACCAAAGAATCATTATCAGATTTGTTTGTGCTCAAATGGGTGGTATCTGTTTGCCCTTTAGCATCGGAAATAAACCCCAAACACATTTGACATGATATGACAAGAGCTGCTAATATATTTTTTTTCATTCCTTTTACTTTGATTTAAATAACTATATTTTAATATCCTGGATTCTGTGGGAACGTCGCATAAAGATTTACATCCTTGATCTTTAAGGGCAGCCAGTAGTTTTTATCGTCAAACTTTCTTGTAACAAGTATCGATTCAGATATATTGATCGGTTTAGGTGCACCGTTTGGATATGTTCCCCCACGATCAAAATCTATCGCTGTTTTTTCCCGATATTTCATCTTGCTTGACAACAGCCAACGACGCAAATCATTATATCGGATCTCTTCTTCAAAACCAAGTTCCATTGCACGTTCACGAATAATTACCTCCATAAAATCATCTTTCGCATAATAACTGGGATCCACTTCCCCGGCCCCACAGCGATCTCTTATTTTATTGACTGCTTGTACCGGGGTCATATAGTTCGGACCAGTGCTGGTTGACGAGCCATAACCCTGAAGAACTGCTTCTGCATACATCAGGTAAACATCTGCAAGTCGCATGTAAGATAAATGCATGTAATTATTAGGGAAATTATCAATATTATTAGCAGTCATCGGCGTGAACTTACGCAGCAGATAACCAGTACGCCCTATGCCTGTATTATCCCGACTCCAGCCATTATTGGATAAATTAGCATATCTGTATTTCTCCTTGCTAGCAGGAGCAGAACCTTTGATGATTTGATCACCATCTATAACTATGTCGTGATAAAAACGGGGATCTCTTCCAATCCAGGGATTATTTGGATCGTAGCCTGACTGTGGATCATCAATTGGCAAACCATTGGCCATTCCATAGTTTTCAACAAATCTTGCATTGGGAGATACATATCCTCCACCAATATTTCCTTCTGCAAATATGGAACTGGGCCCCCATGGGCATCCTGCAAACCAGGAACTATACACCGGAGCTTGGAAAATAGTTTCCGGATACCCTGGTATAAAACTTCCCCCATTGGTATAAAAAAGGTTACTATAATGAGCAAAATCAATTAGCTTAATCCATGTAGCATGGCTGTCAACCAGTTGCAGCAATTCGGCAAAAGCATCTGCCGCTTTTTTACAATAATCAACATCATAAGTTGCAATCCCTTTTGAAACCCGATTCATTAAAGGACTGCCAGCATATAAATAATTTTTCCCAAGATAAGCCAGAGCCGTTACTTTGGTAATGCGTTGCTGATTCTTGCCAAGGGTCGCCTTACCTACAGTCGTATTATCCCAATCTACCGGCAAGAGGTCTGCCGCTTCTCTAAAATCCTTGGCGGCGTGATCAGCCATATCCTGGTAAGTAAGACGGGGTAGTTGCAATTTCGCATTCGACGGCAAAAGAGTATCAATATAAGGAAGACCACCCCAATAAGTCATTAATTCAAAATGAAACCAGCCACGAAAAAACAATAACTGACCCTTGATTAGGTCTTTTTCCTCCTGGGTACCATTAAGCATACTCAAATTAGCTAAACCTAAATTAGCTTTATGAATACCATACCACGCATTGGGCCACAAGCCTTTACCAAAACCAGTAGTCGGATTCGTATGATAAGTACCCCCGTCGCCATCAAGCCAGGATATCCATTCAGAGTTTGTCCATGACCAACTATCTCCGTTGTCAAATTGTTCATTTAGCCAGGTGATACCTGTTTTATGAACTATCTCATCGCCTAACATCCAGTCACAAGCCCAAATATGGCTTTCATACTCAGGAACTGCACTATACAGTTCTTCCGTAAAACCCTGAAAATTAGTAAAATTGGTAAATGCTGCGGTCGAAGAAACGTTAGTACCGGGCGCCTTGTCAAGATACTTTTTACAGGAAGATAAAGCAACGAACATTAAGGTCACAAGGCAACCAATTAGTATATATGATTTATTTTTCATGTTGAATATTTTTTAAAAATTAATGTTACAACCCAGATTAAAACGTCTTACGGTGGGGTATGCAGTGGATGCACCCATATCTACTTCACGGTCATCAGGCATCTTAGTCCAAAGTATTAAATTATCTCCGTTTACATAAACCCGTAACGAATTGACGCCAATCCTCTTCAACTGAGCTGCCTTAAACGTATAAGCTAATTCCGCATTTTTTAATCGTACATAAGCACCTTGATATAAATAAGTTGTACCATAGTAAGGCATCTGGCTGGCATACCTTGGTATTGGAACATCCGCATTCTCATTATCCTTTGACCAATAAGAACCTTGCTTATACACGTTATCATAGTGATATTGGCCTCCGAAACTTAATAATTGCAAATAGCGGTTGCTGTTGTTTACCCCATAAAACTGTACGTAGGCACTGAATCCTTTCCAATCAACACCAACAGTGGCATTATAGGTATTCTGGGGTTGTTCAGGATATCCGGAAGGAACTACATCCTTATTATCTACCACTCCATCGCCGTTATAATCAATCATGTTCTGGCCACCGGGAAGCTTTTGATTATCATAAGTATTTAAAGTGGTGCTTCCATATACCTGGTCCCAGGTGTTATAATACCCGCTGCTTACATTTGAATAAGGCTGACCAATCGGCTTTCCAGCTGATTTCTGATAATCATCCAGTAATTGCGGATTATCAGCGTCAATAATCTTGTTCTTCGCATGTGTTATACTGAAATTACTCCATAAGCGGACATTTTTGGAAACATTTTTCTGAATCCCTACTTCCACCTCATACCCTTTGTTGCGGACTTTGCCAAGATTGGCTGTTGCGGGCTGGACGCCAAAATAAGAGGGTACTGCACGACTGGAACCAGCCAAAAGAATATCTGTACGATAATCATTGAATATATCAACACTACCCGATATGAGATTGTTGAACAACGTATAATCAACTCCAAAATTTGACTTGGCTACTTGTTCCCAATGTATATCAGGGTTACCCACGTTGGTCTGGGCTTCTGCCCACCAAGTGTATGGACTCGATTGACCTGCTGAAGATCCCAATGGCGTATTTCCACCATAGGTCCACTGTGTCATATACAACCAACGGCCATTAATATTATCACTTCCTACCAGCCCATACGAATAGCGAAGTTTCAATTTATTAACTACGTCCTGATTTTTCATAAATTTTTCATTACTGATCATCCAGCCAAAAGCGGCAGAAGGAAAAAATGCAAACCGATAGTTCGGTCCAAATTTTTCAGACCCATTGTACGCTCCGTTAAATTCAGCAAAATACCTAAGTCCATAATTATAAGTTATTCTGCTTACCCAATCTTCCCTGTAATGCTCGAATTCACTACCAGTAGCGGTTTTGTCCCTACTGAAAAGTCCCATCGCAGTTACATTATGTTCTCCAAACTTCCTGGCATAATCTAACTGCACCTGATAGAAAAGCTTACGATAAGTAGCTCCATTCTGCACAGCATCCGCATTGGGACTCCAACGGGGAGGAATCCAGTCAAACTGGTTGGTTCCTAAAAACTGGCTATAAGTAACGTTCCCTGTAGCCGGGTTAATGTACTCCTGCTGAATATTCCCATTGTCATAAATTCCACCCTGCGATTGGAAAGTATTGTCCATCGAAAGTGACCCTCTTGCGGATAATCCAGGCAGTATGCTCCCAAGATCCTGCTTTAATATAAAATCTGTGCTAATCTGGAGGTTGTTGGTATTACGAACACCATTATTTCCCAGTGTTGCCATTGAATTTATAGTAGAAACTGTTTCGGGAGGATAATAGCCCCAACCACCGTCAGCATACCGCGGATAGTAAATATCGGGGGCGTTGCTGTAAATACTCTGCCAAATACGATATTGCCACGCGTCCTGACCATAAGCATCCTGCGTCACTCCATACGAACCAAACAAATTGGTTGACAAAACTGTTGTTTTACTCAGATTAAAATCCAGATTACTGCGGACGTTAACTCTCTGGAACCCATATCCCGGTTGATAGGTTTTACCATTATCAATTTTTTTAAGAATATCTCCTTCTTTCAAAAAATCAATTGAAGTAAAATACTTTACCAAAGAAGTGCCCCCTGAAATATTCACACTGGCATTATATGACATCGCAGCCTTTTTAATAAGCTCATCTTGCCAATCAACATTTGGATATCGTTGAGCTTCTACCTGGTTGGCTGGGTTCCTGTATTTATCAAGTTCAGAGACAGGGACGTAGCTATTCCATGATCCAGGCGAAACACCCAATTCATTTTCAATAGCCAAATCACGTATCCTAATCGCATCATAAGAATCATATTTGCTAGCTAATTTAGAAGGTACTTTTACTGTGGTATTTGCAGTAAAACGTATATCTGCTTTTCCAGCCTTCCCTCGTTTTGTTGTAATCAGTATTACGCCATTCGCACCTTTTACACCAAATACAGCAGTGGCGGATGCATCTTTCAACACAGATATACTTTCAACAGAACCGATATCCACTGTGTTCATCGGTCTCTCAATGCCATCTACCAATACCAGTGGATCGCTGTTATTCCAGGTACTCTGACCACGAATATAAATCTTCGGGTCCTCATTACCGGGAGTACCCTGTGTGGCTACTGTAATAACCCCTGGCAAAGTGCCTGTTAAAGCTGCTCCCAGACTGGATACGCCACCTTTTTGTTCAAGTACTTCGCCCTTTACCTGGACAATGGATGCTAACACGCTTTCCTTTTTCTGGCTACCATAACCTACAACTACAATATCGGACTGGGGCCTCACAACTGATTTCAGAGTAATCTGAATATTGGTGGGCTTATTTTTTAAGTTTACTTCTTTAGTTTCAAAGCCTACATAAGATACCACCAATATTACAGAGTAATTATCTACATTAACTGAAAAATCACCATTTTTATTTGTCTGCGTTCCTTGTTGACTACCCTTTATAGAAATACTCGCTCCTTCCAAAGGCTTGCCCTCTTCATCAGTAATTCGGCCTTTAATTAAAATGGGTGGAGGCGGCTGAGGAGATTCAAAAGAGCTACTACTTTTATCCGCCGGAGTTTCCGGATTACCGGGCCTTCTTACAACAACAATGGTTCCGTTGACAATGGAGAACTCCAAAGGCCTGTTAAGAAAACACTCTTTAAGAACAGATTGCACTGTTTGATCTATTGCCGTAATTGTAATAGTGCCGATTTCGCGTAATTCTCTTGTATTATAAAAAAAATTAGTGCCGGTTTGCTTATGAATTTCCCTGAATAATTTTTCAAAAGAAGCATCCTTAAGAGTAAAAGATACTCTTTGCGAATATCCCTTTCCACTAGATTGAAACACAAAAACGGTTAGGAAAATTATTAAAAACTTCATAACAAGAAACAATTGTTTCGTTATAAGGGATTTCCTATTTTTTTTAAAATTAATGTCATTCATATCCTTGCTTTAGAATTAAAAATTAAATTCAACGTTGTTCAATGGTTTGTTTTTTAAAATCACAGTGGGATTTTTTCTATTTCCCGATATTTTACAAAATATTGGTGATACTTCATTTAATCATTATTTAAGCTTTTAGTGATGAATAAAGTCTTTCCCTTTAAAGCATAATTCACACCTGCACTTTTCAATATTTGTAATACTTGCATAAGCGAAAGATCACGGCTTATGATACCAGAATAGGTTTCATCGGTAAACGCTCCATCTATTTGAACTTTGATATCATACCACCTGGCAAGCTGTCCCGCCACTGAATAAATGTCTTCATTCTTAAAATCAAACATTCCTTCTTTCCAGGCAACCGCTCTGTCCACATCCGCTTTTCCAACATCAAGTTTTTCTGTACTTCTATTTTGTATGGCCTGCTGAGACGGCCTCAACAAAACCTCCTTTTTTTGTCGATTACTTACCTTTACAGATCCTTCAAGAAGCACAACAGAAGAGCTATTTTCATCTGGATAATCTTTAATGTCAAAATGAGTTCCCAGCACCTCAGTCTTTATTTTGTCGACCGTTGTTACAATAAATTTTTGGGTTTTGCTTTTTGCAACTTCAAAATAGGCCTCCCCCGAAATGGTGACCTTTCTTTCTCCCTTATCAAAACGAATAGGATAAGTGATGAAACTTTCGCTGTTAAGCCACACCTTGGTGCTATCGCTTAAAATTATTGTTACTACTTTACTTCCCCGGGGATTATATAATGTATTGAATGTATTTGCATAACTTTTGCTTCCATCTTCCTTAATTTCAATCTGCCCGGCTTTATTTTTTTCAACTTCAACACCGTTCAATTTAAAAGGACTGTGAGCTTTAATGCTGTCAATCATAACAATCCTGCCGTTATCCATTTTTATAAATGCACCGGAGAAAGTTGGGGCTTTTATATCACCCGCCTGGATTACCAATGGCTGTGGGGAATCTTTATAGTTTTTGTAGAAATAACCACCTATCAAAATTCCGGCAAGCATTGCCGCAACAGACCATTTCATCCATAATTGAATGCGGGATTTCATACCCTGAACATCCTTTTGCTTTTTACTTCTTTCTAATATCTCAATCCAAGCCTTTTTATCATCAAAAGAGTAAAACAATTTCAACTGCTCCAAAGTGAAATCCTCATCAGTAAGTGATTCAAAGGTTTTTCGATTTTTTTCCGAAGCTTGAATCCATTCATCCAATATTTGCTTTTCTGATGGAGTAATTTCACCCTTCCGAAAAGCAACAAGTATATTTATTATTTGCTCACTGATATTCATAACATCTTTTTCCGAATTCCCATAAATTGATAATTATATTATCAAGGAATCTTTATTTAATTCAAATAATATCCCTAATAAATAGGGAGACTCATTTTGTTGTCTTTGTAACAGAGTGGAATATTATCTATTAAACAGTTAATAATTACTAATCATAATTTATTCTAGCAATCAGTAAATCTCATTCGTTAAATTTTAGCCAGTTTCGTCTGCTCTATAATAAGACGCAATGGATATCTTTTTAACTATTCTCTAACCCTACTTTTTTAAAAAGTTATTTTCAGCAAAAGGATGACAGAGTAGGTATATCAATTTACGATAGCTAATAAGATGATTACGGAAAGCGATAATTCCTTAATTCCTGCCTTTGACAATTTTTGTCTAATGGTGTGGACGGCTGCTGATTTTTGGTTTAAAACAGTTTGCCTGCTGATATTAAGTTCATTTGAAATGGTGGTTGTACTTTTCCCGTCGAGAAAGATTGCCTTAAAAATATTTTTTCTTTGTTCGGGCAGTTGTTCTATTTCTTCATATATCGCCTGCATTACACTTGCCATAATCATTTCATTAACATAAGGCAATTCAGATTCTTGATCAAATTCAATGCAGCGGGCGTAATTATTTTTACTACTCTGTTTTCGTATGTAGTCAATACATTTATTATGGGCTATGCTATATAAAAGCGATTTTGTAGCAATCTCCTGGTTCAATTTCTCTGCCTGGTTTAAAAGACTGAGAAAAGTGTCCATTGCAACATCTTCAGCTACCGCCTTGTCCTGAATGAGATTAAGAGCAAAATAGCATATTGCACGGTAATGTTTATCATAAAGCTCTTTAACTACCTGTAATCTTTCAATTTTCGAAAAAGACATTTTCAACCGGGTTTAATTCTTTGATAATTCTATTACAATGTACATTGGTAACATAATTTCCATTGCCAGTGTTCCGATTATGCAGAAAAGTTTTTTGAAGGAATAAAACGTTCACAATTACCGCGTTTGATTTTTAAAATTATTTTTTTAAAATCTTATCATCAAAAAACTGAAAACTAAGTATGTCAATATTATAAAGAATATCTTCCTTTTTACATATCGCCATTAATTACCAGTACCCTATGTAAAAATGCAATACAATGGGATTTTCTCAATTCAAAGTAATTAACATAAGAATAGTTAAAACCTCAACATTCAATGCAATCAATCCAAAGGCAGCTCAAAAATCTTGCTCTACAAATAAGTGTCAAAAATACATTTATTATGCTAAAATAAGGTTATTTTTTTAAAACGTAACCGATTGCTAAAAAAATTTTATTTTGTTTTTTGAAAGCGCGCAAACCTTCATTTCTTTTCCTGATGAGAGGTCATAAATTATGTAAATGATCATTCCATTGTAAATACCCTGAAAGAATGCGCCTTGATGGTAATGCCAAAAATATTTTTTCTTTTCCTAATTTTCCTGATATATATCCAAAGTTTTCTGGTCAACGATGATTAAATCACGATGAGTCTCGAGGTAAACTCTATCACTTTTAATTGGCGTGAAATTTCATCCCATTTCGACTTTAAATAATTGGTTGTATCCGCTATTTGTTTTACTTCATAAGCACGGCAGAAGACAGACACTTTAAATTTATTATAATGCTACCCTGAACAATTGAAAAAAACCAACAGCAGGAAAAATGAAATGACGAGCTTGTTCATACTAAATTATTTTGATTTGCTTTATATCAATTTGTTGGATTTGAAATCAATTCTATCTTCCTGGCTGACTGATTTAGTTCAAATAGCCCACAGTAAACAAAGTTTTATTAATGATTCTTATTTTCATAAAAAATAAAAGGAGACGAAAAATTTTATCTCCACATCATTCTATATCGTAAAAAGAAATCCATATTTAAATATTCATGAATTTTGAAAATATTCTTTTTATTCTCCGGTCTTCTTCTTACTATTTTGTATAGCTCAAAATCTATTTTAATTCGACACAAGGGTGGTTATGCTCATGACCGGAAGGACAGTGCCAAAAGTACTTCCCGAGATTGAAACACTACCAGAAACCAGGTTTGATGAGCTTGTGGATGTGTACTTTGTAAAGCCTGAAACAGACGCACCATTTAAATTGAATGGAAGATAGACTTCCGATGAATTTTGATTAATAGCAACAATAACTATTTTAGAACCACTGCTATAAGCAGTGACATAAATACCGGTCGAAGGCTTTTCGGTACAAGATATTTTCGTAAATCCGGGACGTATATATCTTGCATATTGTGCCATCACATATCCTAATTTCTGGATATTGCCACTTTCACTTATTGGCCCATAACCTCTTCTGATATACCACCATACATAAGCGCCCCAACCAGCACTCATACAATCATTTATTTCTTTACCAGCATTCATGGCATTCGACCAATCGTCTCCACTTAAATTCGAGTTAATATAATGTTCAGTCATCCACACGGGTTTATCTACTGACAATGTATAAGGCGTTGCGCCGTAAATATGTCCGGCAATGAAAGAAGTTTTTAATTTTGCAGAATCATTGCTTAGATAAGTATTTAAATATGTTTGGTCCATATTAAAAGGTTCCGGAGCCATAATTGGCGATCCACAACTATCCCCTTCCGCCGCAACAAAATCTGCGACCTGGGAAGCGGTCATTTGCATGGATTCGTATGTCACTGAAATATTAGGTTCGTTTGTCGGGCTGATATCTGCTAATCCGCCAGAGGCTGCGTTAAATGCCCTCATGTACGCTGCAAAGTCAGCATACGACGTTGGCTTAATCGTTCCGCCAATGTTGCTGTCATTGGTCTTCATAGAAGCCGGCGCACTCCAAACTGATGCTATAGCAAATCCTCCGTACGACTTACACGCGTCAATGGTTGCCTTAGCCTGGCCGAATTCTGCCGGATCAACGGGTACGCGTACACGAACAATGCTTAATCCAATGCCGTTCGTCGGAGAAAAAGCCGTATCTCTTTGGCCAGTTGTCAAGTCTCCAGTCCAATCAATTATATCTGCTCCACCGAATCCGTAAATAGTTTGTTGAATCATACTTGCATCAATCATAACTGCGGTTGATGTATCAACTTTAGGTGTTGGGTTAGTTTGAGGTATTTCATTTCCCGATTGTTTCTTACAACCAAACAGGAAAGTTGCGGTTGTCAAGATTATCAAAATCCTTTTCATAATGTTTGTATGTATATTAACCCTGCATTGAATAGTTTAAAAAATTAAGAAATATCATCAATAAAATTCCCGATTATTTCAGACTTCACCTAAAATCTGCAAACTAAACCACCAGGAGAACTTAGTCTCAATTCTATAAAAGATGGGAATTAATTAGCCTGAATAAAAGGTTCTTAAAACCGAAAGGGGGAATGAAAGAATTCATCCCCCGATTCTATTTGATTATGAGAAAAAACATGTTTAATAATAAATCAGCTTTTGCGAAAACCACAAGCCTTTGTAATAACATTTATTTCGTTTCAAAAAACGGTCTATTGATAATTAATTTGCAATCATAAACAGTAAACAAACAAATAATGTGGTTTTCATATTCTAATCGTTCCATGAAAAACTTAACATTATTCAATAAAGTAACTTAATAAAACCCATCAGAATCAACTTCCAGCAATTCGCCTAATAAATAAGTGTCAACTTTACATTTATTCAGCTAAAGTAAGGTTATTTTTTGAAAATGTAACCGATTGCTTAAATATTTTTTATTTTTTTAAGAGCGAGCCTTGGGATGAAAAGTTCCTATAGTAAATTCTGTAAAACGCCTTGCAGTCTGCATGCCGCCGTTTAAAAGTATAGTAAACAAAGATTTATTGACGATTCCTATTTTTATTATCTTTTTACTCTCGAAAATGAAAATCTTTAGCAGTAAAATTCCAGTTTAAAAATACAACTTCCTAAAACAGGCACCATCTCAAAATGAATCGGGGGATGAAAAAATTCATCCCCCGATTCTATTTAATTATGAGAAAAAATATTTCTATTAATACCCCGGATTTTGATACGCCGCTTTTTGTGCATCTGTCATATCTAAATTATCAATCTGATTTTGAGGAATAGGAGCAAGATAAAATTGAGCAGGAATACTACGGACATTTGTTATGGGCGTATGGTTAGCATATCCTACATCACCAATAGTGAAAGTCGCATAGTTGTAACCTTCCTGATTATCTAATCCCAATCTTTGCGTGCGAACCAGATCGGATAATCGGTACGCTTCCCCATAGTATTCGCGGGAACGTTCGGCAAGAATATAGCCAACTGTAATATTGCTAGGCGTAGCGGCAACCATAGCAGCGCTATTGTCTGCTACATAAGCTGTATTTTCTGCATTACTAAAATTCCATTTACCGGCACGCGCACGAATAATATTAATCAAGCCATAAGCCGTTCCATCGTTCGCATAAGTTCCACTTACAGCAGCCGTAGTTGCACCTTTAACTGCCGCTTCTGCAGCAATAAAGAATAATTCGGAAAATTTAAGGGCAGGAGCGGGCCGTGTACTTCCAGCGTTAGGGTTACCTAACCCACTACCATTATCAGTACGATAAGGACCTAGCTTCCAAATTCCCGGATATACAATTCTGTTATAAGCACTTGGTGATATTACAAAATCTGCACGTCCCGGTAATACACCTACGCCAATACTACTTTTATAGGTAGAATTGGAATAATCAATTCCAGAAATATCGTCATTCAAAAAACTTAAAACCGCGCTGTCTTCCCCTATCGGTAAGAAATTTGCGTTGTACAAAGTTGGAAATTTATTACTCACACCAGATTCGTTCATATTGCAACGGTAAACAGTTGTAAATGTTCCGTCATAACGGGAATCATTGGTCTTATCAGCAAAAGTCTTCGTGAACACCTCTATTGGCGGGGCAGTACGTACCCATGGTCGTCCCAAAGGCTGAATTGATGCGCGCTGAACAGAGTTCACTGACTTCCACGAGGTAGGTGAATTGGAACTTGTCATTGAAGTATAGTTCCAGGTCTGAAACCAACCCCACCAATTGTCGGGAGTGCCACCACCACCATAAGTAAAACTACTCACATTATATTGAGCACTTTGTTGTGTATGATCGGCATACAGCATTTCTTCATTATTATAATCATTTGTAGCTGCATTCACGTCATAGTAAGTAGGTTGTAACCCATAGGTGCCAGGGTTCTCAATGGCATTTGTTGAAATATCATAGGCATTTTGAAAATACCATTGTGCATTGTGCCCGTCAGGGTCGGTTCTTGAGGCATCAAGCGGATAAGTTGGGATACTATTTGGATTTTGAAGCCACCAAGCATAAGTGAGATAAGCTTTTGCCAAAATTAATTGCGCAACTTGCTTAGTTACGCCTCCCTGCACACGCGGAACAGATGGCAATTGGGCAACCGCTGAATCCAGATCAGGAAATATTCCTTTAGTATAAACCATACTTACAGAATCACGGACAGAACTGCGTACCTGAGAGACGTTGAATTTCAATCTACCTGAGCCCAAATCCAATGGTACGCCACCATAGGTTTGTACTGCTAAAAAATAGTAAAATGCACGGAAGAACCGGGCTTCTGCAATTATGGGAGACGGAACACCGGCAACTGTGCCATTCTCGATTACACCGCTCGCGGTATTAATGGCAGGAAATATTGTGTTCCACAATTGACCGGAACTGTTGTTAGAGGGAGTAGGTACTACTCCGGGGATAGAATAGTCCTGAACCTGGAACTGACCTCCCCCGCCACCACTGGCGCCCCAGGTTGCTTCATCAGTACCAGTTTCGCAGGCATTCCACCAATAGGCATTCCCGTATATGTTGCGTAAGTTGGCGTACAAAGCGGTGATACCACCCAAAGCGCCGTTTGTAGTTTGGAAATATGCAGGGGTAAAAGACGAGCGAGGAGTCTCCTCCAAAATTTTCGTACACCCGATCATAACGAACAGTGAAAGTGCTGTTGTTGCCGCGTATATTTTTATGTTTATTCGTTTCATATTGTTTTTTTTAGAATGTTACATTTAATCCGAATATAAAGTTTCTCGTTGACGGCGTATTGGTACCTATCGAAAGAATTCTGGAAGGAGCGGCCGCTACTGCCGTATTTTGAGTAGCATTAGAGTTGGTCTCCGGATCCATACCTGACATTTTGGTGTAGGGCGAGAACATCACAAATGGGTTTTCCACCAGGAAATAGCAACGCATTTTTTCAATACCCGCAGATCTCATCCATTGTTGGTTAAAGTTATAACCTAAAGTCATTGTACGCACTTTCAGGTATGACCCATCAAAATACCCCATAGTGCTTCCGTATGCCGGATTGTCGCCAGACCCACTCTTTCCTCCTGGTCTTGGTGCAAAAGTATTGAAAGCAGCGGCATCCGGAAGATCAGGAGTCCAATAATCAACTTTTACATTATTTCCTGCTCTTGTATTCAGGTTATTGAGGTATCCGTTTGAAGAGTAGAGGGTGCTAAGTATCAGGCCTCCGTGTTTAAATGCTCCCGTAATACTGAAATCAAAATTCTTATACCCAACGGTTGTTTCAAAACCGCCTTCAAACTTTGGATCAACATTATAAATCTGGCGGTCATCATTATCCAGACTTGAACCGGTTCCATGTACTCTTGAAGGTATACCATTATGAAAAGTGAGATTAGGATCATTAGGATTATAGGCAACTTTAATCATACCCACATTCGAATTCGCCTCAGAAGCCTGCATAAACCCGCTGGCACTATCAGCATATGTCATCAATCCTATTCTCTTAAAATCATAAATTACATTGATAGGATGACCAGGGAAAAAATTGTTGCCTTTATCATATAGCTGTCCAGAGTAAAGCTTTACTAACTCATTTTGGTTACTATAGATGTTAAAACCCGCAGACCAGGTCCATCCGTGAAAGTTATCTAAAATGGTACCATTCAGAGAGAGTTCTACCCCTGAATTCTGCGTTTCGCCAATGTTAGCAGTATAAGAGTTCACCCCGGAAGTAGGTGGAAGGCCAACATTCAACAAAACATTGCCGGTATTTACTTTATAATATTCCATGGTACCACTTAAGCGATTTTTTAACATGCTGAAGTCAACCGCATAATTCCACGTCTTAGAATATTCCCAACCTAAGGCAGGGTTAGGCAATGCGTTCACATAATAGCCCATGGCGTAACCTGTAGGACCAAAGTTATAAGGGCTTGTATTTAAATGCCCAAGTGTCTGGTAAGCACCAATCGCCTGGTTAGAAGTCTCTCCATAACCTACCCTTAATTTCAACTGGTCTAAGAAGTCCACTCTTTTCATGAAAGATTCGTTTTTGATATTCCAACCTACAGAAATACCTGGATACGAATGATATTGATGGCCAGGGGCAAGTACCGAAGAGGCATCTGACCTATAGCTGGCGTTCACGAAATATTTATCATCATAAGAATAGATTACTCGGCCAGTATAAGATAGCAAGCCTGTTTGAGTATGACTGCCGCCTCCAACTGTAGTGGCACCTCCCTGGTCAGCCAACACTTGTGATAAATTATAAAACTGGAAGGCATCAGAGGGAATATGACTTGCGGACATAGATGAAGACCAATTTTCGTCCCGTTGAGCCGTATATATAGCAGTTGCATTGATAGTGCTTTTCCCAAAAGAGCAGTCGTAGATCAACATGTTATCAATCAAATAACCGATCTGCTTGGTATTGCCGGCGTTCGCACTCGAAGCAGTAGTAGACACTCCACTGAAAACTCCAGTACCTGTATAGGAACCATTGTCATGTTGATGAAAGTTTAATCCAAGATTCATCCGGTATTTTAAACCTTTTACACCCGGAATTTTAATTTCCGCGAAGATTGAGTTATAAGAACTGTAACTTCTGGTGAGATCGATATATTGGTCGCCCAAAGCATCTAAAGCTTGCTTTGTGTACGCCCAGTTAGCGCCAGTTGTATTCAAAACTACTGATGTTTTATAACTACCATCAGCATTCTGAGGATTGATAAGTGGAGAAAGCCCAAGGTTACCGCCTGGCCCCACATTCTGATCGTGACTATTTACATAGTAATTGTTAGACACAAAACCCATATGAATAGAGTTGCCAATTTTTTGATCAAGGGCTGTTCGGATAGTATATCGCTCATAATATTGTAGAGGAATTACTGCCTGGTCTTTGAAATAGGTAAAGCCAAGACTGTAACTTCCACCATTTGTCCCACCGGAAATGCTTAAGTCCTGGTTGGTAACATAGCCTGTCTGGTATAGCTTACTTTGCCAATCAGTATTTGTACTGTCATTTTCATCTATAGTGTTAGTGTGCGGGGTAGAACCTGGCGCGGTGTTATTTGCTTTACGAAGAGCAGCAAATTCTGGTCCATTCATCATAGGATATTCGCCCCAAACTTTTTTTGCACCGGCATAACCGTTATAGGTAACATGTGCTTTTTGCCCCGGTGTACCTTTATTGGTTTCTATGAGTATTACACCATTGGCACCCTTTGAACCATATATAGCGGTAGCAGAAGCATCTTTCAAAATGGAAATGCTTTTGATTTCGGAGGGGCTGATGTCATTCAGGTATCCACCAAAAGGAATTCCGTCGAGCACAATCAACGGATCATTGGTAGCCAGCAGTGATCGGGCACCCCGAATCCGGATCTGCATGCCTGCTCCCGGTTTTGTTGAAGTTTGAGAGATATCAACACCCGCAACACGACCCTGCAAGGCATGTGTAATATCTACCCCGGGAACCTCGTTCAACTTTGATCCGCTCATGGAAGAAACCGAACCCGTTATCGCTTCTTTTCTCTGCGAACCGTAACCAACCACCACTACATCTTTCATACTGCTGGCGGTAGGCTGAAGTGCTACAGAGATATTGCCGGAACGTTTCACTGTCCTTTCTTCAGTTCCATATCCAATGGAGCTAACTATAAGAGTTGCATTTTCAGGTGCTGTAATTTCAAAACGGCCCTCAGAATTACTTGAAACACCCGTTTTTGATCCTTTAATGAGAACAGTAGCATTAGGAACAGCCTCTCCGTTTTCATTAACAATAGTACCAGTTACTTTTAGTCCATTTTGTGCGTAAACAGACGTTGAGAAGAAACTAAGCGACGCGAAAAGCGCAATCGCCAAGACTCTAATGCCCCGAAGTGCATTCCGACACGATTTTTGTTTTTTTGTGATAATTGAAATGTACATAAACATTGGTTTTAGAATTTTTATTCATTAAAAAGAAAACAAGCAGTTCGTTTTATTGGTATCAAAATAATTAATCACCATTCTTATAATTCTATTTTTAAATCAATTACAGAATAACATACTCCTCCATACTTTTATTCAACCCAAAAAGCAATAAAAAAAATTAGCTTAAATTAAAATGAAACACAGTCCAGTCTTTAATTTGACAACCTATCACCGTAAATTATTATTGAAAAGCAGTACCATGATTCAAGCAATTTTCTCATCTTTATTAATTGTCGTATTGGCAATTAAAACGCTAAAGTAGGAATTATTTTTTAAAATGTAACCGTTTACATTTTTTTTTAAAAAAAAGTACAAAAAAGTTATTTTTTGTTAGTTTTACAACATTGCTTTATATGTAAACGATTGTAATGCCAAAAGAAAAGGAAGTTACTATATATGATATTGCTTCTACTCTAAATGTTTCCATTGCTACTGTAAGCCGTGCTTTTAAAAATGAGCCCGTAGTCAGTAAAAGAACAAAAAAGAGGATTTTTAATTTATTCGAAGAAATGGGGTATCTCACCAATTCCTTTGCAAGAAACCTCCGCAATCACACTATAAAAATTATTGGGGTAATTGTTCATGAACACGATATTATTGGGACGTCAACAATGGCTGGTATAGAAAAAGTAGCAGCCGTAGTTCGCATATAATAGAAAATAAGATTAAAATTGCCGAAAATATTGTTGTAGTCGGTGCTATTTGAAAGGAACGGAAATCTGCAAATCATTAATACAAGCATTATACGATCGAATCCACTTATAAGAAAATCATCCTTACAAAGTGAATTAGTTCAATAAAAAAAGTGCCTCAATAAAATTCTTTTGAAGCAGAAAAAAATTATGGTCAAAGAAAAAGAGATAACAATTTATGATATTGCCAGCAAATTAAACATCTCAATTGCTACAGTCAGCCGCGCTTTAAAAGACGATCCGGTGGTTAATAAAAAAACCAGGAAAAGAGTTTTTAAGGCAGCAGAAGAAATGAGTTATCGTTCAAATCATTTTGCCAAAAATCTTAGAAGCCAAAAAACAAATACCATTGGAGTCATAGTAGGAAAGTTAACCAGCCACTTTCAAGCTTCAGTGATTTCCGGCATAGAAAATATAGCCAATAAATACGGTTATAATTTAATCATAAGTCAATCTTCTGAACAATACGTAAAGGAAGTGGAAGCCGCTAACACGATGTTCAGCAGCCGGGTAGATGGTCTGCTGGTTTCACTGGCATTTGACACAACTAACCTGGATCATTTTGAATCATTTTTCAAAAAAAATATACCAGTTATTTTTTTTGATCGCACAAGGACACATGCTAAAAGCATCAGCATTTTAATTGATAACGTGGAAGCGGCCTACAGCGCCACAAATCACCTTATACAACAAGGCTGCAAACGAATAATACATATCACTGCGCCTTCAAGGCAAAATGTTTACACAGACCGTTTAAGGGGATACAGACAAGCATTGGAAGAACACAAGATTGCCTTCAATAAAAACAATGTGATCATTGGGAATTTAGGTTTTTCGGACGGAGCCGAGGCAGCTGCACAAATACTTAAAATGAAGCCGTTGCCGGATGGTGTTTTTGTGGCCAATGATAATTGCGCTGTCGGCTGTATGCTGGCATTAAAAAAAGCCGGCATTAAAATTCCCAAAGACATTGCATTTGTCGGTTTTAATAATGATCCTGTTTCTGAAGTCGTAGAGCCTAATCTTTCCACTATTAATTACTCGGCTTATGAAATGGGCGAAGTGGCTGCGAACAATCTCATTAATCATTTAAACGGAACATCAAACATTGAAACAACCAATACAGTCATTTTAAGATCTGAATTTATTATCCGGGAATCTTCGCAAAAAAACGCGGGATAAATTCTAAATAGAACTCTAATATCTAATCTTTAAAGATTGAAAGCGATATTTACATTCTATAAAAAATAAAGAAAGCAATGGAAAAAAATGAGTCAAAAAAGATTGCCATCGTAACAGGTGGCGCATCCGGGATCGGCTTTGCAATCGCTGAAAAATTTGTGAAAAATAATATTACAACAATCATTATTGGACGTAACCAGGAAAGGCTACATAAAGCAAAAGAAAAGTTGGGAGCGCTTTGTGAAACGATCTCTTTTGACCTGAATCATCTTTCTGAAATTCCCGGTTTAATAAAAAAAATAGAAAAAAAACATTCAAAGATTGATATTCTTGTGAACAATGCAGGCATCAATTTGAAAAAAGATTTCACCGAAGTAACAAACGAAGAATTTCAGGAAATAATGCTTACCAATGTGGGGTCCATTTTTACTATTTCAAGAGAAGTGGTAAAGTCAATGATAAAAAATAAAAAAGGAAGCATCGTCAATATCAGTTCAATGGCATCGCAATATGGATTGCCAAAAGTGATTGCATATAGCGCTTCCAAAGGGGCGATAGAATCCATGACACGGGCTATGGCGGTTGAACTTTCTCCGAAAGGAATACGTGTAAACTGCATCGCACCCGGCTTTATCGCTACCGATATGTCGGCAAAAGCACTGAATAATGATACAGAAAGAAAAAAGAAAGTATTGTCAAGAACGCCGATGGGAGAATTAGGTGCACCCTCTACCATTGGTGACGCCGCATTGTTTTTATCGGGCGCAGAATCTGCCTATATTACTGGAGTTATATTACCGGTGGATGGTGGAAATTCGATTGGGTTTTAGAATAGTAAACAAACGTTTAGCTAAGATTTCTATTTTATTGTTTCAGTACCTTGATTAAAAGATTTATAAATTACCAGACATGAAGAGGATTCTTTTTTTATTCGTTATAATTTTTCTTACTCAAAATTTATTTGCGCAAAATTCTATTTTTGACAAAAATGAAAAGGGTAATTTCCCTATCGTTTTGAATTCAGCAACTACTATCTATACAGATAAAAATGACGATTGGCTGATTCAAAAATCCGCATCACTTTTTGCAACTGATATAGACTCGGTTACTGGTAAAAAACCCGTAATCAGTAATGAACTTCCTTCAAAAGCAAACAATATAATTATTATTGGTTCTATAAAAGGTTCTAAACTGATTCGGCAATTGGTTCAGTCAAAAAAAATAAATGTTGATTCAATCAAAAATAAATGGGAAGCTTATCAAATTCAGGTAATCAAAAATCCTTTTAAGCGAATAGAACAGGCATTGGTAATTACCGGAAGCGATAAAAGAGGAACGGCGTATGGTGTTTTTGAAATTTCAAAACAGATGGGTGTTTCGCCATGGTATTATTGGGCAGATGTTCCGGTAAAAAAGAAAAAAGAAATTTATGTTGCCAAAAATATTTTCGAATCTGAAAGTCCGTCAGTAAAGTATCGTGGCATCTTTATCAATGATGAAGCGCCTGCTTTCTCAGGCTGGACAAAAGAGAAATTTGGCGGTGTTAATCACATGGTATATGAAAAGATTTTTGAGCTTCTATTAAGACTAAAAGCGAATTACCTGTGGCCTGCCATGTGGGGAAATGCATTTAATGATGACGATACCCTCAATCCGATATTAGCGAATAAATATGGAATAGTAATGGGCACATCGCATCATGAACCAATGATGAGAGCGCAGCAGGAATGGAAACGGTATGGAAAAGGCCAATGGAATTATGATACAAATAAACAGGTACTGGATTCGTTTTGGGGAAAAGGAATTGAAAATATGGATCACCATGAAAGCATTGTCACCATTGGAATGCGTGGTGATGGAGATATGCCAATGACCAAGGGAAGCAATATCGCTTTACTGGAAAAGATTGTAGCCGATCAGCGAAAAATAATTGCTGAAGTTACCGGCAAACCAGCATCAGAAACGCCACAGGACTGGGCTTTGTATAAAGAAGTGCAGGACTATTATGACAAAGGAATGCGGGTACCCGACGACGTCACTTTACTATTTAGCGATGATAATTGGGGAAATGTCCGTCGCTTACCTAAGCTTAATGCCAAACCCCGCAGTGGTGGCTATGGAATTTATTATCACTTTGATTATGTGGGGGGACCAAGAAATTATAAGTGGATTAACACGAATAATATCGCAAAAGTATGGGAACAAATGAATCTTGCTTATTCTTACGGAGTTGATAGGATTTGGGTTGTCAATGTGGGCGATTTAAAACCGATGGAATTACCAATTTCGTTTTTCCTGGACTATGCCTGGAATACAAAAAAAACAACAGTTGGTAATATCGGAAATTATTACACTGAATGGGCTTCACAACAATTTGGACAAACCTATGCAAAACAGATTGGAGATATTCTTCAAAAATATTCTCAATATACAGCAAGAAGGAAACCCGAATTATTATCGCCTGAAACGTACAGCCTGACTGATTATAATGAAGCAGACAGGGTTATCAATCAATATCGTCAACTTGTTGCCGAAGCAGAAAAAATAAATACTGATTTACCTGGAGAATATAAAGACGCCTATTTTGAATTAGTGCTTTTTCCTGTGAAAGCTTTTGTGAATTTGAATGAATTATATGTTTCTGTTGCAAAGAATAGACAGCTTGCCTCTGAAAATAATATAGCTGCCAATAAATATGCTGATGAAGCAAAGGAATATTACAAAAAGGATTCAATGCTCTCCTATCAATACAATCATGAATTAGCCAATGGAAAATGGAATCACATGATGGACCAAACGCACATTGGATACACCTACTGGCAACAACCCCCGGTAAATAAAATGCCTGAAGTTAAATACGTACCGGATAATTCAAAAAAAGATGAAAGTGCAAAAGTTGATGTAAGAGACAAAACTTCTGAAAATCTTATTCCCAAAAATGCAAAAGGAAATATTTTTTATGAAAAAAATGGTTACGTATCCATAGAAGCTACGAACTATTCTAAAGCAGTAAACACCAAAAATATTAAATGGAAAATTATTCCGGGTATTGGAAACGACGGTGACGGAATCACTACTTTTCCGGTAACAGCAAAAGAAAAATCATTTACTAGCGGTAGCCCTTACCTGCAATATGAAATATATAGCTATGATACGGGAAAAGTGAAGATTAATACTTATTTTTCACCCACATTAAATTTTGAAAACGATAGTTTGGGTTTGCAATATGCCATTTCAATTGATAATGAAAAACCACAATTTGTTTCTATCAATGATGATGATAAAAACGATAGAATATGGGGGCAATGGGTTTCTAATAATATTATTATCAAAAAGACAGAACATAGAATTTTAACCCCCGGGAAACATGTCATCAAATATTGGATGATAAATCCTGCTGTGGTTTTACAAAAAATAGTCTTAGATTTCGGCGGATTACAACCAAGCTACCTTGGCCCGCAACAAACAATTTTTAAACCTAAAAACGATTAGACATGATCAAAAAACTTCCACTCATTCTTTCTTTTTCTGCAATATTATTTGCAGGTAGTGCAGTTGCACAAACGCCGTCATTAAAAGAAGCATTTAAAAAAGACTTTTTGATAGGCACCGCTATTAATACCTTTCAAATTGAAGGGAAAGACACGGCCGCAGACAGGATAATTAAACAACAGTTTAATGCGGTTACTCCTGAAAATTGCATGAAGGCTGAAATAATACAACCGGGATGGGACACCTATAATTTCGACATGGCTGATAAGCTTGTTGCATTTGCAAAGGAAAATCACATCAAAATAAATGCCCATAATCTTATCTGGCATAGCCAATTGCCGTCATTCATGCATCGTATGCAAAACGCAGACTCTGTAAGACAGTATTTCGTGAACCACATTACAAAAGTGGCAGGACGGTATGATGGAAAAGTATATTCCTGGGATGTGGTAAATGAAGCATTGAATGAAGATGGCACTTTGCGCAAAGATATCTTCCTGGATAAATTGGGCGATGATTATATTGTTGAAGCATTTCGTCTTGCACAAAAAGCCGCTCCTCATACAAAACTTTATTACAACGATTACAACATTGAACAACCAAAGAAAAGAGCCGGTGCTATTGCACTTATAAAAAAGATAAAGGCAGCAGGTGTGCGCATCGATGGTGTAGGAATACAAGGCCATTGGAAATCAGGTGATGTTCCGATGAAAGATATTGAAGAAAGTATAAAAGAATTTTCCGCGTTAGGTGTTGAAGTGATGTTTACGGAGCTTGATTTAAGTGTGTTGCCCAGTCCATGGGATAAGACTACAGCAGATGTGAGTGCTACCGCCCAGGGAAGTGCACAAATGAATCCATATGTAAATGGTTTCCCTGATTCTGCTCAGCAATTACTGGCAAAATCATACGCTGATTTGTTCACTCTTTTTATGAAATATAAAAAAGATATTAGCCGTGTTACTTTTTGGGGTGTGAGTGATGGAGAATCATGGTTGAATGGATTTCCTGTTCGCGGACGCACTAATTACCCTTTATTATTTGACAGAAAGTTTAAACCAAAACCGGCATTTTATAGTGTCCTTGCCACAGCAAAAAAGAAATAAATTCAATTTACCAAAAACAAACATTTATGAGCGCCCAGGATGTAAAATTAGCTGACCAAACAAACGCAACAAGCCCACCCGGTAGTTCACAGAAACTATCCGTCTTTGAAAAGGTTGGATACAGCATGGGAGACCTGGCAGCCAATTTGGTATTTCAAACATTGGTGACTTACCTTGCCTATTTCTACACCGACATTTACGGCCTTAAACCTAAAGATGCATCGATAATAATTCTCACGGTAGGATTGGTAGCGGCATTTGGTTTCAACCCGATTATCGGTGCGCTTGCCGACCGAACCCGCTCCAGGTGGGGGAAGTTTAGGCCATGGATTCTATTTACGTCTGTTCCTCTTGGGGTAATTGCCTTGCTTGCATTCAGCACGCCGCATTTTTCTTATGAAGGAAAAATGATTTACGCAGTGGTTACTTATACTTTATTATTGTTGCTATATGCTGCAAACAATTTGCCCTATTCGGCATTAAGTGGTGTTATTACCGGCGACATGAAAGAAAGAAACAGCTTGTCTTCTTATCGTTTTGTGGCTGTCATGTTTGCTCAATTTTTTGTACAGGTATTTATGCTTTCAATCATTGAAACTGCCGGTGGTGGCGACAAATCGGTGGGTATAGAAAAAGTAATGACATGGCTCGCAATCATCGGAACCGTGATGTTAGTGATTACTTTCTTTTCTACCAGGGAACGCATCGTTCCGAAGCCGGAACAAGAATCAAGTTTAAAAGAAGACCTTTCGGATTTGTTTAAAAACAAACCCTGGATTATCATGCTGGTGCTTACCATATTGGTGTTTATCACACTTGCAATGAAAGGTGGCGGCTATGTTTACTATTTCAAAAATTATGTTGACAAAGAGAGCTTAACCAATTTTATAAATCCTATTACTCATTTTCTTTCCAGCATTGGCCTTAATTTTTTTGGCCAGGATCCTGTTTCTGCGGGCTTTGGTTTATTCAATGCCGGTGGTATTATTTTTATGATTGTTGGTATTATGCTTTCAAAAAGATTAGCAGATAAATATGGCAAAAGGGATGTGTTTGGAATATGTCTTTTCATTTCTACTTTGTTCATATTTGCATTTATTTTTTATCCGCCAAAAGCAGTAGAACTCATTTTTCTTTCACAAATTTTACATGGATTTTTTTACGGCCTTACCATTCCGTTATTGTGGGCAATGATTGCCGATGTTGCCGATTACAGCGAATGGAGAAATAACCGCAGGGCCACAGCAATCATTTTTTCTGCGATGATGGTTGGCTTAAAAGCAGGGCTTAGTATTGGCGAGGCTTTGCTCACATGGATTTTAGGGGCATATAAATATGTGCCCAACAGCACTACGCAATCTGCAGAGGCAGTTCATGGAACGCAAATGCTGGTAAGTGTTTTTCCATCCATTCCATTTTTCATCGGAGCTGCTTTGTTGTTTTTCTATAAAATAAATAAAAAGATGGAAGTGCAAATTGAAAGTGATTTAATAGAAAGAAGAAGTAAATAAAGTTATTCAACAAACCTGCCGGGTTCTAACCTGGCAGGTTTAATAAAAAATATCTCTACATGCCTGAAGAAAGTATCGAGCACATTGATTTTGATGAATTGAATAAGAGAGCCATATCACATCCATTAATAAAAAACATTTACACAGCAGACCCGTCTGCACACGTGTTTAACGGAAAGATATATATCTACCCTTCACATGATGTAGATGCAGGCGATGCGTTTGATGATTTGGGAAGTCATTTCGCGATGGAAGATTATCATATCATCTCAATGGATAAACTTGATAGCGAAGCAAAAGATAATGGATTGGCTTTGCATGTAAAAGATGTACCGTGGGCCGAAAAACAAATGTGGGCGCCTGATGCCAATGAAAAAGACTGTAAATACTTTCTATTTTTCCCGGCAAAAGATTATGCTGGAATTTTTCGCATTGGCGTGGCTATAAGCGATTCACCAACAGGGCCATTCACGCCACAACCAGATGCTATTAAAAAAAGTTTTTCAATAGATCCAGCGGTCTTTAAAGACAGTGACGGCAACTATTACATGTATTTCGGTGGCATCTGGGGCGGGCAATTACAACGCTGGCGCACTGGAACTTTCGATGCCGTTGAACCTGAAAGCCCAACGGCACATTTACCAAACGATAATGAACCTGCGCTTTGTGCGAAGGTGGCAAAGCTCACGGACGATTTATTGGAATTTGCTGAAGATGCAAAAGATTTAATAATCGTTGATGAGAATAACAAACCTTTATTACAAGGCGACACTGAAAGAAGATTTTTTGAAGCCTCATGGATGCACAAATATAATGGCAAATATTATTTTTCTTATTCTACCGGTGATACACATTTTATTTGTTATGCTATTGGCGATAATCCTTACGGGCCCTTTAAATATGCAGGTAAGATTTTAAATCCTGTTGTGGGATGGACATCTCACCATTCCATTGTTGAATTTGAGGACGAATGGTACTTGTTTTATCATGATAGCAGTTTGAGTAAAGGAGTAACGCACTTGCGCAGCATTAAGGTTGCAAAAATTGATTACGATGAAAATGGTTTTATAAAAACGATAGATCCATATAGTGATTTAAAAGCATTGGTTTAAGAACAAACCCCGACAGGCTTTAAAAACCGGTTAGGTTTATAAAAATATTTTATGAAAAAACTCTTCATTACAACAGTCATTGCAGTATTGTTTTTTACCGGCAATGTTTTCAGCCAGGTAAAATATAGCAATCCAATCCTCGAAGGCTTTTACCCCGACCCAAGTATATGCAGAGTTGGCAATGATTATTATCTCGTTAATTCATCTTTTGCATACTTTCCAGGACTTCCAATTTTCCACAGCACTGATTTGGTAAACTGGAAACAAATTGGCAATGCAATGGACAGAAACACACAATTGAAAATTGGCAATGCACAGGTTTCAGGAGGATTGTTTGCTCCAGCAATTCGTTATAACAAGGGTATCTTCTACATCATGTGTACCAATGTAAGTGGCGGCGGTAATTTTATCATCACCGCTAAAAATCCAAAAGGTCCATGGAGCGACCCGATATTCACACCAGCTTTAAACGGAATAGACCCTTCCTTATTCTTTGATGATAATGGTAAAGTGTATATCACTTACAATAGTATTCCGCCGGATGATAAATCTTTATACAACGGACACAGAACCATTCGATTGATTGAATATGATGTCGCCGCACAAAAAACAATTGGTGATAATAAAATAATCGTGAACGGCGGAACAGATTTATCTAAACATCCTGTCTGGATTGAAGGGCCACACCTGTATAAAGTAAATGGTTGGTATTATTTAATGTGTGCAGAAGGCGGCACAAGCGACCAACACTCGGAGGTGATTTTCAGAAGTAAGAATGTAGAAGGCCCTTATGTTTCTTATGAAAATAATCCGATACTCACACAAAGAGAATTAGACCCTGCAAGAAAAAATCCAATTACATCAACGGGCCACGCAGATTTGGTAGAAACACCTAACGGAAAATGGTATGCCGTGTTTCTTGGTTGTCGCCCGTATGAAGGTGATTATTACAACACAGGCAGAGAGACTTTTATGGCACCTGTAGAATGGAAAGATGGATGGCCAGTTATCATTGCAAATCATGAAGAAGTAAAGTATGAATATCCTGTTCCATTTTCATCCACAAAAAAAGTAGATAATAATTTCAACGGCAACTACACATTTAAAGATGATTTCAAAGAAAAGCAACTTAACTATCGATATGTATTTCTCCGCAATCCGACAGAAAATCTTTACAAAATTCAAAATGGCCTTTTAGAATTGCCTTTAAAAGAAAACACGGCTGCAGAAAGTAAAAACCCTGCATTCATCGGTTTCAGGCAGGCTAATTTAAAAGGCTATGCCGCTGTAAGCATGTCATTCAAAGCTGCCGCTGAAAATGAAAAAGCAGGATTGATGATTTTTCAAAATGACAGGTTCTATTATTTTTTATGCAAATCAGTGAAAGATGGTAAACCTGTTCTAGAGTTATATAAATCGGCAGCAGGAAGCAATGAAAAAGAAGAATTACTTGCTTCTGCTGAATTAAAGAGCGACAAAGCTTTGCAGTTAAAAATACAAGCTGATAACGACAAGTATAATTTCTATTATTCTGAAGAAAAAGATAAATGGATTTCATTAAAAGATAATGTTGATGGAAAATTCCTAAGCACAAAAACAGCAGGAGGTTTTGTTGGATGCATGTACACGATGTATGGAACATCCAATGGTGTGACAACAACGAATAAAGCCTTATACGATTGGTTTGAATATAAGGGCGATGATGATATGTATAAAAATTTGAAATAGCATTTTCCGCTGATAGCTAAGATTATCGCTGATTTATTTTACACAATTTGGATAAAATATCCAAAAGCATCAGCAATAGCTGTGGCTGGAAAATTCATGAATCGCAGTAAACAAATAAAAATCACCAAATCTTAATCAACCATGATTAAAAGACTCTTACTTCCGGTTTGTCTCTTTACATCGGTTACCTGTTTTGCACAGGTCGACACCTCAAATCTTCCTTTCTGGAACTATAAGTTAAGTTTTGAACAACGTGTAAACGATTTAGTGAGCCGATTGACTCTTGAAGAAAAAGTGTCGCAGATGATGAATCAGGCCCCGGAAATTAAACGGCTGGGCATTCCGGCTTATGATTGGTGGAACGAAGTATTGCATGGCGTAGCACGAACACCATTTAATACAACAGTTTATCCCCAGGCAATTGCTATGGCCGCCACATGGGATACTGCTGCTTTATTTACAATGGCCGATCAAAGCGCTCTGGAAGGAAGGGCGATTCACAACAAAGCTATTGAGCAGGGCAGAACAAACGAAAGATATTTAGGGCTTACCTACTGGACACCCAACATCAATATTTTTCGCGATCCGCGTTGGGGCCGCGGCCAGGAAACGTATGGTGAAGACCCTTTTCTAACAGGCATGCTAGGCAAGGCTTTTGTAGATGGATTACAGGGCGATGATCCTAAATATTTGAAAGCCGCTGCCTGCGCCAAACACTACGCGGTGCACAGCGGACCAGAACCTTTGCGGCATGTGTTTGATGTAGATCCTTCACCTAATGATCTTTGGAACACATACCTGCCCGCATTCAAAGAGCTTGTCACGAAAGCGCATGTTGCTGGTGTAATGTGTGCATACAATGCATTTAAAAAACAACCTTGTTGTGGCAGCGATGAACTGATGATACAAATACTCCGCAATCAATGGAAGTTTACCGGTTATGTTACCAGCGATTGCTGGGGTATTGAAGATTTCTATAAAAGTCATAAAACACAGCCCAACGCTGAAGCAGCTTCGGTGGATGCGGTGTTTCATGGTACTGATGTAGAGTGTGGTTCCAATGCTTATCTGTCACTGGTACAGGGAGTAAAAGATGGAAAAATAAAAGAACAACAAATCGATACTTCTGTCAAAAGGTTGTTTATGATCCGTATGAGATTGGGTATGTTTGATCCCGTGTCAATTGTTAAATATGCGCAAACACCTTCCTCTGTTTTAGAGAGTCAATCGCATAAAGCACATTCCTTAAAGATGGCAAAGGAATCAATTGTATTACTGAAAAATGCTAATAATACATTACCATTAAGCAAGTCAATTAAAAAAATAGCTGTAATTGGCCCGAATGCAGATAACAGCATTTCTGTGCTGGGTAATTATAACGGTACACCGTCTGCAATTGTTACTGCATTAGATGGTATAAAACAAAAAGTCGGCAGTAACACATTGGTAATGTATGAACAAGCCATCAACTTTACCAATGATACGCTGCTTGCGTATACTAATATAAGCAAACAATATTCTATTGATGGCAAACAAGGTTTTAAAGCGGAGTATTTCCCAACAAAAGATTTAAGCGGGAATGCAATTGTTAGCCATGAAAGCAACATTGACCATTTCTGGCAGGAAGGTTCACAGGTTATTGGCAACATTAAATCGAACAACTTTTCTGCGCGATATACAACAAATTTTACTGCTACTAAGAATGGCGACATAAGCTTTGAAGTAGAAGCCGATGATGGTTATAAATTGGTGATAAATGGTGCTCTGGTTATTGATGCATGGGAAAAGAACCGCTGGGGCGCAAAAAGTTACCAACTCAATATAAAAAAAGATTCCGTTTATAAACTTGTGCTTGAATATTGGCAGGGTGAAGGCAAAGCGAATGTTCGCTTACGTGCAGGCAATGTTGCAAAAACTGATTTTAAAGCGCTCGCAAATAAAGTGAAAGATGCAGATGCTATAGTATTTGTTGGTGGCATATCGCCCCAGCTGGAAGGCGAAGAAATGACGGTGAATTATCCGGGTTTTAAAGGTGGTGATAGAACCTCTATTATGTTGCCGGCAGTTCAAACCGAATTACTGAAAGCGCTACAATCAACAGGTAAGCCGGTTGTATTTGTAATGATGACGGGAAGTGCCATTGCAACACCCTGGGAAAGTAAAAATATTCCTGCCATTGTAAATGCATGGTATGACGGCCAGTCAGCAGGTACAGCTATTGCGGATGTTTTGTTTGGTGATTATAATCCTTCAGGGCGTTTGCCTGTTACATTTTATAAAAGCGATAGTGATTTGCCATCATTCGAAGATTATTCCATGAACAACAGAACGTATCGCTATTTTAAAGGAGCGGCATTATATCCTTTTGGTTATGGGTTAAGCTATACAACATTTAAATATGATAAACTGAAAATTCCAGCTTCGGCAAAAAACAAAACCAACATTCCTGTTAGTGTGCAAGTAACGAACACAGGAAAACGAAAAGGTGATGAAGTGGCGCAGTTGTATATTTCCTATCACGACCAGTCATTCAGGCTGCCCGAAAAATCATTAAAAGGATTTCAACGACTTCAATTAAAACCCGGCGAAACAAAAACTGTACAGTTTGTATTAAATACAGATGAATTAGGTATTGCAAATGATGCAGGAGAAACAGTTTATCCCAAAGGCAAAATGACGATAAGCGTTGGTGGCGGGCAACCTGGCGTTGACATTAAAACTTCAGGCAATGTTTTACAGAAAACAATAACAATCAATTAATGCAATATGAAAAGAGCCTTAATTATATTCATAACGACGATGCTTACATGCACAACATTTGCACAGACGAATGAGGTGGTTGTTGCTGGCTCTCAAACAAAAACATTTACCTCATCAATTGTGAGTGGGCAGGAATATGTGTTGCAGATATCTTTGCCCGCTGGCTATGCCAACACTAATAAAAAATATCCTGTTGTCTATCTCATGGATTCGCAGTGGGATTTTCCTTTGGTAGCTGCTTTATACGGACAGCAATATTACGACGGCTTCGTTCCTGAAATGATTGTAGTTGGAATTACGTGGGGAGGCAATCACCCAAATCCTGACAGTTTAAGAGCGAGAGATTATACGCCCACAACAGAACAACGTCTACCTCAAAGTGGTGGTGCTGATAAATTTCTTTCTGTGATAAAAAATGAAGTATTTCCTATCATTGAAAAAGATTATCGTGTCGATAACAACGCCAAAACATTAATCGGTTGTTCGCTTGGTGGATTGTTTACCATGTACGCTTTGTTTACACACCCGCAAATGTTCAATCGCTATGTTGCAGCGAGCCCTGCTTTCACGTGGGATAACCAAATTCTATATAAGTATGAAGAACAATATCACGCAAACAAAACTAATCCTCCTGCAAAATTATTTATGTGTGTAGGAGGCGTTGAAACGAGCGTTCCTGATTATGAAAAACTTGCTTCATTTTTAAATGACAGACATTATTCCAATTTAGAAATTGAGAGTAAAGTATTAGAAAACACTGGCCATTCAGGAACAAAAGGCATTGGTTACGAAAAAGGTCTACAGTTTATTTTTAAGCGCCCTTCCTTAAAATTATCGTCACAAATTCTTGAACAATATAACGGTACTTATAAATTAGATAATGGGCAAATAATAAATCTGACTTCAAAAAACGGAACGCTCTCAATTGCTGCACGCAATGAAAAACATCCGCTACAAGCTGCCTCTGAAACTGATTTTTATCTTACCTCATCATTCTTCAAAATGAATTTTATAAAAGATGAAAAAGGAACTGTTTCAGGGTTTCAATTAAACCGTTATGGTTCCAGTGAATTGGCAAAAAAGACTAAATAAATAAACAATGATACGCACTAAAAAATTAATTACAATTTGCATTTGCCTGCTAATAATACCCAGTGCAAATGCGCAGGTAAAACTCCCTCAAATCATCAGGGACAGCATGATATTGCAACGCGATGCTAAAATTAATATCTGGGGTTGGGCATCAAAGGATGAAAAAGTAAGCGTGAAATTCAATGGTAAAACTTACAAAACAAAAACCGGCAATGATGGCAAATGGAAAGTCCAATTATCGCCGATGAAAGCCGGGGGTCCATACACCATGGATGTTTCAGGAAAGAACAAAATAAGCCTTCATGATATTTTGATTGGCGATTTATGGTTATGCGCCGGGCAATCAAATATGGAACATCAAATGAAACTTCACAGTGTTTATTACCCGGAAGAAGTAGCGAATGCCAATTATCCGGAAATAAGGCAATTCAAAATTCCAAACGTAACTAATTTAGATGGTCCGCAACAGGACTTACCGGGCGGTGTATGGAAGTGGGCCAACCCAACCGACGTAAAAGAATTTTCCGCCATAGCTTATTTCTTCGCGGAAGCTTTGTATCAAAAATACCATGTACCGATTGGTATTATCAATTCAAGTTGGGGCGGGGTTCCCATCGAATCAATGATGAGTGAAGAAAGTTTCAAATCATTTCCCGACATTCTTAAAACAATAGAAAAAAATAAAGATACTGCTTCTGTGAATGGTGCCAATAGAAGAACTTTCGGAAATGGCCAAAAAATGAAACGACCCGAAGACATTGGTCTTACTCAAAAATGGTTTTCGCCTTCTTATCAACCAAAAGAATGGCACAGGATTGCGATTCCCGGCTTTTGGTCAGACGAGGGCGCAAAAAATTTGAATGGTGTTGTTTGGTACCGCAGAGAAATTGATGTGCCTGCTTCAATGACTAATGTACCTGCAAAGGTTTTTCTCGGTCGAATTGTAGATGCAGATGAATTATACATTAATGGGGTTAAAGTTGGTTCTACCGGTTATATGTACCCGCAAAGGAGATACCCTGTTCCGGATGGTGTTTTAAAGCCCGGTAAAAATTTATTTGTAGTTCGCGTTACCAATAACTTTGGAAAAGGTGGATTTGTTCCTGATAAACCTTATGAACTTATTACAGCTAATGATACTGTAGACTTAACCGGTTATTGGCAATATAAAGTTGGTTTATTAAATGAGCCTCATCGCGGTTTTGGAGGATTTGGTGGAGGTGGAATTTCCTTGCAAAATCAGCCCACCGCTTTGTACAATTCAATGATAGCTCCGCTAGTCAATTATACTATCAAGGGTTTTGTTTGGTACCAGGGCGAAAGCAATACCGGCAAGCCGGATGAATATGCAAAGCTGCAACCGGCAATGATTACTGATTGGCGCAACAGATGGAATGAAGGTGATTTGCCTTTTCTGTTTGTGCAGCTTCCCGGTTTTGGAGATTACAATTATCTTCCTTCAGAAAGTCAGTGGGCAACATTCAGGGAAGCACAGGCGAAATCATTGTCATTACCAAATACAGGAATGGCTGTGGCTATTGATATTGGTGAATGGAATGACATTCATCCCGATAGAAAAAAACCTGTTGGTAACCGTTTGGCCCTCGCTGCTGAAAAAATTGCTTATGGTGAAAATATCGTTTACTCCGGTCCGTTATATCAGTCTTCAAAAATAGAAGGCGATAAAATTATTATTTCCTTCACACATACCGGTACGGGCTTAAGCACCAATGATGGCGAAGCGCCTGCTGAATTTGCGATTGCCGGAGAAGACAAGAGATTTGTTTGGGCAACTGCAAAAATAGAAGGCGATAAAATAATCGTATCAAATGAAGAAGTGCCCAATCCAAAGTATGTGCGTTATGCCTGGGCAGACGACCCCGTTAATCCAAACCTTATTAACAAAGAAGATTTACCGGCAGCTCCGTTTAGAACAGACGAATAAAAATTTACTTACATAAAAAAGTGAACAATGAATATGAAAATAAAAATTGGGGTTATTTGTGCTTTTACTGTTGCATCTCTGTTCATATGCTCTTGCAAAAAAACCAGCGATACACCAGGAACCACACAACCTCCGCCAACCAATCCACCACCTATTTCTGACACATCAGGTACATTAAAAGATGCGGCTGATTTCGATATTGGCATTGCCGTAGATTATTCGCCGTTTCTGAATAACAGTGCATACCTGGCTGTGGTAGCACGCGAAGCAGACAACGTAACGTTTGGTTACAACATGAAGAATGGTGCCATTGTAAAAGATGATGGCTCTTTCGATTTTTCGAATGCCGATGCCATGTTGAATGTTGCGACGAGCGCAGGACTAAAAGTATACGGACACACATTGGTATGGCACGAAAATCAAAATGCCACCTATTTAAATTCTTTAACTGCAGGTGCGCCTGATCCATCTGCGCCTAACATTCTTCTTAGCGGTGGTTTCGAGACAAATTCAGCAGGAAGTTTTTCAAATTGGTCAGTGTATAACACTAACGGCGCGACAGTTTCAACAGGCAGTGGAGCAAGTGAAATACATTCAGGAACAGCTTCATTAAAAATTGTAAATCCTAATAATTTCCCGTCCGATCAATGGAAAGTGCAAATAGCAAGCGACCTTTTCAATACCACCGTTAATACGCCATACAAAGTTTCATTCTGGATAAAATCATTATCAGGAGCAGGTTCTGAAAGACTCTCCACGCTACCAACCGCTCAGTATCAATCTGACATTGCCACAACATCAGACTGGAAACAAATCACATGGACCTTCCAGGCAAAAGATCCACAGACAAGAATTTTATTTGACATGGGTGGCGTAGCCAACACTTATTTTATTGATGACGTAACAGTTAGCGATGCCACTCCGGTTGCACCCATTGACGGCTCAAAAGTGGCGATAGCAATTGATTCCGCGTTAAGCAGATTTATCAGAGCTACAGTAACGCATTACGCAGGAAAAGTAAAAGCGTGGGATGTAGTAAATGAATCAATGGCTGATGGTGCAAGTGGATTGCGAACAAGCGCCAACACCGCGGCTTCAAATGCCACAGACCGTTTTTTCTGGTCAGATTATTTAGGCAGAGATTATGCACTGAAAGCTTTTCAATATGCAAAGGCTGCCGACCCCAATGCATTGCTTTTTATCAATGATTATAACCTGGAATATAATAGTGCCAAGTTGGATTCATTGATTAACTACGTAGCAGAATTAAAAAGCAAAGGGGCGCAAATCGATGGCATTGGCACACAGATGCACATCAGCATTAATACTTCCAAAAGTGGTATCGACGATATGTTTCAAAAACTGGCAGCAACAGGTTTGAAAATACGTGTTTCAGAACTTGATGTCAGAATCAATCCGAATAATACTGCGGGGTTTACGCCTACGCCGGCTTTGTTCGCTTCGCAGGCAGATATGTATAAATATGTTGTACAATCTTTTCTAAAGTACGTGCCTGCACCACAACGTTTTGGCATAACTATTTGGGGCGTGAATGATGGCGACAGTTGGATTATAACCAGTATAAAACAGGCTGACAATCCTTTACTCTTTGATGATAATTTTAGTAAAAAACCTGCCTTTTACAGTTTCTTATTGGGGCTGAAAGGAAAATAAATTTTAAAGCCATATAAAAATCAGCAAATGAAAAAACTTTTCTTTCTCTTAATTGCAATAGCAGTTGCGGATGCAACACTTGCGCAAGACACATTAGTAAATGGTGTTTCCTATCCGAAGCCCGTAAACTTTACCGCGCAGCAAAATCAGGAGAACATGATGAAGCAGTTGGGTATCAAATCCCTTCGGCCAGGGCCTGACGGCAACGAATCAGCACCCAATCATGCAAATTATGATACGGCTAAAGCAGACCCTTGCCCGCAGTTGCCGGATATTCTTACAACAAACAATGGTAAAAAAGTAACTACGCCTGAAATGTGGTGGAAAATCCGCCGTCCCGAAATTGTGGAAGACTATGAACGTGAGGTATACGGAAGAATTCCGCAGCATGTTCCCAAGGTGACCTGGACTGTAAAAGTAACCGACCATGAATTTATTTTGCGCGGATTTATACCGGTGATTGCAAAGGAAATTGTTGGCCATGTTGATAACAATGCTTACCCATTAATTAATGTTGATATTAAAATGATGCTGGTAGTTCCTGCAAATGTAAAAGGCCCTGTCCCTGTGCTAATGATGTTGGGCCAGCCATCATTTCCTTCACCTGCTCAGCCTTCCAATGATGACATGCAAACATTGAATGATGCCTTCAAAGAGATGATGGCAAAAAACAATCCTGCCGTAAAAGAAATTTTTGATAAATACCCTGCTTATTTACCTGTTACAAAATCAAGCGTTAATTTCTTTGCACCGCAGACGGGTGATGCATCGCCCACAGAGCAATTGCTGGCAGCAGGTTGGGGATATTGTACCCTTGACCCTAACAGCATACAAGCTGATAATGGTGATGGATTAACCAAAGGCATTATTGGTTTGGTGAATAAAGGCCAGCCACGCAAACCGGATGATTGGGGTGCACTAAGAGCATGGAGTTGGGGCGCTGCCCGTGCATTAGATTATTTGGAAACTGATAAATCGGTAGATGCAAAAAAAGTGGGTATTGAAGGTGTTTCAAGATATGGAAAAGCAGCGTTGGTAACGCTCGCTTTCGAACCACGGTTTGCTACAGCATTGGTTGGATCACCTGGTAAAGGAGGGGCAACATTATTACGACGCAACTTTGGCGAAGCCGTTGAAAGCCTCACCGGAGGAGAGTCCTATTGGATGGCGGGTAACTTTTTAAAGTATGGAGCTGAAGAATCAAAATTTGGAAGAAAGACTGGATGCGACTTGCCCGTTGACTCACACGAGCTAATTGCATTGTGCGCACCGCGGCCGATGTTTTTGAGTTATGGAATTCCTGCAAGAGGCGATGCCAACTGGCTTGACCATCGTGGCAGTTACCAAGCAATAGTTGCCGCTGGTGTAGTTTACAAATTGTTAGGTGCAAAAGATTTGGGTGTTGGTAATGATTATATAAAAGAGCACATGCCTCCTGTCAATGAAGGTTTGCTTGATGGACAACTTGCGTGGAGGCAACACGATGGCGGGCATACCGATGTACCCAATTTTAAATATTTCATTCCGTGGGCAAGTAAAAATCTGGATTATGAAAAAAAATCTAAATAAAGAATTACCAATAAAGAAATTATGAAATTCCATTTCAGCGTGATAAAAACTTTTGTCGTTTTATCAGTATTCTTCGTAGCTACCGGTAAGGTAAATGCGCAAACCTCAACAACATGGAATGGCAAATCCTGCGCTGTTGTGCTTACCTATGACGACGGATTGAATATTGACTTAAGCAATGTTATTCCCGCATTGGATTCTCTCGGATTGAAAGGAACTTTTTACATCTCCGATTATTTTTATGGGTTAAATGCGCAGATAGATGGATGGAGAAAAGCAGCTGCCGAAGGCCACGAACTGGCCAACCATACTATTTGGCATCCCTGCGACGGAAGCCTTCCGGGAAGATCTTTTGTAAAGCCTGATTATGACCTTACCAATTATGATGTGACGAGAATGGATAATGAAATACTTGCTATGAATAATATTTTAAAAGCCATTGATGGAAAAGATGAAAGAACGTTCGCATATCCGTGTGGTGATATGAAAATTCATGACTCGACGTACCTTAACTATATGAAATATAAGTTCATCGCTGCCCGGGGCATCAGCCCCGAAATGTTGCCAATAGACAAAGTCAATTTGAATAATGTGGGATGCTACATGGAGAATGGAGCATCTGCCGATGAAATGATAGCATTGGTAAAAAAAGCAATGCAAACGCACACGCTATTGGTTTTTCTTTTTCACGGAGTAGGAGGCGAACATAACATTAATGTTTCGTTGGCAGCACACAGCGGATTACTACATTATTTGAAACAAACCGGAAAAAATATTTGGATAGCTCCAATGATAGATGTTACGAAGTTTATTAAATCAAAACAATAGGAATTTGTTGGTTTACTGTTCTTATCAATCATACAAAAGAATAAATAGGTAATATACTGAAAATTTGATAATCTGCTATCTCTTTGAAGTGTATTATAGGTTCGTCTTTCCAGCACCCATTTACGAAACCAAACAAAGAGATTTTGCGTCCGCCGTGCTGGATGATTGCGGGTGAACATGACACCACATTGTTTACATTTAAATCTTCGTTTACCGGCTCGCTTACCCGCCCAATTATTGATAAATTACCACACCCGGCAGCGTTTTTTTTAGCTTTTCATAATGCAAAAAAAAGTTTAGTGAAACAGGGTTCACTAAACTTTTTTCAAACTCGTATCCCCAACAATCATAGATGATTTTAACAACCATTTTTCAGTATTATACCAAAAAATAAGCAGCCTTAGTGATCTTTTATTTTTTTGAGTTCTTCTAATGTCCATGGTTTATCCCCCCTTTCTTTCATTTCTTCCCGTATTTTTCTTACTTCATAGAATTTGATAACAGGAGAGGTAGTGTCGCCTTTGGACTTGTTGCCAAATTCGAACCGGGCATAACTCAATACATCCGCAATCCAGCCATCCCAGTTTGCTGCCATTGAGGGCATCTCAGCAGGATATGTTTTACCTTCTACGGGTCCGGTTAATCCACCCAACAAAATCCTCATTGCTGTATATTTTTGGGAGAGTTGCAACGGACTAGCACCCACTAGTGGGGGAGCGGCCATGGTGCCGCTGCCAATTGCTATTCCTTTACCATCTGCACCATGGCAATTAGAACATAGCGATCTAAAAGTTGTTGCTCCACGCAGTATTGTATTTTTATCTCTTTGAGGCATATCGCCAAGCCTGGCAGAAAGGTCTATTACCATTTGATTTTTATCAAGCGCATCTTTTGTAGCCACCATCATTTTATTATCGGTATTATCTCCTACTATTTTCTTAACTATCGCAATAGCCTTATCCGATTTACTTTGGTTCATTGACAACAATACCTGCACACGAACATCATAGCTTGGATCATCTTGAAGTTTCGCAACTTCATCAATCATCTGATCATCATTTTTCTTCAGGTATGCTTCACTGATCCATACGGCGGTTTTTCTTACTTGCGGATTAGGATCATTCAAAGCATGAATAAGAGTCTCTTTATCAATTGAATTCAGTCCTTCCAATGTCCATAAAGCATGTATGCGTGCCAGGTGGCTGGTATCATTTCCCGAAACGCTCTTTTGCCCTGTGGCAATGGATTTTAAGGCAGGAACCACTGACTGGTCGCCGCGAGTAATAATCAGTTTCTGTGCATTATCACGCCACCAGCCATTAGGATGCCCCAGGTATTTCAAAAGATTTGCACTTGATTCGTTCAGCAGATTAGGTTTCGGGCCTCTTTCAATTCCATCATAAACAACCCTGTAAATGCGGCCACGTCCAATATTTTTAGCCAGCCCGAGACTATCTATTTTATTTCGAAGAAAAGATCCAGGTCTTGTCCAGTTACCTTGTTGAATAATTCCGTGATACATATCCACAATATATAAATCACCATCCGGCCCGGTAGCACTATTCACAGGGCGAAAATTCATGTCGGAAGATGAAATAAATTCTGAACTGTCATAAGCATTTTTCATAAAAGTTTCTCCCTTTACATCATATACTTTAGCTCTTCTTACTATCCTTCCAACAGGCTCGCAAACGATATAGTCTCCTACAAAATCTTTTGGCAATCCATCACCTCTATAAATAGACTGGCCGCTGCAACCTGTAAAATGATTTAGCGTATTGTCTGGACGTAACCTGGGATTTCCGCCCTGAACATCAGGAGTAGCGATAATCGGCCAAACCGCGTCAAAACCCGGGGCCAACTGGTCGGGTAAGTCAAGTCTTCCATAAGCCGGATTGATTTGAAAACCCAACGCAGGCGTTTCTCCACCAGCGCTGGAGAAAAATAAACGTCCATAATTATCGTGGGTTAATCCCCACTGACCTTGTCCCCCACTGGCAAGACTATCCACCTGCAAGGTATCCTTGGTGTAGCGGAAACGAACTGGTTCATAAGTCATATACATCCAGTTGTCCAGGTTCCAGTCAAGCCCACTTCGCTGGTGTTCCATATTCTGATCACTGGGAACATACTTATCATCACTATAAACTATTTTCTTTTGATCGGCCTTACCATCACCATTGGTATCAGTATAGCTTGTTATCGTAATTGAATTGGTTTCATTTACAAGCAACGAGTTCCCTACACTTTGCATCATCCTTGGCAATAAAAGACTATCAATGAATACCGTGCTCTTATCCATTTTGCCATCATTATTAGTATCTTCCAGCAGCATGATCCGGCTCCAGGGAAGTCGTTCGCCGGTAGCATCGGCATCTTTCATATAAGTAAGCATTTCCGCCACATACATTCTTCCATTACCATCCCACGTAATGGCTACCGGTTCTTGAATCATAGGTTCGCTGGCGACTAATTCCATGTGATATCCTTTAGGAAGATACATGGTTTTAAGGCTTTCTTCCGGAGATAAATAGGCGGAACTCGGATGTGGATTAAAAACCGGCTTTTGATCATTATCATGGCTGGTACATGTAAAACCAATTATTGCCAGCATCATCAGGGCAATAACCTGTAATTTAATTTTCATATTGATTTTTAATTGAGCGTTGCAGTTGTTATTTTGTTTTAATCTACTTTTAATTTACCATATTTCTTTGTCCCCATAGCATACTCTATCCCGCCAAGGATATGTCCCAGATAAAGAGGATCTACATAAGATTCGTCAGTATGGCCCAATTCTGTATAAAATGCCCGGCCGCCGTCATATTCATGATACCAGGCCATTGGATGGTTCCCCATCGGTTTAATCCTTCCAAGATTGTAGCTTTTTTCATCAATAGCGATCAGTACATGAAGATCATTTGCCATCCATTTAAAACTATACCATTCATCTTTACGTATCCACGGATTGGGCAAATTTTTGGTAGCAATATTGTTCTGATCTACAATGTTTAATGTGGCAGTCTGTGGGAAAGGATGGCCTCCAAAATAAGCACCCGAAAGGTTACCATACCATTGCCAGTTATATTCACAATCCGTAGCGGCATGGATACCCACATAGCCACCTCCCGCTTCAATATATTTTTTGAATGCCTCTTGTTGTTCTTCATTTAATACTTCGCCCGTTGTACTTAAAAATATGATGGCTTTATATTGTTTCAGATTTTTATCATTAAATTTTTCAGCATTGATGGTTGTATCTACATCAAAATTATTTTCAGCACCCAATTTTTGGATTGCCACGATACCATTAGCGATGGATTCATGATGATAGCCGGCAGTTTTGGAAAATACAAGAACCTTGGGTTTTGGTTTTGAAAAAGCGGAGCCTACAAAAAAGAACAATAAAGCAATAATTGTTAGCGATACTGAAATATTACGAAAGCCTTTGTTTGTTGTTTTATTTGTCATTGTTTATTATTTACTAATTAATGTGTTATTTTCTAAGAAACAAATATACCGTTTAAGAAACAAACAAGGAACTATAGTACATAGCTATACATTAATGGTACTATTTTCTTTTTAATTGGCAAATTATTCATATAAACGGGAAGACGATTAAAAGTTACATAACGGTGGAAGAAAGAAATTTATCAAACAAACGACAGACATAGACTTGAACGCAATAAATATTAAGAGTTAGTAAACAAAGAAAAATGGCAAATTCGTGCTTTTGCAACTTCAGTTATTTCCTAATTTGGTTGTCAATTTTTCTTTCAAAACGCTATGCTATTTTATTTCCTTAAGCTGAAGATTCCGGAAGGCAACTCTCATAATAAAGCCGTCATGCTTTTGCGAACCAATCAGGCCTGATTCTTTACGGTTAGCAGTATGGCTTTCGCTGCAAACTGCAACAGCCATGGGTAATGTGAAATTTTATGCTGAACTTGTGCCGCAAACAAACTCATCACCTGAACTTGATATTTTGCCAGGAAGACTCGAAAGAAAGTTACAAAAGATTTACTTTCATGGAATAATAAAACTATCACCAAATACTTTCTAAAAAATGAAAATTTACAACACCAAACAAGGAATTATTATTGAAAAAGAAAACAAATTTTATTTATCAAAAGACAATTGGGATTTGTTTATCAATGATGAAAATCTTATTCAAAAAATAGAAAAGATTATTCAATCATCAAATGAATTTGCGAATGCAAATAAAATTATTGAAAAAGAAATTTTAGCGCCTGTTGGGAACCAGGAACTGTGGGCCTGCGGTGTTACTTACCTGCGTAGCAAAGAAGGAAGACAGGAAGAAAGTAAAGGATCCAGAGGAGGAGATTTTTATGCAAAAGTTTATGAAGCAGAACGACCGGAAGTTTTTTTTAAATCAACATCTCACCGAATAGTCGGTCACAATGGCAATGTGCGCATACGCAAAGATTCCACGTGGGACGTTCCTGAGCCCGAATTAACTTTGGTTGTTACTTCATCCGGGAAGATAATTGGCTATACCGTTGGCAATGATATGAGCAGCCGAAGCATTGAAGGTGAAAATCCTTTATATCTGCCGCAGGCAAAAACTTATGATGGCTGCGCTTCTGTAGGTCCGTGCATTTATGTAACACAAAAACCTCTTGATAAGGGTACAAAAATTTATCTTGAAATCAATAGAAACAATTCAAAAGTTTTTGAAGGAAATATTGGAATCGATCAAATGAAAAGGACGCCGGAAGAATTGGTGTCCTTTGTTTTTCGTGAATGTTCTTTTCCAAATGGCTGCCTGGTAATGACGGGAACAGGTATTGTGCCGGGTAATGATTTTACTTTAAAATCTGGTGACGAAATAAAAATTTCTATTGATGGTATTGGGACATTAATAAACAATGTCAGTATATAAAAAATCACATACCGAACTCATGTTATTTATTTCAAACAACGATCGATGAGCGCACAGGATGTAACATAGGCGAACCATCAAACGCAACAAAATTAAAAAGCTATGGGTTTGAAATCCTTAGTTTTTTTTCAGAAACGCCTCAGGCTATCGAACCTTTAAAGCTTTTTTTCTCCCCGGCACGGAGTTTCGCTTATCAAACTGGAACGGTAATAAAAATTAAAACACAATGAAGACAAACACTTTTAAAACCAGGTGGATTCCGGCTGTTATTTTATTGGGATTAGTTGCTCCGTTTATTATTTCTTTCATAAAAAAAGCGGATGAAGAAACACCCGGAGTGGCAATTTTGCTAGTGGATACCGACCGTGGAATGGGGGAAATCAGCAAAAATATTTACGGTCAGTTTCTTGAACACATCAACCACTCGGTAGTTGACGGATTGTATGCGGAACAGGTTCGCGGGCAAGGTTTTGAAGGGCAGGATTTTAATAATTACTGGAAATCATTTGCTGAAAGTGGAAATGTGCGTGTCGAAAATATGAATTTCAAAAACGGTCAAAAAAGTATACGCATTGAAGTGAATAACGGAACTGCTGGTATTCGGCAGAGTAGGTTTTATCTTGAAAGCGGGTACGAATACAACGGTTCGGTCTGGTTGAAACCCACACAAAACTCAATTTCTGTTTCATTACAAATAAAAGACGACGAAGGGAATGCCATGGCAAAAAAAGTATTAAAAACCTCAGGCAATAACTGGCAGGAAGTACCGTACTCTTTTACAGTTGACAAAACCGACACAATGGCTTCCATCGAAATTTCAGCAACAGGTAGTGGTGTTGTTTTGGTGGATTTTATCTCATTGATGCGTGCAGATGTTCGCAAAAATGGAATGTTGCGCCCTGATTTATTTAATGCACTCGATGATTTGAAACCTGGTTTTATTCGCTGGCCGGGAGGCTCATTTGCTTCCATTTATAAATGGAAAGACGGGATTGGCCCGCAGGTTTCCAGAAAGTACCATCCCAATGAGATTTGGGGAGGCTACTCTGATTATTACGGATTTGGCACCGAAGAATTTATGACGCTTTGCAAAAAGCTGAAAACTGATCCATTAATTGTTTTACCTGCTACAACAACAGATCCTGACTCGGTAAAATATGCCCTCGACTGGGTACATTACCTGCTCGATCCAGCTATTACGGAATGGGGCAAAAAGCGCGCGGCCAACGGACATCCCAAACCGTATAAAGTTCCTTACATCCAAATCGACAATGAACCAATGAATCATGGACTTTCACCCGAACAGTATGCTGAAATTGTGAATGTTTACGGGAGCAGGATACGCAAAATTGCGCCCGATGTTAAAATTGTTGCCTGCGGACAAAAACGTTCAAACGACATGAACTGGAGCGAAAAACTCATTGATATTGCTGGCGATAATTTCGATATCCTGGGTTGCCATAATTATGAATATGAAAATGACAAGTATAATACCGGTGTCAGAAGAATTGAAGACTATCTTGTTAAGCTGAGAAATTACATCTTAAGATCTAATCATCCCGATATAAAAATCGCAGTTCTTGAATGGAACCTTGCCCGAACTTACGACTGGCGGGCGGGAATGCATGCTGCCGGAAGTTTAATCAGCTATGAGAAACTAAGTCCCGAACTGGAATTCAGCTGTCCTGCGCTGCTGATGCGGAATACCAGCGACGATCCAACCTGGACAGCCTGGATTTATCATAATCATGTTTCCTGGTTCCCCGGTTGCGGTTATGTGGTTGAAAAACTGTTCCGCGAACATTACGCTGAAATACAATATGCAAATACTTCCGGCACTTTTCGTGACGTTGAAGATCCGTTTAAGAATTTTATAGATGATATTTCGCAGTTTAAACCAGAGGACTGGCGGCCCGGAACAGTTGATGCCATTGCAACAGGAAGCGCCAACGGTAAAAAAATTGTTATAAAAGCAGTGAATTATGAAGGCATTAAAAACACATTGATCACAAGAATCCAGGGCTCTCGTGTGCCTAAAAATGCAACGGTTAAAATTTATACTATTCAAGCTGACAAAAATGAAAAAGCATCGTTGGAAGAACCAGATAAAATTAAACCAGTGGAATCGACTTTACCATATACAAAAGATATGAAAATTGAATTGGCACCTTATTCGGTTGTGGTTCTGGAAATCGATGCTAACTAGATTGATTTTTAATAGTAAATTGAAAACCTCATAACCTAACACTAACGCACAACATCGCTTCCATTAGTTGGGCTCAAAAGTATAAGCCACTAATTTTTTATTCGCTGTTGGGCTGTAGTTCCGGGCTGAGTGTGTCACGAATGAAAGGATAAATAATTCTTTTCAATGCTTTATAAAAGATGAGGGAAGACCCCTCATTTACACCTTTCGGAAGGAGTAAATAAACCACTTCATGGTGCTGTAATTAAAAGTTATGGTATTGAGCGATGAAGAAAAGGCATCATAAAGGTGTCAGGTGCGTGTAAGAAAGTTGAACGAAAGTGAACCGTTCGATGACGTCTCGAAAGGAACTAAGTTGTTGACAAAACTATTGGACTTCAGCCTCTGATAGGAAGACTGTAATGGAAGATCCGTTTACTGATTACAGGTCAACCGGGATTTAGGCGGCAGGAGTCTTACACAGGCTTTTATAAGGAACGTGAGAAACTGCCACTATGATGCGCTTATAAGCCTTCCGGTATAATCGGAATTCAAGGTATCTCAAAGAGAGCCGAAGCAAAGTGGAGTGGCGGACTGAATCGTAGTAGTATTGAAGTTTCTGTAATGGAAATGGAGCGAAGGGTTCAGCTCATTCATTTGCACTAAGAAAGACAACAAGGTATAAACCGAGGATGATCAAGTTTAGTTCAATTATGTGTAAGAATCTTCTTATGCTGAATGAGAAAAGCCGTGTGAGGTGAGAATCTCAAGCACGGTTTTGTGAGAGGCTTGGGCTGAAATGCCCTTGCCTACTCGACA
>Ga0207933_1000297_pt1 | contig 51254 bp, 40 predicted proteins | sample NGESurdeep092012_4_FD_184488 | JGI IMG/M metagenome (GOLD analysis project Ga0207933, IMG submission 184488) | Arctic peat soil microbial communities from Barrow, Alaska - NGEE Surface sample F53-3 deep-092012 (SPAdes) | ecosystem: Environmental > Terrestrial > Soil > Wetlands > Peat ... | reverse complement strand
ACGGCTCTGCGTTTGGCGGCGGCACTTCAATCTTCGACCCGACAGAAGCGCAGCATCTGAACCTCGACGGAAATTCGTATGAGAACCCTCCAGCCGATGGTCTCGGTTCATTCTGGAGCCAAGGAGGGTACTGGCAAACTAATCCTTCTCGTGGTCTCGTCAGTTCTCCCAATCCTTCGTATCCATTGCCTTACACTGGTCTACCGTATCCAATTTTTCAGTCTTATGGCGATGATTGGATTTCCTTCGTCACAGCAAATAAGCCGTGACCGTAATCTTCAACTTTGATCTTAGGAACTATCACATGAACAAAATTAATATTATTTACAATCTAAAAACCATTTCCATCGTAACGTCTGCAGCGGGTGCGGCATTTATCGGAGCTGCTCAAATACTACAAGCAGGGCACCTAAAAACTTCTGCTCCTGAAATTGAACGAGCGATGAAGTTTCCTCCCCAGATTGGCGACCTTTTGAGGGATGACGAGCATGGTTCTACAGCAAGAATCTCGCTTTTTCGCCCTTTTTTAAAACCCAGGACCTCCGGAGTTAGGGCGTCCCAAAAATGCACCGGTCTGGAAATTTATGCTTTTTACAAAAGGGAGGGTTCAATGCAGGACCGGATGTCGGTAAAGATCGACTGTTATAGCCAGCCCGGATACGCTTTGGCTGCGCAGAAATCGTTCGAAAGCACTGCGCAGACCCCGGGACTACTCCGAAGTGGCAGCTACACCGGGGCTGAACTCGGTGCAACTACCTCGCATTTCGGGGCACCGGGTGCCAGGGAAGACTCGGACTTGTGGTTGATCTCCGCTAACGTAAGAATAAGCATTGATAGCATGAACCTCGAAGACACACCCAGTGGTTTTGTTAGTCATCATACCTTCACCAGAGCCGACGCTATTGCCATTGAGCAATTCGCCAAAGTGGCAATGGTAAAAGCCAAAACGATTGCAAAGAAAATGTGAAATCGGCAATTGCACTCTCATCCTCCATCGGTTCTATATGTTTTTTGTCATCAAACGCAACACTTTGATCGTCAACTTACTAACAATAGTGTGGGGGATGGCATAGCATTGCGGTTCTGTATGGCTCTCTGTTTGGCAACTGCACTCCAACCTTCGACGCCACAGAAGCGCAGCATTTGAACTTGGACGGAAATTCGTATGAGACCCCTCCAGCCGATGGTCTCGGTTCATTCTGGAGCCAAGGAGGGTACTGGCAAACTAATCCTTCTCTTGGTCTCGTCAGTTCCCCCAATCCTTCTTTCCCGTCACCCTACGTCATGCCATATCCGATTTTTCAAAATTTTAATGATGATTGGATTTCTTACGTAACTGCAAACAAACCATAAAAAAATAAAAACAATATGACTAAAATTAAAACCATTTACAACCTGAAAACCATTTTCATCATGACGTCTGTAGCTTTGATCGCATCGACTGTCTTCGGGCAAATGTTAAAAGTCGGGCATCTGCAAGTTTCCGCTTCGGAACTAGAACAAACGCTGAGCCTTCCTTCCAGTGTCGCTGGCTTTGTTATGAAAGGCGAGACGGGATCACCGTACAAACCCAAGTTTTTTCACCTTACCGCCAATCAGTACCCCAAAAACGATTCCAGAGGATTGCAGTTGACCCCTAAATGTGATTGCGTCGAATTTCGTGCCGATTACTCGAAAGATGGCTCAAAGCAGGACCGGATGACAGTCGATGTCTCCTTTTACAGTCAACCGGGCTATGCAATGACAGAGCAGAATTTTGTCAGCAGCTCGCGCCAGAGTACAAAACCGTTACCAACGGGTAGCTTTACGGAGGCAAAACTTGGAGCTTTCACTTGGCACTCGGGAGGACCCGGTCATAAAGGTGATGCTGAGCTTTTTCTCATTGCTGAAAAGGTCCGCATTGACATCTACCTTACAAACATTCAGGACACGGCACCTGGTGAAGGGGTAGCGTTCCGCAAGTTTGACCGAGGCGACGCGCTAGCAATTGACAAGCTCGCGAAGACGACGCTGGAGCGAGCCAAACGACTAGCCCAGAAAATGTGAAATCAGTCATTTGATAGCAATAAATTAGAGGTTTGGGCACAGATTTTGTTGCCCGACTCCCAATTTCCTTTGTATTATCAAGCACAGATAGAAATTTGGGGTCCAGGCGATGAGTTGCCGTAATCACCCATTGATCAAGAAATGGAGGTAGCGAAGTTCGGACTTGGAGTAGAAGAGGTTACCGAATCTCGCAGATTCACCTTATCTGAGGTATCTTACCCACAACATTTCGGCTAACTATTAATGGCATCCACTCCTCAAGAGACTCAAATACCAAAGGGACCGGTTTCAAAACAAGCTGCTTCGCCTTTTTCTCTTAAAATTGCCACCTTGTCTGGGATTCCGATCCGACTTCATATCACCTTCGTGCTCCTGATCGCGTGGATCGCGGCTACCGATCGAAACGACAACTATGCAGCGTTGCTGTTTATCGTCATCCTTTTTGTTTGCGTCTTGCTTCATGAGTTAGGACACGCCCTAACCGCTAGGCATTACGGAATTGAAACTTTCGATATCACCCTTTATCCAATTGGAGGAATCGCAACAATCGACGGTCAGCCAAAACCGAAAGCCGAGCTTTGGATTGCTTTTGCCGGTCCGCTCGTGAATTTGGTGATCGCGGTTGCAATCGCCATTGGAATTTTGATTAGGTCCCACTCTTTTCCCCAGTATTTGTGGGTCATTCGACCTCAATCTGATTTTATGGGATCAATGTTTGCCGCTAATCTTATGCTAGCTGCTTTTAATCTAATCCCAGCTATTCCAATGGATGGCGGAAGAGTGCTTAGGTCTCTGCTTTCAATTAAATTTGGCAATAAAAAGGGAACTCAAGTAGCTGGCATGGTCGGCCAATTTATAGCGATTTGCCTCATTATCATTGGTCTTGTAACTTACAGTTTGATCTTGGTACTCATCGCCGCGTTCGTACTCGTAGGAGCCAGTCAAGAAATCGCCTCTGAAAATGTTCATTCAATCACGGATGGCCATCAAGTATCCGATGCGATGATAACAAATCTGAAAACCCTTGAACCAGGAGCGACCCTTGATTTTGCGGCAAAGTCCTTGCTCGACGGATCGCAGCATGATTTCCCAGTTGTTCTCGGGGGCACCGTGCACGGAATTTTAACTCGTTCCGCAATTATCAAGGGATTGGCTCAGGACACAAACGATGCCTATATATCTGGCCTCATGATCAGAGATTTTCCCCAAATATCCAGCGAAATGCCGCTTGATCAGGCGATTCAACTCCTCCGCCAGCAGCACCACGTTCCAATTTTAGTGATAGATAACGAGGAGCTTAAAGGAATGTTGACCTATGAAAACTTAAGCGAATTCGTCATGCTTGCAAACGCCCGGGCATCGCATCACAATTAAGCCAGTGTTGCGGTTCTCGATTTTCGCTGATTTTCCCTCACGGTTCCAACCAATAAATAAATGTCGGACATCCTAACCCCTGGTATGCGCGAAGCTTGGCCAACCGATTCGGGCCTCCGCGCCATCAATTTTTCTCTGCTTTCATGGCTTAGGCTTCTAATTGCTTCGTAGTCAAAATGAGCCGGAATTTTCATGCCGTCAAGCTTGGAAGAATCAGCTACCAACTTTTCTTGCCTTTCTAAATAACCTGAATACAACCCCGCAAGCTGCACTTGCTCTCGAACTTTTGCATCTTTTGAGAGCGCCAATGGGAATCCTAACCGACTTGCAATTTGCTCGGCTTGATTTAAATCCATGCCTGGGCGCCGCAAAAAGTCAAAGAGGGTAGTTGTGCGATCTACCGTAACCTGACCAAATTCGGCGAGCAACTGATGATCAATTCCATTCAATTCAATTCTTGAGAGTTGGTCTCGATCATGCTTTATCGCCTCTTGTTTTAATTCAAATTTCGTTTTCCTTTCCTCTCCGCAAAGACCAATTTCAATTGAAAGCGGAGTTAGGCGTGCATCCGCGTTGTCACTTCTCAAAACAAGCCGATGTTCCGAGCGTGCGGTTAGCATCCGATAAGGATCGTCCACTCCTTTAGTAGTAATATCGTCAATCATCACTCCAATAAAGCTTTGCGATCTCGGAAAATCAACCGGCGATTCTTCATGTGCAAACCTAGCCGCATTAATGCCTGCAACTATGCCTTGACCGGCTGCTTCTTCGTATCCGCTCGTGCCATTAATCTGCCCCGCTAGAAATAGGCCTGGCATGAGCTTAGACATTAAATGGCTGGTCAGTTGAAGCGGATCGGCCATGTCGTATTCAACTGCGTATCCCGGTCTAATCAATTCAACATTTTCCATCCCTGGCACTGTCTTCAGCAAATCAACTTGAGTGCCAACCGGCAAGGAGGTGGAAACCCCTTGAACGTAAACTTCTTCGCCATCCCAAGTCTCAACTTCAAGAAATATCGGATGCCTTTCTTTTTGGGCAAATCGCACAATTTTATCTTCAATAGATGGGCAATAACGAGGTCCAATTCCTTCAATTGCTCCCGAGTACATCGCACTTTCATGGATTCGCTCATGAATTAAGTTATGAGTTTGAAGATTTGTCCAGGTTTGCCAACTCGGAAGCAGCGGCCGTTGGTTATGAAGGCTTGAGTGAAGGTAGGAAAATGCGCCTGCATCCGGCTCGGAATCCATTTTTTGGCAGGCATCCAAATTCAAGCTTGAATATCGAACCCTCGGCGTGGTTCCCGTTTTGAAACGCTTGATCCTCGTGCCGATATCCACCAGAAACTGCGATAACCCGACGCTCGCCTTTTCTCCAAACCGTGCCGCGCGCACCTGATTTGTGCCTTCATGACAAAGGCCATTGAGAAACGTGCCGGTTGTGATGACCACGGATCGAGCCTTAATTTCTTCTCCGCCTTCTAGTCGAACGCCGCTCACCTGGTTTCCTTCCGTCAGTACCGTTTCAACTAAACCTTGAAGAACGATTAAATTAGGTTCATTTAGAAGCGTTTCTCGCATCAATTTCGGATAAAGATCCTTGCATACATGGGCTCTCAATGTCTGCACTGATGGTCCCTTTCCGGTGCCCATTTTTCGAATATGAGTGACCGCGTAATCCGCCGTAATCCCCATCTGGCCGCCAAGCGCATCCACTTCCCTTGCAATATGCCCTTTCGCGGGACCTCCAATGCTGCAATTACATGGCAAATGACCAATTCGATCTAGCCTCATCGTGATGCACAAAGTTTTTCTTCCTAGCCGCGCACTGGCTAGGCAAGCCTCGATACCGGCATGACCTGCGCCGATCACAATTACATCAAAGCTACTTTCTTGCATAAATCGATTCGCGCTCCCCTGTCCATCGCCTTGCAAGTTCGTCCGACATCGCTTCTAAAAATTTCTCATCTGATTCATCAAAAGCTCCTTTGCGATGTCCGTCAACATCAATTTGTCCCAAGATTTGCCCATCTCGTTTAATCAGTACAACGATCTCACTATTGGTATGCCCGCTACAAGACAAATAATTCTCGACCTTGGCCACATCCACAATCACTTGATTTTTCTTATCCTTTACGGCTGTGCCGCACACTCCCTCGCCAACCTTTATAACGGAGTGCTCGGATGGTTCACCTAAGAATGTAGCGAGAACTAATTCATCGCCTTTTAGCTCATAAATGCCAACCCAATCATAATAAGGCAAATCGAATAGCAACTTCACGACTATCTGCTGAAAATCATGCCCCTGCATCGTAGATTCGAGAACAGTTCTCATATGCAGTTCGGTTACCTCTTTTGAGATCATAATTTAACTGTACCGCCCAATCTCAAATGACAGAAAAAATATCAATTCGCGAAGCTGACGCGGAAACTATAACCCCGATTTCTGGCATTGCTCTTGCGGCATTAGATTAGAAATAGAAGTTTAATGGAACAAGTTGACGTCACGATTATCGGGGGAGGGCCATGTGGATTGTTTGCCGCGTTTTATGCCGGACTTCGTGGAATGTCAGCTCGAATAATCGATTCCCTGCCCGAATTAGGCGGTCAACTTACAGCCCTTTATCCAGAAAAATACATTTACGATATGCCCGGCTTTCCAAAAATTTTAGCGAAATCGCTGGCCGAGTCAATGGTCGAGCAATGTCATCCTTTTAAGCAGGACGTGGTTCTTGAAGAAACCGCTTGTCATTTGTCTACTTTACCCGACGAAACTTATTCAATTCGAACGGATAAGGGCACGGAATATCCCACCAAGACGATCATTATCAGTGCCGGTGCCGGTGCTTTTACTCCCACAAAATTGGGAGTATTGCGAGAAGACGAATTTTTTGAAAAAGGAATCCATTACGGGGTCCGAGATCGAAGCCGATTTGCAGGCAAACGAATCACAATTGTGGGAGGCGGCGATAGTGCATTTGATTGGTGCCTTAATCTTTCCGATATCGCAAAATCAACGACTTTGGTTCACCGAAGGGATGTCTTCAAAGCCCACGACGATACCGTGAAAAAGGTTCTGGAAAGCGACGTTACCGTTAGACTATGGTCAGCCGTAAAAGAGCTTCATGGAACCACCAGCTTGCAAGGAATCACGCTAGAAAACACAAAAACAAAAGAAACGGAGCATCTTGAATCGGATGCGATAATTGTCAATATTGGATTTAAATCAAACCTTGGCCCGATTAAAGATTGGGGTTTTGAGCTTGAAAGAAACACAATCGTAGTGGACGATAAATACGAAACGAATCTACGCGGCGTGTTTGCGGTTGGGGACGTTTGCACTTATGGGAATAAATTGAAGCTCATTGCAACCGGGGTCGGCGAGGCCGCAACTGCGGTTTGCTACGCCAAAACTTACCTGGATCCGAACGCCAAACTCTTCCCCGGCCACAGTTCAGATCGAGAGGAACTTAATTAACGATTTGGAGTGGAGGAGCTAGCTCATCCTATAATCTCTCGAACTTGTTCGAATAAGTCGACATTCCAGGCTGTTTTTGCAGAAACTACCCTATCCAACAACTAAATTCCAGAAGGGTAATCTCAAAAAATGCGGCAAAATCTCCATGCGCCCGCTCATAACGTAACCGACGCTGGCGCATTTATAATTACTGCCGCTACTTTGTACAAGGAAAATTTATTTAACTCTCCTCAAGCGTTGGATCTTTTGGAAGAGATAATATTACAGTCTTGCGGAAAATATGGATGGAGAATTCAACAGTGGGCTGTTTTTCCCAATCATTACCATTTTGTTGCACTCTCGCCTGCTGACAATGCGGAGAACTCAATCCTGACAAGGCGAATTCATGGGCGTTCAGCAATTCGATTGAATCAACTCAAGGGAACGCCAGGTCGAACAACATGGTATCAACGATGGGATACGCGCATAACCAGTCAAAGATCCTATTTTGCCAGGCTCAATTATGTGCAGCAAAATCCGGTCCACCACAAAATCGTTGCTTGTGCCACCGATTATAAATGGTGTTCGGCGGCTTGGTTTAAAGAGAACTCAGAACCAAAGTTTTTTAAAACAGTCTGCGATTTTAAAATTGACAAAGTTAAAGTTGTTGACGATTTTTAGCTATATTAAGCTGCGAATCCTAAATGGCTACCTAAATTCGAAACAAGTTTCGAAAATCTATAGAATGAGCTAGCTCATTCACTCCAAAATTTATAATTTCACCGTCAAGCCCCGAACCCTAAATGGCTACCTAAATTCGAAACAAGTTTCGAAAATCTATAGAATGAGCTAGCTCATTCACTCCAAAATGGATTTGGGAATAACTTGGCGTGTCTTTCCGGTATTAATTGTAATTCATTCGTCCGGGATATACAACTGTAACGTGATAGTATGATACTAAGATTGTCGCCGTACACGTCTCGAAGGTCTCAACATCGTCGAATTTATTCATTCAACTGGTTAGTCATCAATGAAAACAAAATATTTAATTCCTATCAGTCTTCTTTGCTTATCAATAGCAACTTTGGGAACAGCCCAAAGCTCAGGTTCCAACTCATTTTCTGCATTGAAATGGCGCTCAATTGGCCCATTTCGTGGCGGACGCGTAGCCGCGGTGAGCGGCGTCATTGGTCAGCCCGGAACTTTTTACATTGGTCTGCCTCTTGGCGGCGTTTGGAAAACAACCAGTGCCGGAACAACTTGGAAGCCAATCATGGATTCAGTTAAGGAAGCGTCCTCAGTTGGCGCAGTCGAAGTCGCCCCATCCGATCCAAATATCATCTATGTCGGAATGGGCGACCTGGTCACCGGCGGCGGAATTAACGAAGGAAACGGCGTTTACAAATCGATCGATGCGGGCAAAACTTGGACGCACCTCGGCCTTGATCAAACCAAGCAGATTCCTTCGATTTTAGTCGACCCCCACGATCCAAATATCGTTATGGTTGCCGCTCAGGGAAATATCCATGAGAAATCTGGCGATCGAGGTATTTTTCGAAGCACCGACGGCGGTCAAACTTGGACTAAAACCTTGTTTATCGACGACCAAACCGGAATCCAAAAGATCACCTGGGCTTATGACAATCCAAACGTGATGCTTGCCACTACCGATCGTCATTTCTACGGCGCGGGACCAACAGCCAGAGGGCGAGGGAATCCCACTACAACTCCAACTCCAAACCAAAGACCGATTTCAACCGGCACTTCAATTTACAAATCCACCGACGAGGGCGTCACTTGGACGGAGCTGAAAGGAGGCGGTCTGCCTGAAATGAATGGCAGAACTAGCGTAGCGATTGCAATGGGGACGAACTCCCAAAGGATGTATTTCGAGGGAAATTTTGGTCTTTACCGATCTGATGACGGCGGCACAAACTGGAGACGAATGGATGAAACCGATCCGCGCGTAAAAAATGGCCAAGGCGGGTACAACTGCGGGATTTATGTATCCCCCGCCGACCCCGATCTCCTTTATCTTGTGAACACCTGCATGTACATCTCAAAAGATGGCGGCAACACTTTTACCGGATTTAAGGGCGCACCGGGCGGTGATGATCCTCAGCAAGTATGGATCGATCCAACCGACAAAAATCGCATATTAATGGGCAGCGATCAGGGCGCAACCGTCACTTTGGATGGTGGGCAAAATTGGAGTTCTTGGTATAACCAGGCAACCGCTCAGGTTTATCACATTGCTACCGATAACCGCTTTCCATTCTGGGTTTACGCAACTCAGCAAGACAGCGGATCAATTGGCACTGCTAGCCGAGGTAATTATGGAGAGATCACTCCGCTGGATTGGACCCCTCATCCAGGGTATGAATTTGGCTCGATCACGGTTGATCCTTTGAACCCAAATATCACTTATGCCGGAGGTGAAAATGGAGGCATTTCAAAGGTGACAATGCCCAGTGACCAGTGGGTAAACGTGAGTCCAAACATGGATTCATCCGAGGCTTTGCGAAAAGTTGGAAATCAGCCCATTGGCTTTTCGCCCACAAATCCCCATGAATTGTTCGCTGGATTTCAGTACTTAATGGCTACCACCGATGGGGGCATGCATTGGCGAAAACTCAGCCCCGATCTTGGCTTTCCTAAAGGTTATAAACCGCCGGTTCCAGAAAAACCGGCCACTGCAAAGCCGGGCACACCAACTCCTAAGCCACCAGTGCGACCAAAGGGTCCTCCGGTCCCTGGCGCGGGTGCAGTTGCTACCGGCGCTTCCAACGTTAGCCAATCCGATCAAGATTGGGTCAATGGAGCTTCCGCTCAGGGATTTGTCGAAATGGACGATGACCAACAAGGTCAAAATCAGCAGGAACAATTTGGCGGCCCTGGCGGGGGCTCAATTGAATCGTTTTCCTCTTCAAGCATAAACGGTAGAGTCATCTGGGTCGGAACCAACAACGGTCTCATCAAGCTCACCCAGGATGGAGGCAAGACTTGGGAAGATGTTAGCATTCCTAACGAGCCCAGCCCAACCAGAGCCGATATTTCAAGCATCGATTCTTCTCACCAAGACCTGGGAACCGCCTATGTTGCGATTGATGAGCATAATTTGGGTGACTACAAACCTTATTTTTACCGCACTAATGACTTCGGCAAAACTTGGACCAAAATCGTAGCGGGTCTTCCCGACGATCAGCCAAGCGGCAGTTTTGCCAGAGTGATTCGAGCTGACACTGAAAAAGCTGGCCTACTTTTTGCCGGTACCGAAAGCTCAATGTATGTGTCCTTTGATGACGGAAATAACTGGCAATCGTTAATGCTCAATTTGCCAAACACTTCCTATCGCGACGCCGTGATTAACGGTAACGATTTGGTGGTCGGAACCTACGGGCGAAGCTTTTGGGTTCTCGATGATTTCTCCCCACTTCGCCAAATGGATAATCCATCCATAAACAGCTCTCCGGCTTTCTTATTCAAACCTGGAGATGCGGTCCGCGTCCGGCGAAATGTCAACGACGACACTCCATTTCCACCAGAAGTACCTCACGCTCTTAATCCACCAGAAGGCGCGATCATTTACTACAATCTCGCCTCCGTACCAACTGGAGAGGTCACGTTAAATATTCTTGATTCAAAAGGCAATATCGTGCGCCACATGTCAAGTGTTGCTGGTCCAGACAACGATGACAAGTACCCTCCGATTCCGAACTTCTGGATCGCTCAACCCCATCCGCTGCCGACTACAGCTGGAATGAGCAGGGTGAATTGGGACTTGAGATACGACGACCCGCCTTCTGAATCTCACGAATACAAAATCAACGCAAATCCGGGGTTAACCCCGGCTTCGCCTCAAGGACCGCTCGCTATGCCCGGAAAATACGTTGTTGCCCTTACTGTAAATGGTCACACTTATAACCAAAATCTCACGGTTGTCAACGATCCCCGGTCTCCTGCGAACGGTCGAGACATCGCCGCCCAGCATGATATGCAGATGAAGCTTTATCAGGGCTCATTGCAAGCTTATGCCGGTTCTCAGCAGGTAAAAGCACTTCGAGAAGCGATCAAATCAACTCTAGGCACAGCTCCAAGTGCCGACGTCACTGCTGCTGCCGACGATCTCAACAAGAAACTTGATTTGATCGGCGGAAGCGAAGGAAATAGTAGATTTCGCTTTTTCTTCCGCCGATCAGGACCACCACCCGCTCCAACATTTTCTGAAGTTTGGTCAGGATTCAATAGTCAAATTGATTCGGCTGACACTGGCGATATGGCTCCAGGTCAACCTGCTCAAAAAGCCTGCGAAATTGAATTGACTAATTTGAAGAAAGTCTGGGCAGACTGGAAGACGTTCAACGATGTCGATCTTCCCAAGTTCAATGAACTTCTAAAGCAAAAGAATCTGAATCCGATTGCATCTAATTTTCAGTCGCCACTGAAGCAGAACTAGGTGTTGGCGGTGACGACAGCGTGGTCTCACCGCCAAAAAACTTATTCTTGAACGCGTAGTTCAGGAGATTCAACCTCAGTGCGGATCATTTCGTCAGCCACAACCGAGGCAAAGTCAAGGATGATTCCCGCAGTCGATGCCTTCTCAAGGGCCTTCATATACTGCGTTCTTGCGTCCAGATGGATGATTGTCCATTGATATCCGCCACTTGCCAACAACGCATTCATAAGAAAACGCCCAATTCGTTCCTCATCTATTACTCCTATATTGTGCTCACCTATTACTCGTACATTTGGCTCGGCTATACCCACGTACGGTTATTGTCAGTAGCGGAATTATTCCGCAATTTCAAGGTGGAGATTACCGAGTAAAATAGGCTCTAACCCGCACCGAGGAAAATACAACTTTGCCAAACGCATATACCCCAGGACTCACTGTAAGTGCCGACATCGTCGTACGCCGAATCCGTCGCCTCCCGATTAAAGGCGAAGTTCTAGCTCCGCAAGGATCTGACGTTAATCCCGACACAGTTATCGCAAGAGCCATGCTTCCTGGCAATTTGCAGACCTTCAAACTCGCCGAGAAAATGGGGATTGACGCCCACGACATTGCAACATTATCGCCGATAAAAGTTGGCCAATCCTTGAAAGCGGGCGAACATATTTACGAAACAAAGGGATTGTTTGGAATGTTCAAGCAACAAATAATCTCCGAACACACCGGTACAGTTGAATCCATTTCAGAAGTAACTGGAAATGCCCTCATTCGCGAGCCATCTATTCCAATTGAAATCAACGCCTATGTAAAGGGCACCCTGGTTGAAATCATGCCCCAAGAAGGAGGCATTGTAGAAGCCCGATGCGCAATGATTCAAGGGATTTTTGGTGTCGGGGGCGAACGGACCGGCTTCATCCGGGTTGCGACGAAGTCATCTAGCGAACTTCTTGAAGCTTCTATGATCCTAGACACAGACGCGGGCAAAATCCTGGTCGGAGGAAGCGGCGTTTCGTATGAAGCAATTGGTAAAGCCAGCTCGATTGGCGTCAAAGGCATCATAGTGGGCGGTCTTCGTGATTCAGACCTCACTCAATTTCTTGGCTATGAAATTGGCGTGGCAATCACCGGCTCAGAAGCAATTAATCTGACCATCTTTGTGACCGAAGGATTTGGCTATTTATCCATGGCGGACCGCACGTTCAAGTTGCTTCAATCCTTGGAAGGCAAAGAAGCCAGCATTAATGGTGCCACCCAAATCCGGGCTGGCGTAATTCGCCCAGAGCTATTGGTCCCGCTTTCAACCGATGCGAGGGCTCAATCAGTCGCATCTCAAGTGTTTGAACTCGTCAATGGGGCTCCGATAAGGATAATTCGGGAGCCTTATTTCGGCAAATTAGGTTCAGTTACGGGTCTTCCCTCTCAGCTCGTGAAACTGGAATCCGGAACTGAGGTTAGGGTCCTCACTGCAAAACTCGCCTCAGGAGAAGAGGTGACCGTTCCCCGGGCTAATGTTGAAATAATCGCCACTTGATATTAAAAAAACGCTGAATTTACTGTTCTTGACAGTCCCTTAACATTTATCTGATAAAACTTCATTGACGTATCCTTTGAATACTTCCAAGGTACTAATGGCCCTGGTGAACTCCTCTAATTTGGAAAATCGAGAAATTGGCACGATAAAAATACTTATCGTGGACGACGAACCGGCAATTTTGGACGCACTTTATTCAAAAATGCGCCGGGAAAAATTCTCGACCTTTACCGCCGAGTCGGCTGAAGACGGAATCCGCCTGTTTCGCAAAGTCAAGCCAGATCTTGTGATTGTTGACATCATGTTGCCCCAGCGATCTGGTTTTGATCTTTGCAAATCTATCCGCAAAGAAAGCTCCATCCCTGTGATTTTTATTTCAGCCAAAGCTGACGAACAAGCGCGGGTCGCAGGTTTGGAAATGGGTGCCGATGACTACGTCACCAAGCCGTTCAATATGAATGAACTTGTTGCACGAGTTCGCGCCGTTTTGCGTAGGTCTTCAGGCGATTCCTCCACTGAACTCATAGAACGAGGAAACCTATTCATTGATCCAAAGAGTCACGAGGCAAAATTAAATGGCAAAGCGATGGAGTTATCTCCACGCGAATTCGCGCTTCTTTATTTCTTAGCGAAAAACGCGGGTCAGGTCTTTTCAAGAGAAGTTCTTATTGATCGCGTTTGGGGAAAAGACGCCTACGTTTCATTGCGCACAGTTGACGTTCACATTCGATGGCTTCGCGCCAAAATTGAAGCGCACCCAGAAAATCCTGAGCGATTAGTCACGTTTCGAGGCGTGGGCTACAAGTTTGCCGGCTAGTGAAGCTCCAACCGGATTGTGTGAATCTCAAACGGTTTGTAGCCAAATACAACCGTTCCATCCGAGACCTCAAGTTCCTGAATTGGCCTTTCTTCCATATTGCAAATTGAAGCTCCTTTTATCGGCAATGCGCAAGAAAGCATCGCCGACCCCCTCGCGTTGTGGCATTCATAAACTCTCACAATAATTCCATTCCCGTGCTCTTCCTTCTTCACCGTCTCAATTACGATATTCCGATCATCGCAGCTAACCAGAGTAGGCAAAGAAATGGACGCCCCTTCTGCAACCTTCAATGGCGCATATCTTAAAGGCGCATTGAGCCCATAGGCGGAGCGCACGACTCCGGCATGATTGTAGGGGCCAAAATGCGGAAGAAGCACGTAGGTAAATCTGTGCAACCCCATATCACAAATTGGATCAGGGGCTTTGGGAGATCGCAAAAGGCTAAGACGCATCACATTCCCATGGATGTCGTATCCATACTTTCCGTCATTGAGTAGTGCCACTCCGTGGTCGCTTTCGCTTAAATCAGCCCATTTCTGCGCGCAAACTTCGAACTTGGCCAAATCCCAAGTTGTATTGGTATGGGTCGGGCGCTCAACGTTTCCAAACTGAATTTCATAGGTGGCTCTGCCCACGTTCAAATTAACCGGAAAAGCAACTTTAAGCATTTTATCTTGCTCGTGCCAATCTACCCAAGTATCAAAGCGAATTCCAGGAGTCGGTCCCAGCGAAATCCTTTGCCTAATTTCACTCTCGCCAAATCGTTTCACCAGTTCCACTGCAACGCGAACCGGTCCGCGCTCGGCGATCTCAAACCGTTCGCTTTTAACTAACTCAGTAACGGTTTCGTTCATGAAAATATCAACATCCCAAGCTGACCAAAATAGCGGATGATCATCCAAAAGCTGAAACATATTGGCGAGGCGTCCCGGCTCGATAAACTCAGATTGATCTTCTAAGCTGATGATGCTGTTGATATTGCCATTTGAATCAAATCGAACCGAAAACCACTCATTTTCAATTCGTCTACTGCTCGATTTCAATCTGGTTCGACCTACTGGAGATTGACTCACAAAATCGCCTACCGTGACAGTTCCCAAAGCCGATTCAGGAGTTTGAAAAATGAGCTTTGGTTCATCGCCGTCTTCAACTGCTTGCACCGGCAGCAGCTGGTCTCCAACTTTTATTCCCGCAGGAACTTCACTCGAATCTCGGCTAAATTCCTTGAGCGGAATTTCAGCCTGAGTTGTTTCAGCCGTGTTTTGAAAAAGGGCAAATGGCTTGCTCATGCCCGACGTTGAAAGCTTGCTTCCGATCTTGCTCAATGCTTCGTGAATGAGTTCATTTCCGAGCTGTTTAACAACCGTATAGTCGCGCTCAGAATCAACGTAAACTTCGGTCACCGAAGAACCTGGAATGATGTCGTGGAATTGATTGAGCAACACCAACTTCCATGCTCTTTCTATCTTTTCACTCGGGTAGCCCTGAGGGAATTTTGGCGCGAAACAAGCTAGCCACTCTGCATCTCTAAGCAGAAATTCACATTCTCGGTTATTCTTTTTGTTCGCAGCTTGACTGGTGTAAGTACCTCGATGAAGCTCAAGATAAAGCTCTCCCACCCATGTTTGCAAGTCTTTGCTTTGCTCATAGGATTCCTGGAAAAAGTCAAGTGCTTTTTTACCCAGAGCGACCTCCGGAAAATGAGGAGCAGGCTTACCTCGTCTTAAAAATTCGATGTGCCTCGAAGTCGGTCCACCCCCGCCGTCGCCATATCCATAAGCATAAAGTGATTGGTCGGCACGCGCATGGTCCTTATAATTTTTCACCGAATGCACGATCTCTTTAGGTTCACTGCTGCCACAATAGGTGTCAGCTGGCGGGAAATGGGTCCAAACTTTGCTCCCGTCAATTCCCTGCCACCAAAATGTGTGATGAGGGAATTTATTCATCTGATTCCATGACATTTTTTGGGTTAGGAAATACTTAATTCCAAATTTATTGAGAATCTGGGGAAGTGCCGCGCAATATCCAAACACGTCCGGAAGCCACATATCATGGGTCTCCACTCCTAACTTCTCTCTAAAATATTCCCTGCCATACAGAAACTGGCGAACTAGCGATTCACCTCCGGTTAGGTTACAATCGGCTTCAACCCACATCGAGCCAACCACTTCCCACTGGTTTCGTTTTATTGCTTGCTTGATCTCTTTGAAAAGCTGAGGATATTCATCTTCGATCCATTCGTATTGGCTTGCCTGAGAATGAGCGAAAACGTACTCCGGGTATCGTTCCATGAGACGAAGTTGATTTGCAGCCGTGTGCGCCATCTTCAAATGGGTAATTGACAGCGGCCACAGCCATGCAGTGTCAAGGTGAGCATGGCCAACCGGATAAATCGAGTGCTTGAACTCGCCCGTTAGACTCCCTTGCGCATCTTTAAGGATTTTTCTGCACCGGCTAACCGAGTCTTTGCGAATAGGATCGAAAGCATTGATCGCATCATTCAAACCCCTGAGCAACGTTTCGTAACCGGGATCGTCTTTGTCGATTGTATCCAGCAAACCGCGATTAAATTCAAAATCTAAAACTAGGTCGATTACATCTTTACAAACCTCAACGATTTTGACTTGCTTTACTTCTTCGACTAAGTTTTGGCGCGGAGCCTCCTTTCCCCAAACTGTTACTTGCTTGTTTCTAGTGTAAACTTGTATATATTCCAATACTTTTGAATTTTTAGTGGACGATTCGGTCAGCCGTTTCCCTTCGATCCACCCGAAATCGGAATGTTCAACATCGATGCCACAAAATGGAGAGTTATTTCGCCAAACGGTTCGTTCGCCGCCTACTTCGGCTACGATCACGGTTTCCAAATTTTGAAGTGCAGGCGGTATATTTCCGCTGATCCGAAACCAAACTACTTCATAAGCTTTGCCGTATCGGAACCCCGCCTTAACCTCTTGCCATGGTCCTTTGATTGCTTCGTTTTGAGTGGCGCACGGATTGCTATTGAATTCAACTTTTAAGGCTGCTTCTAACCCATAGCTCAAGGGTCGAAGTTGCTGAGTTAAAAATGCATCGATGCGGCGGCGTGAAATTTCTGGGTGCTTTTGCATGGCGGGCTGGAAATTAAAAGTTTAACCTATCGTGCGAGTTTTCTGGAGATGAAACTTAATTCCGGCTCACTGCGTTAAAGTATTTAAGTACTATATCTTGTATAGTACTTATGGAAACCTAATTTGGGATTGTCGTTTTCTCGAAAACCAGCATTGAGATGTAAATTAATTTTGATAGATATAACTTATAGTAATAAAAATGAACTTATTAAATCCGACTAAGCCTTTATTGCTCCTCGAAACGTTCCCGAACTCCGGAGTAGCAACCGAGGATATCCAACTTGACTCTCAAATTCTTGCTTTCGAGATCGCGTGGGTTTTGATGTTCGGAAGAGGCATTCCACGGCAGTGCCAAGTGCCCTTCCGAGATGCCCGTTTTATTTTCGATCTATTCCTGAGGCAGTTCGGATACATTGAATTATTGGATTTACGGGCTGCCCCTCAAAAAGCAAAATGCAGCCCGCATACATGCTTTTCCGGCGAAATCGTGAGGCGCACCCTTGAACAATTACAATGCCTTTTGTCTGATCTCGGACATTCTGAAGCAAGCGCCTGCTTGCGGTCGGAGTCCCTTTATGGTCCCGCAGAGTTCAGTATCACGGCTCGGTCCAAGCAAAAGCAAACGAAGAACTTATTTGAACTGATCAGCCGATGTGTTTTTTCTGGAGCGATAATTACTCCGTTCGGTGCCCACTACCGAGCCGTCTATCCGGCACTATTGGGGCAGCCAGCAAAGGCAAAGGTCCCAAATTCCAAAGTGCTACCAGGAAATCAAAACCAAAGTACTGCCTTAGATAACCACGAGCCTTGCAGTTTGCGCGCAGTCCATCGAGCCGCGAACTTGTTTATTGAAAAGCTTTATACGTCTGGAATGCCCCTAAATGTTTATTTTTGTCGCCAAAACTGGTACAAATTTGCAACTAACGTAGCCGCGAAAGATTGGATAACAGTAGTTGGATCACGCTCATTGGATGCGGTTCATATGAAATATGCAGAAATAATTGGCGAAGCTCTTTCCGGGAAATGCCAAGTCGGTTTTCAATGCGAAGATCACTCGCCCTCCAAAGCGTGCATCTCGAAGCGGTTACACGCGCCGAAAAAGCTCAAAGAAGAATCCCCTCCGTCATCTTTTGTGCTTGTTTCAGGAGGAGCTCCTGGGGCTGATTTGACCGCTGAAATTTCAGATCTTAAAGCAGGCGGAAGCGTCATCGAAATTTGGCCGATCTCCCTTCAATCGGCAGCCGTCCAATGGGGACTCAGCAACCTCCTCCGCCTAAATCCCCAATTTGAAAAGAACTGCTTGCAAGTCTCTCTTTCCATTCGGCTTACAAAAGGACTATCCGAATCTGAAACCGAAATGGAACGTAAGAACCCAAGATTTAGTAGCCCTTTAAGCAATCGGGCTCCTGTGTATGCGGAGTCCACATTTTCACCAGCTCAAGCCATGGAGCGCAACCGATTGCTATACACGTTGCCCCGCGCCACATTTGTGATTCAGTCTGATTTTCGCACCGGAGGCACTTGGAACGGATGCGTAGCCGCTCTCAGAGCTAAAATATCTCCGATTTTTGTTCCTTCAGATGGCGCAATCGCCCACGAAGCTCTTGCTTTCCTCGGCGCGATTCGATTCGATTACCGCGAATTTGCTTCTCTTTCGCCCAGCCTGAGGCTTGGCTTTATAAACCAAGCCCTACCAGAAAAACTCAGTTAAACCGACATTTCCAGCTATTGCATGGCCTTCATAAACGCAGCTAAATCTGAATAGTTGCCAATCCAGGTTGTGTACATCACGCCATCGACGCCAGATACTTTAGCCGCATCTGAAAGCCAACTCTTGATTGAATCTGGAGAACCATCATAATACCCAGCCAGGATTTGATGGCATCCCAATTTCGCAAAATGCTCCATCGATGTAACTCTCTTTACCGGGTTAGACTGCCAATTAACCACGTCCACATCCTTGTCAAGACCAAGCCAAGATTTATCCCATGGACCGTCGCCTTTCACCAAATAATAAGTTCCTTTTGGCTGGGCGTTATGAGTTGGATCAAACATATCAGACCATACTAAAATCTGCTTGCCCGGATCAATTTCCTTCACGTACTGAATGCATTCTCTTGCGTTTTTAGCGAGTTGCTCTCCAGAAGTTAGCTTAGAATCAAGGCAACTTTGGTCCCATCCTCCAACTCGGATTTCATCGTAGCTAAGCATATATCCATCCGGATGCAAGTTTTTCCGAACCTCATCCATCTGCCATTTCAAAAGTTGCATGGTTTTCGGCTCCGACATGCACATCGTAACTTGACCATCGTAAACCGTGGCCATATTGTAATAGCTGACCTTCACGATTTCACCGGGTCGGATCCTGCTGTCGCTTGGCAAATCGACAACTGGTGCTTGATGCCAACTGTCGTAGCTTCCTGGCCATGGATTTGTCCCGAGTAGTGGATCTTTGGCATTCGAAAAGTCTCGGTCCTCAATATAAATTGTTTTCCCGTCGAGACTCGTAATCTTAAAAGGGGCTCCGGGCCTTCGAATCATGTTAACTAAACCAGCCGGCTCAACTTTAACATTATCCCACCAGATAGTCCCGCCTTTTCCACCCCAAACCCCGATATAAAATGTCACTTTTGAGTTTGAAAGCGAGTTAAAAGTCACATCAATAGGTTGCCAAGGCATCGTTGATTTAACTGGCAAAGTTGAGTATTGCAGTGCCGATCCATCTTCACCCAGCACAACAATTTGCACGTTGCCAGGAGTCTCGAAATTGAGCGTTTTGACGTTACATGAAACATGATAATTTCGAAACGGCGACAATGATAAAGTTTCTTCAGCCCGCGCATGACCGTTTGTTGGATCATACTTTGAAATGTCGGACATCCTCAAGCAGGCTCTCCCTTCGGGGGAATCGGAACCCTCTAAAACGCAGATTTTCCCAGGCTGATCGACCCAATCCCATCCGGCTGGAGATGGCCCGTTGGTGCTCTCGAAGTTGCCATTTTTGATCAAGTTTTCGCTTACTGGAACGAGGTGCCCATCGTTTGTCGCTTCAAAAGGAGCATCTATCACCGGCAGTCCTTCCGCGAGATTTACATCCTTGGAAAGCAAATCATTCGAATAACCAATCGGAACCACCGTCGCTATGAATTTCATCCCAAGAGCTTTGGTGGCACTTCTAAAGCGGGTGCAATTTTCCAGATAATGGGCTGGCAGGTTATCCCATCGGCAAAACTTACTGTCTGCCACCATCACTCCGTTATAACCGAGATGGCTCGCGCGGGTGACTATCTGGATATCCGAATCCACGTTCGCGTCGACCAATAAATTGGTAGCAAGATAAAGCCACTTCATACTAATCGGCGAAGTTGTCCCTTGATGCCTTGAACATATATTGGGCACTGGCAGTGAAGCGGCAATTGGTGGATGAATAAATCCAGCTAAGCAAAGTGCCATAACTGCAGCGAAAACGATTTTCACTTTCATTTCAATTTGACCGTACCCACACTCATTACTTTAGCCCAATTTCTGATCTGGTGAATCTCTCGAAAACACCCGCGATACGTTCTAAGTGCATTCGCCCAGCCCACAAGTAAAATGACAATTACTTGAAAGCAATTGCAAAAACTCGCCCGGGGCCAGGCGTCGAACTCATCGATGCCCCCGAACCCTCCCCAACTAATGGCGAAGTTCTAATCGAAGTAACGGCGGCATCGGTATGCGGAACTGACCTCCACATATACAATTGGGATGCCTGGTCACAAAGCCGGATTCATCCGCCACGCATCATCGGACACGAGTTTTGTGGGAACGTGATCGCCGTCGGACCAGGAGTTACTACCCATAAAATCGGCGATTTCATCGCTAGCGAATCCCACATCACTTGCGGCAAATGCCGCCAATGCCTTGCAGGACAAAGGCACGTCTGCATCAATACCCAAATTTTAGGAGTTGATGTGGATGGAGGATTTGCACCGAGGGTAGCGATGCCTGCCGAAAATGCTCGTCATACAGATAAATCAGTTCCTCCAAAAATCGCATGTTTTCAAGATGCTCTAGGCAATGCTGTTCATACCGTTTCTGCGGGGCCTGTTGAAAACCAAGTGATATTAATCACCGGAATGGGCCCAATCGGATTATTTGCCATCACCACCTGCAAGGCGATGGGTGCTGCCAAGGTGATTGTCACCGAAGTGAGTTCCTACCGAATGGAAATTGCCAGGCAACTTGGCGCCGATGTACTCATCAATCCCCTCAAAGAAAATGCGCTGGCGAAAGTATTGAAAGCAATGCCAGCAGGAGTGGACGCGACCCTAGAAATGTCTGGGCATCCAGATTCATTAAAGCTTGCAATTGATGCAACTCGACCAGGAGGCCGGATATCCCTCTTAGGCGTTTATCCAGAAAGCGAAGTGCCAATCAATATGGATCATGTAATTTTCAAAGGGATTTCGATTCAAGGGATTGTAGGACGTCGACTTTGGGAAACCTGGGATTTAATGGGCACGCTTCTAAGCTCGAACTCCTTGAACTTGGAGCCGGTCATAACCCATTCATTGCCTTATACGGAATTTCAAACTGGGATGGAGCTTCTCAAAGCCGGTCAAGCAGGCAAATTAGTTTTCACTTTTTAGTGCCCAAATTTAAATTAAGCTAAATCATTGGAATGGCTTGCGGCGGGTATTCTAACTAGTATATGAAGTTGGCAGTTTTGCCTTTCAATGCAATCGGTGAGGCTTCAGCCCCCCTCGCTCGTCAGCTTGCCAATTTTTGTGGCGAAGCGGTTCGCGCTTCCAGCACTGCCGACATAAATCAGGTCAGCTTTCTAAGTCAGGTCGAGCAAGACGGTATCCCTCGAGCAGCAATGATCAATCTCGCCGAGGGTCTTGTCGAAAGGCAGATGATCGAGCAGTTGTTCCAGCAATCTGGAGTCGATTCGGTAATGGACGGCCTTCTCAGAAAAGTGGGCGAATCAGGTTACTCTTTACAGGTTCGATTTCATACGGCTGATAGCGAAACTCCGGTTTATGACGAAGTCCATGATTTCACCGTTCTTGGCTTTTTCCCAGTTGTCCGAACCGTCATGGCGGAAATTGCAAAGCGATGCGAAGTGGAATGGCCGCCAACCCCACGCGAAGCGGCTGAGAATGTGCCCGAGGTTGGGCCAGACGGTCCTACTTTTGGTACCGACAGCCCTCAGGCATTTCTGAATTTACTTGAAGGATACGACGCGGTTGTGTACATCCAGCAAGCTCAAGGGCGAGTTGTCAAAGAATTTACTCCTGAGCCCGCCATCGAAATCCTGCTAAGCGCATGCAAAGAAGATGTTGATTTTGAGGGTCCTTACCAAGGCCTGGTCGCTCTTTGCCGGATGTGCGCGGCAAATCAATTGGGCTCATTCCAAGCAGTTGAATCTGCCCTGAAAGAGCTCGAACAACTCCGACCTGATGACTTCACCGCTTACTTCGGGCTAGGCGAAGTCTATCAATCAGTTGGCAATGCTCCGAGAGCAACCGACGAATACGAAAAAGCCGCCCTCCGACACCCTTCTGATTCATCCCTTTGGATTCGCTTAGGCATATCCCAGATGCAAAGCGGGATGCCAATTAACGCAGAAAGAAATTTCAAGAAAGCATTTGATCTTGAAGGAGACGACAAGCCTTCTGCCGATTACATCGCGATGGCACTTGCTCAGACTAATCGACAGCATGAAATTCCTATATTGTGGAAGGGAATCGTCGAGAAAAACCCTCAAAACGGTCTTAACCGATCGAAATATGCCATGAGCCTTGCTCAAGCCGGACAAGAAGAGGCAGCCGTGGAAGCCTTTGAAACCGCCCTTGCCGAGGTTGAAGACAAGAACCCGATAAAGAGGTTTTTCGCGCCTTTGCTTTCAAAACGAGAAGAATACGATCGGGCCATGGATTTTTACGAGGACGCACTTGATGCAACCCCAACCGATGTTCCTTTGCTCATCGAATACGCTCAAACTCTGCAAAAAGCAGATCGGCAAATAGACGTTCCTGCCGTTTTGCAAACGGTTTTATCCAGCAATCCTGATCCAAATACTCGCGCCCAGACTTTAGCGTGGCTCATTGAAATTGAGCAGCCCAAACGAGTTGAAAGCGTGACCAATGCTCAGGCGAAAATGCAAAAGGAAGATTTTGAAGGAGCTCTCCGCGACCTCCGTCCGATGCGCAATTGGCTGGCCGATTACTGGAAGTTCTGGGCAACTTTTGCAGCCGCCTTAAATCACGAAAAACAACATATCGAAGCAGAAGAATCAGCTCGAAAGCTCCTGGAACTTTTCCCGGCTTGTGTTGAAGGATACGCGGAGCTTGCTTCCGCTCTTTCCGGTCAAAATCGACACGAAGAAGCCTATCAAATGTTAAGCTTTGCTGCTAGAAACATGCCGAATTCGCTGCCCCTGCATTTAAATCTAGCTCTTGCCGCCAAAAGATCGGGGCACACTGATCAAGCCCGAGAACTCGCAAAACGGCTTCGTGAAGCAGTTGGATCTAATGCCGAACTCGACCCTGTGCTTGCTGAAATCGAAAGTTAGCAATAAAAATCGGTGATGAAGAAGTCGTCGCGCTCGCTGGAATTAGATTCTGACAATGGTCACCCAAATGGAGCGGTGCAAAAAAACGAGGATTCATCTGAAATCCCATCCGAATTATTAAATGATGGAAATGGGACGTTCCCAAAAGTAAAGATCTGGGTTAAATTATTTGTCATCTTCCACGTAATCGCCATTACTATTTGGGCAATTCCAAATCCGCCCAGTGATTACTTAGATGGAAAAACAAAGTGGATCTTTGATTATCACTCTGCTCAGGGAATCGCAAAATCAATCAACTTTGGCATTCGTGACTTCGATTTTTGGCAGCTAAAATCATCCCCCATTAAATACTATGATTTAGCCACAGGATTTTGGCAGTATTGGGATATGTTCGCCCCTAATCCAGCCAATGTAGATATCTACGGTTCCGCGCTTATTACTTATAAAAATGGCCAAGTAAAGTATTACCAATATCCCCGCATGTATGACCTAGGCATCATAATGAAGTATGAAAAAGAGCGATTTAGGAAGTACTACGAACGGGCCCATGATGATGCTTACCAATACGTTTGGCCGCAGTTTGCTCAGCATATCGCTCAACTTAATTACTCCGATCCTAATAACCCTCCGGTAGAAGTTAAGCTTTATCGATACTGGCAGGACGTCGCTGATGCTTATAAATATCAAAATCCGAACTACCAGAAGCACATGTACTTTGACTATAAGTTAAATTCAGAGGAAACTCAAAGAATGATCAACGACTCGCGCAGCATGTTTAACAATTGAGCATGAATCAAGTTACAAATCCCGAAAAGAATGTTTCCTTTTGGGGAGAGGTAAACGAATACTGGTTCGGCTTCGGGTCGGCTACGACGCTCGGAATTTTTCGTATCTTGGCTTCTACTGTCATTTTCTTTAACCTGATCCTGATTTCATTTGATTTTGGCACGTGGTTCAGCGAACAAGGGTTCGTTCCGCTTCGAACAAACGATCAGGCCAACGGAATACTCGATACGGCATTCACCTTTTTTGGTCACAATTTCACACTTCCATTTGTGTTTCCGCGCTTAAATCTGCTCGCAAATGTTACTGATACCCGCGTCACCTTAATCTTTTACATAATCACGGCCATCGCTGCGTTTCTTACTATATTCGGACTGTGGACTAGGTTAAGTTCAATCGTCATGGCAGTTGGTTTTGTGAGTCTGCAACATCGCAATATCCTTATTCTTCACGGCGGCGATACTGTGCTTAGACTCTGCGCGCTGTATATCGCGATCGCTCCTTCCGGGGCGGCCTGTTCGTTGGATCGTATTATTGGTCTTTGGCGTGGAACTATCGAGAAAGGAAGAGCCATGGTTTCACTATGGCCTCAGCGTTTAGTCCAGTTCAATGTTGCTTTAATTTACTTCACTACTTGGTGGCTCAAAATGGATGGAGATCATTGGCGCGGTGGCACTGCAACTTATTATGTATTGCGCCTCAATGAGTTTCATCGGTTTTGGGTTCCGGCATTTATGAAAGCCCCCGGGCTAAGTCATTTATTTACATATATGACAGTTGCAACTGAATTAGCGATGGGCACTTTCGTGTTCTATAAACCGGCTAGAAAATGGGTGTTACTAGCCGCAATCGGGATGCATTTGTCCATCGAATACAGCATGAACATCCCGATGTTTGCGTTTTCGATTATTGCGATGTACATAACTTTTTATGAGGGCACTGAAATTGATGCCTGGGCGATTAGAGTTGGAGCAAAACTAAAGGAAAAATGGAATCCCGCCAGCCTTGAGGTTCAATTGCCTGCTGGCCAAAAAATGAAATTGAACCCAAGCATCGCCTTGGCCGCTGCCGATCCGTTCAGATTAATCACTTACGAACCAGGCGAGTCGGAAGATTGGACTGCACATACCGAAATAAAGCCAGTTTCGACTTCTTCAATTTGGTTCCGATTACTTGGGTTTTTGCCATGGAATCTAGTTCCGGGGGTGGGAATGAAAATACTCACATCGGCTATTGAACCAATTTTTCGGTCGGCCCAAAAGAAGTCGCACAATGGGTCAGGTTCAACCCTTCATAAATCGAGAGACCCTCAAGGTAGTCCAAAATCATGAAGGTCTTACCGTTTTTCTTTTCCCGTAAACCTAAATCGCCTGGGTTCGGAATTTCAAAGAATTTCTATCTATCAGTTCTTTCCAGCAAGCCGGTTTTGCCTTCCATGGTCGAGCTTTTAAATCCAAAAGGCTATAAAGGCGCAAATGTTGGCATGGGCGCGCCGCTTGCCGAAAAATCGGGCACCGATCTAACCCTTCCGTTGGTGCACGGTGCTTATGCCTTGGTGACGATGGATCGCAAAACAATAGTCAAGATGCTCATAATGAACCCTAGTGAAGCAGGCTACGATCCCGAAGTCTATGCCGCAAGCCCTGCCGGTTTGGAATCTAGTCGGGAAGTCTTGAATCGCATCCGAGCAACTTGGATCCTCGCTCAGTTCAATATTGAATCCTATCACCCCTCCGTTTTCCCGTCGATTCATTTCATGTTGCGATGCGTGGCCAGACTCGCCGAACTTACCGAAGCAGCGATTGCCGATCCGATCTGCGAACGGTATTTCTTGCCCGAAGAACTTCACAGTGAAAACATCCTCGATGAAAGCCCGATTTTGCCCCAAGAACTTGTGAAAGTCCACTTCGTGCAAGGTGAAGCGGGATTCAAAGCTTATACTCTAGGGCTTCAAAAAATCGATCAGCCCGAACTTGAGTTCAACCAGCTAGAAGAATCAGATCAACCTCGAGCTTCTCGGTTTTTGCTTCAGGTTGTGAAGCTAATTCTTCAGGGACATCCACTCAAACTGGGCGATCTACTTGGGCCAGCAAAGCAACCCGCTCAAGTAGGCGCGGGCGGTTTTGACCGTGGACTTTGGGAAGGAATTCCTTGCTTTGAGTTAATGCTTCCAACGGGAATTAATGCCAACAACTGGTTAGCACAATTGGAGGAGGCCTCGTAAATTTCACGTTATTAAAGAATAATCTGAGCGGATTGGTCACGAATTTCCCGCAAAATTCGTTAAATAAGATACATGTGCCCCAACACTGGAAATCCGAGTGAAAACTTGAATCTAAAACTTGGCGAAATGAATTTGGGCACCGAAGCCATAGATTTTTCAAATCTGTATCCGATCCTAGCCAGGCTGATAAGTCCTGCTGAAATCCGGAATCTGACCGCGCATCAGTTGGTCGAACTTGCAAAAGAAGTGCGCCAAGCGATCTTGAATGAAGTTAGCAAAACTGGTGGTCACTTCAGTTCGAACTTGGGCGCGGTCGAGCTTGCAGTTGCCGTGATGGCGGTTTTCAATCCGCCTGAGGATAAAATCGTCTGGGATACGGGTCATCAAGCCTACGCCCATAAAATTTTAACCGGAAGATTGCCTAGATTTTCCACAATGCGCAAATTCGGAGGACTTTCCGGATTCCTCAAACGCGATGAAAGTGAGTACGATGCATTTGGCGCCGGTCATGCCGGAACTGCAATTTCTGCCGCGCTTGGATTTGCAATTGCTCGCGACAAATTAGGAGGAACCTCCAAAGCGGTAGCGATCACCGGAGACGCCGCAATCGCTAGTGGAATGAGTTGGGAAGCTCTCAACCACGCTGGCGAACTTAAAACCGATCTGATCGTGATTTTGAACGACAATCGAATGTCAATTGCGCCAAATGTAGGTGCTTTGACCAATTATTTGGCAAAATTGCGATCAAGACCATTCGTGCAATCAATGGCAAGCAAAGCAAAGGACGTTGTCCACAAAATGCCCGATCCAATTACAAAGGTGGCTTCTGGAATTCGACACGGCATCACCCATTACCTGGCTCCGTCTCCGACCGGAACAATTTTTGAAGAAATGGGTTTTGAATACATCGGCCCAATTGATGGTCATGATATCCCCACCCTTGTTGAGGTTCTGAGAAACGTCAAGGAACTCAAAGGCCCATTTTTCATTCACGCGATCACGACCAAAGGAAAGGGTTATGGAGTCAGCGAAGAAGATGCTCGGAAGTGGCATGCAGTTGTGCCCTTTAGCCTCGAATCAAATTCGATGGTTTCCAAGCGTGGTGCCACCACTTTCACCCAAAGCTTCGGTGAAATCGCTTGTGCATTGGCTGACAAAGACGAAAAAATTGTCGCGATCACTGCTGCAATGCCAGATGGAACGGGTTTAAATGATTATGCGAAGCGTTTTCCTGATCGATTTTATGATGTGGGTATTGCCGAGCAGCATGCCGTTACCGTCGCTGCAGGAATGGCAGCAGGCGGTCTAAAACCTCTTTGCGCCATCTACAGCACTTTTCTTCAACGCGGATTTGATCAGGTACTTCATGATGTCGCAATCCAAAAACTGCCAGTTCGATTTTTTATGGATCGTGCCGGATTAGTTGGAGACGACGGGCCAACCCATCATGGAATGTTTGATATTAGCTTCTTGTCGTCGATACCAAGCATGGTTCTGCTTGCGCCGAGAGACACTGACGAACTTAAAGAAATGGCGATTTGGATGGCAGATTACGATCTCGGGCCAACCGCAATGCGATATCCCAGAGGCCCCTCGCTGGATGGTCTTCCCGAAGCTCGAACGCCAATTGAGTACGGTACATCTGAAATTCTGATTTCCGGCAATGATCTCACGATTGTAGCGGTCGGAAGTTGCGTAGGTCCTGCGTTTGAAGCGGCAAAGCTCTTAGCCGAAGAAGGAATTAAAGCAACCGTGATCAATGCCAGGTTCGTAAAGCCGATTGATATCGAACTGATTTCGCGAAGCGTTCAGGCTACCGGAAACCTTCTTGTTGTTGAAGAAGGCACCCGACGCGGTGGCTTTGGCGAAGCCGTTCTTACTGACCTTATAGTGTCTGGCGTCAAACCTGACCGCGTAAAGTTGCTTACCTTGCCCGATGAATTCGTCGAGCATGGAACCCAAGAAATTTTAAGGGCTCGGTGCGGTCTTGATACCAACGGAATCTACAGCGAAGCTCAGAAGTTACTTGGTTCAAAAGTCGCTAGAGCTTGAGCGTATGAAAGTCAGAGGCGTAGTCCACGCAGTCCGAATTTGTCGGGATTATAGCCTGACAACCCAACAGGTAAAATAGGAGTTAATGTTGACTTTTAAGGAAGGCGATACCGTGCGGATCGTCTCGCGAGCCATAAACGCGGAAGACCGTCGAACCGGGCGATATTTCGAGCATATGTCCGGTCTTACTGGCACGGTCGAAAATGTTTATTCGGATGGCACGGTAGCCGTTCAAATCAATAAGGATTCGCTTTCAGAAGTATCGGCTGAAGTGCATAAAGTAGCGGTTAGAAGAATGCGCGAAAAATTTCAGGAAAGCCTTAGCGAAGAAGCCAAGAAAATGCTCACCGCCGAAGAACTTCACTTTGATGCTCACTATATGCATTTAGTCCAGGTTTCCGATTTAGAAAAGGCACCGTAAAATGGCAACTCCTGATTTTTCATTTGACATCGTGAGCCGAGCCGATATGATGGAAGTGAAAAACGCAATGAATCAAGCCGAAAGAGAACTTGAGAATCGCTATGATTTTAAAGGTTCAAAAGCAGAGATTCAACGAGAAAAAGACGATGTAACCCTCATCGCTGAAGACGAATTTCGGATGGATCAACTCAAAGAAATTGTTCTAAGTAAGTTACTTAAGCGTGGTGTTGATATTCGTCAAATTGGTTGGTCAAAAAGCGAAGTCGCTGCTGGGATAACAATTAAGACTAAACTAGAACTTCAAACTGGTATCGCTCAGGACAAAGCCAAAGCATTGAACAAAATGATAAAAGAAAAAGGGCTAAAGGTAAACACTCAAATCCAAGGCGAAGAAATCAGAGTTTCATCTAAGAGTAAGGATGATCTTCAAAAGGCAATGAATTATATTAAGAGCCTTGAACTGGATTACCCGGTTGATTTTGTAAATTTTAGGTAATCCGTAACTAACTCACATACTGGATGGCACTTTAATAAGTTCCCCCGCATGGACTAGTGCAGCTTCACTCACCTCGCTACCGCCGATCATTTTGGCTATCACACGCTTGCGTTCTTCATAATCTAACGATTTAACATTCGTCCGCGATCTTCCCATTTCAACCGTCTTTTCAAGGTTCAAATGATGATCGGCGGACGCAGCCGTCTGAGGCAAATGGGATATTACTAGTACTTGATAAGCCTTTCCTAGTTCGCTTAATTTTTTCGCAACCGCGGAAGCCGCATGACCGCTCAAACCTGTGTCAACTTCATCGAACACTAACGTTGGCACTCCAACTTTGCCCGCCAAGCATGCTTTTATTGCAAGGGTGACTCGGCTAAGCTCACCACCGCTCGCAATTTTAGCCAGGGGTCTAACTGATTCCCCTGGATTCGCACTAAACAAAAATTCAACCCTATCTCGACCGCTGTCCGAAGCATTAGCGCGCGTAATCGAAACTTCAAACTCGGCATGAATCATCGAAAGGTCAAGAACTACCGATCTAACTTCTTCGCTGAATTTCCCCGAGTGATTTGACCGAAGAATCGAGAGGGAATCCGCCAAAGTGTCATATTCTAATTCTGCCGTGTCAAGCTCGAAACTTAAGTGATCTTCGTCGCCGTCGAACGACTCCAAATCTTCAAGTTGTATCTGAATTTTTTTGAAATGGTCAAGAACTTCCTGCTCATCGTTGCCGTATTTTCGTCTCAATCGATTCAACATATCCAGCCGACTAATCGACGCCTCTAGTTTTTGCGGATCAGCTTCAAGCTCTCCCCGATAATCCCTCAGCCCGTGAACGACTTCTTGAACGGCAAAATAAGCTTCCCTACATTCCTGAACCAAATCTTCGAGATCAACATCAATCTTTGCCGCTGTCTGCAAAGCCGCAATTGATTGACCCATTTGGGATTGGGCTGATATTTCAGAATCTTCTAACGCGTTTAGAACACTCTCTACTGCCAGGGTCAGTTTCTCAGAAAATTTCAGTTTTTGAATCGTCGAATTGAGCAGCTCGTACTCGCCTACTAGAGGTGCTACATCCTCAATTTCCTGCACTTGGTATCGCAGCATATCCAGCTCTCGTTCCCAATCTCTTTTGCCCTTACGTACTGCATCTAATCTTCTGCGAATTGTGCTTACTTTTGCATGACTTAGCCCAACTAATTCACGCGCCTTAGTCGCAGGAGAACCAATCCACGCGTCCAGAAACTTTAAGTGATTATCTGGATCCATTAACGCCTGATGGTCATGCTGGCCCTGCATGTCCACAAAGTATTTTGATATTTCGCGAAGCACCGAAAGCGGAACGGTTCGGTTATCGATCTTACTTACCGACTTTCCATTTGCCAATACTTCTCGATAAAACTCAACTTCATTGGTATTTCCAAATGGACCAACTTCATTCAACAAGGCGTGAAGTTCAGGGTGATGCTCAAGATCAATCACCATTTGAACTATCGCCTTTTGTTCACCAGAACGCACCTGATTTGAATCTGCACGTGAGCCAAGGGCGAGTTGCAAAGCATCAACCAACAACGATTTTCCTGCTCCAGTTTCACCCGTAAAAACCGTAAAACCTGGTTCAAGATCGAGACTGATATTTTCAATCACGGCTAGGCATTGAACACGTAGGCTCTTAATCATTTGATTTCAGACCCGACCAAAGATTTGCCTGTTTGCTGCTCCCGAAGCTTTTCAATCTTCAAATTCAAGCCCTCCCAATTGGCCATCAAATTCATCAATGAATCTTGAAGGTCAGCATGCTCATAAGTCAAGGAAAGTACGTCCGAAGTTGCCGACGAATTTGAAAGGATATCCTCGATTTCACTGAGCCTTGCTTCATCCCTTGAAATATTTTTTTCAACCTCCGAAATCATTTTCCCCAGTCGGTCAATTTCCTTGCTCAATTCCCGAGGTGAGATTTGAACTTCAGGGACCACTGGCTTAGCATGTTCGACGGGGCTCTTTTTATGAGGTCGATTACTCTTTGCATCCTTTGATTCCGCCCATCTTCGATATTCCTTATATCCGCCAGAGTATTGAACTACCCCTGACTTCTTAATATCTAAAATGTGATCTGTTGTCTCGCCCAATAACCATCTGTCATGACTGACCAAAATCATCGATCCGGTGAAGTCCGCAAGGATCTTAGAAAGCGCAACTCGGCTATCCATATCAAGGTGATTTGTGGGCTCATCTAATACAAGTAGATTGGGTTTAAGCACCGCTAATTGAGCGAGAGAAAGTTTATTTTTTTCGCCCCCACTGAGAGTTCTTATGGGACGATAAACATCATCGCCTTCAATCAAAAATCTTGCTAGCAAGTGACGAGCTTCAATCGGACTTAGATCGCATTCCCAAACCATGAAATCGAGAGGTGATTGATTGAGATCAAACTCAACCGCGTCTTGGGCAAAGTAACCTGCAGTGACTCCACTTCCAAGTCGGATTAACCCGCTGGTCAGCTCATTTTTACCGAGCAAAGCCTTCACCAAAGTTGATTTACCCGCTCCATTTTCACCAATAACTCCCCATCTTTCCTGATATCGAACCGTCCAGTCCAAATTTTTGATCAAAGGCGCACCTGGGAATCCGATTGATGCCTTGGTCGCCTCTACCACGATTTCTCCCGATCTTCCTTGTGAGCTGATCGCTGCTTTCAGTCCGCGCTCCGATTTTGGAGCTTCGACTTTAGATTGAATCAACCGGTTCATCAATTTTTGTCGACCTCTGGCTTGAGCGGTTCGCTGGGAGTTCATAAATCGCCTTACAAATTCATCCATCTTTGCAATTTCGGCGGATTGGCGTTTGGCAACCTCGGCACGACGGATCTCGGCTTCGGATTTCAATACTAGATATTGGGGAAAAGTGCCCGGGTAAGACGTAACTTGACCATCTTTCATTTCTAGTACCCTTGTTGCGGTAGCTTCAAGAAAAGTGCGGTCATGGCTCACCAGCAAAATCGATCCGCGATAATTTGAAACCCAATTTTCCAAAAATTCGGTAGCTTCTAAATCTAGGTGATTGGTAGGCTCATCGAGTATCAGAAGTTCCGGTTCTTCAAGGAGCAATTTCGCCAAAGCAAGCCGAGTCCGCTCTCCACCACTGAGGACCAGCGTAGATTTATTAAACTCGTCTTCCTGAAATCCAAGCCTCTTTAGAACCGCCTGAACGTCGCGATCCATCGAATGGCCGTCAGACTCTAAAAAATGCTCTTGAAGCAAGGAATATTCTTCCAAGAGCTCCGCAGTCGAACTGCTTTCCAACAATAATTCAATTTCTTGCAACCGAGACTTGATCTCAAATAGGTGCTTTAGCCCTTCCTGCGCTTCCTCCAGCACCGTGCGATTTTCGTCAATTTGCGACTCCTGACGAAGGTACGCGATGCGGGCTCCTTTGGCAAGTTGCACCGTTCCTGAATCGGGGGCGACTTCCCCGGTGATAATCTTGAGTAATGTAGTTTTGCCGCATCCATTGCGACCAACAAGTGCCAGCCTCTCGTCTCGATCTATTCGAAAAGTAACGCCAGACAAGATAATGTCGTCGGCGAAATCTTTCTTAACTTGGTTTACGGTGAGAAGCACAATTCACTGCCAGTAGCAATAGCTTTTATTTTTGAATAGCCATGCAAGTGGCATCGAATATGCTGGAATTATCCTTGATTTTAACCAGACCTTCTTTGGATAGCGCATTGTCGATCGCTATCTGAGCAATGGCCGAATGAGACCCGCCAAGCACCACGTTTTCCATTTCCTGGACGTTGACATTTTCATTCTTTAAAACATCAAACACGTGGGCCAAAACTCCAACTTTATCCGCATGACGAACAATCAGTAGGAAGTTCGCCTGCTCGCCTTTAGCAACATTCACCACATTAGGAACGATGCCACTCAGCATGTACTCCCGAACAATCCGGACGGTCTCTTCGGAAACCGCTTCTTGGGCTTGCTCCGTGCTCGCACCTATATGATGGGTGCAATATACATTAGGAAAGTCCTTGATTGGTCCGTCATAATCCGCAACTGCTGATTTGGGTTCTCCTTCAAATACATCTAGCCCTGCGAAGAATTTTCCTTCACCCAACGCCGCTAAGAAATCTTCTTGATTTACGACTTCTCCTCTGCTTGTGTTTACAAATACGGAACCCGGTTTCAAAGCGTCAAAGAACTTTTTGTCAAGAACTCCTTTGGTGGTTGAATTTAAACTTAGGTGAACCGAGACGAAATCGGACGTTTTGGCCAGCTCTTCTAAACTTGCAGCCCTCCCGATGTCCATTGCAGCTGCCGTTTCTGGGGTCATCCAACGCGAAAACGCGGTGATATTCATTCCAAAAGCGTGCGCTCTTGTCACCATTTCTTGAGAAATTCTTCCCATTCCGATTAGCCCTAACGTCCGACCAAATAGCCCTTTCGCCTGTGAATATTTCTTTTTGTTCCAGTGACCGTTGCGCAGATCCGATGTATTATCGGCGATGCGCCTATCGCACGCTATCATGAGCCCAAATGCTAGTTCTGCTACCGCTTGAGCGTTCTTTCCCGGACAATTTGTAACTCTAATACCGCGCTCGCTTGCGGCTGCCACATCAATCGTGTTGTATCCGCTGCCAGCCCTAATGATAAGGCTCAACCTTGATTTGTCAATTGAATCCTTCTTAACTTCAGTAGAGCGAACAATGAGAATTTCGTGACCGCCAGCACTAAGTGCATCTGTGAGAGCATCGCCCACCAAATCTGGTTTAAAGTCCACGTCTAGCCCCAACTTCTTCAGCCCTTCAAGACCACTTTCCTCAAATTTATCGGCAACTAGAACTAGCACGAAGCAAAGTTTACCTTTGACCGGTCAACCTCCATCATCCAAAACTGAAGTATTCTATTTGGGAATGCCGGGGTGGCGGAATGGTAGACGCGGTGGTCTCAAACACCATTGATGCAAGTCATGTGGGTTCGAGTCCCATCCCCGGTACCAGCGCTATTTAGGCTAATACTGAAGCAGTTCAACCCCCCAGTCTTAATGGCAGGCTACTTAAATCAGCACAATTTAGCTTAAAATCTCGGAAACAAGCAAGGTCCAGATTGAATCTGCCATAATTCAATTTAAGGTAATTTTTTAATTTGATCTACGTTAACGTTCAGAATAATGAGAGCATCGACAGTGCCCTCAAACGATTCCAGCAAAAATTGCAACAAAGCGGAGTGTTGCGAGATTTAAAAGAGCATAGCCATTACGAAAAACCTAGCGAAAAACGGCGCCGAAGAGCAAGGCGTCGCCCTAGTCGCTATTAAGGCAACGGTTTACGACTAATGAACTGGCAGCCATTAGCCTCAATAAACCGTCGCTAATATATTTGCCGCATTTATGCAAACCTCAAATCTCTACACCGTAGCAATTACCTCAGAGTGGAAAGGAACGGCATCTCTTCAACTTTTGCGACGAGCAGTTAAAGAGACCCTGAAACATCATAACTTCTTAAAAGGAAGTATATCGATCTTGCTCACTGATAACGAAGGAATTCGTCACCTAAATCGAGATTTCAGACAAATCAACGAGCCCACCGATGTTCTTACTTTTCCTTCCCGACCAACGCCTCATCCCAAATCGACCCACTTAGGAGATATCGCCATCAGCGGGCAATATGCCACTGCTCAAGCGGCTGAACATGACATTTCGCTTGACCATGAGCTTGCATTATTAGCGATTCACGGGGTCCTGCATATCATTGGTTTCAATGACGAAACCTTATCCGATCAGCGCACCATGGGCTTTGAAATGCAAACCATTGCTAAGTCGCTAAACTTTCCTGAACTATCTGAATGGTCCACCCTTGAACTAGCTGAGGTTTCAAGCCAATGAGTAGCCCAAAAAATGCGTTAGCCCCATTTAAAGCGGCCATGAACGGTCTCGTTGTGACGGTTCGCACCCAACGCCACATGCGATTCCACTTGTACGTTGTCATTTCCGTCCTGCTGATGGCAGGATTCCTAAATTTCAGTTTGCGAGAAGCGTTAATCCTACTCTTCATGATCTCGCTAGTTCTAATCGCAGAAATGTTCAACTCCGCAATTGAGGCCACCGTTGATTTAATCCAACCTCAATACCATCCACTTGCCAAAACCGCCAAAGACATCGCCGCTGGCGCAGTCCTCATCACCACTATTATTTCGCTAGTTGTCGGAGGTCTCTTGATCCTTGGCGAGAGTCGCTGGGAAACGATCAAGGCCAATCTAACCAGTCCTGGTCTCGGACCCAGCTTCGCATTTCGCCTTCTTGTTGGCTTTTTCGTTTTGTTCACGATTATTATCATCGGCAAGGGCCTTGGCAAGCGAGGCCAAGTTCTTAAGGGCGGTCTCGTAAGCGGTCACGCCGCTTATGCATTCTTTCTTGCTATCGGCATCATGGCTCTCACGGATCAATGGCTAGTCACCGCTCTTGCGATTATTCTTGCTTCGATCGTCGCCCAAAGTCGCTGGGAAGCTAAAATTCATTCCGTTTTTGAACTGGCTCTTGGTGCGAGCGCAGGCAGCTTAGTAGGCCTGGCTCTTTTCGTACTTCTTCCCAAATAATATGGAACCTCCCCCGAATAAGGGAAAGAGATTTCCTCTAAAATCCTCCTCGCAAACCCCAATTTCACTGATTGGCCTGCTTCGTGGAATCGGAATTACGGTGGTATTCGCGGTTGGACTTTTCGCCTTATGGCAGAAAGATCAAAATATAAACATCCGCTTCGCATCCATTGATACTGAGATCTTCCCGAGCTGGGCTACGATCAGCTTGATCATTGTCGCGATTGCGTCAAACATGGTATTCGTCGCCAGCGAAACCGCAATTGAATGCCTTCATCCCATTCATCTTAAGATGCTAAAAGAAGGTGAAAATGAATGGGCATCGAAGAATCTTCAAAAGTTGATTGACAGACGATCCAGCTATTTTGCCGCAACCATAATCGGCTCCCAATCTTCTCGATTCGCGATTGTGCTTTTATCCATTTTGCTTGCTCCGGCGTTTCTGCCGTTAAATTCAGTGGCTTCGTTATCTTCATTGCTTCTCGTAACAATAGCAATTAGTCTTCCACTTTTGATCCTCAACATGATCTTAGAATTGGTGCCTAGGAGCTACGCGACTTTGCATCCATGCAAGATCGGATTGCGATTGTTTAGTTTCATTGAAATCGCATCTCTTATTTTTTCTTTGCCCGCTCTTGCGGTTACCAGCGTTGCCGGTTTGCTTACGGCAAGATTCGGAGCCAAGGCAAGTTTTGGGGTACCTAATCAAGCCGAAGAAGACATTAAAATTATTGTGGAATCCGCCCAGGAATCAGGTGAAATCGAACAAGAGGAAAAGGAAATGCTCCACAGCGTGTTTGAGTTCTCGGACACTGTGGTACGGGAGGTAATGACCCCGCGCGTAGATATTGATGGAATGCCGGTGAACAGCACGCCCGATTCGGTTATCTCTCTCATGCATGAATCCGGGCATTCCCGCATCCCCCTTTATGAAGACACCGACGACGCAATTGTAGGCATTATCCACGCGAAAGACCTGCTCATGGAGATGCTATCCGACAAATCGGTTTCGTTAAAGTCGCTGATGAGACAACCCATGTTCGTTCCTGAAAACAAGAATTTACACGATCTTCTAAGGGAAATGCGAGTTTCGAGGAGCCAAATGGCGGTGGTTCAAGATGAATTTGGGGGCACCTCAGGAATTGTCACAATTGAGGACATTGTCGAGGAAGTAGTAGGCGATATTATTGACGAATACGACGTTGAAGAGCCCAATCTGGTACAGATCGGGGATGGGTGGCTAATTGACGCCAAAACTCACGTAGACGACGTCAAGCGCGCGTTAAATATCACATTTGACACCGAAGAATTCGACACCATCGGTGGATACGTATTTGGACTTTTTGGAAGGCAGCCTCAACAGGGGGAATCCATCGAAGATGCTGGCATTCGATATACAATTGCCGAAACCGACGGTCGCCGCGTGCAAAGGCTGAGGGTCGATAAATTAGCTACCTCTGAAACCACCCAAGCCAAACCTTAATATGAAAGAGAGTGCCGCGAAAATTTCGAGGCACAATTTATTTCAACCCTTAGCAGCAGACGTTTTTGTTAACTGCGTCCCAATCTATGCACCGCATATATGCTTCGATATATTTCGCACGAGCAGTTTGGAAATCTAAGTAATAAGCATGCTCGTAAACGTCCATCGCAAGGATAAGTTGGGTGTTCCAAGCTGGAAAAGTGTCCTGGCTATCTCCCATAAAATTAAAAACTCGCTTTTCCTCGCAGTCATAACCTAGATAAGCCCAACCCCGACCTGCTAAGCCAGTTGCAATCCAATCGGCTGACCATTTTTCAAATGAGCCATAACTCTCATTGATCAAATTGGCAACTTGACCGGTTGCTGGTCCGCCGTTCCCGCCGAGGGTGCCGAAATAGACATTGTGATTCAAGTAGCCCCCGATTGCAAAAGCATAATTAACTTTAAGCGCTCTCATTTGAGAATAAATTTGATTCGCCTTAGCCGGGTCGCAGTCCACTTCCGTCAATGCCTTGCGAATTTCATTTGTCTTATTCGCGTAGCCTTGCCAAAGTTTCAAGTGAGCCCGATGAGTAGCCTCCGAAATCCCTTTCGAAGCAGTTGACAACGCCTTTTCAATATCCGCGTCTCCAGGCACGCGCACCAGTTTTTGTTCCATTTTTTCTCTTTTTTTAGTTCGAATAACCTAAGTCACCCGAGACACATTCTTTCTTTTAAGCGAGATCCTCTTTGTTTGCCTCGGCTTTTACCATTCTCACCAAATTCGTAAGACCCAAACTTTTACCCATCGATAACTCATTTCCGAAAATTTCAAAAACTATATCCTCCGGAACTTGCTTTACTTCATCTACGGGAACACCGGAAAGTCCGTCATCTAAAATAACGGCCAGAGCCATAGCCGATATTCCCTGGGGATTGTCCACTGCAATTCGATACTTCCGGCCTCCCTCTTTCAAGGAGCGAGAATCAACGTACACTTCGCTTTCGCAACCGGGAACCCGCCGGGAATCATTCCGCGCCACATCCGCAAAATCTGAGAGTTTGTATCGTTCGGAAATGTCGATGAGCGCATCGATTTTGTCTGATCTATCCTCGAACAGACCCAACTCGTCGAGTTGGGCTTTGAGTCGGGATGGAATCATATTTGTGGACATGCAAGTCACGCTAAAGGACTGCCTTTTTCAACCGGCACGCCCACGAGATTGCCCCATTCCGTCCAGCTTCCGTCATAATTCTTAACCTTCGGATAGCCTAGCAAATATTGCAAAACGAACCACGTGTGAGAGGATCTTTCGCCGATCCTGCAATAAACAATTACCTCGTCGTTTGCGTTCAATCCGTTTTTCTTCTCGTAAATGTCCCGAAGCTCTTCGGCTGACTTAAAAGTACCATCCTCTTGATTCACGGCGGTTCCCCATGGAACGCTTTTTGCCCCCGGGATGTGACCGCCTCTCAATGCTCCTTCATTTGGATAGTCCTCCATGTGCAAAACCTCGCCAGAAAATTCCTTGGGCGAGCGCACATCCACCATCTTGCCGTGCGAGTTCAAATGAGACATCACTCCGTCTCTAAAAGCTCGAATTTCATGATCATTGCGAATTTTGGCAATGTAATTGGACGGAGCAATTGATGGTCGCTCCCGGCTCAATTCCCGACCTTCTTTTTGCCATTTCAAACGACCCCCATCCATGATTTTCGCATTGGTATGGCCAAATAAATGGAAAACCCAAAGCGCATAGGTAGCCCACCAATTGTTTTTATCGCCATAAAAAATGATAGTGGTGGATTCATCTGCGCCGAGGTGCCGCATCAAGTTTTGAAATCGGTCCTGATTTAAATAATCGCGCCTAATTGGGTCGTTGAGATCCCTCGCCCAGTCAACTTCAAAGGCACCCGGAATATGACCCGAAGCGTAAAGTAGCGGATCTTCATTTGATTCAACTAGTCGAATGTTTTTGTCCCTTAAATGTTCAGCAACCCATTCAGTTGAAACCAAAGCGTCTCCGTGAACATAGCCCTTCGACTTGGATTCCATAGTTGAACTCGTCATGTCAATATTCTACGAACAATCCCAAAATTGCTGCACTTTCTAGGGTGTGGAAACGTTAAATTCATGACTGGATACGCCGCATGAACCACTGGCCAAAACTCCGAGCTACGATGCTTGATATAGCCGCAATCACAAGCATCATTGCCCCCAATCCGATCGCCTGATTAAGATTTTCTCCAAAAATTTGGTAAATATGAATTGGTATCGTCTCCGTGATTCCTGGAAAGCTGCCTGCAAATAAAATCGTAGCACCAAACTCACCAAGAGCTCTGCTTACCGCCAGTGAAGCGGCTCCAATGAGTACAGGTGCGATCAAGGGCATCACCAAATTAACAATAATTGCTTTTCTTGAGGCTCCTTCCAGATTCGCAGCCTCTATAAAATCTTGCTCAATTAACCGGAATCCATCCGCAAGCGGACGAATGTAAAACGGACTTGAAACCAATAATTGTGCGCATACAACTGCGCTAAATGAAAGGGGCAAGTTGATTCCGTGGTGAAATAACCAGCTTCCAATCCATCCGGTTGGACCAAATGCTAATAGCAAAGCTAACCCAGAAACGGCGGGTGGCAATGCCGCTGGTATATCCACCAAAAGACGAAAGAATGGCACCACTCCGGAAGTACCCATAGCGATAAACCACGCAAGAGGTGTCCCAAAGACTAGGAGCACTACGAGGGTTATCGTGCAACTTCTTACACTTACCCATATCGCTTGTTGAGCTCCAGATTCACGAACTAATGACCAGATATCCGTGGGATTTACTCCGAAAAGTAGGGCTCCTAAAGGCAATATGAGAAATAAACTCATAGGAACGATTGACACCCACCCGAATCTATAACGCATCGACCAATTTTGTACTAAGCCTTTATTGCCGATATCGGTTCACTTTTGAGGTCGCGGGCCGAATCCGCGTTCGTGAAAGTCTTTTTGAGCTTGAGCACTCAAAAGGAACTTCATAAACATTTCAGCTGATGCGACATCCATCGCAGTTTTGAGCACAGCCACCGAGTAAGTTGCAGTAGTTTTTAGCGCCGGCGGCAGATTGATGATCGACACCTTGTCCGAACTCACAAACGCATCCGTAAGATAGACAAAACCTGCGTTCGCCTGGCCAAGAGCAACGTGAGCAAGCACTTGTCGGACGTCTAAGTCTTCCGTCACCACATTGTGCATCACCTTAGATTGAAAATTTAGTCCATATATCTTGTTTGCGCGGTTCAACATTGCCAAAGCGTAAGCCCCCGCAGGTACCGAATCCTTGGCCATAGCAATGCGCAAGCGCGGTTCAGACAGCGATTGTAAATTGGTGATTCCCGCATCGTTATTCTTGCAAGTGATGATCACAAGTTGATTTGTAAGCAAGATATGAACTTCCTTGGCATCCGCTTTGCACGCTTTTACGACGCGTAGCATCTGAGTTCTATCAGCGCTGATGAATAGGTCAACCGATGCTCCCAGCAATATCGATGTCGCAAAAATGTCCGATCCTCCAAAGCTAAGTTGGATATGGACATCGGGGTGGTCGACGCTGTAGTCATGGGAGCATTTCGTCAGTGATTCTTTTAGCGAAGCGGGCGCAAGAATTCTAAGCGTATTCGCTTGACACAATTTTGGAAAAAATGTGGTCAAGAGTGCCAATAAAGCAAAAATTCTGAACCTCTTTAGCATGTCATTGCAACGTAGTTTACTTGGCAAAGCCGATCCGCATCGAATATTTCTGAGAAGAAAGGGGGCCTTTAAATCGTCCTAATTCGCAACATCAAGGGGGGTTGACCGCAACTTAGCCGTAGTACACTTGAGCATGGCAATCGTTCAATTCGATAACCCGCTGGTGCTTGCAAAAGACTTTGAACCGAAAGGGGATCAGGCATCTGCAATCGCGGGTTTGGTCGATGGACTTGACTCCGGTTACCGATTTCAAACCTTGCTTGGTGCAACTGGCACAGGTAAGACTTTTACTATGGCTAGCGTGATCGCTGCTTCACAGCGACCGGCTCTGATTCTTGCTCACAATAAAACTTTAGCCGCTCAACTTTGCCAGGAGTTCCGAGCTTTCTTTCCAGAAAATTCAGTTCAGTACTTCATCAGCTATTACGATTATTATCAGCCGGAGGCTTATGTGCCAGGTGCCGACCTGTATATCGAAAAGGATTCCAGCACAAACGAGGAAATTGAAAGATTGCGCCACGCTGCAACCCACGCTCTATTAGAGCGGCGAGATGTAATCGTAGTCGCCAGCGTGAGCTGTATTTATGGGCTAGGATCGCCTTCCGAATATGCCGGAGCGGTAGCCACATTTGAAACAGGTGCCACGTTTGACCTTGATGACGCAATCAAAAAATTAGTTCAAATGCAGTTCACTCGAAACGAATTTGCCCTGGATCGTGGAACTTTTAGAGTTCGGGGCGACACCCTTGAGATTCAGCCCAAAGATGAAGAAGTAGTAACCAGGGTCGAGTTTTTTGGGGATAAAGTTGAAAGAATTCGGCTGTTTGACCCACTAACCCAGGAAGTTCTTGACGAACCTTCAAAGGTCTCGGTTTTCCCCGCTACTCACTACGTGACCCCATGGGAGCGTCTCGATGATGTCATCAATTCAATTGAAGCAGAACGGGATAAACAGCATGACCTATTTATAAGTCAGGGCAAGCTTCTGGAAGCTCAGCGATTAAAGTCAAGGGTTGATTTCGACATTGAAATGATGCGTGAAGTGGGCTTCTGTAATGGAATTGAGAACTACTCGCGCTATTTTGATGGTCGTAATCCCGGCGATCCTCCTTATACTTTGCTCGACTTTTTACCTTCGAACGCAATCGTTTTTATCGACGAAAGTCATCAGACTCTTCCCCAAGTTCGCGCCATGTACAACGGCGATAAGTCCAGGAAGTCTGTGCTTGTTGATTATGGATTTCGTTTGCCTTCCGCACTTGACAATCGACCTCTAAAGTTCGAAGAATTTCTGAAGCGAGTTCCCCAGGTCGTCTATGTTTCAGCAACTCCGGGTCCCTTCGAAAAAGAAACTCAAGCTCAAGCGGTTGAACAAATCATACGCCCTACGTATATAGTTGACCCTGAAATTAGCGTCAGACCAACTAAGGGCCAAGTCGACAATTTGCTCTTTGAAGTCCAAGAACGTGTTAAGAAAAAGCAGCGGACCCTTGTGACAACCTTGACCAAAAAAATGGCAGAGGACCTCACAGGATATATGCATGATCTTGGAATCAAAGTGCAATACATCCACTCAAATGTCCATTCATTAGAGCGGCCCGAAATACTACGCGATCTCCGTCTGGGGGTTTACGATGTATTAATTGGCGTCAACTTGCTTCGAGAAGGTCTCGACCTACCGGAAGTGACATTGGTGGCTATCTTGGATGCCGATAAGGAAGGGTTTTTGAGATCCGGAACAACACTTGTCCAGACGATTGGAAGAGCAGCGAGAAATATTGAGGGCCTCGTCATCCTTTACGCCGACAAAATGACAGATTCGATGAAGTTTGCGATTGACGAAACCGATCGTCGGAGGGAAATTCAACGCGAATATAATAGAGTCAATAACGTTTCTGCGTTCACGATCATGAAAGAGGTAAGAGAAACCGTAAGAAGTTACGACGCGGTGGCAGAAGTAGTCTCTCAGTACAGTGACCAGACCCTAAGTGAATTGAACAAAGATGGCAAAGACCTGAGAATTGAGGACATTCCGATATTAATCGCCGCACTGGAAAAGCAGATGAAAGACTTCGCCAAGATCATGGACTTTGAAAAAGCGGCGGAAGTAAGGGATGAGATTTCTTCGTTGCGCACTTTGATGGGAACCAGCGATGGGCGAATTGGTCAGTCTAAGCGCAAATTAAAAAGATACACCCAGAAAAGATGAGTTCTTTGTGCATAATAAATAACTAAATATGAAACTCACGCTTCAAACTGATTATTCCTTAAGAGTAATTCTTTATATTGGTGCGAACGAAGGTGCACGATCTACCATTCATCAAATTGCCATCGCTTACGATATATCGGAAAATCATCTAACAAAAATCGTTCACAACTTAACCACTCTTGGTTATCTTGACTCGGCTAGAGGCCGGCATGGAGGATTGAAATTGCCCGCTTCACTCAGCTCCGTAAGGTTAGGGGATTTTATTTCAAAACTAGAACCCGATTTTTTGCAAAGCCCTTGGTTCGAAGAACCTGTGGTTAAAGTTAGTGGACTGCGCCAAGCTCTAATCGACGCCCAAGAAGCATTCGTCCAGTCCCTAAATCGCTACGACGTTGGTCAGTTGCTTGCGCCTAAATCTAAACTTCGCAAGACATTGAATCTTAGCTTAGAGCCTGGAACAGTCAACCTGAATCAATAAGCTTTGGCAAAGACAACTCGTTGCGCGCTTGGCTTGCCCGTAAAAATACATTTGCCTGGCAGTTCGTCCCCTGGCTCAAGTGGCACCAACGGGATGCAACGGATCGTTGCCTTAGTCAGTTCAGATATTTTTTCTTCTGTTTCCTTTGTGCCATCCCAATGAGCTACGACGTATCCCGGCGCACTTTCCCCCGAAAACGCTTCCTCAAACTCTTCCCACGTGTCAATTCTTCTGGTATTTGCATTCTGAAATGCCACGGATTGCACAAAAAGATGTGTCTGAATGTCCTCTAATAGTTCTAATATCTTTGGAGGCAATGACTCATCAAGCGGAAGGTCAATTTTCTCGCCTGTATCTCTCCTCGCAATGATTACCTTTCCTGCCTCAAGCTCCCGCGGACCCAATTCAATCCTCAGCGATGCCCCGTGCATCTCCCAATAGTTATACTTGTATCCAGGACTCTCCTTTTCACGCTTGTCCACATGCACGCGCAGATTTACATCCTTAAACTGATGATTTTTAAGATCTTTCGCTAGCGCTTCCGCAGCCGTAATGGTTTTTAAGCGCGCTTCATCGTCACGCCCCATTGGAATAATTACCACTTGAACCGGAGCAAGGCGAGGAGGTGGGAAAAATCCTTTGTCGTCGCTATGCACCATGATCAACGTTCCAATGAGTCGAGTGGAAACACCCCAGCTGGTGGCATAAACATATTCAAGTTTGCCTTCTTTTGATTGAAATTGAACGTCAAACGCTTTTGCGAAATTTTGACCCAGATAGTGAGATGTTCCTGCCTGAATAGCGCGGCGATCCTGGGTCAATGCCTCAATTGTGAGAGTCTGGACCGCACCTGCAAATTTTTCACCCTCGCTTTTCGATCCAATCAGCACCGACATCGCCATGAAATCTTCGGCAAAGGTGCGATAGATATTCAAAATCGTCATCGCTTCTTCCCTAGCTTCCTCCGGGGTTGCATGCGCGGTGTGACCTTCTTGCCATAAGAATTCGGCTGTTCTCAAAAATAATCGAGTCCGTAATTCCCATCTCATTACGTTTGCCCACTGATTAATTAGTATCGGAAGGTCCCGATAGCTCTGAATCCAACTTTTATAGGTGTTCCAAATCGTTGTCTCTGATGTCGGCCTAATAATGAGTTCTTCTTCTAGCTTTGCCTCCGGGTCAACCACGACTCCATTACCACCCGGATCATTCTTTAATCGATAATGAGTGACAACTGCGCACTCTTTTGCAAACCCTTCCACGTGTTCAGCTTCCTTACTCAGGAATGATTTAGGAATAAGTAGAGGAAAATATGCATTTGAATGTCCGGTTTCTTTGAACATATCATCGAGACCTCGTTGCATTAATTCCCACACCGCGTAACCATGCGGCTTGATTACCATACAACCGCGCACCGAGGAATGATCGGCGAGGTCCGCCTTTAGAACCAGTTCGTTGTACCACTCCGAATAGTTTTCATCGCGAGCTGGAATGCCCAAATTTGAACTCATGAAGATTCAATTATGACACTTAACCCGTTGTCGACCTATTCGCATTCATAATGGGTGGAAGGCGTCGTATTAAGCGTAATGCCGTCGCACAGCCATGATAATTGCATCTCTCATCGGAACCATACTATATTGCCAAGCAAAAACTCCGATCATGCCGCCTGCATTTCTTGGGAAATCTGCCTATGAGATATGGCTTGATTCTGCTCTTGACGGGGATCGCACAAATAACAATAAGGGATTTTCGATAAATGGGGTCGCGCCTAAAAATCGATTACCTGGCGATTTGCGCGGAGTCCAATCCGAAATTCCCGATATCCAAAAACTTGGGACTCGCATCGTAATCTTGGATGGTTTATTTCAGATCAATGATGGTGAACCAAATTTGGACCCACATGCGGGCTCTTCAGATGACCTCAAAGCCACAATGCGCGCTCTAGAAGACGCCAATATCCTAGTGCTTGTCCGAGCACGCGGTGCCGATGAAGATTTCCCCAATTTTATAAAAAAAATGGGATTTTGCGGCTGGATCGGAACTTCGCAAAATAGCCAAAATCAATTAGGCCAAGTTCACCTTTTTAATCCACCCACGAATGAAACCGACCAACAAATAACAATATTGGATCAGCTATCCAACACTCTTACCAAAATTGGGGTTGAAAATCTGGCGAAAATGGACGAATCTGGTTCTGACCCGTGGGGTGCAAATAAAGTAGTCAAAATTCTCGCAAGGTTGTCGCAAGCCGATTTTGAAGAAACAACCAGCCTAACCGGATCACGATTATTTTCCAGAGCAAAGCAAAGTGTAACCCTGGCCGAGCAGGTGCTTGCAACAGTATTTTTTGGACCAAGCACCCCCGATTTGCTTTATGGAGACGAGTGGGGATTGACCAATTCTGACAAATACCAAGCACTTGACCAGCTACCCGATGACCCATCCCGTGAAAATCAAACCATACAAACCTTGGTAACTTCTTTGATTTCCCTTAGAGCTAATCGGCGGTCAATTTCGGACGGAGATTTTTCAGTTGTGTATGAAAACGATCAAGATGGAACCCTGGTAATCAGCCGGACTTATCGATTTGAAACCTCTCTTCTATGCCTTAATTTGAGTTCGCAGGAGCGACAATTTACTGTCTCATCGGCTCGATTAACGAACTCAGGATTTACAGATCTAATCGGAGGAGCCAGCTTTGGAGCCACCATAACCGGGATTAGTGTAATCCTTCCTCCTGAAGGGTTTGCTTTACTTGGAACTCCCGCATCTGAGGTGCCCGGAAACTAGTTCAGTTACACCCGTGATTTTTACCAAGCCTTTTTAATTCATCATCGTTCCTTTAAGGTTCTGATTGAACTTGGGCGATCTCGCATTTTCTGTAATTTCTTTCAGGAATCCAGGCATATTCCACATTTAGGCAACTTTTGAAGCAAAAAACTGTTATTGCTTTGTGATTGGTGAAAAATGAAATTTAACAAAACCGTAATCGCCGTACTCGCAACCGTACTATTTTCCTGCGCTTTCGCAGGTGCTCAACAGGTCGGTCCTTCACATGGAACCCCTCCAGCCCATTTTCAAAATCACAAACATGCCGGGTTTGGAAACTTGATCAAAGAGCTTGGGTTAAATCCCGGTCAAACAAATAAAATCAAAGCAATCATGGGAACCCAGCGTTCGAAAATGATGGAGCTGAGAAAGAACACAACTCTGACCCCTGAGCAAAAGAAAGCCGACATGAAGCAAATTCGCTCGCACGCTCGCGCTGAAATGATGAAGGTTCTTAGCCCAACTCAGCGGACCAAATTTAAGCAGATAATGCAGAACCACGGAAAGAAAGCTCCTGCCAAGCCCTGAAATGAAACCTGATTAATCTAACTGGTAATCGCAACTCCACAAGAGGGGGCTAAGTTGATGCTTAGTCCCCCTTTTCTTTAGCTGCCCCTTAAATATCAGTTACTAAAACGGATAGGGTAGCGTTAAAAAAGCTATGCTGATTCCTGCCCTCCTCTTCACGCACCTCCAAACTATCCCGGCACCAGAAACCCTCACTCACGGATTCGCAATCAGGGCACACGTTTCAGGCCCAGGTCAACTGCGGCGTGATGCAATCCTATCGGCTCTAGCCGACGGAACTTGGCAACCTCCGACATCAGCAAGCAATGGCTGGGAAGAGATCAAAGCCGATGCCAAAGGAAATTTTTCCGGCAAAGAACTTGAAGGCGGCTGGGTTGATTTTCAATTCACGTCTAACACTGCTCAAAAAATGCTTCTTGACGCTCAAGGCGATAGCTTCCTATTTGTAAACGGAACGCCAAGAGTTGGCGATGTCTATGGATCAGGCAACGCAAACCTGCCAATTACCGTCCACTCAGGCAACAACGATCTACTTTTTCGATGCCTCCGAGGAAGTCTGAAAGTGCAGATCACTCCTCTGCAAAAACCAATCCAACTGGACATGTCCGATGCAACATTGCCCGATTTGAGGCCGGATATAAATGCCGATCTCCCCGGTGCAACCTTAGTTCGAAATGGGACCGATCAAATTATAAGCAATCTCATTCTGGAATGTGAACAAGGTCACCATCGCACCTTTACAACCGTCCCCTCCATTCTCCCGATGAGCATTCTCAAATCTAAATTTACAATCCATCCCGAATCAGGCGATCAAGTGACTTTAATTCTTCTTCAAAATGGCAAACAACTTGATTTGCAAAAACTTCAGCTAAGAACTCGAAAATTGCATGAGACTTACAAGCAAACTTTTATCAGTGATATTGATGGCTCGGTGCAGTACTATGCCGTGAATCCCGCCTGGAACCAGATTAATGCCGGACTTGCCCTTAGCCTCCATGGAGCCGGGGTTGAAGCAATCGGACAAGCCGACGCTTATTCATCGAAGCCTTGGGTGAACATCGTCTGCCCCACAAATCGACGCCCTTACGGATTTGATTGGGAAGATTGGGGCCGGCAAGACGCCTTAGAGGTACTCAAGATTGCGGAAGCGAATCTTAAACCAAACCCTTCAGAAATCTACTTGATTGGACATTCAATGGGCGGACACGGAACAATTTTAAATGGAGCTTTATATCCTGGAATGTTCGCCGCCATTGCTCCCAGCGCGGGCTGGATAAGTGCCGAAACTTACGCCGGTGTTACGCTCGATCCGACTCCAAACCCTCTGCAATCTATCCTCCAAAGTGCGACCTTAATGGATGAAACCCGACGATATTTGCCGAATTATGCAGCCGAAGGAATTTATATGATCCAAGGCGGCGCCGACGACAACGTTCCCCCCACGGAACAGCGAAGCTTGGCAAAGCTCCTGGGCACTTTTCATCATGATTTCATTTATCATGAGGTGCCTGGTCAGGGTCATTGGTGGGACATCAGCCCTGAGCCTGGCGCGGATTGCGTCGATTTAGCCGCAATGTTCGACTTTCTCGGCAGGCATCAATTGCCGCCTCAGGACTCAGTTCATGATATTGATTTTTCCACTTCCGATCCAGAAGTCTCGTCCAATTGCTATTGGGCGACAATCGAGCAGCAAACCCAGCCCCTTGAAATATCCAGAATCCAGATTCACGTGGATCCGTTTCTTCACGTTTATCGAGGTACCAGCCAAAACGTGCAACGACTAACTCTGAACCTTTGCGCTCTTGCTCCTGGGGTGGTTGATTCGCAAAAAGGATTAGAGGTGGATTTAAATTCCCAGAAACTTACGCTCGCTCAAATCCCAGCAAGCAACCAAGTGTCCTTGGAAAATCTAAACGGTGTTTGGAGTTTCACCGATACGTCGACTAATGGTCAAAAAAATCCGGCTCGAACTGGGCCGTTGCGACTTGCACTTCAGCACCGCTTTGTCTTGGTTTACGGAACTCATGGAACCGCTGAGGAAAACAAATGGGCACTTGCTAAAGCTCGATATGATTCAGAACTTTGGTGGTATCGAGCCAATGGAGAAGTTGTCGCCATTCCCGACAGCCAGTTTGTTCCAAGCAAATATAAAGATCAAAGCGTGATGCTTTATGGAAATTCAGACACAAATTCGGCTTGGAAAAGTCTCCTGGGAACTAGTCCCATCCAGGTTTCAAATGGAAATATAAAGCTGGGATCAACCAGCTACCAAGGTGATAGCCTGAGTGCCGTGTTCTGCTACCCTCGGAAAGACAGTTTGATCGCCTCAGTGGTCGCAATTTCTGGCACGGGTCTTATCGGGATGCATGACGCCGATATGCTCAATTATTTGCAACCCATGACGAGCTATCCAGATTTCCTCGTGTTTAATAGCAACGCCCTTAAGCCGAGCGCAACCGACGGAATCCTAGCGGATGGATTCTTTGACAACAACTGGCAACTTGATCCGAAATCTATGGCTACAGCTGCAAATTGATTTCTAAAAACATTAAGTGAGCTCCTAGAACATGCGCACGGAACGGAAATTACTTATAAAGGTTCGATTATTCTGGCAACTGGCGAATTCCCATGAGCATGGACTGGGCGGTTCCGTAATGACCCGGAGCCCTGAAAACGGCAGTCATAAAACCTGGTAAATTGGTGATACAATCACTGATTTTCAAGCTGTTGACGACACTGCTCAAACTCCAATTAGCGGCAACGTCGCGCTGTACCAGCCAGACAAGGTCAGTGCCCATGAGCCCTCTGTGGTTCAGACCAATTCGTTTCAATACACTAGCCAGGCTTTGATGCATCCTACAAGCGTGTATCAAATGGTGCTCAAGGATAGCCTTAGTCAACAAATGCCAAACGTCTATGTAAACGAGCATTTTACGACCGAGACCCCTCCTGGGTTCTTGACAAACTACGACACCGGCTACTACTGGACAACGACTGATGGCGGGACAAAGAATCCATCTGGTTACGTGGACTACGACTATCTCGGCTGGACTTTCGGATATTTCCCGAGTCCGTGGAATTTGCTACAAGATTACGATTTTAATCACATTTATTACGCCGGGACTCAATCCGCGAATGGTCCGTGGGACTATGTCGGAACAAAGTACGGCATCGCCTGCGGGTATTTTATGATCCAGTTCAAATATAAATATCCTACACCCACTAGCTCAGCTGCCAAGCAGTAGTACTTTAACATCATGAAATCAAACAATTTTAAATTAAAACTATTCTCAGTTATCGCCGTTTTTGGAGTTGTACTGCAGGTTGCTTCCGCTCAAATAGCTTTCAACAACAGTCCATCCCACTATGAGTATCGTTATGGTTTGGACTTTAACCCCGGCGGCTTTGGGAGCCGCACAACCGAAGGTTTCCAAGTAACAATTGTAGAAGTTGGAACCCCTTCGGGACAGTTGCCAAGTACTTATGACTTTTACGCGGCAGATCCTCCGAATTCAATTAGCAGAGAATCTGATGAACCCAAAACCCCAACTGTCCCAATCAATATTTTAAGTTCCACAACTCCGCTTTCAAGCTCTTATACCGTTCCTCTTGTAACCCTGATGCGGATGAGCGATATAGACCCTTTGACACCGGGAACAAGGCTGATATTGGTATTTAAGCAAAAGGATGCTGGTAATCCGAATCAACTCACGGTTTACGATGCCTTCAAAACTACTCAATCTTCACTTGCCCAGTCCAACAATGCCTTCGTTCGAATTCAGCTATCGTTGGCTCAGGCATTGCAAGGTTCTAAAGTTCTGGCAGGGTGCAGGTTGCTCGGATGGCTTAGGTTCGACACCACTGCTACCGGAGGTCATGCGAGCCGCGGCACTGGATGGTCCTTTGATGGAGAGATCACGCCAGTTGAGCAGATTATGACGCAAGCTGCCTTGACTGCACCTCCATTTCTGAGCTTTGCAATTTACAAGGATTTAGACAATTCCAACATTCCCGGTATTTTCGAGCCGATGGTTCGCTCCTATTTAAAGCTTACACAGGATCCTCAAGC
>Ga0207933_1000295_pt1 | contig 51436 bp, 34 predicted proteins | sample NGESurdeep092012_4_FD_184488 | JGI IMG/M metagenome (GOLD analysis project Ga0207933, IMG submission 184488) | Arctic peat soil microbial communities from Barrow, Alaska - NGEE Surface sample F53-3 deep-092012 (SPAdes) | ecosystem: Environmental > Terrestrial > Soil > Wetlands > Peat ... | reverse complement strand
GCGAGGAAAGCCTGACCCATCGCAAGAGTATCGCCGAGGTAGGGGCCGGCCCGGTCGGCATCGTCGTGGCGGAACCCGCCGCCGGGGAGGCTGCGGTGGATGACGATCCACTGCGTGGCGCGCTGGGCTTCGGTGAGCGCGGACTTGTCGCCGCTGACGGCGTAGAGGTCGCAGAGCGCGGCGATGACCCAGCCGTTTTCGCGGGCGTAGACGTGCTTGTCGATGCGCGGGATTCCCTGCGCGCGGCGGCCCTTGTCGTCGAGCTTGAAGTAAGGCTCGTTGTCCTGGCCGTCGTGGATGTCGGCGTCCTGCGAGACGAAGAAGACGCCGGTGGGGCCGTCGGAGAGGAAGGTGCGTACGTAGCGGTGGACGGACTGCGCGGCGGCGAGGTCTTCGGGGTTGTGGGTCTGGGCGTAGGCGAGGGAGTACTCGCGGAGGAAGGAGGCCTGGATGGAGATGAGCTTTTCGTAGTGCGGCTCGACCCAGTTCTGGTCGACGGAATACTGGTACGCGCCGCCCCAGACGGGGTCGATAAGGTGGGTGGCGTCGTGCAGCGTGGTGGCGGCGCGCTTGGCGTAGAGTGCGTCACCGCGGGTCCCGAGGCGCATGGCGTACTCTACGGAATCTTCGTCGAGGTACTTGTGGATGAAGCCCCAGCCGTCGTTGGCCTTGTCGTATTGCGCGTCGTAGGCCTTGCGGACGCGGGCGAGAAGCGCGGGCGAGATGCTGGCGTCGGCCGCGGGGTGCAGCGCGGCTTCTTTCTCGATGCTGGGGCCGGGGGAGGGGTCGGTGATGATGGCTTGCAGCATGGAGGCCATCGCGCGCGGCTCGATGTAGCCCTGGCGCTTGACGATCTCCGAGCCGTTGGCGGCGAAGACGACCGTGGCCGGCCAGCCGTAGTCCTGGTAGCGGTTGGAGATGTCGGGGCGGGAGTCCTGGTCGACTTTGATGAGGATATATTTGGAGTGGAGCAGCCGGATGACGGTGGGGTCGCTGTAGGTTTGGTCGTCCATGACGTGGCACCAGTGGCACCATACGGCTTCGAGGTCGAGCAGGACGAATTTATGCTGCTGGCGGGCCTGGGTGAAGGCCGCGTCCGACCAGGGTTGCCAGTGGAGCTGTGCGGATGCGGGGAGTGTGGCGAGGATGAGGAGTGCGAAGATCGTGCGGATGCGCATGGTTTGCTCTCGTATAAGCTACGCGCGGGGTTGGGGATCGGATGTGGTTGTTGGTGGGAAGAGAGGACAAGGAACGACAAAGGAAGATGCGGGTCTCTCCACTGCGGCGGCAAAAGCGCCGCCTGCGGTCGAGATGACAATTTTGTGGTGGCTGCGAGAGAGGACAAGCAACGACAAAAACAGAAGCAGATCCTTCGCTGCGCTCAGGATGACAATTTCTGAGGGAGATCAGGACGACAATTTTTGAGGAAGCTGGCGAGCGGTGAGGCTGCGATGCAGGCCCCGCTCGCGCTCGGTGATCGCATCGAAGCGCGTGGCGGGGAGTGATTGCATGGAGCAACTATAAATTGAGCGTGCGCATTTAGACGCCGAAGACTCTGCGGATGTATTTGCGGTCGGCGGCGACGGCGACCGCGTTGCCGCCGGTGGGTTTGCCGTTGCCTTCTTCGTCGATGACCCAGCCCGTCCAGCCGGTTTTGTGCATCGCGGCGGCGAGCGCCTCGAAGCCGAAATCGCCCTCGCCGAGCGGCACTTGCTGAGTGTGGTTCTTGAAGGTCTTGACGTGGCAGCCGACGATGCGCTCGTGATGGCCCAGCATGAACTGCGCGGGGTCGCCGCCGCCCTGGTAGCCGTGGCCGGCGTCCATCAGGAAATGCACGAGGTTGTGGTCGGTGTTGTCGGCGATGCCGTCGATCTCGGCGTTGGAGTTGGCGAACTCGGGCATGTGGTTGTGATACGCGAGCTGCAGGCCGTGGTCGCGGCAGATCTTTCCGAAGGCGTCGAGGCGGGTACACTTTGCGCGCAGGGCTTCGGGAGTGAATTTTCCGTTGGGGTCGAGGCCGGCGGCGCTCATCACGATGTTGGCCGCGCCGAGTTGCGCGACGCCCTTTACATCGCCGGGGAACGTGGTGTCGTCGGGCTTGGGCATGCCGATGTGCGCGCCGATGAAGTCGAGGCCGGCGGCGTGGAGCTGCTTGCGGGCCTCGGCAGCGTGGGCAAACTGGCCGCTCACGAAGCGGATATTGCATTCGAAGCCGGCGTAGCCGAGGGCCTTCATTTCGTCGATGACGTTGAGCAGGCCGGCGAACGTTCCAAGCTCCGGCGTGAAGCCGTTGGCCTGGCAGCCGACCCTCATGCGCTTTACCTGGCCGAATGCGAGGATGGGGACGGCGACCGCCGCGGATGCGAGGGCGGAAGCGGCGAGGAAGGCGCGACGGGTGAGTAAGCGATGGGTCATCGAGTTCTCCTGTGGAGCCATACTACTTATGGAGCGGCTGTGCGGGCAATCAATTGACAATCATTTGTAATTGATTTTGAATAGCTCTGTCTTCTTTAATCGTGTTTTTCCTGCCGACGCATGGAGTTTCGGCGCGGGGCGTTCGCGGGCGATATGGTGTTGAGAGGCATTCGCGAAGGAATTTGATGCGTGCTGGAAACCTGATGATCGTGCAGGGCGGAGGGCCGACGGCGGTCTTCAATGCGAGCCTTGCGAGCGTGATCGCGGAGGCGGGCCGGCAGCCTGGCGCGGGCAAAATCTTCGGTGCGCGGAGCGGGACGAAGGGACTGGTGGGAGGCGACGCCGTCGACTTGACGGCCCTGACCGCGGGGCAGCTTGCGAGGTTGCGTGAGAGTCCCGGAGCGGCGCTGGGGTCGTCGCGGTTCAGTCCAACGGACGACGAAATGCAGCGGATGGTGGAACACCTGCGCAGGCTGGATGTGCGGCGGCTGGTTTTTATCGGCGGCAATGGGACGATGCGCGGCGCGCAGTTGGTGAGTGGGGTTTGCCGCGCGGCGGATTTTGAGGTGCAGGTGATTGGCGTCCCGAAGACTGTCGACAACGACATTGCGGTGACGGACCGGTGCCCCGGATATGCGAGTGCGGCGCGGTATATTGCGCAGTCGACGCGCGACCTGGGAATGGATTTGCGGGGGCTGCCGCAGCCGGTGACGGTGCTCGAAACGATGGGGCGGAGCGTGGGCTGGCTGGCCGCCGCGACGACGCTCGCCAAGAGCGCGGAGGACGATGCTCCGCACCTGGTTTATTTGCCGGAAACGCCGTTTCGGAAGGAGCAGTTTTTGTCCGCCGTGGACGATGTTGTGCGGCGGCAGGGATGGGCTGTCGTCGTGGTTTCGGAGGGTGCGCGGAACGAGGACGGCAGTATGGTCTATGCGCTGAACGATCCTTCGCATATGGACCCGTTGAAGCGGCCGATGACCGGCGGCGTGGGGCAGTTTCTGGCGGGAATGGTGGGAGAGAATTTGAAGATCCGCTGCCGGTCGGAGAAGCCGGGGCTGCTGGGGCGAGCGTCGATTGCGCTGGTGTCTTTACAGGACCGGAAAGATGCGGAGTTGACCGGGCGGGTGGCGGTGCAGGCACTGCTGGCGGGCGAGACGGAGAAGATGGTTGCGCTGCTGCCGCTTCAGGATGAGCGTGGGTATGCACTGGTGCCTTTGCACGCGGTTGCGGGGCACGAGAAAACTATTCCGGCGGAGTGGCTGACCGATGGGCCGCTCGCCGTGACGGACGGTTTCCGGGAGTATGCTTCCCCGCTTGTTGGGGAGTTGTACAGCTATAGCGCTCCCTTTCCACGGAATAATTAGTACATGAGGAGTTGTTATGTCGATCGGTTTGGAAAAAGGTGCAGCGAAAAATGTTGGGGTGTTGATCTTTGGGCGCAAGCGGCCGGGGTTCGATCAGGATTGGAACGCCGTCATCCGCGGGCGCAGCCTGGAGATTTTGCAGGGCCTCGGGTTTACGTGCATCGGCGCCGACACGTTGATGATGGACGATACGACGATCCATCCGGCTATGGATGCGGTCCTCGCGGCGAAGTGCGATGCGCTGATCGTGGTTCAGCCCTCCATCGCCGATGGACAATTTGCGTTGACCATCGCCCAGCGCTGGAGCGGGCCGGTGATTCTGTGGGCCACTCCCGAGCGGCCCGGCGATGGCAAGGTGAGCTCGTGCTCGCTGGTGGGTGCGCACCTTTGGGGGTCGCTGTATCGGCAGGCGAAGCAGCCGTTTGAATTTGTGTATGGCGGCGAGGAAGTTAGTGACGAACTGGTGCGAGCGGTGGCGCTGGTTGAGACGGTGCAGCGCATGAAGCGCGGCAAGGTCGGCGTGGTGGGGACGCATGTTCCGGGGTTTGTGGACCTGGCTGCCGATCCGTTTTTGATCCGGCGGACGTTTGGATTGCAGATGCACTCGCTGAGTCTGCCGCAGTTTATAGAGCGCGTGCGGAATGTGGGCGACGAGGCATTGAAGGCTGATGCCGCCGAAGTCGACAAGCTGGGGCTGCCGCAGGAGGGGTTGGACAAGCCGATTGGGGAAGAATCCAAGGCGATGAACTCGCGGTTCTTCGTGTCGATGACGGAGCTGATGCAGGAGATGAGTCTCGACTCGCTGGCGCTGCAATGCTGGCCGGAGCTGCCGAGCATGTTGGGCCACTGGCCGTATTTTGCCGTCTCCCGCCTGACTGCCGGTGGGAATGCGGTGTCGATTGAGGGCGATGTGGATGGCGCGATCGGCAGCCTCGTCGGCAGCCTGCTGGGCATCGGGCCGGGGTTTCTGACCGACTGGCTGGAGCATGATGCGTCGACGATTTTCTTCTGGCATCCGGGCATGGCGCCGCTGGATATGTGCAACGCCGTGGGCGAAGAAGGCGGCCCGAGCATCGGGCAGCACTTCAATGGCGGCACGCCGTTTGTGGTGAATGGCAGCATCATCCAGACCGGCCAGCGGGTCACGATTTCGCGGCTGTGGCGATGCGACGACCGCTATCATTTGACCGCGTTCGAGGGCAAAGCGATTCCGCCGAAGCGGAAGGTTTCGGGCAACAGCCTGCTGGTCGAGACGGAGGGCCAACCGGTGCCGGAGCGGTTCGATCACCTGATTCATGCCGGGTTGCCGCACCATGTGCTGGTGCATTTTGGCAGCCATGCCGAGACTTTCCGGCGGCTCGCGCGGCTTCTGGATCTGGAGTGGCATGGATGAAGAAAAATATAGATTTAGCGCCAGATAAATTGGCGCTGCACCTGTGATAGGTTAGAATCGATTCCAATATGGCATCGAAGGCAGTTTGCTAATTTCAAGTGAACTCCATAGGAGACAACGTGAAAGCTCGCGTTGCACGGCATAACGTTCGGGATGAGATCCAGCGGCGCATTCTTTCGGGCGAGAGCAAGCCTGGAGAGCGGTTGAGCCAGCAAAGTCTGGCGCGCGAACTTGGAGTGGCGCAGGGCACGGTGCGCGAGTCGCTGCTGGAGTTGCAGTGGCTGGGGCTGGTGGAGTCGGTCGATCACCTGGGAGTGTTCGTCGACAACCTGAATGCCGACCGCATCTGCCAGGCGTACCTGGTGCGCGAGGTGATGGAGGGTCTGGCTGCGAGGTTGGCGTGCAGAAACGCTGGACGCGCCGACATCACCGAGCTACGCAATATGGCGGACAAAATTTTTGAGCTGGCGCAGAAGCAGGACAATAGCACGGCGTCGCTCGACCGCAATTTTCATCTGCATATTACGGAGCTGTCGCGCAATGGCACGCTGATCCGTTTGTCGCAGACGTACCGCGTGCTGGGCATGACGGTGCGCGCGTTCCGCGAGCCGGCCGTGATCCATGAGGAACACCTGCGGATTGTGGAAGCGATCGAACAGGACCAGGTGGACGAGGCGGAGCGGCTGGCACGGTTCCATGTCGCGGGCGCGCGCGCGATGATCGAAAACCAGGTCCAGCAGGGCAAGTTCGTGCCCAAGTGGGTCGAATAGCCGGCTGCTGTTGAGAGCGGGCAAGCAATAGAGGGCTACGTGGAAGACATGAGGAAAAACTCGAACTGCTCTTTTGTCGGCGGCGAGTGGATCGAAACCGAAGACGAGTTTGAGGTTGTGAATCCGGCCACGGCAGAACCGTTTGCGAAGGTGTCGAGGATTGGCAAGCAGCATGTGCAGGCTGCGCTGCGCCATGCCGAAGCCGCGTTGCCGGCGTGGCGCGCGCTGACGGCGAAAGAGCGCGGCGCGGTGCTGCATCGCGTGGCCGATGAGATTGTCCGGCGCAAGGCGGAGATTGCGCGCACGATTACGCTGGAGAACGGCAAGCCGCTGGCGCAAAGCGTCGGCGAAGTGGCGATGACCGAGGACCATCTGCGCTGGTTTGCGGAAGAAGGCAAGCGCGTCTATGGGCGGCTGATTCCGAACCAGGTGCAGGGCAAGCGCAACATGGTCGTCAAGACGCCGATAGGTGTGGTGGGCGCAATCGCTCCGTGGAATTTTCCGCTGGTGCTGGCCGTGCGCAAGGCCGCGCCGGCGATGGCCGCGGGTTGTCCCGTGATTTTGAAGCCGGCGACGCAGACTCCGCTGTGCGCGATTGCGCTGGCGGAATGCATGGAGTCCGCGGGTGTTCCGGCGGGAGTGTTTCAACTGGTCATCGGCAATGCGGCGATGATCTCTGAAGAATTTTTGACCAACGATATTTGCCGGAAGATCAGCTTCACGGGATCGACGCGGGTTGGGCAGGAACTGATTCGCGGGGCCGCTGCGACGATCAAGCCGCTGTGCCTGGAACTCGGCGGACTGGCCCCGGTGCTGGTGTTCGACGACTGCGATCTCGACAAGGCAGTGCAGGAAACGATCATCGCGAAGTTCCGCAATACTGGGCAGTCGTGCATTGCGGCCAACCGGATTTACGTGCAGAAGGGAATCTACAAAGAGTTTGTCGCTCGCTTTGTCGCGGCGGTTGGGAAGTTGAGTCTGGGCCCGGGATGGGACGAGAGCATGGAAGTCGCCGTCGATGTTGGGCCGGTCATCAACCAGGCGGGGTTGGATAGTGCGCTCGAACAGATTGCCGATGCGGTGAAGAAGGGTGCGCGCGTTGTGGCGGGAGGCGAACGGTGGAAGGATTCGCCGGGATTTTTCCTGCGGCCGACGGTGCTCGAAAATGTGTGCGACGAAGCCGTGTGCATGAGCGAAGAGACGTTCGCGCCGATTGCACCGATATGCAGTTTCGATACGGAAGAAGAGGCGATTCGCCGCGCGAATAAAACGCCATACGGCCTGAGCGCGTATGCGATGACGCGCGATGTGGGCAGGATTTTTCGGTTGAGCGAACAGATAGAAGCGGGGACGATCGGCATCAACGACGGCGCTCCGACGGTGAGCAGCAGCCCTTTCGGAGGAGTGAAGCAGAGCGGGTGGGGACGCGAGCTTGGAACGGAAGGGCTCGAAGCTTTTCTGGAAACGAAACACATTTCAATCGGTGGAGTCTGAGGACTGCGCCGCGCAATACGAGGTAAAGGAGAGTAGAAGCTATGGTTCATTTTCTTATCCATGAGGCCGCCGACAATGTTGGCGTTGCCGTGGTGGACATTGCAGCCGGCGCGGATTGTGCCGGCAGAAACCTGACCGACAATGAAGGGTTGAAGGCGCATTCGGAAGAAGCGATTCAACTCGGGCACAAGATTGCGCTGAAGGATTTCAAGGTTGGCGACAGCGTGATCAAGTACGGATGCGAGATCGGAACCATCGTGAAGGACGTCAAGGCCGGGCACCACGTTCACACGCACAACCTCAAGACGAAAAGGTGGGCATAGGCAATGGCGAATCGGAAAGTATTGGGATACAGACGCGAAAATGGACGGGTTGGAGTGCGAAACCACGTCATCATTCTGCCGGTCGACGACATCTCGAACGCGGCGTGCGAAGCGGTGGCGAACAACATCAAGGGCACGATGGCGCTGCCTCACGCATACGGCCGCCTGCAATTCGGCGAGGACCTCGACCTGCACTTCCGCACCATGATCGGCACGGGATCGAATGCGAATGTCGCTGCGGTGGTGGTGATCGGCATTGAGGCCGGATGGACGAAGAAAATCGTCGACGGAATTGCCGCGACCGGCAAGCCGGTGAAAGGTTTTTCGATCGAAGGCAAGGGCGACACTCGCACCATCGCCGATGCGTCCTACCAGGCGAAAGAGTTTGTGCAGTGGGCGAGCGAGCTGCAACGCACCGAATGCGATCTGCATGAGCTGTACATCAGCGTGAAGTGCGGCGAGTCGGATACGACGACGGGACTTGCGAGTTGCCCGGCTGTCGGCAATGTCGTCGACAAGCACTGCGCGCTGGGCGGAACGGCGTCGTTCGGCGAGACCAGCGAGTTGACTGGGGCCGAGCACATTGTTGCTTCGAAGGCGGAGAACGAAGAAGTCCGCAAGGAATTTATGGCGGCGTTCGACGACTACACCAAGCTGGTATTCGATCAGAGGACGAATGACCTTTCCGAGTCGCAGCCGACCAAGGGAAATATTGCGGGCGGGTTGACGACGATCGAAGAGAAGGCGCTGGGCAATGTCGAGAAGTTGGGCAAGAAGACGAAGTTCGTCGGATGCCTTCCGCCGGCGGTGGCGCCCACGAAGCCTGGATTGTGGTTCATGGATACATCCAGCGCGGCGGCTGAAGCGGTGACGCTGTGGGCTGCGTCGGGCGCGGTGGTTCATCTGTTTCCGACCGGGCAGGGCAACGTAATCGGCAACCCGATTGAGCCGGTCATCAAGCTGACGGGAAACCCTCGAACGATGGCGACCATGGCGGAACATATCGACCTCGATGTGTCGAAGATACTGCAGGGTGAAATGACGGTCGATGAGGCGGGCGATGCCCTGCTGGATATGATCGTACGCACTGCAAATGGCCGCTTGACGGCTGCCGAAGCGCTTGGGCATCGGGAATTTTCGATGACGAAACTGTACCGAAGCGCATAGGTGGTTTGGTGAAGCGATTCAGGCCGGAAGAGGCACGAAATTTCGCAGCCCGACTTGCTACGGCGGCCGGCGTTCCAACCGGCGACGCGGAAATCCTTGCGCGCTCGCTGGTGGACGCCGACCTCCACGGCGTTTCGACGCACGGAGTTTCGCGGCTGAATATTTATCTGCAACGGATTCAAAAGGGGCTCATCGACCCGAAGGCGGAGCTTGTCGTCGAGCGCGGATTTGGCAGCGTCTTGACGCTCGATGCCTCGAACGGCTTAGGCCAGGTGCAGGCGGTGAAGGCGCTGGACCTATTGATGCCGCGCGCGAAGGCCAACGGCGTTGCGGTTGCGACGATTCGTCATTCGCAACATTTTGGGGCGCTTTCGTACTACTGCAACCTCGCGGCGGATGAAGGCATGGTTTTGCTGGCTATGACCAACTGCGAGCCGGCAATGTCGCCCGAAGGTGGGTATGAGGCCTTCTTTGGGACCAATCCGATTGCGGCGTCGTTTCCGACGGGCAAGGGATTTCATGTGAAGATCGACCTCGCGACGTCGGTTGTGGCGCGCGGGAACGTGATTGCCGCGTCGAAGAGAAATGAGGCAATTCCGCAGGGCTGGGCGCTCAACCGTCAGGGCCAGCCGACGACCGATGCGAAGGAAGCGCTGCTCGGAACGATCCTGACGATGGCCGGGCATAAGGGTTATGCGCTGGCGCTGATGGTGGAAGTCTTCAGCAGCATTTTGTCGGGCGCGGCGGTCGGGCCGGCGATCGGGTCGATGTACAAGGACCTCGATAGGCCGCAGAATGTCGGGCACTTTTTCTGCCTGTTGAACATCGCGGCGTTTCTCGATCCGGAGGAGTTCAAGCGGCGGATCGACGAGACGATCGACCAGCTCAAGGCGAGCAAGCGGCGGCCGGGCGTGGAAGAAATTCTGGTTCCGGGTGAGCGGTCGGCGCGGAATGCCGCGCGCAATGAAGCGCGGGGAATCGCCATCAACGACGAGACGCTGGCCGAACTCGGGCAGTGGAGCGAGGATTTGCAGGTGCCGTTCGAATGCGCCGAGGTGAAGACGTACGCCGAAGGGAAAAGCTGCGCCGAGGTGAAGAGCTAAACGATGCCTGACATACTTATCGCCGAAAATCTGCGCGGCGCCGCCGTCGATGTATTGCGCTCGCGTTTCGACGTGACGTTTATGCCGGAGCTTTGGAAATATCCCGCGAAGTTGCTGGAGTGCGTTGGCGACTTCCGCGCGCTGCTGGTGCGCAACCAGACCGACGTCAATGCGGCGGTCATCGGGGCGGGAAAGAAGCTGGTCGTGATCGGACGCGCCGGCGTGGGGCTGGATAACGTCGATGTTGCGGCGGCGACGAAGGCCGAAGTGCTCGTGACTTCGACCCCGGACCAGAACGCGATCAGCGTGGCGGAGCTCGCGATCGGGCTGATGATTTCGTTGGCGCGGATGATTCCCGCGGCGAACCTCGATACGAAAAACGGCAACTGGAACCGGCTGCAGTATGTCGGCACGGAACTTTATGGGAAGACGTTCGGCATCGTCGGCGCGGGCAAGATCGGTTACCTGACGGCGCGACGCGCGCAGGCTCTCGGGATGAAAGTGCTGGCGTCCGATCCGTTCATCAGCCGCGACAATATTTTGTTGAGCGAGTTGAATGCGGAGCTGGTTTCGCTGGACGATCTGCTGGCGCGGGCCGATGTGGTGTCGTGCCATCTGCCGGCGACGGCGGAGACGCAGGGCATCTTCAATGCGGAACGCTTTGCGCAGATGAAGCCGACAGCGACGTTTCTGAACACATCGCGCGGAGAGGTCGTGGTGGAAAACGACCTGCTCGATGCGCTGAAATCCGGCGGGATTGCGGGCGCGGCAATCGATGTCCGCATGGTCGAGCCGCCGGTTGCCGGAGAGCTGGAGCAACTGCCGAACCTGATCCTGACGCCGCACATTGCAGCCTTCACACACGAAGCGCAAAATCGCGTGATGAATGCAATTTGCGACGACGTGACGCGGGTGCTCGAAGGCAAGAGCGCGCAGAACGCTGTGAATCGGATCTGAGATTACGTGGCTGACCTGGGTAGATTTTCAGCTACCGGCTGCCAGTTTCGAGGTACCAGTTTGATTCTCGCTATATGTCGAGTTGAGAGATGGTGAGATCTCGATGCTGGCGGTACTTGCGTCCGAGGACGAACAGCGCAATCGTTCCGACGAGCGGCATGACGGCGACCATCACAAAGACCGGCGTGTAGGAGACTTTGTCCACCAGGTGTCCTGTCAGCAGCGGAAACAGCAAACCGCTGAGGCCGCCCGCGACGCCAGTCAACCCGGTTGCGCGGCCCACCTGGTGGTCGGGGAAGAGGTCGGTGATCGCGCCGTACATGTTGGCGGAAAGAAAATTGTCGGCCAGCATCGCAATGCCAATCAGCGTCAGGGCAATCGCGGCGCTGTTGGTGTAGGGCACGATCAGGCTGGTGATGCAGAGCAGGGCGCTGCCGTACATGGTGATCTGGCGGACGCGCAGGATGGGCATGCCGCGGCGTTGCAGATAGCCCGCGGCGCCGCCTCCCATGACGCCTCCGATATCTCCAAGCAGGAATGGGAGCCAGCCGATGATGCCGATCTGCGTGAACGACATGTGGCGGACGTTGAAGAGGTAGCTCGGGATCCAATACCAGTAAAACTGGATGACCGGGCCGACGAAGAAACGGCACGCCATGACCGCCCAGGAAGAGGATTGACTCAGCATCGTGCGGAGCGATTCCTGCTTGATGTTGCCTTCCTTCGCCGGCTTGGGCTCGCGGCGGTAAAGGAACCACCAGGCCGCGACCCAGATGAAGCCCAGCGATGCCGGTGCGAGGAACGCCGTGCGGAAGCCGTAGCGCTGCATCAGGAAGACCACCAGCGGCGTTGCGATAGTCGCGCCGACCATGCTTCCGCTGTTGAAGATGCCGATGGCCAGCGTGCGTTCCTTGCGCGGAAAGAGGCGCGTGACGGTCTTCACGCCTCCGGAAAAATTGCCGCACTCGGTAAGGCCCATCCAGTAACGAATGACGCCGAAGCTCATGCCGGAGCCGGCGAACATCTGCGCGCCGGTGGCGGCGGACCAGGAAATCACCGCCAGCGACAGGCCCAGGCGCGCGCCCCAACGGTCCATGAGATAGCCCATGGGAAACTCGCCGGACATCATGCCGAACTGAAATGCGGAGACGATGCGGCCGTACTGCTCGTTGGAAAGATGCAGTGTGGCGCGCAGCAGCGGCGCCAGGATGGAGAGCGTCTGGCGGTCGACGAAGTTGATGACCGTGATGAAGAAGAGCAGCGAAAGGATGAGCCAGCGACGCCGGGTCACAGCGTCGTCGGGCGGTGCGGCCATCTCGTTGGTGCGTGGATAGAGAGCTTGTGACAACCGATACTCCGGGGGGTTCTCCTTGGCTCCCGGTCCGTCTGCATGCAAAACGCGAGGCGGGATCAGGCTATCAGGATGCGACGGCTATGCGCTCTTCATGCCGCGCGCTTCGTACCAGGGCCGCGCCGATTTCAATACATTGTTGACGTTGGTGATGTTCTGCGTGCCGACGGTATCGAGCCACTGCTGCAACGCCGCTTCGCCCTGCGTGGCGTAGATGGGCGCGCCGTCCTGCCATGTGGCGCGGCCGCCGAGGACGCCGTGAAACTCCGCGCCGCTTTCGGCTGCGAGTTCCAGCATCTCGATGAAGACCGCGCTGGTGGTGCCGGCGGAGAGATAGACCATCGGCTTGTCGGTGTAGCTGGCGGTCGAGCGGAAGAGCTCCATGGCCTCGTCGCGGGTGTAGGCTGCTTCGCCCTTGAAGGCTTGCGTGCCGCTGACGAAGGCCATCTGGACTGGCGGTTCCACTTTGAGCACGTCGGCGGCGTAGCGGTCTTTGGTGAACTCTTCGGTGCAGTAGCGGACGATTTCGGGCTTGCGTTTGGCGTAAGCGAGGCCGGCCTCATTTTCGCCGTGGACATCGTAGGCGAGGAATTCGAGGAAGAGTGGCATGTCCATCGCGATACATTCCTGGCCGATGCGCTCCAGCCAGGCCTTCTTCTGCTCGTTTACCCACTCATTTTCGTACTGGTTGTAGTAGATGAGGATTTTGATCGCGTCTGCACCGGCTTCTTTGAGGCGCATCACCGACCAGCCTTCGGTAAGCGACGGCAGCTTCTCCGGGCCGGTGGTGTCGTAGCCGGATTTCTCGTAGGCCAGCAGCAATCCCTTGCCGTTGATGTTCTTCGAGGCGGTCAGACCGTACTCGACGTCGAGCAGGATCGCGGAGGCGTGTCTGGTGAGCGTGCCGGCGACGATGCGCTTGAAGTCCTGCATCATTTCGAGCGGTGGTTCCGCTCCGCCGAGGGCCTTGGCCAGCATCTTCTTCAGCAGGCCGCGCTGGTCCATGGCGGCGGCGGCGATGACGCCGCGCTGGTCCGACATGGCTTTGAGGCCGGCGATCTTTCCGGGGGTGAGATTGATGGACATGCGGCGCGTCATTCCTTTCGGCGGGTCGATTGTCACTATAGATAGACGGCGCCACCAAAGTCAATCTATTGGAAATGATTGAGATTGATTTAGGAAGTTTTAGAAGTGTTTGTAGGCGGGATTGAAGGCTGGGCGCGGCTTGGTGTGGATGAATCCCGCGACATCGTAGGCGTCCTGGGGCGAGAGGATGCCCATGCGGTTCTGGGGCATGTTGTGCTGGACGAATGCGGCCATTTTGGTGATGTTGTTCATTCCTGCGGCGTCGTTGAATGATCCCGGACCCCACAGCGGGGGAAACTGCGGCAGCCTGCCCTGGCCGTCGGACCCGTGGCAGCCGGAGCATTGGGCGGCGAAGATTTGCGCGCCGTGCCGGGGGTCGGGCGTAAGGGCAGGCAGCTTGACGAGGCCGCGTCCAACGAAGCGGCGGCGGTGTGGCTGCGGCTGGGAGAGCCACGCGATGTAGTCGACCAGCGACTCCATTTCGGGGCCGGTGTAGGAGAGCGGCGTGCCGTTCTCGCTGCGGACGAAGCATTCCTGAATGCGGTCCTTCATGGTGATCATGTGGCCGGCGCGCTGGTTGAACATCGGGAAGAGCGGCGGCAGGCCGACCATCGGCGAGGCGTACGGCTGGATGCCGCCTTCGGCGTGGCAACTGGTGCAACTGATGTTCGACGGCGTGTATTGCGCGGCGTAGAGCGGCGTCTCATTGAAGAGCAGGGCGCCGCGGCGGATGCTGTCTCCGCGCGCTCCGGAGGGGATGCTGGCGTCGTCCGGCGGACTCCACGCGGTACCGCTGCCGGGATGTTGCCACCAGTCCAGCAGCGAAAAATTCCGGACCTGCAGGCTAGCCGCAATGGCCACCGCGTAGACGACGGCGATCGTCACCATCACCGCGATGCTGGTGCGGTGCTTCATGGATGCTTTGCGCTCGCGACGTAGGGCCGGAAGCCGAACTCGGCGTAGGCGGCCTGCGCTTCGGGGGATTGCAGGTAGTCGAGCCAGGCCTCGGCAGCGGGGGCGTGCGGCGCGTTGGCGACCATGCCCGCGGCATAGACGCCCACGGTATTTTGACTGTCGGGGATCCGTACACCGGCTATCGGGTTGCCGATTTTTTGCTGGAAGAGGATTTCGGAAGTCCAGACGACACCCGCATCGCTTTGACCGGCGAGGATGCGCATCGGCGTCTGGCGGTGGTGGACCTGGGTGAGGAAGGTGGTGCCGGCGTGGACGTTCTGCTCGTAGACGATGCGGACCAGGTCGTCGCCGCCTGCTTTGCGCAATGAGTTTTGAATTTGCTTGGCCACACCCTCGGTTTCGATATTTGGCATCGAGACGCGGACGCTCGGCGCGGCCAGGTCCTTGAGGCCGGTAATGTGCTTTGGATTGCCCGCCGCGACCATGATTTCGAGCGTGTTGGTGGTGTAGCGGACGACGTGGTCGACCTGGTTGTGCTGACGCATTTCATCGAGCACATTGGCGCCAGCTTCGTAGACGTCGGGCACGGTGTGGAGGGTGAGGTTGCCGAGCGTGATGGTGTTGCCGGCGGCCATCTGTTTGCGCAGGATGCCCGGCGGCAGCGTCTCGTAGAAAATGTGGCCCGCGAGTTCGGGGTGTTGCCTGGTGAAGCCCGCGATGAGGCGCGGCATCACGAAGAATTGGTTGCCGCCGATGTAGAGCACGAGCTTCGCATCCTGCGGGTTGCCGTGCAGGTCGGGCACGTTATCGATGTCGTCTACGTGGAAGACAAGGCCCTTGTCGCCAGCGGGCGCGTTGGCGCCCTTGCTCCACGGCGGCGCGGTCTGTGCGGTCTGTGCGAGGGCGCAGAGCGGCAACGAACAGATGATTGCGGCGACAAGCGTGCGCATCGGCGGGCCTCCTTAGCTGGCGATGTAGGTGAAATGGCCCTCGGACTGAAGCAGCGAAATCGCCGACACCATCGCGGGGACGACCAGCACTCCGGGGACGGTATGCGCCTGCAGGTCGTGGACGATTTCGTCGACCGGTGTCTTGAGCGACGCCTGCGCGACCATGCCGCGCACAACTTCTTCGGTGGCGTTGTGGCAGCTCAGGAACTGGACGCCGCGGTGTTGCAGGGCCTCGATGGTGGAGTCCTGGTAAATCGACGCCCGGTCGTTGAGATCGGTGGAGGTGTTGGCGGTCTTGTGGAGATAGATGTTGCGCGCCGCGGGCTTGCCGGTCTTCGGGTCGTTGACCTGGACGAACCGGCCGAGCGGATACTTCTCCCACATTGCGTCGGAAAAGTTGAGCAGGTTGGCCGGGCCGTGAAGGGCGGCGACAACCTTGATTGAAGTCGGGGCAATACCGAAGCCGAACTGGAATCCGTTCAGCGTATTCTTCATGCCATTGAGGAACTTTCCCTCGCCAATAGCGCGCACGTCGAAGACTTGTTTGGCGCGCGCGGCGTGTTTCAGGAGCGCGGTGAATTCCGCAGACTTCCAGTCGGTCTGCTGGAAAACGAGTTGTGCTTCTGCTGCGGGAGAAAGCGCGGCGACAGTGCCGAGGGCACCGAGGGCTGCTGCGCCCCTGGTGAGAAACGATCTGCGGTTCCAGTTCATGCGAGTTGTCCTTTCATTTTCAAGGGTGCCAGATGAGGCTATAAAGCAGGATGAGCAAGACCACGGCGGAGATGGCGACGTAGAGAAAGTCATGCTCTTCGAGGAAGACGAAGATGCAAAATGCGACGCGCGCGACCGGCGTGGCGATGAGCATCAGGATGCCACACTGGATGATGGCGAGGTCGTCGCCGTGGATGGCGTGGAGCAGGATCGAACCGGGGCGGCGCAGCTCCGGCGCGGTGCCGCGAAAGATCGTGAAGTTGACGACAGAGTGGCCGTGATGCACCAGGAAGAGCACGCCGCCGAACAGGATGACCGCGGCCGACGACAGCACGCCAACGCGCAGCACCATGCCGACCTGCGCTTCCAGCCGGGTGTCCCGCTCGGCGTTTGCGATGGTTATGTAGCCGCGCGGCATTTAGAGCCTCCCCGTGAAGCCGCTGTAGATCATCTCGATGCCCAGCGCGGCGATGACGACGGCGAAGAGGATGCGGATGGCCTGCGTCCGGGCGCGCACCAGGAACTGCGCGCCCAGCAGCGAGCCGGCGAGCACGCCCAACGTCACCGGCATGGCGATGGCCGGTTGCACGTAGCCACGGCTTAGATAAATTCCGGCGCTGGCCGCGGCCGTGACGCCGATCATGAAGTTGCTGGTGGAGGTCGAGACCTTGAACGGGATCATCATCGCTTCGTCGAGCGCAAGCACCTTGACCGCGCCGGAACCGATACCGAGCAGGCCGGAGAGCGTCCCCGCGCCGAACATGAGGCCGAAACCGAGGGGGATGCGGCGAACCTGGTACGGCTCCATTGTCTCTCCAACCGGGTAGCTGGCGTTGAGCCGCAGCCGGGTGGCGAGTGGGTCGCCGGGACGGTCCGGGGCCTGTTTCTTTTTGTGCCGCACGGAGATGGCCGCGGAGAGCAGGAGCGCGAAGCCGAAGATGACGGCGATCTTGCCGGTCGGCGTTCCGGTTGCCAGGAACGCTCCGAGGATGGCGCCGGTGGTGGTGGCGATCTCCAGCAGAAGGCCGATGCGCATGTTGGAGAAGCCCTTGCGGACGTAGGCGGAGCTGGAGCCCGACGAAGTTGCGATCACCGAGACCAGCGACGCTCCGATGGCGTAGTGGATGTCGACTTTGAAGAGCAGCGCCAGCACGGGGACGATGACGACTCCGCCGCCCAGGCCGGTGAGTGAGCCGAGAAACCCCGCCAGCAGCGAGGCCGCGCCGATCAGCAAGGAGAATTCGATTGCGCTCATTGGGCGGCCTTCCTTGCGAGATGTAGTACGGGGTTTCGGATGCCGGCCTCCGCAGCTATAGAGCGATCCAGTGTGCGTGAATCGCCCAGAGAGATACCGTTGCCACGATGATCCACAGTGTTACACCCTGGATCAACGGGCGCACGCCGACTTCACGCAGGGTATTCCGCGTGATGCTTGTGCCGATCAAAAACAGTACCGTAGTGAGCGCGGCGCGGCCCAGATGGTCGAGCGCGGCGAACGTCGCGACCGACCGCGGAATGTAGCGCGGCACGTAGGTCGCGAGCAATGCAGCCAAACAAAAATACAGGATGAACCATGGCCAGTTGATCCTGGTCTTGCTCTTCTTCAACATCGCGGCGGTGATGGCGAGTGGCACGATCCAGAGCGCGCGGGTGAGCTTGACCGTGGTGCCGACGGCCAGGGCGGTCGGGCCGTATTTGGCGCTGGCGCCGACGACGGAGCTGGTGTCGTGGATGGCGAGCGCGGCCCACAGCCCGAACTGCGTCTCCGTGAAATGCACGAGGTGGCCGATGAGGGGAAAGAGCAGCAGCGCGACCGAGTTGAGCACGAATACCGTGCCCAGCGAAACGCTCATCTCCTCTTCATTGGCGAGCAGCACCGGGCCCATGGCGGCAATTGCGCTGCCGCCGCAGATGGCGGTGCCGATGCTGATCAACTGCGACTGCGTCTTGCCGACCTTGAGCAGGTATCCCAGCAGAATGCCGAGGCCCATGACGAAGCTGATGCTGATCGCCGTATAGACGAAGCCCGATTTGCCGGCGTGGAGGACCTGCCCCAGGTTCATCCCGAAACCGAGGCAGACGACGGCCGCCTGCAATAAAAATCGGGAGAGGTGACGGGTTTCTTTGTGGAAGCGATGGACGGTGGTGAGCCCGAAGACCAACCCGACGGCCAGCGCCAGCGGCGGCCCGATCAGACCGGAGGCGGCCACGATCATGCAGGTGTAGAAGACGGTGCGCAACGCCATACTGTCCGGCGCAGGGTCGGACCGTCGATCTATGGAGACACGAGTTTGCACAGGCCGAAACTTTCTCCAGAGACCGAACAGCACCGCCGAACCTCTGAGTGCAAAGGTTCAGGACGGGGAATTTTGTCGTTGCCGACAGGTGCATACTAACAATCCGTAGTAATCAATTGCAACATGTTTCTAGTTTGAGCGCAGGCTCGTCGAGCAGAAACGCGCAGCGGGGCATTTTCGGCCCACTGCGCGTCGGGTTGCGGCCGATTAGAAGTAATACTTCAGGCTCAACTGCATTTCGCGTGGATCGTTGGGGTTGTCGCGGGTGTTGGTGATTTGCGCGAAGGTGGATGGAGTGGTGAAGTTCAGCGCGCCCGGCTGTCCGAGGTTGGGTGTGTTGGTCACGTTGAACGCTTCGGCGCGGAACTCGAAATAGTTTTCGCGGATGAAGGGGAAGCGGCGGAAGATCGACATGTCCCAGCGCCGGAACGGTGGCCCGGTAACCTGCGCGCCGGGGCCGCCGAGGACCGCGAGCGACGTGTTCGTCGTGGTGGCAACCGGCGGGTTGACGAAAGCGGCCGCGTTGAGGAAGTGGGTTGCGTTGTGCGGACTGCCGTAGAGGTCTTGTCCCGGCACCTTCAGCGCGAAGCAGCCAAGGCCGGATGCGTTGCTGGTGGTGCAGGCAACCGAGAACGGCTGACCGTCCTGGCCGGTGAAGATCCAGTTGGTCGACCAGCCGCCGGCCACCCAGCGTCCGATGCCGGTCTGGAGGAACCGCTTTCCTTTGCCGAAAGGAAGCTCGTAGGTGCCGCTGGTGTGGACGATGCGGCGAACGTCGATGTCGCACAGTGTATTGTCGGCGGCGAAACCCATGCCGGGAACATAGGGCGCGCGAATCCCGCCAACGCCGTTGTCGAGCAGGTCGCGGATGTTGCCCATGCACTTGGACCAGGTCATGTTCGCGGTGAAGGAGAAGCCGCCGCGGAAACGCCGCTCGGCGCCGAACTGCAGCGAGTTGTAGTCGCTGGCGCCGTCGCGGCTGAGGTAGGTGCCACCGGTTGCGATGTTGGGGTAAAACGCGATGGTCTTCAGCGTGGTGGTGGCGGGCGCGATCTTGTTGGTGGTGTTGGTGCCGAGACTGTCCTGTACGTGCCGCGAGTTGCTGCCGATGTAGCCCACGAAAAAGATCGTGCTGGGCAGTACCTGGTACTGAATCTGCAGGCTGTAGGCCTGGCTGTAGGCCGTTTTCGGATAGCGCGGCTCGCCCTGGAAGGCGAGCGAGCCGGGAACGACAGAAGCGGGCGCCAGCGACACGTTGGACAGGCCCTGCGAGATCGGGCCGATGGTGCCGTCCGCCAGACCGGTGGTTGGATTCACGATTTCCGCAACAGAGCTGCCGGCGGTGAAGCTGGTCGTTACCTGGAAGGGGAAGTTGATAAATGGCGAAATCGAAAGTCCGTGATCTTCGTTGGGTTGGAAAAAGAGACCGTAGCCGCCGCGGACCGACATCTTCTGGAATGGCTGGTAGGCGAAGCCAAACCTCGGAGCGAAATTCGTCTTTTGCGCCAGGCCGATGGAGTTATCGGTGGTTGGCGTCAGGACGACGTTGTTGGTTGCGAGGAATGCGGTGAAGGCCGTCGGAAGCTCGGCCACATGCTGTTGCGGAATGTAGTACCGCGCGATGCCGTCGGGAACATCGCCGGTGAATGGGGAAACGAAATTTCCGATGCGGCCGCTGCTTTCTCCGGGCGCTCCAATGTACTCATAGCGCAGGCCGAAGTTGAGCGTGAGGTTGGGCGTTGTGCGCCAACTGTCTTCGAAGTAGGCGCCGAAGTAATGGCGGAAGTTGTCGTAGACCGGGGGAAAGCTGGTTGCGCTGAGTGAGTTCGCCCCACCCAGGTTGTTGACTCCGCCGGGGACCGTTGCGGCCATCGGGTTGATGACAAACTGCGCGCGATCGGTGGATGCATCGGTATTTGCGACGACGGACGTATAAGTGCCGCCATGCGTCCAATTGCCGCGCGGGGCGGTCGGAGTGGCTTCGGGGAAGACCACGTGCTGATACTCGGCGCCGGTGCGCATCTGGTGGTTGCTGCGGTCGATGGAGAGGTTTTCCGTGCCCTGCCACACATCGCTGGCCTTATCGCTGGGGATGGTTGTCGCGGCGCCCAGGTTCGCCAATTGCCCGAACTGAAACAGCGGCAGACCGCCGTTCTCCGGTACCTGCGGTATTCCGGGAATGCCATACTGCGCGGGAATGCCCTGCACGTTCGCGTCCGGCTGAAGGCGCTTGTCGAAGACGCGGCTGTACCCGGCGCGGGCCTCGTTCACCAGGTGAGGCGTGAAGACGTGTGTCCAGCTCAGGGCTCCATTCTGCGCCTCGGTATATCCGCTTCCGGGGCGCGACGCTCCGCCGTCGGCGATGCCGGGAAACGGGCCGGGGACGGCTTCATCCTGATGAACGAAGCTGTAGCGGAAGAACGTCGAGTCGCTCTGCGAGAACTGATGGTCCAGGCGGGTGTCGAAGCTATAGGTGTTGGTCACGTTTTTGGGGCTGGTGGTGAAGTTTGCCGTCAGCGACCCGGCGGTCGGCGTGGGATAGAGATGCAGCAGATTCGCCGCTCCGGAATTGATGCGGCCGGCTGGGATCTGGTTCAACGCGGCGATCGATGTGGCATCCGTGAAGGTTTTCTTGCCAACCAATGAACCGGTGTAAAAGGGGTCGCGCACATAGCTGCCGGCGGTGGAAGGCAGCCCCGTAACCGGGTCGACTCCGGCGGGCAGCAGGCGTGTGGTGGCGGGATCGAATACCGTGCCCTTGGGAAAGACGCGGCCCAAAACGTCGGTGGACGTCCCGCTTTGCAGCGCGATCAGGTCGGAAAGGTTGCTGAAGTTGCTGGTCTGCTGGGCGGCCGTGGGAACGGTGGTCGTATACGTCTTGCCCTGCACGATGCGCGAGCCCTGGTAATCCATGAAGAAGAAGGTGCGATCGCGGCCGTCGTAAAGATGTGGGATGATGACCGGACCGCCGAGAGTTCCGCCAAACTGGTTGAGCCGGAACTCAGGTTTGCGCTGCGTCGAAAGCACGAACCGGTCCTTCGCGTCGAAGAGGTCGTTGCGCAGATATTCCCACAGGTCGCCATGAAACCTGTTGGTGCCGGATTTTGTGGTGACGTTGAGCACGGCGCCGGCGGAGTGGCCGAACTCCGCCGAGTAATTGCTGGTCTGCACGGTGAACTCGCGCAAAGCGTCGGGGGGCGGCATAAGGACGTACTGCGACTGGTTGACGATATCGCCGATCGCGACGTTGTTGTCCATGCCGTCGAGCAGGTAGTTGTTCTGCGTCCTGCGCGCGCCGTTGGCCGTGAACGATCCGCTGGCCTGCAGGAGGCGGTTGTCGTTCTGCGCAAAGGTGACGCCCGGAGAAAGCTGCGCCAGGAATGCCGCATCGCGCCCGTTGAGGGGAAGATCGTTGATCGCGCGCGCTTCCACAAGTTGCTGGATGGAGGAGTTCTGCGTTTCGAGGATGGGCGACGTCGATTCCACCTGGACGTTCTGGGTTACGGCGCCGATCTCGAGTTTGAAATTGACTTCGAGCCGCGACTGGATGGTGACGTCGATGTCGGAGCGCGTGCTGGTCTTGAAGCCTTCTTTTTCCACCGCGACGCGGTACAGGCCGAGCTTGAGCGGGCTGATGGTGTATTCGCCGTTGGCGCCTGCCGTGACGGTCCTCTTGATGCCGGTGTTCTGCTCGGTGACGGTCACGCGGGCACCGGGAATCGCGGCCCCGGAATCGTCCGTCACTCCGCCGACGATGGCGCCGGTATCGACCTGCGCCGACGCGGTTGCGCTGCCCAGAAGTGCAAAAACAGCAAAGAGCAGAAGAGAAAGAAAGAGGCGGAAGGGGCTGCCGGGAAAAGTGCGCCAATGCATGAAAGGTCTCCTGACTTCAGGTTAGTGAGTTTTAAGACGAGGGTCGGTCGACCACCAGCATGTAAGCGGTTCCAAGCGCAGCTATGTATAAGCCCGCTTAGGCTTAAGTGTCAACGTAATCTTTTGGAATTTATTCCTGGCGTAAAACGCGGGACCGACATCGGATCGGCTGGTTGCAGGAGAGTTTTGGAAGCCTACGCACCTAAGCAACCTCCGGCTGCGAAGCCTTGATGTGGAACGTCACGGCGGCGGCTCCAAGATAGGGATGCTTCCCTTTCAAGGTCACTGTTCCCGCCGTTTCTGTAGCTCTTACCCACACCGCTCCCGTGCCTCCGATCAATCCAAAAGGATTGTCGCCGATGAGTTCCGCGGGGCCATTGAGTGTCAACTCGATGCCATCCGCAGCATAATGACGAAGATTACCATACTCGTCGTTCACGCGCAGCACGACCCGGACCGCGTCCGCGCCGTCGGCCACCAGCGTCGTCTCGTCGGGGACGAGCACGAACTCCTTGTCCGCGCCCGAGCCGGAATATTTTTTGGAAATCACCACTTTGCCGTCGATCAGGCCGTCGATCCGAAGGTCTCCCCAGCTGCCCTTGCCGACTTTGTTGCCGACATCGAAGGTGAAGGGCGGATATTTGAGGTTTGGAAACTGCACACGGTCGGGGCCGCCTTCGGCGATCGGGTGCTCACCGGTTTCGTTCATCGTGACCATGCGGACCGTATCCACATTGGAGCTGATGAAGGCGTGCTTGAAGTTGGTCGACTCGTCGTTGCGCGCCCATGAGAACGCGGGTTCGAGCACGATCTCTTCTTCGCGATCGACCATCGATTTATAGAAGCCCGCGGCCGGTTTGGGAGTGCGGAAAATGTCCATGATGCCGTGGTAGCAGATGCGGTCGCCGGAGCCGAAGTTGTCGTGGGTGTTGTAGTCGAAGGCGCACCAGCCGAGGCCGCCGGCGTATTGCGGATCGGAGGCGAGATGGTCGTGGACGCGCGCATGGCGGATGACGTGCTCAAGCTGACGCTCGTAAGCGTCGATGGTTTTCGTCGGGAAAGTGTGGCCGACAAATTCGGTGTTGAGGAAGCGCGGATGGTTCGGCTTCTTCATCGGCCAGCCGAAATCGTTAAGCGTAAAAACGTCTTCGAGGAACTCCGAATTGTAGTTGCTTCCTGTGCGAATGCCGCAGGTTTGGCGGGTGGCGTCGAGCGAGCGCGCCAGGTTGTTGGTGCGCGTGTAAAAGTCGTGATTGTCGGGGCTCTCATTGATGCGAACGCCCCACAGGATGATGGACGGGTGGTTCCAATCGCGGCGCACCATGCGGCGAACGTTGTCCACCGCTACGTCCTGCCAGGCGAGGTCGCCGATGTGCTGCCAGCCGGGAATTTCTTCGAGGACGAGCAATCCGAGTTCGTCGCATGCATCCAGAAAGTGGCGCGACTGCGGGTAGTGCGACGTGCGCACGATGTTGCAGTTGCAATCCTTGCGGATGAGCTTCGCGTCCTGCCGCTGCCCGCGCGCGGACATCGCCTGGCCAACCCAGGGAAACGTCTGGTGGCGGTCGAGTCCGTGTAGCTTGACGATTTTCCCGTTGAGCGAAAAGCCGTGGTCGGTAAACATTGCCTCGCGGAAGCCGATGCGGCGTGTGTCCTCGTCGATGGGCTTGCCATCGTTGAGCAATTGCACATGCACCGTGTAGTGGCGCGGATGCGTGAGGGCCCAGAGCTCGACTTTGCTGGCGAAATCGGAGAGAGTGACGGTGGCTGACGGAGCATCGAGCGCGGCGTCATACGCTTTCGCGCCGATGGCCTGATCGGCGTCGGCGGGGTTGTGCTGCTTCACCGCTGGCAGGGTGACGCGGCCTGTGCCGTGCGCAATCACGCGATCGCCTTCGCGCAACTCGGCGAGCACCGAAAGCGCGCCGGGGTTGGCTGCTTCCGAGCGGTCGAGGTAGACTTCGACTTCGACGGAAGGGCTCGGCGTGAGAACGTCCTTCGTCTTCGCGTGAATATTTTCGATGAAGATCTGCGGCACGATGCGCAACGCGACTTCGCGATAGATGCCGCCGAAGGTGAGGTAGTCGACTTCGCCCCCGAAGGGCGGGATGTCCTTGCGCTCGGTGGAGTCGACATCGAGCGAAAGCAGATTGACGCCGGAGGGATTGAGGTGGTCCGTGAGTTCGAAGGAAAACGGCGTGTATCCGCCGCGGTATTCGCCCAGCCGTTTGCCGTTGATGTAAACAGTGGAGGCCAGCATCACGCCTTCAAAGTCGACGAAGACGCGCTTGCCGTGCGCGCTCGCCGGCACCTTGACCGAACGGCGATAGGTGGAGATGAACTCGTACACCTTGTCGTCGAAGCCGTGCCACGGAACGCGCTTGTTGGTATGCGGAATGTTGACGCGAACGAAAGCCGCCTCACTCGAATCAGCGGCATGCGCCGCGGGGTTCGCGGATGCCCGATACTTCCATCCGCGGTTGATGGGCAGCACCGTGCGACCGGCAGCGAGCGCCGGCGTCACCGCGGCGATTCCGCTATTGGAAAGTGTGGCAGCAGCAGCAGCGGCGCCGGTAGTTTTCAGAAAGTCGCGACGGTCCATGAAATCTCCTTCATTATGTAAACGGTGCCAGAATTGCGCCTGCGCCGTACTGGTTGTGAAGGATACTATGTTTTAATTCGGTGTCAGAGTTTTAATCCGGCATAAGCGTTTCAAATACGGAATCTGGAGAAACGAAGATGAGTTTCGTGTCAGTCAATCAATGGGTTGTGTGCGTACTGGTGGCCGCATCGTCCTTTGCCGTTCACGCATTGCCGGTGCATCTGCGCACGGAGCAGATGACGAACCCGCTGGGTATCGACGTACCGAAGCCCGTGTTCGAGTGGCAGAGCGATTCCATCACGCCCAACTGGATGCAGAGCGCTTACGAAGTGACCGTCGCGACAGACGCCGCAGGACTACGGAACGCCAAAACGGCGGTGTGGGATTCGGGTCGCATCGCTGGTTCGGACTCGATCAATATCGCGTACGGCGGGCCGGCGCTGAAGTCGCAGCAACGCTACTTCTGGCGAGTCCGCACATGGGACAACCGCGGCGTCAGCACGGTGTCGGCGCCCGCATGGTTCGAGACCGGATTGCTTTCATCATCCGACTGGAAAGCGCAGTGGATTCGCCGCGATGACCCCGCCGCGGACCGCGAACTCGCCGACGTGCGCTGGCTCTGGCTTCCCGGCGCCGATCCGCGCAAAGTGCCGGCGGGAACTTCGACGGAGTTCCACTACATGCTGCATCTCGACGCCGCGCCAAAGCTCGCGAGCCTGCAGGTCATCGCCCACGGACCTTTTGTCGCGAGCGTGAACGGCAAAGTCACTGGCAGCCACACGACGTGGAGTTCGTTCGACTACGAAGAGATTCGGAAGCTGCTGCAATACGGCTCGGGAGCGAAAGGCGATAACGAAATTCTCGTCAAAGTGACTGCGCCGACGGTGAAGGCCCCGGCGACTGCGGCAGCGGCGTTTGCGGCTACCATTCGCATCACCGCGCTGGATGGAACGGAACGCCGCATCGTGAGCGACAAGAGTTGGAGCGCACGCTCCGGCGGCGGCGATTGGAAGCCGGCCGAGGAAGTGGGCAACATTGCGACGGTGTTCGGCAAGGGCAGAGATGTCACCGAAGACCGCGGCCCAAGCCGCGTATCCACGGACGTTTCGCTGCTGCGCAAGGATTTCTCGCTGGGCCCGGAAGTCCGCTCGGCGCGCCTCACCATCACCGCGATGGGCGCGTACCGCGCCTTCCTGAACGGCAAGCCTGTCGCGCCGCAAACGCTGCTCAACCCCGGCTTCACCGACTTCAACAAGCGCGTGCTGTACCAGACCTACGACGTCACCTCGATGCTGGTGAAGGGTCAGAACACGATTGCGGCCATGCTCGCGGGAGGCTGGCACGGGTCGCCGCTGTTGTGGTCGGGCATTCGATACTTCGAGCAGCCCGACATGTTGCTCGGCCAGTTGGACATTACGTTCGCTGACGGCTCGCACAAAACGATCGCCACGGATTCGACGTGGCAAACCGCACCTGCGCCGATTCTATCGGCGGAGATTTATGCAGGCGAAGTTTATGACGCGCGCATGGAGTGGTTTGGGTGGAATGCGCCGGGATTTCATCCACGTGGATGGAGCGAGGGCAATGCTCCCGATCCCAGGTGGACAAGCTGGACGGAGGCTGTGACCGGAAGCGTGTCGCCCGAGGTGAAGCTGACGGCGCAGCCCGATCTCTCGATCGACAACAACATCACGCTGCATCCCATCGCGATGACTCCGGCGAACGCGGCGCATCCCGTGGTCTTCGACATGGGGCAGAATATGGTCGGCAACATCGAGCTGCATGTCCATGGACCGCGCGGCACGGCGGTGCGCATGCGCTTTGCGGAGCGCATCAATCCCGACGGCAGCATCTACACCGCAAACCTGCGCAACGCGACCGCGACGGACACCTACACGCTCTCCGGCAAGGGCGAGGAAACGTACACGCCGATGTTTACGTTCCACGGTTTCCGCTACGTCGAGTTGTCCGGCTACCCCGGCACGCCGACCACTGCGAGCATCGATGGCCTGGTCTACAACAGCCTTCCCGCGCAGCCGTCGATCCGCTTCAAGAGCTCCAGCGAGTTGCTTAACAGCATGGGCAAACTCGGCCTGTGGGGACAGCGCGGCAACTTCTTTTCCATCCCGACCGACTGCCCGCAACGCGACGAGCGCATGGGCTGGATGGGCGACGCCGGAGTCTTCTGGCGCACCGGCACGTACAACTTCGACATCGCCAGCTTCACGCACAAATTCATGATGGACATCGACGACGCGCAGACCAAAGTCGGTGCCTTCACCGACATTTCACCCGACCTGCTACAGCGCGAAGAAGGCGCTCCGGGCTGGGCGGACGCGGGCGTGCTGGTGCCGTATGCGGCGTGGCAGCAGTATGGCGACACCTCATTGCTCCAGCGCTCGTGGCCGGAGATGACGCGCTACATGGACTTCATCCTGAAGACGAACCCCGACTATCTGCGGCGCAAAAAGCTCGGCGCAAATTACGCTGACTGGCTTGCCCCGGACCAGAACACACCGAAGGACCTGATCGCCACCGCCTACTGGGCGCTGGTCGCGCGCGACATGAAGGAGATGGCGACCGCTCTGCATCGCGACTCCGATGCCGACAAATATCAGCAGCTTTACGACCACGTCGCCGCGGCGTATCGCAAAGCGTATGTTCATGCGGACGGTTCCGTCGCGGGGAATACGCAGACGGCGTACGTGGTGACGCTGTATGCGGGCATCGCTCCTGCCGAAATGCGGGCGGCGATGACCGGCCTGCTGGTGAAGGACATCGAGGCGCATCAGTATCACCTGACGACGGGCTTCCTGGGAACGCCGTTCCTGATGTTCGTGCTCGACGACAATCAGCGCCCCGATGTGGCTTACAAATTGCTGCTGCAGGACACCTATCCGTCGTGGGGGTACATGGTGCGCAAGGGCGCGACGACGTGGTGGGAGCGCTGGAACGGCGATACCGGCGACCCCAGCATGAACTCCTACAACCACTATGCGTTCGGCTCGGTGATGGCGTGGGTGTTCCGGCGCGTTGCCGGCATCGATAGCGACCCGAGCGGAGCGGGCTTCCATCACCTGACCATCAAGCCGCACTTCGACGCCAAGTTGCCGCAGATGCACGCGGAGTACGACTCAACCTACGGCACGGTGATGACGGATTGGAACCAAGCGACGGGCCGCTTCGAAGTGAAGATTCCGGCCAACACGACTGCGACCGTGACGCTGCCGGACGGCCGCATCGAGCAAATTGGGAGCGGCCTGCATAGCTATACCGTCAAGTGAATTGAAGCTGGCGGCCGACGGGAGAGACCATGATCAGCAGACGCAGCTTTCTACAGAGTGCGGTATCGGCCAGCGTTGTTGCGGCGACCGGAGTCGGCGCGGTGGCCGAAGGGAAGGCCGCCGAACCGATGGCTGCAACCGCTCCGGCAGGATCGCCGAACGTCCTCATCTTCATGCCCGACCAGCAGTGCGGCTCGACCGTCCTGCCCCGCAGCCCCGTCGTGAAGCCGCACATGGACGCGTTCCTCAAGCAGTCTGTGGCGTTCAACTCTGCCTACTGCCCCGCGCCGCACTGCTGCCCTTCGCGCGCAAGTTTTATGAGCGGGCTTTATCCTTCCGAACACGGTGTGTATAACAACGTCTCTACCGACACCGCCATCCATCTCAACCCCTATCCTGAGACGCCGTTCTGGGGGCTGTGGCTGCGTGCCGCGGGCTATGGAATGGGCTACGCGGGCAAGCTGCATGTGGGCCGCAATATTACGCCGGAGAGTTGCGGCTTCGACAATCTCAGTCAACTCGAACAGGACCGCGGGGTCGTCTCGCGAAGCCAGCAGCAATGGGCGCGCACGCGCGGCGAAAGCACGGACGCCGCCACACGCAAACCCGGCGAAATACTTCGCCCCGACTGGGGCAACAACCAGCTCTATCGCACCATCCCCGAAGGCGGAAAGAGTTTTGAAGACCTGCCCGATTACAAAATCATGCAGGCCGGCATCGCGGGAATGAAGCGCCTCGCGGCCGATAGCAAGCCGTGGTGCGTAATGATCTCCAACAGCGGAGCGCACGATCCCTACGACGCCCCGAAGCGCTTTGTCGATTTGTACGATGCGGCGAAGATCGAGCTTCCAGCAAGTTTCGAAGACACACTGGATGACAAGCCGCGCGTCTATCAGCGCCAGCGTTACGAGTACTGGTCGCAGCTCTCGGACGACGAGACCCGTGATGCGGTGCGCCACTATTACGCGAAGTGCTCCATGCAGGACGAGCTCTTCGGGCAGATGCTTCATGCGCTCGAAGAGACGGGACAGACAGACAACACGATCGTCATCTACGTCTCCGACCACGGCGATTATCACGCGGCGCACGGCCTGTGGATGAAGGGCATTCCAGCGTTCAAGGAGGCGTATCACATCCCCGCCGTCGTTCGTTGGCCGAAGCAGATCCAGCAACCGGGGCGGCAGGTCGATGCGTTCGTCGCACAGGTGGATTGGTCCTCGACCATCCTCGAAGCCTGCGGAGTCGAGCCCGGGAAAAAACTCTCCGGCATGAGCCTGATGCCATGGCTCAAAGGAGAAACGCCGCCCAATTGGCGCACCGCAATCTTCTCGCAGATGAACGGCGTCGAGCTTTACTACACGCAGCGCTTCGTCATGACGAAGGATTGGAAATACGTTTACAACGGTTTCGACTACGACGAGCTATACGACCTGCGCAACGACCCGCACGAGATGCACAACCTCACGTTCCCCAACCTCGCCGCCAAGCGCGCCGAGGTGCGCACCGGCAAGGGGCTGGCGCATCAAGCAGTGCCCTGGCCGCCGTTGCCGGAGCATCTCGCGGCCGTCCGCAAGGACCTGCTCACACAGATGTGGAAGTTTGCGGACGAGCATCGCGACATCATCTCCAACCCTTACGGTACAGTGGCGCTCGCGCCGCTCGGGCCTGGACTCGCAGCCGAATAATTACGCGTAGAGCAGCATCGGCGTAATCGTCGGCTCGGGCTCGCCGTTGGCGACGATCATCTTCTTCAACTCCGCACGAAGCTCATCGCAGATGCCGCGATACTCTGGGCGCCCCACAAGATTGACCTGCTGATACGGATCGCCGGACAAAGAGTAGAGCGCGAAATCGGTATAGGTCTTGCTGAACGCCGCATTGCCGTGGATGAATGCAGGATCGTACGCGCAGTAGGTCCAATCCCTGGTGCGAATGGCGCGGCCGCAGATCGACGAACTGATCTGGATGTACGCATTCGAGTTCCACGCCTTGCGCGCGGCAGGGTCGTCGATCAACGGCTTCAGTGGCTTTCCATCCATCCCGGATGGCACAGCCACACCGGCGCCGTCGATCAGCGTCGGCGTCAAATCGATCAGCGACACAACCTCGTTCACCACCGTCGAGTGATCGAAGCCCGGGCCTGCAACAATGAACGGAACGCGCAGGCTGGACTCATGCGGCGACCGTTTGTACTCGCCCAGCCGCGTGCGGAACGTGCAGCCGTGGTCGGAGAGGAAAACGATGATGGTGTTGTCCAGTTGCCCGGTCTTTTCGAGCGTGTCGACCAGCTTCCCCACGCAGTCGTCGATCGCCTGGCAGTCGCCGTAGTAGCCCGGCAGATGCGACCGCCAGTTGCCGGGCAGGTTGCGCAGGTCGTGCGGCACGAAGGGGTCGTTGTATGTGTCCTCATAGCGTTTGGGCGGAACGAACTGGTCGACATCGTTCTGCTGATGCGGCTCCAACTGCGAAAGAAACAGCAGCCAGGGCTTGTCGTGTTTCTGTTTGAGGAACGCGACGCCGCGGTCAGTGATGAAGTCGACGCGGTACTGGTCTTTGAAGCCGATGTTGGCGCCCCCGTTGTCCCAGTAATTGCCCTCGTACGGATGCGACTCAAGTTCGATGACGTTGGCGCCTTCCCATAGATCGTCGAAGCCGCCGCGCGAAGGCCCGGGCGGAATCCAGCCTCGCTGCAACTCGCCCGCGCTGTTTTTGTTGGCGGAGACATGCCACTTGCCCATGAACGCGGTGGTGTAGCCCGCTTTCTTCAGCGTCGTCGCAATCGTCGGCAGGGAGTGGTCGAGCTCCAGGCCGAGCTTCCACACCTTGGTCCGCGTGGCGTACGCGCCGGTAAGAAACGACGCGCGCGACGGCGAGCACAGCGGCTGATTGCACACCGCCTGACGAAAATTTGTGCCGCGCTCGGCCAGCGCGTCGATGTTGGGGGTCTTCGCCGACGGGTTCTCGCGGTTCGCGCCGACGAAGTCCGCGCGAAACTGGTCGGCGCAGATCATCAGCACGTTGGGGCGTTTCGCCGGCGCTCCGGGCTGTGCTTCTGCCGCAGCCGAAGAGCTTCCCGCCGCCATCACAGTTCCGGAAGCGAGGGCTGCATTGCGAAGGAACTGACGGCGCGAGGTCGAAGAATTTTCATGCATAGGGTACACACCGGATCGTGAGGAGAAATGTGTTTGACGCAAAGAAATGATAGCGCTTTCATTTTGCTTCCTGAAAGCGCACGGATTTTCTTCGAAGACGGGCACTATCGCCAGCTCTTCGTTAATGGAAATTCTATCTCACGCTTCGAAATGGCTCGCGGACAGCAGCTTATTTGCCGACAACCAGAATGGAAAATGTTCCCGGAACCATCGGCGGCCGCGAGTAGCGAGCACCCGGAGCGGGCGGCGGCGCGGCGCCGAACTCCGCGGTAATCAGCAGGAGGTGCCCGGTCTTTGTATCCAGCGTCAGCGTCTTGGCGCGCACCGGCGTCGTCACCGTCTGCTCCACATCGAAGCTGGTGGGGCTGTGCTCCTTGATGACCGTCAGCGTGCCATCGCCCTGCGAGCTGAAAGTCTCCATCGTCTGCGGATTGAAGACCGCGCCGTCGCAGCCGTTGCCGATGGGCAGATCGGTAATGATCTTGCCGTCCGCGGCATTGACGATAATCATGTTCTTCTTGTCGCGGCAGGCGGCGAAGAGCACACCGTGTTTGGCGTCGATGGCGAGCCCGGCGCAGCCTCCGCCATGGCTGGAGATGTCGTATTTGCCGGTCATCTTCATGGTTTTGGTGTCGACGACGGCGATGGCGTCCTTGTCTTCGATGTCGATGAACATGCGGCCCTTGCCGTCCAGCACGGCTTCCTCTGGCGCACCGCCGATATCGATCGTGCCGAGAACGGCCCCGTCCTTCGCGTCCAGAACGGTGACGTTCGGAACGGAGTGGCTCAGGATGTAGACGCGGTGCATCTCAGGGTCGGCCAGATAGCCGTCGGGATTGCCCTGGGTATCGAGCTTCTTCACGTCGTCCATGGTCTTCGTATCGAACATGGTGACAGGTTTGCTGGTCGCGAAGCCGTGGTGGTACTTGGTGTCGACCGTGGCGCCGTGGGCGCTGACGTTGGGGATTTCTCCAACCTGGACAAGCGTATCGAGGTCGTAAATGTGCAGGCTGCCCGCGGGCCCGGAGCGCGCGACGTACAGCCGCCGGCCTTCGGAGTCGGCGGTCACGTAATCGAATCCGCCCTCGCCGCCAACTTTTACCGTCTTCAAAATCTTGTACGGGCCGGCCGTCTGTTGCGCGGTTGCGAGCATGGGCAGAAGCGCGATACCGGCAAGGGCGAGGCAGCGGACGAGCGATGGCATAGGGAGTCTCCAGTAAACACTGACGAGGATAGCGCAATAATGGCCTCCGCGAAGGCACGATGACACAGGTGTAATGAAGCGGCGTGCGCAACGGCCACTTCCAGCGGTTGCGCATGGCTTCGGCGGTAGCTACGATGGTTTGACACCTGCGAGCCCCGTCATGTCCAAAACGTTTTTCGGCCCCCGTCCTTCGACTACCTTCCGCCTCCCCGTCTCCATGGGTTTCAATAAGGTCATCTGCATGCTTGCGCTGCTTCTGCCGTTCTTCGGGACGGCAACGCAACAGGCCCGAGCGTATCCGGTGGGCGAGCCCGTCGGAACCACCGGCCCGTTGGTAGGAGCGACTCTGACCTTCACCGCCTCGGGAACGCTCTCCTCGATCGCAGTGCTGACCCAGGGCGCGCCCAACCTCGACTTCAAACTCGTTTCCGGCGGGACCTGCGCTACGGGGACGGCGTATACGACCGGCCAGACCTGCACCGTCAGCTTCACCTTCACGCCAACGCTGCCCGGGCCGCGTTACGGCGGCATAACCCTGACCTCCGCCGCAGGCACACTCCTCGGCAGCACTTATATTTATGGCATCGGCATGGGTCCGCAAGCCAACTTCTCTCCCGCGACCCAAACCATCATCAACACCAACGTCGGCCGTGCCGTCGGTGTCGTTTTTGACGGCTTCGGGAACCTCTTCGTTGGTTCGGAATTCACCGGCCTCCTTGAGCTCACCGCCGCCAGCGGTTACAACTCCGTCATCAACCTGAACAACACCTTCGTCGATCCCATTGGCATTGCGATCGACGGCAACGGCAACCTCTTCGTCGTGGACCACGGCAGCAACACTGTCACCGAACTCTTCGCCGAGACGGGCTACACCACCACGAGTGCCATCGGCAGCGGCTGGCTCGCGCCGCTGGGCATTGCCATCGACGGCACTGGAAATCTGTTCATCGCCGACCGCGACAACTTCGCTGTCCGCGAGCTTACTGTCGCCAGCAACTATACGCAGTCCATCAAACTACCCGGCACTTACAACCAACCTGCCGGCGTCGCACTCGATAGCTTTGGCAACCTCTTCGTAGTCGACGAAGGCGACGGCCTTCTCCAGGAACTCATCGGCGCCGGAGGCTACTCTTCCGCCACCACCATCAGCACCGGATACACGTTCGCCACAGGGCTGAACATCGACACCAACGGCAACATCTACATTTCAAACTCGCGGGTGTCCCTCCTTCAGGAACTCACCGCCGCCAGCGGCTACCAAACACTCAAAATCATCAACAGCGACTTGAAGATTGAGAACGTTGCACTCGATGGCACCGGCAATATCTTCGGCGCGGACTTCTTCGATCACACCATCGTCAAGTTCGACTTTGCCGACGCACCCACCCTTACCTTCTCCCCCACCAACATCGGTCAAATCAGCACCGACAGCCCCCAAATTGTTACGCTCTTCAACAACGGCAACGCAGACCTCGACTTTCCATCCCTTCCTTCTGCCCCCAATCCGAGCATTACTTCCGGCTTTACGATCGCCGGTAATTCGAGCTGTCCCCAGTTGTCTGCGTTCTCATCGCCCGCTACGCTTGCCGCGGACGTGTCATGCACCTACATCATCAGCTTCTCGCCGCTGACTGCCGGTCCAGATCACGGGAATCTGATCCTCACCGACAATAATCTCAACGACCCCAGCGCAACCCAGGACGTCCGGTTGAATGGAGATGGCACGATACTGCCACCAACGGTTGCCAGCGTCTCGCCCAACAGCGGTCCAGTCGCCGGTGGAACTGTGGTCACGATTTCCGGGTCCGGCTTTTCGGGCGCGACGGCGGTTAGCTTCGGCGCCAGCGCCGCCGCGAGCTTCACGGTCAACAGCGATACATCGATCACCGCGACAACGCCCACCGGAACAGGCGCGGTCGATGTCACTGTAGCGGCCCCGGGTGGCACCAGCGCCACCAGCGCAGCCGACCTCTACACCTACGTCGCTCCGCTGCCGCAGACGATCATCTTCACGCAGCCTCCGCCGGCCTACGCGGGCACTGCGGTACTGCTTTCCGCAACCGGCGGACCATCCTCAAGTCCCGTCGTCTTCTCCGTCATCAGCGGCCCCGCGACGGTGAGCGGGACCAACGGCTCGACCCTCACCTACACCGGCGCGGGCACCGTCGTCGTCGAAGCCGACCAGGCGGGCGATGCAACCTACGCACCCGCGCCTCCAGTGCAGAGAACAGTCACTTCAATCATCCTCACCGAGCCTCTGACAGCGACAAGTCCCTCAGTGCCAACGCTCGTAACGTTCAGCACTGCGGGAACGCTCGGCGCCGTCACCGCGCTGACGCAGGGCAAGGCCGGCGGAGAATTCAACTTCGTCCCCGGCGGCGACTGCGCCATCGGCACAACTTACGCGGCGGGCCAGACCTGCACCGCCGACTTCAGCTTTACGCCCGCACACCCGGGCCTGCGTTACGGCGCGGTGTCGCTCACCGACGCCTCCGGCGCGACCCTCGGCAACGGCTACGTCTACGGAACCGGCAACGGCCCGCAAGTCGCGTGGCTTCCCGGCACGCAAACCGCCATCGGTACCGGCATCAGTGGCCCTACCGGCGCCGCGGTGGATGGCAACGGCAACATCTTCCTTTCCGACATGGGCAACAACACGGTCGAAGAGATCCTCGCGTCCGACGGCTCAACCCGCGTCGTCGGCACCTTTCAACTGCCCGACGATGTCGCGGTGGACGGCAGCGGCAACGTCTTCGTCATCAGCAACCGCACCACGGTAAGCGAGATTCTCGCCGTCAACGGCAGCGTCCCCGCGAACCCCACCATCCTTACGCTCTACACCGGCTTCTCGGGGCTCAACGGCATGAAGGTCGACGCCAACGGCGACGTCTTCGTCGCAAACTCGTTCAACGGCGGTGGCGATAGCGCCATCTACGAACTGCTCGCCGTCAACGGCAGCATCCCCGCCACGCCGACCGTTGTCATCGTAGTCAGCGGCATCGGCGGCCCCACCGGCGTCGCCATCGATGTCCACGGCAACGTCTACTTCTCCGACGAAGACGGCGACACCGTCTGGGAGGTGATGGCGGTGAACGGCGTCATTCCGCCCAACCCCGTAACTCGCTCGCTGGTCAGCGGCTTCAACGAACCCACCAATGTCGCGATCGATGGCGCCGGCAACCTCTTCGTCCCCAACTTCGGCGACCACACCGTGAAGGAAATATTCGCCGTCAATGGCTCCATCCCCGCAAACCCCACGGTGTTGACGCTGAGCACCGCGCTCGGCGAGCCGCAGGGCCTCACCGTCGACAGCGCCGGCAACGTCTTCGTCGCCGACGAGGGCGTAACGCAGCTGGTCAAGCTGGACTACGCCGACCCGCCATCGCTCACCTTCGCCACCACCGACGTTGGCGCCACCAGCACCGACAGCCCGCAGTCCGTCACGATGATCAACAACGGCAACGCCGACCTCGTCTACGCAACGCCTGCCGCCGGCACCAACCCCAGCATCACGCCAGGCTTCATTCTCGGCAACAGCTCAACCTGCCCGCAACTCAGTGCAAGTTCCCCGACCGCGACGCTCCCAGCCGGCGCATCCTGCACCGATGTCGTCAGCTTTACGCCCATCGCCGGAGGCCCCGACAGCGGCAAGCTCATCACCACCGACAACGACCTCGCCATCCCCGGCTCGACGCAGGTCGTTCCGCTGAACGGCGTTGGCATTGCTCCCGCAATTCTCACTCTCACGGCGAACCCCAACACCGCGGCGTTCGGCACTACCGTCACACTCACGGTCACCGCAACGGCAGCGCCGCCATCGACTGGCACGCCTACGGGAACTATCCAATTCTTCAACAACGGCGCATCGCTCGGGATCGTCCCCTTGAGCGCCGCCGGGGTCGCGGTTCTCGCCACGTCCACGCTTCCCGTAGGGGCGGACACCATCACCTGCACCTACTCCGGCGACGCGAACTTCGCGCCGGCCACATGCAATCCGGTCGTCGTCAACATCACCGCCGCGCCCACCGCGCTGACGATCGCGCCCAGCGCGAACCCCTCGCCGGCGCTGACCCCCCTCACGTTCACCGCGCATATGACGATCAACGGACAGCCCGCGGGCGCTGACAATGCGATCGTGTTCAGCGTCGTGCAGTCGCCCGGCGGGGCCGTGGTTACGTTCCCTGCCACAACCGATGCCAGCGGAGCAGCGAGCTTCACGCCCAGCGGCTTTTATCCCGGCGCGTATTCCGTTTCCGCCGCATTCGCGGCGACGGCCAACGATCAAGCCTCATCGGCTGGCCCCATCCCCGAAACAGTCAACCTCAACCCGACCCGCACCACTGTGACCGCGAGTCCGAACCCCGCCGAGCAGAACCAGACCGTTACATTTATCGCCACTGTACGCGCGGTTACGGGCACGGCGCCACCGAACGGCACGGTCAATCTGTTTGACGGCTCGGCCCAGATGGGGACCACTTCTGCCGTATACGGCAACGGCGCATTTTCCACCGCGACCTTCACGTTCAGTACGCTCGCTCCGGGCATCCACTTTCTTACAGCGGTCTATATCCCCACGACCGGGAACTCCGGCCTCAGCATCGCGGGCATTCCTTTCGGCAACAGTATCGGGGCGATATCGTTCATCGCCAGAGACTCGGCGGGGCTCTCGCTCACGATCACGCCGCAGGACTTCTCGCTTACCGCCAACCCACCGGCGATCAGCATCGAAACGCAGCATCACGCCACGATGCAACTGACCCTCACCTCGACCGGCGGCTGGACCGGGCCCATCACGCTCACCTGCGGCACGGTGCCCGCATGGGTGACATGCGAACTGCCGGCGTCGGCGGTCACTCTCGGAGCGGACGCGACTCTCCCCGTGAACTTCACCATCGACACCGACCAGCTACTCGGCTTCCTCGCTTCTGCGACGCCGCCGTCTCGCCCCTGGGAACTCGGCCGCACCATGCTCGCGGCGCTCCTGCCGCTCACGCTGCGCGGCTTCACCCGCCGCCGCAAGACACTGCATTCCTTGCTGCTGCTGGCGTCGCTGGCCGTCTCTCTGAGCGGACTGACAGCTTGTGGCGGCAACTTCTATCCGCAACACGCCGCGCCCGGTGTTTACAACATCCCGGTGACCGGGACCGGCACCGCCGTCGGCGCGACCGCGCCCAATACCCACACCCTCAACATCACCCTCACCGTGACGCCCTAAGTCCAGGCTGGCGGAGAGGACAAGGCCAATCGCTCGGAACAGCAACTCTGCTGCCCACACGTCGTTGCGACGAAACCCGAAGAGATTTCAAGCGCGAATGCCACGCCAAACGAGACCTTTCCGGTAATAGCACGAACGGTGTATGGATAATAGCGGAAAAGGCGCATAACTTCACACTTGAGCAAACGCCCTATCGAACGGTAACGGCCTCGCAGAAATTTGCACTCCGTTCGCACTGGCCACGCTCATCAATCGAAGAAAAAGCACTAGAGATACACTTAGAGGCCCGGCCATGATTCGCTTTCCTTTTTTGAGACGTTTTTCTTTATTTCTTGCCCTTTCACTCACCGCCACCGTAACCGCCTTTGCAGGCGGCCCGAAAAAGATCTCACCGGATTTGGCCAACCCGACGACTTCAACCGTCTCCGTCATCGTTCAATACAATACGGCACCCACTGCCAGCCTGCTCCAGCAGCTTACGGCCCTGGCTGGGCCTATTGCTCCGGTGCTGCTTAAGAGCATCAATGCCGTGCAGCTTTCTCTGCCCGTCAGTTCGCTTGGCTCGATCGCCGCGGACAGCAATGTGAAGTACATCAGTCTGGACCGTGCAGTGCGGGCGCACGATTCGTCGAAGGTTCCTTCGATCGCCACCAGCCCGGAATATACGGTTGAGCCGATCAACGCTCCGGCGGTGTGGTCGATGGGCTATAAGGGAGCCGGAATCGGCGTCGCGGTCATTGACAGCGGCATCTCCAACACCGCCGACCTCTCAGCGGTTGCGATTCTCAGCCGCGTGGTCTACAGCCAGAACTTCGTGCCCTCGGGGCTCCTCGGCGCCTTGGCAACCGGCGACACATTTGGCCATGGCACTCACGTTGCAGGTCTGATTGGCGGTGGCGGCGCCAATTCGACCGGTTCCCATTACTTCCATACCTTTCGGGGTGTCGCGCCGAGCGTGAACTTCATAAACCTCCGCGTACTGGACGGCAACGGACAAGGTTCGGACACTGCTGTCATCCAGGCGATCGAAACGGCGATCTCGCTGAAGAACCTCTATAACATTCGCGTGATCAATCTCTCGCTCGGGCGACCCGTATTCGAGAGCTACACTCTCGATCCGCTCTGCCAGGCAGTCGAGCAGGCATGGAAGGCCGGCATCGTCGTCGTCGTCGCTGCAGGCAATGATGGCCGCAATTTGTCGATGAACACCGAAGGTTACGGCACCATCGAAGCTCCGGGCAACGACCCCTACGTCATCACGGTCGGCGCAGTGCGCACCAATGGGACGCCGGCAATCGGCGATGACGCCATGGCGAGCTACAGCTCCAAGGGCCCGTCGTTCATCGACCAGGTAGTCAAGCCCGATCTCGTCGCGCCCGGCAATCTGGTCACCAGCCTTCTGGCAAATAATTCCGCGCTACAGCAGGAAAATCCCGCCTTTTATACGCCGCTTGGTTTCTATGCGTACAACGGCAACCCCGCGAACGCCTCGACGGATTACATGCCTTTGAGCGGGACCAGCATGGCCACAGGCGTGGCCAGCGGCGCGGTCGCTCTCCTCGTCGATGCCGACCCGAGCCTTACGCCCGACGCCGTCAAAGCACTGCTCATGCGCGACGCCAACAAGAGCGTCTTGCCGCAGACCAGTACCGTCACAGCGAACGGTGTAAAGTACATCGCGCACAATGACATATTTACCGTCGGCGCGGGCTACCTCGATATCGCCGCCGCGGTTAGAGACGCCAGGACAACCAAAGTTCCCGCGGGAACCGCAAAATCTCCCATCGCAGTCTTCAACCCCGACACCGGCGCAACCCACCTGGTCGTCGACCAGACCGTCCTTTGGGGCGCTGGCGCCACCAGCGGCAGCACCGTACTGTGGGGCGCGGACAATGTCTACGGGCAGAACGCCTTCACCAGCGGCAGCACGGTCCTTTGGGGCGCTGGCACGACCAGCGGCAGCACAGTCCTCTGGGGCGCGGGCACGCCGGCCAGCAGCACGGTCCTCTGGGGAGCAAATGGCCCCGGCGCGAACACCGTTCTGTGGGGCGCGGACAACACCAACGGCTCGACCGTCTTGTGGGGAGCGAACGATCCTTCCGCCTACAGCTCGCTTTGGGGCAACACCGTCCTCTGGGGCGCTGGAACTCCGGACGCCGCAACCGTCCTCTGGGGCGCGAGCGATCTCAACGGTTCTACCGTCCTGTGGGGCGCTGGCGACCCTTCCAGTTCCACCGTGCTTTGGGGTGCTACAACCCTCAACGGCTCGACCGTTCTCTGGGGCGCCAGCGTCTTCGCAGCCCAGTAACCCAGCTCGAAACGGCAGCGCCGCGATTCCGCGACGCTGCCGTTTCTCTTTAACACGATGGCTGCCATCAAGCCTTGATGATCACGCTGGCCATCTCTGTCTCAGGCAACATCTCGCCCTCACGCGGCAAAGACGGCGCATCCCGCAAACCCAGCAGCACGCCCGCCGGCACCGGCAGCGACCGCAGCAGCGCCAGCGTCGCAGGATGCTGCGAGCTCTCGATCTCCTCCACCGCCAGGCACTCGGCGACCACGCCCGCATCCAGCACCGCCATCCGGTCGCAGAGTTGGAGCACCGAGATAAGGTCGTGCGATATGTAGAGCATCGTCGTCCCAGTCTCCTTGTTGAGCCTCCGCAGCAACTTCACAATCTCGCCCTGATTCACCGGGTCCAATGCGCTCGTCGGCTCGTCGGCGATCAAAATTGCAGGGCGATGCAGCAAGGCCAGAGCAATCAACACCCGCTGTGCCTGACCGACGCTGACTTCGCCCGGCCGGCGATTGAGAAACTTCGGGTCCGCGGGCAACTGCATCTGCGACATCAACGTTGCCAGCCGCGGCGCGAGCGCCTTTCGTCCGGAATTTTCATGCGCCTTCCAAGCCTCCTCGAAATGCGCTCGCAGGCTAAGCGCACTGTTGAGCGCATTCATAGGACTCTGCGGAACCAGGGCAATCGTCTTTCCGCGCAGACGGCGCAACTCCCGCTCTCTCATGCCGAGCAGATTTTGGCCATTGAACAAAATCTCGCCCGTGACCTGCCCGCCGCGCCACTTCAGCAGCCCCAGCAGCGCGAGCACCAGCGTGCTCTTGCCCGCGCCGCTCGTGCCTACCAGCCCGAGGATTTCTCCCGCATGAACGTCGAACGAGATATCGCGCAAAACGGTCTGGCGGCCATACCCCGCCTGGATTCGCACCTGAAGCAGCGGTTGCTCCATCACTTTGTCCCTTGCCTGCGCACGTTGGCGATATTCCAGATCAGCCCCGGTTGAAAAATGCTCGGCTCGACACCAACCAGGCTCGGCGACAGCGCATACAGCGTGTTCGGGTACACCAGGTAAATAAACGGCTGCTCGTCGGCAACAATTTGCTGCACCTGGTCGAACGCCAGTTTGCGATTCTTCTGTAGCAGCGCCGTTCCCTGCTCCTGCATCAGTTTGTCGATCTGCGCTTCCCACGGCGTCGCCGGCGTCTTCTCCGACGGGTCCCACTGATGGTTCGGCGAAGAGCTGATCCACATATTCATCTGCGTATTCGGGTCCGGCTCCACGTTCGACAGGCCCAGCAGGCACGCCTCGTAGTCCTGCTTATGCATCAGGCGGTCTATCAACGCGGGAAAGTCCAGCGCCACAACCGTTACCTGCATCCCGATGGCCGCGAGGTCCTGCTGGATCAGCGTAGCAATCTTCAGCCGCGCCGCATTGCCCGCGTTCGTCAGGATCGAAAACTTCACCGCATGGCCACCGGCATCGACTAGCGAACTTCCGCTCTTATGAAAGCCTGCCCCCGCCAGCAACTGCGCCGCCGCGGCAACATCCTCATGCGGAAACCGCAAGCCGTCATTGTGCCAGGCACGATTGGCGGGCGAGACAAACCCGTAAGCCGGCGTCGCGTGCCCATCGTAGGCAATGCGGGCCAGGTCCGCGCGATGGATGGCCTGCGATACCGCCACTCTGAAAGCGCGGTTCCGAAACCACGCTTTCTCGTAGTCCGGCAACGGAGCGCCCGGAGCCTGGTTGAACCACATTTCTTCGGTGTTCAAAGACGGACCGAGGTCCAGCACCGCGCGCGGATTCTTCTTCTGCAGCAGGCCGAAATAATCCGGCGGAAGGCTGTCGATAAGGTCATACTCGCCGCGTTCAAAGAGCGAAATTTCCCTCTCGCGATTGTTCAGTACATCCAGCCGGATGCCCGTCAGATAAGGCAGCTGCACGCCCGCCGCATCGCGCCGCCAGTAGTTGGCATTGCGGGCAAGGCGCACATATTGGCCGCGCTTGTAGTCGACAACGGTGAACGGCCCGGAAGTCACCTTGCCTTCACTCGGCCGCTCAGCCGGTTCGATCGCAATCTCGTCGAAGACGTTCTCAATGCCGATCACCCGCTTCGGCAGATGCACCTTCACCGTCAGCGCATCTGGCGCTTCGACTTTGACCTCTTGCGGCGCCAGGAACTCGTCCGCAACAGGGGCGGCGGTCGCCGGATCGAGGACGCGCCGCAAAGACCACGCCACATCCCGCGACGTCAGGGCGCTCCCATCCGAAAATCGCAGGCCTTGCCTTAGACGAAACGAAATCATTCGCCCGTCCCGCGACACATTCCAACTCGCCGCCAACTCCGGCTCAGGCTGCTGCGTCCGCCGGTTCACTCGGATCAGAACGCCATCCGTGAGGAACCGCACTTCCTCCGAAGCCTGCTCATCGACTTTTGCCGGATCGAAAGTCTTCGGGTCGTACCGCATCGCCCACGCCAGCTCGCCCGGGCCTTTGGACGGCATCTGGCACGCCCCCACCAAGCCAAATATCACGCTCACAAGAGCCGTTACCTGCCGCACTCCAAATCGCACGTTCATACCTCGGCCGTCAAAGATTCCAAAAGCAGCAACACCATCACCAGCACCACCACTGGAAGATAGACCCAATGCGATAGAGCTAGCGAGGCTGAATTGTCGAGTTCCAGCAGCATCGCGCCCCAGGACGGAAGCGGCTCCGCAATTCCCAGGCCCAGCGTGCCGAGATTCGCCTCCGCAACAATGAAGGCCGGCACGCAAATAAGAAACTGCGGAATCAGCAAAGGCAGCAGATGCGGCAGCACATGGCGGCGCATCAGTTGCGTGTTGCGCAAACCGCTCGCCCGGCCCTGGATCATCCACTCCGAGGACCGCAGGTTGAGCGTTCCGCGATACACCGCGCGCGCGCACGCCGGCCAGCCGAGCGCCGCAAGAATGCTGAACGTCACCACGGCAGAATGCAGAGGCGATGTCGTGAGCGGCAGAAACGACCGCACCATCATCAGCAGAAACAGCCACGGCAGAGACAGGAAAAGATCGCTTGCCAGCATCAGGACAGAAGCGACGCCGGGAGCACTGAACGCCGCGGCCGCGCCGACCGCAGCCGCAATCGCCGTGGTAATCGCAGCCGCCGCCGCGGCGCCGCCCAAGCCCAGCAAAACGGCCGCAGCAACGCGGACACCTCGATCTCTGCCAACGTCGTCCGTTCCCACCCAGTGGTGGGCGGTCGCGCCGGACATAATCGCCTCCCGGTCCTGCGCCTTGTAGCTCGTGCCCGGCAGCATCACGATCACGCCAGCCGCCACGACCATCAGCGCAAGCATCACAACCGCCACCCGGCGCTTCATGCGGTCTGCACCATGCGGTCGCGGGGCGCAATCATCCCGGCACAGCTCACCGCGGCGGCCATCAACAGCGTGATCGTAAGCAGAACGGGAAGGTCGCGATTCAGTGCGGCGCTCCAGGCGAGTTGACCCAGCCCCGGCACGTCGAAGATGACCTCGATCGGCACGATGGCGCTCAGCGCAGTGACGATCGACAACGTCGCCAGCCCAAGGATTTGAGGCGTTACATTCGGCAACAGATGGGCCGCCGCCAGCCGATCGAATCGGACCCCCTGCGCACGGGCCTGCAAAAGATGTGGAGCAGTCCACGCAGAGTCGAAGAGACGCTGTAGAAATTTGAAGTCCCGCGCGGCGAGCAACAACGATAAAACCAGCACCGGGCCGCCCATATCCGCGAGGAGACACAGCGTCGCCATGGCCCCCGTCGGAATCGCCAACAATACAGTGAACGGCACCCCAGCCACGGCACGCGCCTTGCGCCACACACTCAGCGGAAACGCCGTACACAGCGCCAGCAGCCAGCCGAACACCACGCCCCGCACCAGCAGCACCGCGGTCACACGCAGTCGCGGGCGGACCAGCTCCATCACCGAGACGCCGTATTGCCGCGACGACCCTAGGTCGCCATGCAGCCAACCGCCGAGAGTGCTCGCGGCAAGTTGGCGGAACGTCCCCGATTTAGCTTCTTCCTGATGCAGCTCGGTCTGTTCGCGCTGTGCATACTTCGCATCCATTTCGCGCGAATCGGAAAAGTATCCGGGGGCAAAGCGCATCAGCAAGATCGTCCCAACAGCCACCAGCGCCAGAAGCAGAAGCGTACGGCCCAGCCTCCGGCAGATCAGGACGACGGTCCTCATGCCACGGCAGCCATGGGCGCCGGAGACTTTCTCCGCTCTTCTGGGACCGCCTCCGCGCGCGCGCGCCTTTGCAAGAACATGCGCCGCTGCGCGACGCCCAACAACTCCTCCGCCGTCTTGCCATCGGCGGGATAAAACGCCGCGCCCATGCTGGCAGGTGCTTGCGTCTCAAGCTGGTAGCCGCTGCAAGTCTTTCTTAGCGTCTCTGCAATGGCCTCCATCTTCGACAAAACGTTGTGCGCGCCGGCGCCACGGAACAGGAAGGCAAACTCGTCTCTGCTTATTCCGGCCACGGTGTCATTGGGACCGCAGCAGCGCCGGAAGCCGCTTGCGATTGGACCCAGCAATGACTCATCCATCCACCCCGCGGCGTTGAGCTTGCAGACGACAACCGCGACAACATCCGCGGACCGCCGGGCCATCGACAGTTCGGCATCCGTGTCCAGAAAAAACGCACGAACGTCGGGCAACTGAGGATGCAGATCGACCTGGGCCTCATTGCCCGCAATATCCGATTCCAGCGCGTTCTTCAGCGACAGCGAAAACTTCGATTCAACCGCCTGCAATATCCGCAAGTGGTCCCGACCGAATGCATCCTCACCCGTGGAATAGACCGTCAGCACGCCGAAAATCTCCCCATTCAGATCGAACAGCGGTATCGAAATCGCGGAGTTCAAATGGACCGCCGCCCCGGCCGCAGCGGCATAGTTCCGCTCCACCCTGGGATTCCCGTTGAGGATCGCCTGGCCGCCATGCGCGACCCAACCCGACAGCCCCTCGCTCACCGGCATCGTGGCCGCGGAAAAACACTGTGCGCCTTCGCCATCCATATATAAAGTGGAAAGTGTCTGGTCCTTCTTCAGGTAGACCGCGAAGCATTGAAAAGGGACCATGCGGCGCAGGCGAGACGACATGATCGACATCGTTTCGTCCGGCCGCAGCGCGCCGCCGAGCATCTCGCTCATGTCGAACAGCGTTTGAGCTGCCTGACTGGCGGTCGCGATCAGGTTGAGAGACTCCGACGACGTGGGTTGATCGCTTCCCAGAGAAGAAAGGATGTCCCGATCACTCTCATGGGCCCGCTTTTGGAGCGTGCCGGCATTGTCTTCCTGAAATCCCGCCCCCGGGGCCGCTCCTCGCAACACCGTCACTTCCGTATTCAGCGGCGCCAGTGAATCATCCTTCTTGTTGCTTGCCAGCGCTTCCAGTTCAACATATCGCTGTTCGAGAATCGCCACGACCTTGGGGTCGAATTGGGAACCGGCCCTTCCCTTCACGAACTCCATCGCTTTGTCCAGCGGCAGTGCCTTGCGATACGGCCTGTCCGAAGCCAGCGCGTCGAAGCAGTCGACGACCGTAAGTATCCGCGCTCCCAAAGGAATCTCTTCGCCGGCCAGGCCATCCGGGTAACCGCTGCCGTCCCACGCTTCATGGTGCGAGCGAACGATCGGCACCACCGGATAGGGAAACCGCACCCGCTCCAGGATCTCCGCGCCCACCACCGGATGAATCTTCATCTTGTCGAATTCTTCGGGAGTCAGCTTGCCCGGCTTGTTGATGATGTGTTCGGGGACCGCGAGCTTGCCGATGTCGTGCAGCAGCGCCGCGGTCAGGATCGCCTGCATCCGCGGCTTGTCCAGGCCCATCGCTCGCCCAATCTCGGAGACATACACACGGACCCGCAGCAGATGCTCATGGGTATTGTGGTCCTTGGCCTCGATGGCCATCGCCAATCCTTCGATCGTCCGCAGGTGCAACGCCTCCGTCTCTTCGAGATGTGCCTGCCGGTCTTGCATCGCGCTTATCTGCGAGCGATACGCGCGGTAGATCGTATAGACCAGCGGAATCAGAAGCAGCGACGTAATCCAACCGTATTTCAGGCTGATCAGATGGACGGCCGCGGCAAGCACCGCTCCCGCGAAATAAAACGGCAGGTACCAGGGAAACTCGCGGCGCCACAAAGCAAAGGGCGCCTCCCCCGCGGACCATCCCAGAACGCCCGCCATCGGAATCGTGTTGGCAAGGAAATAGGCGGTGGCGGCAAGCGCCAGCGCTGGCGCCATTTCGACATGATGCTTCACTGCGAATACGAAGCAGAGCCACGCCGCCATGGTCGATACCGTGACATTCGCGACGTTGAAAGCAATCTGTACGAACGTAAACGGCTTTACGACCTTGATCCGGCATTGCGCGAAAACGGACAACGCACCCAGGGCGATCGCCTGGCCCGGAGAAAGCTGCACAATACCCAGCAAAATGAATGGAAAGTTGACGGACATGGTCCGATCACCCTTCGGCATCGCCACCTTCAGACTGGAAGTCAACAAAACAACCGCAAGATAGACGCAGAAACGCACCCAGTCATGAGACGGGAACTGAGCAGCCACCTTAATACTGAAGCCAGCCGCAATCAGCATCGCCGCTACGAGGAGCCTGATGCGATTCGTCATTCTTTATCTATCTCCTCGTTCGCACACGTTCACTGAAGTCGAACGAATCCTGAAACGCCGCCTGCGTCCGGCCCGACAGAAGATCTCCAGATAAAGCAGAGTTCAACCACCAATTCAGGTTAGCGGTTACATTTCGCCTGCTCTATCGCTCTTAAGTTGTACCGGACGCCACAAGCTGGCTATATTCCCCATCGCCTCGCCCGGCACGAGAGAAGACTGAACACAAGTATTACGACAGCAGATCGCGCAAGCGTCAAGGAGAATTGTCAGGCGTTTCACGGAAGGGCCGAGTCACCCGGCGAAAGCCATCGCGGCAAATTGTGTTGTGCGTCTTGTTGGCCATGCGCTATGATTGCGACGATTGAAGCCAAGTTGTCGGAGCGTGCCGTCTTTATTCGACATCCGAATAATCTGCCAGACGCGGCGCGGTCTGTGCGAAAGTGCCTATGATCGAGCGCAGATAATTGCCGGTAAACCAGTTCCGACCCGTTTATGGTAGCGTTGTGTTCTCAAGGCGTCCAGGGGGTAAATTATGCGTCCCGAACAATGGGAAACGTTCAAGCGGGCGGTGCGCCGCGAGAAGATGGACAAGGTCCCCATGGCGCTCATCGTCGATAGCCCGTGGATTCCCGGATATCTTGGCATCAAGCACCTGGACTATTTCCTCGACCCGGAACTCTGGTTTCAGTCCAACCTTAAGATCATGGAGGAGTTCCCGGACATCATCTTCATCCCCTCCTGGTGGATGGAGTACGGGATGGCCGCCGAGCCTTCGATCCTGGGCGCCAAGATCAAGTTCTGGCAGGACAACACGCCCAGCGAGTACCACACCCTCTATCGGCTTGAGGACATCGACAACTTCCCCGAATACGAAGTCGATGCCGATGGCTTCGCCGGCCTCACCTTGCACCGCATCGGCATGGCCCGTCAGCGCATTCTGGATGCCGGTTACATCCTTCCCATGATCACCTCGCGCGGCCCTCTCTGCACCGCCGGATTTGTGCGCGGGACCACGGAATTCATGATCGATCTGGTGGAAGATCCCAAGGGCGCGCACAAGTTGATCGACCTGTGTACGCGCGTGACCATCGACTGGCTCAAAGCGCAGCACAAGGTCATGGGCGACCAGGTCGAGAGCATTTTCATCCTCGACGATATCGTCGGATTCATCAATGAGGAGCATTACCTCGAATTCGCGCATCCTTATTTGAAGCGCATTTGCGATGCTTTTCCCAAGGACTGGGTCAAGCTCTACCACAACGACGCGGAAGTCGATGCCTGTCTCGACCATCTGCCGGATACCGGTTTCAACGTCCTCAACTGGGGCAAGCAGAAAGACATCGCTGAAGTGAAGCGGCGCGTGGGCGACCGCATGTGTCTGATGGGCAATGTCAATCCGCTGGAGATTGCCGTGCGCGGAACGCCGGACGAGGTGAAGGACGCGACCCTGGAAGTGTTGGAGGGCTCGGGCGGCGAAGGTGTCATTCTCTCCGTGGGCGGCGGCGTCAGCCCCGGAATGCCGCGAGAAAATATCCTGGCCATGCTTGAGGCCCTCGAAGAATTCAATGCAAAGAGAGCGACCGTTGCCGTTGCCGGCAGCCGTTGACCAGGAGATCCATGCCCGATTATGCCCAGATGAATCAGTACCTGTACGAAGGCAACGCCGGCCAGGTGGAGCAGCTTACACAAGCGGCCCTCGCCGAGGGGCGGACCGCGCAAGAGGTGCTGAACGAGGGCTTGATCGCGGGCATGAGCGTGGTTGGAGAAGACTTCAAGCATAACGTTTTGTATGTTCCTGAAGTGCTGATCGCAGCGCGCGCCATGAAAGCCGGCATGGCCGTCTTGAAGCCGCTGCTGACCTCGAAGGATGGCGGGGTCAAACCCAAAGGTATTTTGCTGATGGGCACTGTCCGCGGCGACCTGCACGATATCGGCAAAAATCTTGTGGGCATGATGGCCGAGGGCGCGGGCTTTGAGCTGCACGATATCGGCGTCGACCAGAGTCTGGATAAATTCATGGCCGCCGCCGAGAAGTGCAAGCCCACCATCATCGGCATGAGCGCGCTGTTGACCACCACCATGATGTACATGAAAACCGTGATCGACGGTTTCGATGCGGCCGGCATGTCTCACATCAAAATGGCCATCGGCGGTGCTCCCATCAGCCAGATATTTGCGGACGAGATCGGTGCCGACGGGTACGGCGCCAACGCCTCCGCAGCGGTGGATTTGTTCCTGCAGCTTGCGGCACAGGAGTAATCAGGAATGACGACTTACAAGATTCTGTTCTGGCAGGAAATTCCTACCCAAATCAAGGCTGAGGATGATGTCGAAGACGTGAATGTGATGCTGGACAACAAATTTATGGCCCAGGTCGATATTCTCGCCGCCAAGCGCGGGCTGCAATCCGCCGACGATTACCTGGCGCAATGGCAATGGAGCGAGGAACAAGAGCGCGAGGGTTCTGTGCACGACGTGGTCGAAACACTGAAAGCCGAGCTCGAAGCGAAAGGCTGGTAGGAATTCCCCGCACATGGCCGCCACCCTCACCATCAACGGGCAATCGATCCAAGTCACCGACGGTCGATCGCTGTTCGACTACGCCGAAGCCCTCGGCATCGACGTGCCCACATCCTGCCGCAAACAGGGCAAGTGCAAAGAGTGCATGGTGGAAGTCGTCGAAGGCATGAGTGCTCTCTCGCCAATCGCCGAGCCGGAACGTCATCTGAAAGGCAGCTTTCGCCTTTCGTGCCAGACCTCCGTCACCGCCGGGGAAGGCCACGTTCGTTGCCACACCATGCGTCGCGGACACATGCGCATCGAGCGCCATGCGTTCGGTCTGCCTCTCGGCAATCGCCAGCTTAAGCTCGATCCCGCGGTCACGCGCGAAGGTGACCGCATCCTGATTGACGGAGTGGAAGTCGAGCGTTCCACCAGTCCCATCCTCGGCATCGCCATGGACCTTGGAACCACAACGGTGGTGCTGCGCCTCGTCGACCTTGAGAGCGGCGAACTGATTGCCGACACCTCGTTCGAGAATCCGCAACGCTTCGGCGGCTCTGAAGTCATGTCGCGCATCGCCTACGATACCGAACACCCCGGAAGACTGCTGATGCGTACGCTGGCCGGATACATGACCCACGCCATTGAAAAGTTTCCTGTCGATCCGAAAACCATCTACGAAATGGTCGTGGTCGGCAACTCGACCATGCGCGATCTCTTCTTCCGCCAGAGCGTCTACTCCATCGGCCAGAACCCCTACCAGTCCATCACGGAAATCGAGATGACCGAAGGCAAGCGGGCCACCACCAGCCTCATCCAGACCGGGCTGCGCAGCCTGCTGCCCATCCATCCCAAAGCTCGCGTGTACGGTGGGCCGGTCATCGGCGGCCACGTTGGAGCGGACGCCGCCGCCTGCATGTTGGCCGTGGACCTGGCCCATGAAGAACGCCTCATCGCGGTCATGGACATCGGGACGAACACCGAGTTGATCGTCGGCAACAAGCATCGCATTCTGGCGGCATCGTGCCCGGCGGGCCCGGCCTTTGAAGGCGGGGCCATTGCGTGCGGCATGCCCGCGTTGGACGGAGCCATCGAATCGGTAGCGATCGCCGATGACGGCACCTTCCGGCTCGGTGTCATCGGCGACGTTCCGCCCGAAGGCATCTGCGGGTCTGGCCTGGTCGATGCGCTGAGCGAACTGCTTCGCACCGGCCGCATGAACGATATGGGCCGCTTTGAGGATGACGTCGATCGCATCACTCTCCATCACGGTGAAACGCCCGACAAGGACATCTTTGTTCTGGAGAGCGATGTCAACGAACTGGCCCAGGCCAAGGGCGCTAATGTCGCCGGGTTGCACACGGTCTTCTCCATCTATGGCATCGACTTCGACGACATCGAAGTCTTCTATCTGGCGGGAGGTTTCGGGCGCAACCTCAACATCGAAGCCTCCAAGCGCATCGGGCTTGTACCCAGTCTCGCCTCGTCAAAAATCGTCCAGGCCGGCAATACCGCGATTGAAGGTGCGACGATGGCCTTGCTCTCGAAGTCGAAGCGCCAGGAATTGGAAGACCTGGTAAAGAGGGTCGAGCACTGCCGCCTTGAAACTCACCCCGACTTCTTCAATTTCTTTGTGGAGGGCTGCCAATTCAAGCCCGTGGAGCCGATTCCATGCATAGCGTAGCAGCAGAGGCCATCGAGTTCGCCGGCGCGCATCCCGACCTCAATGTGCTGCCCGAGGAGTATGTGCGCCTGCTGGGCTATCCGCGTGGCTGGGTGCTCGAAGGCCGCGCCCTGGAGTTGGCGGATTGGGCGCGCGACTGGTACTCGAAAAATGGACGCCCGTGGTTCTACGCGCGGCAATCCCAGAGCTTCGAAATCGACGGGGATTCGATTCGCATCGATGAAATTCAGTTCACCAGCAAGCAAATGCAGGCGACGCTGCAGCAGGCGGAAGCCCACAGCGTCATTCTGGTTGCGGTTGGCGCGGGATCTGAAGCTGAGGCGGAATCTCGCCGGCGCTGGGAAGAAGACAAACCCGACGAGTATTTTTTTCTCGAGATGTTCAGCTCCGCGGTCGTCGAGCACCTCGCCGCATCCACCGGCGCTCGGCTATGCGACTGGGCCGAGCAGCACGAAATGGCTGTGTTGCCTCACTACAGTCCTGGGTATCCCGAATGGGACATCGCGGAGCAGCCACGCTTGCTCGATCTGATAAAACGGACGCGAGGACAGCCTTTCCCCTCTCCCGTGGAAGCGTTCGACACAGGAATGTTGCGCCCCAAGAAGACCCTGCTTGCAGTCTTCGGATTGACGCGGCACACCGAGCGATTGCGAGATCGGAAG